>FSXQ01000101.1_pt1 | contig 13559 bp, 15 predicted proteins | sample 1638011 | NCBI WGS metagenome assembly FSXQ01 (sample SAMEA3914789, study PRJEB12502) | metagenome | biome: forest; material: soil | place: Canada | collected 2011-07-03 | depth 0.3 m | reverse complement strand
TCTCGCGGCTTAAAACCCGTGAGCCTCTCAACGGTTGGCCGATGGGCCGGGCAAGGGATAGCAATATTCTGAGCTGAGAGGTCATTCACATTGGCTGGTTTCCCTTCGGGCCGCTCGTTGGGAAACAAGATCTAGCGGCTGGCGTCACCGGTAGCGTGTTCCTGCGCGACCGTTGGAGCGAGACTCAAATCAGAGAACTACGCATGTAGAACTGTCCGGTGATGGCTTACGGACGCGGGTTCAATTCCCGCCGGCTCCACCATTCATAGCTCCACAAGGGGCCACAAAAGACCAAGGCGCCAAGTAAATCAACGACTTGGCGCTTTTTTCTTGCCCGCATGAGACCGGATACGACCTCTTGCATCCACTTGCCGACCGGATAACATACCGGACAACAGGCCCGAAGCGGCCTCAAGTGGTGGAGAGTTGTCCGGTATGGCAAGCATCAACGTTCTCAGCGACAAGGCGATTCAAGCGGCGATCAAGTCTGCCAAGACGGAGGACAAGCCCGCGACGGTGAGCGACGGCGGCGGCATCTCGCTCATCTGCCGACCTGATGGCGGCGGCTGGTGGCGTCTGCGTTACTGGATCGACAGCAGAGAGAACCGCCTCAGTCTTGGCACCTACCCGGAAGTCTCCCTCTCTGAAGCGCGGAAGCGGCGCGACGAGGCTCGGAAGCTGATCGCGGCCGGCATTGACCCCAGCGAGGATCGGAAGGCAGGCAAGGCCGCTCGGGTCGCGCGTGTTGAGGCCCAGGCGCTGGCGGATGCTGGGTTGCCCAGACAAGGCACATTCGAGCACGTTGCGCGCGACTGGCTCAAGACGGTGCACGAGCCGAAGGTGAGCGAAGGTCACTCCGAGCGGACGCGCATTCGCTTCGAGCAAGACGTTTTCCCATGGTTGGGGCGGCACCAGCTTGCCGACATCGAATCGCCCGCCCTGTTGGAATGCCTGCGGCGCATCGAGGCACGGGGTGCGATCGAAACGGCCCACCGGATCAAGGATGCGTGCGGGCAAGTGTTCCGCTATGGCATCGCTTCGGGCGTCTGCAAGCGCAACCCCGCAACCGATCTGAAAGACGCATTGCGGCCGGTGCCGACGAAGCACCACGCTGCGATCGTCGATCCGAAGCAGGCCGGCGCGTTGCTTCGGGACATTGCCGAGTACAAAGGGCACCCCGTCACCCGCGCTGGACTCGCATTGTCGGCGCTGCTGTTGCTACGTCCGGGTGAACTGCGTCACATGGAATGGACGTGGGTCGATCTGGACGGCGCGTTGCTCACTGTCCCCGCCGAAGTCATGAAGCGGACGAAGGCGGAGAAAGCCGACGGGCCACCGCACCTCGTTCCGTTGGCGCCGCAGGCTGTCGCGATTCTGTGGGAGCTGCACCCTCTCACCGGGCATGGCCGCTATGTCTTTCCGGCGTTGACGACCGGCGAGCGCTGCATGAGCGAGAACACCGTTCGAAGCGCCCTGCGCCGGCTCGGCTACGGAAACGACGACATGACGGCTCACGGTTTTCGCGCGATGGCTCGCACGATGGCCGCTGAGCGGCTGAACATCGCGTCCGAAGTGATCGAGGCGCAGCTTGCGCACGCTGTTCCCGACGCATTGGGCCGTGCGTACAACCGCACGCAGTACCTCGACCAGCGTCGCGATCTCATGGTGAGGTGGGCGGATTACTGCGACCGGCTACGTAGCGGCGCCCAGGTTTTGCCGTTGAGGGCAGCATGACCAAGGATTCCGAATGCTCCGTGATGAGCGACGATGAATTGAAGATCTGGCGCAGACAGTGGAACGAAGCGCGTCTCGAACAAATCAAAGCACGTGCCAATGACGGAACGGGTAGAGGCGGCGCTGCATTCAACCTTGCAATCAAGAAAATCGTGTTTGACGACGATAGCCTCAACTTCAACAGTCTCAGCGCCGACGAATTGGAGTTGATCGGTGAGGGCCTCTACGGCCCGACCATGATGTTCGGGCCGACTACGCGCGCCCAACTCAGGAAGCGCGTTCGCATGGCGACAGAAGGGCCTCTGGCCGGGGCGATATTTCCTCACACCAAGGATTTCCTTGAAGGGTTTGAAACCAATCGCTTGGAGGTACTCGCCAGCAAGTTGCACATGCCTGCAATGCGGAAGAAGTCTGCGGTCGATCGGCCGAAGCCTGCGCAAGAGGCGATAAGGCGTCTCCGTGATGAACTCAGGACGCAACACAAGGCCAAGTCTCTCGCTGAGGCCATCCTCGCCGCGTGGAATCTGGAACGAGCGAAGTTGGGAAAGAAGCCAGCTCAGCGCCATACGGTTGAAAACTATCTGAGCAAGTTGCCTGACTGAATCTCGTTTTCCCGACCTCATGACAGGTCGGGAAATGCAGTCATGTAAGCCTATTGGCCGCATTGGGATCGCGGGCGAGACTGACTCATGTTCAACGCATGGGGCCAGCAATGACCGCCAATTCACACAAGCTCGCCAGTGGTCTGGCCGAGGTTGCCCTAATCGACGCCGCTTCCTCCGCTGGCGTGGGCTCAATGTCCGTCTCGTGGTGGCATGAGGAAGTCCGTGCAGGGCGCGCGCCGCAACCTGTGATCCGCAAGCCGCGCTGTACGCGCTGGCGGGTGTCCGACGTGCGGGACTTCTGGGCGAGCCTCGTCGGCAATGGGCTGGATGGCGCCGGCACTTTGATGGCTGTCACCAAGAAGGCGAGCGCAGCAGCCAAGGCGAAGCGCGGCGTCAGCCCAGCCGGCGCGGCGGAGGGGGTGCGATGAAGGCCCTACGCATGAGCCCTGCGCCCGGAAACGACAAGGGGCCGACCGTTGCAGCGGTGGCCCCTCAGGAAAGCAAGCAGAACGAGAAGCCCAATTGTCATGGCAAGACTCTGGCGGGGCAAGCCCTGTGCGTTATCGAGGGCGAAGGCAAGGCCGCGCGCTATCTGGCGCGCCTGCATGTTCAACAAGTCGACTCCGACGAACTGGCGGCGACTGTCTCCCTGATGTACGGCGCCACGCTGCGCGGTTTCTGTCGAGTGATCGAGAAGGCATTGAGGGTGCAGCATGGCTGACCCTATCCAAGCCTTCCGAGCGGCGATCCTGGCCGTTCTGGGCTACGTCCCCGACGTGATCGAGCCTGGCCGCTTTCACCGCTTTCCCACGAGCGACCGGCGTGGAGACGATGCCGGCTGGTGCAAGCAGTTCCCCGACCTGCGCGGCGGCGTGTTCGGCTGCAACCGCCAGGGAATCTCGGAGATGTGGAGCGCCGACGACGGGTCGGCGATGACCCGCGAGCAGCGCGCCAACCTGGCGCGGCAAGTGGCGGCGGCGACCAGGGAGCGCGAGGCGCAGCAGCGCCGGCAATGGGCAGAGAACGCGCGACGCATTGCCCAGCTCTGGACGCAGTGCGTGCCGCTGGTGGCCGGCGATCCTGTCACGCTGTACTTGAAACGTCGCGGCATGGCCGGCGTGTGGCCGCTGCCCGGGCTGCTGCGCCTACACCGTGCGCTGTCCTACTGGCACGGCGCCGAGAAGCTGGGCACCTTCCCTGCGATGGTGGCGCCCATCATTGCGTGTGATGGCCGCACGGTGGCCCTGCATCGCACCTACCTGACGGCGGACGGCAGCAAGGCGGACGTGCCGAGCCCGAAGAAGCTCACGGGCGTCGCCGGGCCGCTGGCTGGCGCCTGCATCCCCCTGCACAAACCGGTGAAGGGTTGCATCGGCGTGGCCGAGGGAATCGAGACGGCCTTGGCCGCCTGGTGCGCTTCCGGCGTGCCGACCGTGGCAACCTACTGCGCAGGCAACTTGGCGGCGTGGCGCTGGCCTGCAGGGGTTCAGCGGATCTTGATCTTTGCGGACGCGGATAGCGCCGGGCGCCTGGCGGCCGACACCCTGCGCGCTCGCGCCCTTGAGGCCCGCCTGCGCTGCGAAGTGCTGACGCCAACGACTGACGGCGCCGACTGGTGCGACGTTTGGAACGAGCGCGATGCTGTGCATGTGCAGGCCGGAAGTGCCGCATGAGCGCCGCATTGAAAGACTTAGCGGTGATCAGGGCGGCGGGTGAGGCGCCCGCAGTGCGCCTTGTGCGCGGTGATGCCGTGACGCTGGAGCCGGTGCGTTGGCTCTGGCGTGGGTTTCTGCCGGCCGGAATGTTGACGATCCTCGGCGGGGCGCCGGGCTGCGGCAAGACGACCATCGCGCTTTCCTTGGCAGCCATCGTGACCAGCGGTGGCGCATGGCCCGATGGCTCACGCTGCACCCAGGCCGGTGATGTGTTGATCTGGAGCGGTGAGGACGGCAATGCGGTGACTGCCGCTCGCCTGGTGGCTGCTGGCGCCGACATGACCCGCGTTCACTTCATCGACGGTGTGAACAGCGCTGACGGGGATGCGTTCGATCCTGGCCGCGACATGCTGCTGCTGGAGGCGACCGCTGAGGCGTTGCCTGCCCCGCGTCTGCTGATCCTCGATCCGATCGTTTCGGCAGTCGCAGGGGACTCGCACAAGGGCGCCGAGGTGCGCCGGTCGCTTCAGCCCGTGGTCGCGTTGGGCCAGCGGTTGGGCTGCGCGGTACTGGGGATCACGCACTTCAGCAAGGGCACGGGCGGACGCGATCCGGTGGAACGCGTGACGGGAAGCATTGCCTTTGCTGCGCTTGCCCGCCTGGTGCTGGTGGCTGCGAAGGTGAAGGGCGAGCCGGGCGACGAAGGCGAGGCGCGCCGCGTGCTGATGCGTGCCAAATCCAATATCGGCCCCGACGATGGCGGCTTCGCCTACGCCCTTGAGCGCGTGGAGGTGGCGCCGGAAGTGGAAGGCCAGCGCGTGTCATGGCGTGAAGCGCTGGACGGCACGGCGCGTGAGCTGCTGAACGAGGCCGAAGCGGACACTGAGGATGGCAGCACGGCGACCGGGGTGGATGGCTTTTTGCGCGGGCTTCTCGCCGACGGGCCGTTGCCCGCGAAAGTCATCAAGGGGGACGCTGACGGTGCCGGGTACGCGTGGCGTACGGTGCAACTGTCGGCGACCCGGCTAGGTGTGGAGCGCCGCAAGGAAGGCATGAAGGGCGGCTGGGTGTGGGCACTCGACGCAGCAGTGCAGCCCCGTAGGCGCAACGAAGGCGCAGAAGACGCACCACAAGAACAGCGTGCGCCTTCTGCACCTTCGGCAAGTTCCGTTGCGCCTTCGGACGACGTGGAGCTGATTTGATGGGCGCCCGTGACCTTCTTGCCGACCTGACCGGCGCGGGCCTCTCTGTCACTGCTGACGGCGACCGGCTGGTGATCCACCCGGCATCCAGGCTAACCGATGAGATGCGCTCCGCACTGCGTGAGGCGAAGTCCGAACTGCTGATGCTTCTGGCCGAGAACGACAACCTAGGCACGCCGACCCTGCCCCCGTTGTTCCTCGAAAGGCGCGACCGCCTGCTCCGTTGGGGTTGGGCCGAATCCGACGCCAATGCGATGGCCGACCGCCTGGCGAATCGCGATCACGACGACGACCGCGTGAGCTGTACCGACTGCCGGCACTACCGGCCGGCCCGCTGTGCCAACCATCGGCGTGCTGGCCTGAGCGTGGCGGAGGTGGGCCGCGATCTGGTGGTGATGCTTCAGCGGTGCCAAGGGTTTCAGCAACTGAAGCAGTCGGAGGCTCAGCAATGAGCGGCATGTCTCGCACCAAGGGCCAGACCGGTGAAAGGGAAATCGCCGCCATCATCCGCGACCTGACAGGCTGGGACGTGCGGCGCAAGGTTCGGCAACGCGAGGGCGACAGCGACCTCGAAGGCGTGCCCGGCTGGTCGGTCGAAGTGAAGCGCCACGCTGAGGCGCAACGCGCCGACGTTGCCCGCTGGTGGATGCAGACGAGCGCGCAGGCACGGAAAGCGGTCAAACTGCCTGTGCTGTTCTACCGCGTAGACCGTGACCAGTGGCGGGCTGTTTGGCCGCTCGCTGCGCACCTCTGCACACAAAGCGTCGAGAGATGGAGCGACTATGCCTGGACTGTCGAAGGCTCGCCCAAGGCGTGGGCCGCAGCAGCACGGGAGTTCGCCATGCCGCGAGACACCAAGACCGAGCCGAACAAACGCGGGATATGAACGATGGCAAATGGCTGGACACCGGAACGACGCGCCCGACAGGCCTCGATGATTCGCACCTGGAAGCCGTGGGAGAAGTCCACGGGGCCCAAGACCGACGAGGGCAAGGCCATCGTGTCGCAGAACCATCTCAAGAGCCGCCGAACCCGCCTGCTGGAACTCATGCCGGCGGTTCAACTCGTCGCGTTGAGTGGCGACGTGGGCGCACTGCTCGCGTTCATCGATCTCTTTCCCCGAAAAGAGCGATTTCCGAACAAAGCGCAATCGGCGGATGATTCGCAACGATAGTTTGCACTGTTCGCGTGACGAATAGCTTCCATCAATGACGCTGCAGCCCGCATGAATGCTAGGTTTTGGCGTTTTTCGGTGGTTTGACCTCGTCCAGTCGAGAGGCATATTTCCGACGGATTTCCGCGCGTCTTCGACGGGGGCAAACTATTGGTCGCGGCACCTATCGAGTTTGTCCTGGCGAACTGCCTATCTCTGCGCCGATGCTCTCAATGTCGCTTGTAGTTCGGGTCGGCGCACGCCGCCCATAGCTGCCCCGGAAACTGTTCCCCGATACCAAGCGCCGTTTCCCGCCCAACGCATTCCTGGATGGCAGGAGTCTTTATGTCGGCCTTCACAAGAAGGTCTTTCCTCGTCCCCAGTCTGTCTGACTTGGCGAGTAGCAAGGCGATCTCGGAGTCTCGCATCCACGTGATTTGCAGGGGGGCATATGCGCCCGGATCATCGATCGACAGCACACCGCCTTGCCGCTGGCCGGTTTTGAACTCGACGACTTGATGGCAAACGATCGATGACTGGGTGGTTCCGAACGTTAGGCCCAGCAAGGAGAGCTGGACGCGGTCTGGAGAAGCAGATTCCACAATCTTTGCTACTTCAGCGGTTAGCCCCTTGGCCTTTCCGACACTCGAATTCATCCAAGTCATGGTGCCCGCCGAAAACATTGGCTTTCGTTGGCATGGGTCTACGGGGATGTATTTGCAATTTCCCGGTGGGTAGAAATAACCGGGTGGTGCTTTAGGGCCGGTCACATGAGTCCGCTTCCAATCCAGGTAAGCCAGCGAGTTCATCGGGGGTGCATTGCACGCGTCCTTGGGGCTCCCGTCTCCTTCCCAAGGGTCGACCTGAGGCGTTGCCTCGGGAGGGGCTGAAGGCGCCGTGGTGACAACCGTGTTCGACTGCAGCAACTGAATCAGCGCTTTCGAAGCAGGGAGCGTCTCGGCCGCGACCTTGCGTTCATAGTTCGAAGGGGACGCATCGTCAGGCGTCCATTTGAGCAGGCCGTCGCTCGCAAGAAAGATTCCCTGAATCTGGTTCCCATCCGACATGTCGAAGATGAGATGGCAGCCAAATTCCCTTCGGTCTTCAACGTTGACGATGCGATTCACGTGGGTATTGGCGTGTGCGTCGCCCAGTGCTTGATCGAACGTCGCTCGCAGTTGCTCCGCGTTTGACAGGCACCCGTTTTCCGCCAATACCGTCGTTGAGGCAAACGCCGTTAGAAGTACGGCGCCGATCTTGAGCCTGGCCGTTCGGCCTCGCTGCGGCGATCGAAGTTTGCTTGAACGCTCCATTCAGTCCTCCCCTTGGTAGTGCGGCGATGTGCCGTGAGCGGGAGTCTGTCTCGGACGTAGCCGCGCTGTCCACCGGACAACTTTCCGGATAACTGATCCGTCTCTAAGGCCGGAAAGTGAGCATTAATGCGGTGTACAGGCCAGAGTTCGATAGACGCCGGCCCACCATTCACGGCTCCGCAAGGGGCCACAAAAGACCAAAGCGCCAAGCAAATCAACAGCTTGGCGCTTTTTTCTTGCGTGGGCCGGCCGCCGTTCGGCGGCTGGCGGATGTACTTCCTGCGGCAGCGGTCGCTCTCGAGCCTCAGGGAAGTTCAAACTCCTTGAGATCTCGCCAAAGGTACGAGAGATAGGCCTCGCGCACCGCAGGTGCCCGGCAGGCCTCCAGCAGGCCGCCGCACTGCTCTCTCGCCGATACGTTGGCGGCCAACCAATCGTCGAGGGGGGCGCCTGCGGCCTGCGCGAGCATTCCGGGCAGGAAGACGATGTCCACGGCACGCGGCGCCCGCTCCTCGACCGGGTGGGGCAGGTTGCTCGTCACCTCGTACCACGTCTGGAAGCGGGCGGGTACCGTCCCGGATTCTGTCGGGAGCGGCTGTATGCGCTGCCTCAAGGTGATCGCGTTCGCAAACGGTGGCTGATGATCGCCGAACCATGCGAACACCGCCGGCCGGTGCGTTCCGAGGACTGCCGAGCGCGTCAAATTCAGCTCGCGTTCGAACGTCCGGCTGCGCCACACGTAATCGGCGACGCTCTTTGCTTCGTCCGGCGAGTCGAAAGCCCTGGATGCTTCAGCGACGAGTCCGACCGGCACGCGTTCCATGCGCACGCCGTGCTCTGCGTGATTGAAGATCGTCAGCACGAACAGGAACACGGGCTGATCGTGAGTGCGCTCACGCGCAAGAACCTTCCGGGCAGCCGCATGCACGAACGCATCCGGCGTGTCGTAGCCACCGGAAAGGCCCAGGTCCGATGCGTCGTAGAACTCGTCGAAGCCGTATGCGGCGTAGGCCGCCCGACCGTTCATCATGCCGCCGCGCGTCGGATACAAGGCGACGGTGCGATAGCCGGCCGCCTTCAGCGACCGTGCGAAGGAACGGTGCGTGCCGGGCGCGATGTTGAACGGCGCGAACTCCCCCGCTGGCCCGAACGCGGAGTGCGGAACGCCCGTCTCGAAGGCAAACTCCGACTTCCAGGTTCCGCCCCCGAAGGTGTGCACTTGCAGCGGCCCGCGTGCGATGGTTTCCTCCTTCGCCCGGAATGCATCGAGTGCGCACAGTGCCGGCGGGCAGCCCGCGATGGTGGCGGGGTTGAATTGACTCTCTTGAAGGAAGACAACGATGTCGGCCGGGCTGGGCACGGCCGCGCCGGAAAGCAGCTTCTGGCTTTCGCGCCCAAAGGCCGTGGTGTCCGCGGCATCCACCTCCCATCGAGGCTTCAGGGATGCCGTTGCGAAGAAGGTGAGGATCGGGCGCGCGAGCTGGCCTTCTCCGATGACCCAGGCGTCGCCTGCCGCGCTCAGCTGCGACGCCTTGTGCGCAACGATGGCGCCGCTGTGCGCGATCAGGAGCCCGGCAAGAATTGCTGCCGTTGCCGGGCCCAGCCGGCCTGCTGGACGGACGTAGGGACTCCTTCGCCACGCCAGATGGCAGGCGAGGGCCGCAAGGCTCAGGGCGCCGCCTGCGGACCACAGAAGCGTCGGCTGGCTAGCCATCACGCCAACGTTGTCGTTGAACTGCAGGAAGAAAAACCGGATGTCCTGCCACGTCAGCGTGGTGCCGGCAAAGCGCTCTTTAAGGTCGATGCCCGTCAGCAGCAGTGCGACCAGGGTGCTTCCGGCCACTGCGGCGAATCGTGGTCGCAGCGTGAGCAGATAGAACACCAGACAAGCCGCCAGCAAAGTGGGCGAGCCGACGTCTGCGTCCACCCAGAAGCCGGCGAGCGGCGGCATGGCCAGGGCGATGGCATCGGAAAGCCGTTGGCTGCCCAGGTACGCCACCCATGCCGCAGCCGCCGAAAGCAGGAGAGGTGTCGTGGCCGGAACATGCCAGAAATGCGGCGCGAGCAGGAGACCAACGCATATCAGGGACAGACAGGCCCACACCCCTTGCCGCACTGGAAGGCGGCGACTTTGCATCATGTTTTCTGGCTTCACTGGTGTGATGATCGCGATTCGAATTGGCGTATCTTCGCCTCGCCTGCGCTCCTGCCCGACACTCTATGTCGATATCGCGCAGCCGTCATTGCCGATCTGATGTTTGCGGCCGACGAGAAAGCGGCCCCTGCTTGAGTTTGCGCGACGCCCGCCGATAACGGACCAGCAAAGAGTCAAAGGCAACAGATGAGCGGTTGGAAGCAACGCGTCGGTGCGCTGTTCGGGGGGCGCACCGCGCCGCCCGAAGCGGTCCGCATGGTGTCGCCCGTCACGCCGCCGCCCAGCCTGCTGGCCGAGACCGCCTTCGTGGCCAGCGAGCCTGCCGCGGACGACGCGCCGGGCGCCGCGGTCGACTTGCGCCAGCCGTTCTTCGAGTGGGTGATCGGTGCCGTCGCGGCGCCTTCCGACACCTTGCAAGACAGCGAGCGCCGGTTGCTTGCGCATCTGGATGCCGTGCTGGGCTCCGACGACTCGCGTTCCGCGCTGCTGCCGCGCGCGCCGGCGGTCATTCCGCAATTGCTCAACAGCCTGCGTGACGAGGGCCAATCCGCCGCGGCACTGGCCGAGCGCGTGATGCGCGACCCGCACCTGGTGGCGGAAGTGATCCGCATGGCCAACAGCGCGCACGCCCGCGCTGACGAGCCCGTGGTCGACATCGCCCAGGCGATCGGCCGGATCGGCACCAGCGGATTGCGCCGCGCCATTGCGCGCGTCGTGCTCAAGCCGATGTTCAGCGGCACGGCCGACACGCTGTCGGTACGCTGTGCGCAACGCCTGTGGCAGCACTCGGATGCCACGGCCGCAGCCTGCCAGCAAGAGGCTGCCAGGCGCGGCCTCGATCCGTTCGAAGGCTATCTGACCGGGCTGATGCACAACGTCGGCTGGACCGCCGCGCTGCGCGCGATCGACCGCAGCGAGGGTGGGGCGCCCGGCCAGTTCAGCCGTGCCTTCGTCACTGCGTTCGACCAGCGTCGCGAGACCTTCTTCGCGATGCTGGTCATCCCGTGGCAACTCACCGGCGGCCTCACCGCGCTGGGCATCGCCCTGCGCGATGGCGGCCTCGCCGGCGCGCACTCCCCGCTTGGCGAGGCCTTGCGCGCCGCCGACCAGCGGGCGTGCCTGGAGATGCTCGAATCGGGCCAGGCAGCGATCACGCACTGAGCTTCGCCAGCGCCGGGATCAGGGCTTGGTTCGCGCGGATGCGCTCACCTGTCGTCCCGATGGACAGCCTCGCGCGGGTTGAAGATACTCGTGCCATCGATCAAGGACGAGCGCATGAACAAATCGGACCCCAGCGAAGGCCTGTCGGCCTCGGAACTCATCTCGAAAAAGATCGCCGACCTCGGCGACTGGCGCGGGAAGACGCTCGCCAGGATGCGCAAGCTCATCCAGGAAGCCGACCCGGACGTCGTCGAGGAGGTGAAGTGGATGGGCACGCCGGTGTGGTCGCACGACGGCATCCTCTGCACGGGCGAGACGTACAAGAGCGTCGTGAAGCTGACCTTCGCCAAGGGGGCGTCCCTGAAGGATCCGGCCAGGCTCTTCAACTCGGGTCTCGATGGCAACGTGCGTCGTGCGATCGACATTCCCGACAGTGCGGATATCGACGGGGCGGCCTTCAAGGCGCTCATCCGCGAGGCGATCGCCGTCAACAGCGCTGCCAAGGCCAGGAAACCGGCGAAGAAAGTGAAGGCCTGAGCAGCCGCGTTCCACGCACGGACGCAGGCCGGAGTCTCTTGCGGGCGTGCCGCCCGTCGATTTCAGTGCCAGTGGCCCGTGTAGCCAGCCATCTCGCGCTCGACGTCCATGCTCTGGATCGCGCTTTCCGCACAGCGGCGGCCGATTTCCAGGCAGTAGCCGGGATCGTTGGCCACCAGGGAGTGGTGGGTGGGCACGAACTGCCAATGGTCGTCCGGCGCGATGACGCAGATCTCCGGGCGCCATCCGGGCTGGCTGCCGGCCGGCTGGACTGAAACAAGGATCTCGTAGTCGCGGTAGGCGTATCTGCGGTTCATGTTCTTGGCGGTCGAGGTGAAGTCGACCAGTCTCACGGAAAACACGAATTCCGATCCAGTCAGATGCGGCAGGTTTCGCGCCCATTCCTGGCTTTCGTCACGAATCCTGCCATTCGACCGCGAAAACGTGCCTGGCCTCGCAGCGCCCGACACGGTGAGCAAGTTCAGGCACGGGCCTTGCGATGCTTGTATACAAACAACGCATCCAAGCCGCGTCGCCACTGCATCTGCACGGCATCGGGGCCTGGGGCTCCAAGTCAGCGCATCTTGAGCACCACATCCGTTCCGTCGCGCTCCAGCGCCCCGCAGATCGCCAGTCATGTCGTCGACGCCATCCTGTGCGGCCGCATCGCGCCGGGCCAGCGGCTGGGCGAGCAGGAACTGGCGGACGTGTTCGGCGTCAGCCGCACGCTGGTGCGCGAGGCGATGGCGCGGCTGTCGGCGCGCGGCATGGTGGAGGTCAGCAGCCGGCGCGGCTGGTTCGTGGTGCAGCCGTCGCGCGCGGACGCCGCCGAGGCCTTCTCGGCGCGCATCGCCATCGAGACGGGCATGCTGAACTCGCTGGACAAGCCGCTGCCCAAGACGCGCCTGGCGCGCCTGAAAGCGCACTACAAGGCGGAGCAGGCGGCCATCAAGGGCGCCGATGCGGGCAACCGCAGCTTCCTGCTGGGCGACTTCCACGTGTGCCTGGCCGAGTGCGTGAGCGGGCCCTTGCTGGCCGACATCCTGCGCGACCTGACGGCGCGCACCACGCTGGTGGCCACCTTGTTCCAGTCGACGCACGACGCGGCGCTGTCGTGCAGCGAGCATGTGGCGATCGTCGCCGCCCTGGAGCACGGCGACGCCAGTGGCGCCGCCGAACTGATGCGTGCGCACATCGGCGCGGTGGCGGCAGCGCTCGGCTCGCCCGCGCCTCAGGCCGATCCGCTCGCCTCGATGCGCCAGGCGCTGCAGGCACCCACGGTCGGCGAAGCCACAGTCGACGCTGCCGCGCCGCGCCGTCCGCGCCGCCTGTTCACCGACCTGATTTCCCCGACCCCGACCGCAACGCGTGCGCCGCAACGGCGCCACAAGGAGAATTGAGTGAGCCTGCAACGACGCCCCTTCATCGCCCTGGCCCTCGCTGCCGGCCTTCTTCAATCGCCGGCCGTGATGGCCCAGAGCGCGCTCGACGGCGTGCTGGCCAGGAAGTCGATCACGATCGCGATCCCCACCGACTTCCCACCCTACGGCTTCGTCGGCACCGACATGGCGCCGCAGGGCCTGGACGTCGACATGGCCAGGCTGATTGCCGCCAGGCTGGGCGTGGCTGTCGAGCTGGTGCCGGTGAGCAGCGCCAACCGCATCGCGTACCTGCAGACGCACAAGGCCGACCTGGTCATCTCCACGCTGGGCAAGAATCCCGAGCGCGAGAAGGTGATCGATTTCACCGCGGCCTACTCGCCGTTCTTCCAGGCGGTGTTCGCGCCGAAGGCGCTGCCGATCAAGTCGGCGGCCGACCTCGGCGGCAAGACGGTGGGGGTGACGCGCGGTGCCATAGAGGACATGGAACTGACGAAGATCGCACCGGCCAGCGCCGACGTGAAGCGCTTCGAGGACAACAACGCCACCGTCTCGGCGTTCGTCTCCGGCCAGGTGCAGGTGATCGCGACCGGGGCGTCCGTCGCCGGCAACATGATGGCGCGCAACCAGCAGCTCGGCACCGAGTTCAAGCTGCTGCTCAAGGA
>FSXQ01002300.1_pt1 | contig 13582 bp, 7 predicted proteins | sample 1638011 | NCBI WGS metagenome assembly FSXQ01 (sample SAMEA3914789, study PRJEB12502) | metagenome | biome: forest; material: soil | place: Canada | collected 2011-07-03 | depth 0.3 m | reverse complement strand
TCGTGCCGGTGAAGTGCCCGGCGATGTGGGTGGAGCTGAAGATGTAGAACTTGGCGAGCGAGGCCGACTGGTCGTCCACCTCGACTTCCTTGCGGTCGCAGAGGCGGCGCTTCGCACCGGCGAAAGGCGCTGCTTGGCCGGCCTGCGGGTACAGGCTGTTGAGGTCCGGGACGATGCGTTCGGTGCCAACGCAGGGCCAGTAGGCCTCGATGCTGCCCGTGTCGCCTTCGTGGCGCGGGAACGTGACCGAGCCGAGGTTGCTTGTCAGGTTCAGGTTGCCCGGGTTGTTCTGGTTGTAGTTGCCATTGATCGTGGCCTGGTCGGGCATGATGAAGACGTTGCCGAAGCCGGCGAACTGTTGCGTCACCGGCGCGATGAACACGTCGCCGAGCAGGATGTTCTTGTCTTCTTCCTTGACCAGTTCATAGCCCGAAGGCACGACCACCTCGACGACATACTTGCCGGGGACGAGCACCGGCTTGTTGTAGTCCCAGTCGGTCTTGGAGGCGGCGGCGTTGAGCTTGCAGCCCCAGGGTTCGTCGACTGTGAACATGTGGCAGTTGCTGCTGGCGGGCTTGCCGTCGGCACCGAGGGTGTTCACGCTCGGGAACTTGTACTTGCCGTCATACGGCGCGGGCTGCGCCTGGTTCAGCTGCGACCAGCCGTCGTAGCACTTGAATTGCGCCTGGTAGGCCAGCGGCTTCTTGTTGCCGCCGGCATCGGCGGCGTCCAGCCACATCTTGCTGTTCTTCAGCGTGGCGAAGAACGGGCTGCTCGCATCCTGGCCCGGGCAGTTCATGTTCGGGATGTAGCCGCCGTCCCCGGCCTTCAGCAAGTTGCCGGCGGCGTCGGCGCGGAAGCCCTGGGCCCAGTCGTCCCAGCTCGCCGTCGTCGTGGTGTCGACGAGGTTGAGCTTGGTGTTGCCGGAGGCGTCGACGGTCTCGCTGTAGAGGTTGACCTTCACGTGCGCGACGCCCGGCTCCCAGCTGAGCTGCAGCGACAGCGACGGGTCGTCGAAGGGCCGCGTCGAAGCGTAGATGACCTGGCCGTTGATGCCGCCATTCTCGCCGGGGTTGAATGGCTTGACGGGGAACTCCATGAAGGTGTTCTGGCCAAGCATGGACTGCCAGCCCATGGTCGTGCCGAACGGTTGCGGCAGCGAGATCATGCCGGTGGACAGTCCCCCGGAGGCGGCCGGGTTCAGCAGGTTCTGCGCGTTGCAGTCGGCGTCGTCGCAATAGACGGCACCGGGAAGACGCAGATCCACAGGCAGCGGCACGCGCACCGCGGTATTGGCCAGGTTGGCCGCGATCTGCGTGCAGGGCATGCCGACCGCATTCGCTTGCGCGGAGCAATCGACGGGGCCGCCGGCGTCATACACGGAATGTACGCCCAGCGGCTTGTAGCGCGTGGACGACGTCTCGACCACCAGCCAGTTCATGAACGGGAAGACCTCGTTCCAGGCGGCGTAGCCGTTCAGGTCCGTGTTGTTGAAGAAGGCGAAGCTGCCGTCGCGGTAGCGGATGTTGGTGTTGACCAGCGCGAGGCCGAGTTCGCTGTCCTGCGACAGGCCGTCGCCATTGCCGTCGATGAACGTGCGGGTGTACAGGTTCGTCCGCCACTGTGTGACCGGGAAGATCTTCTCCGTGTTGCCGCTGACCGAGACCGTGCCGACGAGGCCGTCGAGCATGATGTCGTTCCACTGGTCGAACACCGAGATCTTGTAAGTGCCGTTCGGGATGTTGTTGAACACCGCGGTGCCGTTGGAATCGCACTTGGCGAACGCGAAATCCGCGCCGTCGGCCGGGCCGATGGACACGTAGCAATTCGAGAAGGCGTAGTGGTCGTAGGTCTCGCTGCTGTACGTCCGCTGGTCGGGCGAGCGGCTCATGTGGCTGTTCGTGATGTGGACCGTCAGCGACTTGTCGCAGGCCTGCGCGCCCGTGCCTCCGCCATTCAGGGCCGAGCCGCAATACGCTGCCAGGCGCTGATTGATGATCTTGGGATTGGCGAAGCCGATCGTGACGTGGAAGCCACCGGGCCCGAACTCCTGGAAGTAACCCGGCTCGTTCGGCTTGATGAACGCCTCGTGCGGCTTGCCGCCATCAAGCGTATTGGTCTGCAGCCATTCCTCGCCGCGACCGATGCGATCGGCGGCCGGATAGGCCTGGATCTCGTACAGCCCGGGGTACAGGTTGGCGATCACCGCCTGGCCGGCAAGCGGCGACAGGGTGACGCCGTCCGACTCGTACTTCGGGCAGGTCGGGATCATGCCCACCAGCCCGTCCTTGCGCGCGGTGATCGGGCAGGCGTTGAGCTTGGTGATCGGATCGATCGTGCCGGCCAGCGAGTTGCTCACGGGCTGGTTGAACTCGTCGTAGGTGATCTGGCCGGTGTTGTCACCGAGCTGACCCGCCTGGTCGAAGAGCTTGATCTCGAAGCCGCCGAGTCCCGCCTCGTTCGGGGCGATGACATCGACGCCGCCACCGGCATCGTTCTCGCCGTTGAGCGGGTTGTCGTCCTCGAAGACCAGCACCGAGATCTTGGCGGTGGGCAGCGGGGTCTCCTGCGCCTTGATCGTCAACGTCGGCGAGGCGGAGGCGAGCAGTTCCCTGGGGATCGGTGCGCCGCTCATGCCGTGCCCGCACATCGCGTTGGCGCCGGCAGGTTCCCATGGACCGGTCCCGGGGCTCACGAAAGCGCCGCAATCCTTGGCGATGTCGAATTGACGCTGCTGGCCACCGGGATTGCTCGGATCCACCGGCATCGCGCCGGGGCCGCCGATCGTCGGATTGACGCTGTCGCCAGGCAGGACGGAGATGAAGTAGCGCTTGTTCGGATCGAGGTGGACGCTGCTGGGCAGCAGCGGCGTCTTCTGCGTGGCACCGGTGCGGCACACGCCGTCGCCGATGTCGCAGGCGGCAGGCACGTGGGCATTGCTGGTCGGGTCATAGACCGTCTGCGTGTCCTCGCAGGACGCCTTGCCGACGCAGCCCTGCGCGACGACCGGCATGCTGGCGGTGTGGAAGTTGTAGCCCAGGCTCTCGACCGGCAGCGGCGGACAGGTCGCCGGACGATACGCAGGCTTCGAGGGGTCGGTATTGGTCGAATTGATCTGGCACTTGGGGTCGACCCAGAAGGTGCGGTCCTCCTCGATGATCCACCGATAGTCGGTGATCGCCTGCGTCGGGTCCTTGGCGTCGACGACGTTGATCGTGAGGTTCGAGGCCGGCAGGAACGCCACCGTGGCAACGGCGGAAGACGCGCTTCCCTGGGCGTTGGTCACGGTGAACGGCACCTGGACGCAGGTCGCGTTCGCGGGCAGCGCACCCTGGGTCGAATCCCAGGCGCTGCAACCGGTGAGCGCCCCGGGTCCGGCGACGGCAAACGAGCCGTCGGCGTTGACGTTGCTGCCCGAGGCCGTCAGCGCGAGGCCGCCGGCATTGACGACCCCCGCAAGCACGCCCGGAGGCGACGACGCATACGCCGTGGCGACGTTGCTGACGAACTGGACATTGGCAGCCACCGGGGCGGACGCGAGCGTGCAGCCCGCGTGCTGGGTGCTGTCGCACTGCGCGATGGTGACGGTCTTGAAGAGCGCGGCGTTGCCGTTGGGCAGGTACTGGAAGGTGCCACCGCAGGCCGTGGCGCCGGTGGTGGGTGTGTAGGTGAAGGTACCGTTGGACTGCAGCGCGAACGTGAGCGCGCTGAGGTCGCCCGTCATCGTGCCCAGCGCCACGCCGTTGACGCCCGTGGCGCCCGCGAGCAGGCCCAGTCCGGGGTTGGTCACCGACAAGGTCTGTCCGATCGCGCAGTAGTAAGTCTTGTCGCCCGCGGCCACCGTGGTGTTGAGCGTGGACGATCCCACCGTGCCGGCCGGAGCGCCGTTGTTCACGGTGATGTAGGTCTGCATGCCGCCGTCACGCTGGTTGCCGGTCGACAGGCTCAGCTGGCGATCGAACACCGGGTAGGCCGCCGGGGCATAGGCGCCCGACGTCACCGTCGGCTGGATCGTCACGTCGTAGGTCTTGCCCGCGGTCAGCAGGACGGAGCCCTGGATGCGCGGCGCGCCGAGCGTCGGCAGCTTGTTGCCGTCTTCGGCCAGCAAGGTCATCGATGCGCCGACGACGCTGGGCACGTGCAGGCGCAGGCCCGCATTGGCGAAGCGGAGCAGCACTTTGCCCGTCGTGGGCGCCACCGTCGCGGGAACCGCCAGCGACGAGGCAGCCATGTTGGTGCGATCGAATGACTGGCCGTTGATCAGGTAGTACAGCGGCGAGTAGTTGACGATCGGGGGGAGGCAGGTGTGCACCGTGGCGTCGCCGCACTGGCCGGGCTGGCCGTTCCAGACGACCCGCGAATCGAAGCCGGTGGTGTTGATCGCGCGGTTGACGGCGTCATTGAATTCCGGATCGATCTCGCTGAGCAGCAGCGGCACGTCCTTGTCGAACGCGGTGCCGTAGGCGGTGGTCGCACCGAGGGGATCGGTCACGACGAGGATCGCGTACAGGCCCATCGAGTGCTGGACCGAGGTCTCCGTGCCGGAGTGCAGCACGTAGGTGCCCGGACGCAGGCCGGGCCAGACCAGGTCGGTCTGGTTGCCGGTGGTCACTTCCGTGGCCAGCGAGCGCACGCGGTCGACCTGGGGCGGCGGCACGAAGGTGGCGCTGCCGTCGCTCGATTGCAGGATGCTCGAGCTGATCGTCGCGGCGGCCACGACGCAGGTGCCCGCCTGGAGGGTGCACGGCGGCGGGGCGATCGTCACGACGAGCGTGTCGGTGGCCAGGTAGCCGCTGCCCGGGACGTTCACGACGATGCCCGTGACGGCGCCGTTGCCGATGGTGGCGAGGGCGGTGGCACCGGTGCCGGAGCCCCCCGAGATGGTGACCGCGGGCGGAGCGGTGTAGCCCGCGCCGCCGCCCACGATCGAGACGGCGGTCGTCGCTGGATCGATACCCCCTACCGTTCCCGGCCACGTCGTGCCGTACGGCGCGTGCGCCGGGCTGGGCGACGTTGTTCGGCTGCTGCCGAGACCACCGCCGACCTGGCCGTCGATGATGATCGACGTCGGGATGTTGGGTGCACCGCTGCCGGCGAGGTGGTTGACGAGCGTGATCGTCAACTGGCCCGCGGGCACGGTGATGACCGGGGGCTGCCAGGTCGTCGCGCTCTGCAAGGCGCCGCTGGCCGTGGCGCAGCCGGCGTTGCCCGAGGGCACGGCCGGGGTCAACGAGTCGCCGCAGGTGTAGCCCCACATCGGCACGTTTCGCCCGTCGGGCAGGACGGTCGAACTCGGCGTGGCAACCAGCGTGACGGTGCTGGCCGCCATCGCGGCCCCGCAGGTTCCGCCCAGCAGCGCGATCGCAGCGCCTGCCTGGAGCAGTGCGGACTTGAAGACGGTGAATCTCATGGCGATACCCCCCACCCTAGTTCGATTCTTGGATGCGGTAGACCCAGGGGTCGACCAGCATCATCATCATCATTCCGCCAGGAAAGATGTTGTTCGTCGTGATCTCGCGTTCGTTATGCGAGTGCCACATGAATGCCCAGCCGGCTTCCCCGCTGGGGCTGTTGGCCACCGTGCCGAACGGCGGGATCGGCGTCGGTCCGACCGAGCGCATGTTGGCGTCGGGGCCCAGGTACGGACTGCCCGAATACCAGGCGCCGTTGGTCAGGATGTTGGGATCCGGCAAGGTCACAGGGCCACCCTGGCCGACACTGCCGAACGGGTGCTCCTCGAGCGGCTTCTTGTGGTCCGCGCACCATTCGAAATAGTTCGGTGCCGTGGGTGGCGCGCCGCTGGCCGTGGTGTAGTAGCCGTTGCCGTCCGCGACGCAGGGTGCGCCGCCGCCGCCTTCGGGGCCGCTGCCGGCAAGCGCGGCGTCCGCGGTATGTCCATAGACGTCCCAGTTCAGGCCCTTGCCCGTGAACTGGAAGATCCCGTCCAGCGTCTGCCCCGGCGTGGTGCTGGTGGTGAACAGCAGCGGGCCGGCCAGGTTGTTCTTCGCCGTGAGCAGCATGTTGCCGTCGCGCGCCAGCAGGCGCACGTGGTTGGCGTGCTCGTGCAAGGGATGCTGCATGCGGCCCTGGCCGACGACTCGCAGCAGCACCAGTTCGCCCGGGTGCATGTGCGGATTGCCGTTGTAGGGTTGCAGCGGATATTGCGATGCGTAGTTCGGGTCCATGTCGTCGGGCATGGATCGGCCGTTGATCAGGAAATACGCGGGGTGGTACGGCTCGGTCGCGACCACCATGCAGCCCGACGGCTTGGTGCAGGCCAGGTCCTTCTGCGACAGCGCCTCGTTGTGGATGCGGATGTCCATCTCGGAGAACTGGAACAGGTACTCGCGGTCGTAGCAGGCCTCGGTATGGTCGTAGGCCGCGGCGGCCAGACGGTAGTCCGGATCGCCGTTGGGCAGCACGGCCAGCCCGCCCGTGGCGTGCGCGAAGCAGGTGTTGGGCAGTCGCTTGGCGGCCAGGTTGGCGACGAACGTGGAGTCGTAGCCGGACGGCACCGCGCCGTTCAAGGGAGACACGCCGCTGGAGCTCACCTGCGACGGCAGCACGATGAGCGCGCCGTACATGCCCATCTCGACCTGCAGGTCGCCCTGCGTGCCGCTGTAGTACGAATGGGTTCCGGCCGTGTCGGCCTTGAACGTGTAGGTCACCGTGCCGCCCCCGGGCGCGGCCTCCTGCGCCAGCACGCCGGGCGTGCCCGAGACCGTGCCGGTGCACGTGCCGTCGCTGTTCAGGGTCGCCGCGCAGACCTTGAATCCCGGAAACAGGATCGAGGTGCTGCCGGCGGCGGCCGGCAGGTTGTTCTGCAGGCTCACCGTGACGGTGTCGCCCTGGTTGACCACCAGCGTGGGCCCGGGCAGTTGCATCTGGCTCGTGGGGCACTTCGCGTTGGGGATGGTCGCCGGCACGTAGCCCCCCGGTGCGCTGGCGCATCCGTAGCCCCACGTGTAGACAGACGCGCCATCCGGCTGCGACGTGAATCCGTCCTTGGCCACGAGGGCGAAGACCGGACCGTTCGCGCCGGTCGTCCCGGTGATGCCCGGGGACGCGGCATGCGCCCCGCCGACGACCAGCGCTGCCACGGTGAAGCTCGCACCGAGCCGCACGCGCTCCAGGATTCGATTGGTGTTGTACATCGCCCGCTCCCTACTTGCACTTCTTGGTCATGGGATCGAAGTTCGCCGCCGTGCAGCTCAGCACATGGACCTCGGTCATCATTCCGCCGAAGTTCTCGGCGTCGTTGGCCAGGTGGTCGAGCTGCGGCGTGTACAGGTAGAACACGCTGTTGGCGGGGTAGGCCGTGGTGTCGCTGGCATCCAGGATCACGTCCGCCGTCTCGCCGCCACCCAGGGTGATCGAGTTCGTCAAGAAGTCGGTGTTGCCGCCATCCTGGTCGCGCAGCAGGCGCGCATTGAAGCCCACTACGTGCATCGGGATGCCAAGCGACGACAGCGTGTGGTATTCGGTGACGTTGAGGTCGGAGAAGCGCAGAAGCGCCCTGCCTCCGAGCGGGATGTTGATCAGCGCGGACAACGGCTGCGAGAAGTGCGGCGTCCCGTCGCTCGCCTGCGTGTTCATCGGCGCCGGGTTGACGGTGTCGGGATAGCTGCGACCGTTGAGGAGGAAGAACTTGTCCTTGGTATCGACGAAGGACTCGGGGTTGAACGTCATGCCCACGAAGTGGAAGTTCGGGTCGAAGCCGTGCATCTGGATCGGGTACTCGACATCGAAGACCGTGGATCCGTCGCCGTCGTCGAAGGCGTAGGACTTGCCGGCCGCGGCGACCGCGCCGGTGTCGACGGCAGGGGTCTGCGTGGAGCACAGCATGTCGCTCGACGAGCACTTCGTGTCCAGCGATTGCTGCGCCGCCACGGACGCGCCCATCAACGTGGTCCCGATGGCCGCATTGTTCTGCCGCGGGCGCACGTAGAGCTGGCCCACCATGCCCATCTGCAAGTGCTCGGGCGGCGAGATGTGGCAGTGCCACATGTAGGTGCCGGCCTCGGGCGCGAGGTAGTAGTAGGTGAAGCTGCCGCCGATGTTGATCGCCACCGAGGCGTCGGGAACGCCGTCGTAGAAGGACGAGGCGTTCGGGTAGCCGTGGAAGTGGACGGTGTGCTGCTCGAACAGGTCGGGACGCATCACCATGCCGACGTTGGTGAGGGTGAGGAACAGTTCGTCGCCCTCCTCGATGGAGATCATCGGGGCGGGGATGTTGCCGTTCATGACGCCGACGTCCATGATCAGCCGCGGATCGACGTGGCCGGTCAGGTTGCTCGCCGCCATCAGGCTGGCCAGGGGCTGCGCGCCGGTGCCGGTCGCGCTCACGATGCTCACGTCGGGAACCGACGTGTAGTTCTTGCCGGGGCTGGTGATCGCGATCGTCAGGATCGCGCCCGTGGCGGTCACGGTGTCCACGATGCCAGTTGCACCGCTGCCCCCGCCGTTGGTGAAGACGACGACGTCGCCGTGCTTGTAGCGCGTTCCGGTGATCGGCAGGTCGGTCGTCGGGTCGACCACGAAGGTCACCGCGCCGACCTGCTCGGCGTTGATGTCCGGCGTGAGACCGATCGCGCCGTTGAACGTGTAGGCCGCGCTGTCGGGCGCACCGATTTTGACCACATCGAGGACGTTGCCCTGCGCGTCCAGATTGCTCTGGTTGAACTCGGACGCGCTCACCGTTCCAGGCAGCCCGTGGACGATGTTGCCCAGGCCGGACAACGGGCCGAAGGAGAACATGTAGGTCTGCGTCCCGTCGGCCATGGTCGCGTAGCCGTCGCCGCCGGAAAGCTGCTGGCACTTGATGTGCGGATTGGGCAGCGTGCTGTCCGGCTTTCCGGTCTGGCCCGCCGCGTTGACGAGCGGGTGCAAGGTGGTGCCGATGGGGCACTGGACGCGGAAGCTCTGTGCCTGGGCCTGGACGGCCCAGACGCATGACAGCGCGGCGAGCACGCGGATCAGCTGCGAATTGCTAGGCATGTGTCATCCCCTGTTGTTTCTGGTGGGCGAAGCGGTGCATGTCGTGTACGTCGGTTGTCGCGCTCATGGCGGGCTCCCGACCGGGCCGAGTTCGGCGAGCAGCTGGTCGACACTGGCGAAGCCTTCGATGCGCACCCATCGAGCGCCGGCGGCGGGACGCACCAGCGTGACCGGGATGTGGCTCATCTTGTCGCCGCGGTACACGTCGAAGGCTCGTTGGCTGGCCACGCTCGCGGCCAGTGTTCCGGTGTAGTGCTGCCACTGCGGGCCGGCGCCGAACTTCTTCGCGTAGTCGCGCAGGCGCGCCGGCGTGTCCTGCTCCGGATCGATGGAGATCGATACCAGGTGCACGCGATCACGTCCCGTGCCGAGCCTGTGCTGCAGTTCGGACAACGTCATGCTGGTGAGCGGGCAGATCGTCGTGCAGGTCGTGTAGATGAAGCTCAGCACCACCGGCCGGCCGTCGTCGAGCTCGCTGGCGAGTGCCACGCTCTTGCCGTCTTCGCGCACCAGCGTGACGTTGGGCACGGTGTAGTCGGCCAGGGTCCGCGCCGTCTCGGCCAGGATGTGGTGATGGTGGGCGTGCGGGTCGGCGTCCTCCGCGGCTCGGGCCGCGTCGGATCCCAGGATCGCCAGCGCCAACGCCGCCAGCAAGGTCAGGGAGCCGGCGACGAGCGCGCGTACACGCCGGATCGCGGTCGACATGGCAATCGTCGACCGTTCGAACGGGGCTGGCAATCGTCGAATCAGGGGCATGACCTCACTCCTTCGGATTGGCGTCGTCCCGCGTGTCGCATGGGAGGTGCAGCCAAACCATCTCGGGACTTGTTCTATTTCCACGTCTTCGTTGTAGCGTCACGCACCGGCCGTGCACATCGGTCTTGGATGAGATGGCTCTAGGACTGCGGATTCGTCGCCTCGGAAAATTCCGAGCGCGCCGTCCGTGCACCTGCCCCTAGTCCCGACATGCGCTCTGGCCGCGGAAGCCTTCCCACGAGGGAAAAGGCACGCGGCGGCGTGCCGTGCGGCGACCCTCGCCGGGTCACCGCACGCGTGAAGCGTCACTGTCGGGACATACCCTGCCCCTTATCCTGAACCGCCACGTTACTGGCAGGGCACGATCCTCTTCGCACGCCACGTGCGCCTAGCCATCGCACCGATTTGCTGGTGCAATCCGTCCATGCCCGACCCGCACTCACGATCGCTTCTCGATCTTCCTCATCTCCTGCGCCGACGCGCCAGCGACTTCACGCCGCTGGCCGACCGCGATCGGCTCGAGCTGCTGACGGAGCGCGCGCGGCATGCGGTGGCCGCGCGCGAGGAGGAGCGCCGGCGCCTGGCCGCGGAACTGCACGACGTGGCGAGCACGAACCTCGCCGCGATCAAGCTGAACCTGTCCTCGCTCGCGCGCGCGTTCCCCGCGGGCGCGAGCCAGGAAGCACAGTGGATGGACGACACGCAGTCGCTCCTGACAGAGACCATCACCAGCATCCGCGAGCTGTGCAGCGCGCTGCGACCCACCGTGCTGGATCACGCATCCCTCTCCGACGCGTTGCGGACGCACTGCGTGCGATTCAGCCGCCGTACCGGCATCGAGATCGACCTCGACATGTCGCTCTACGACCGACGCTGCGCACCGGAGGCGGAACTGACGTTGCTGCGCGTCACCCAGGAGGCGCTGTGGAACTGCGCCAAGCACGCGCAGGCTCGCCGGGTGACCATCCGGTTCGAGAACGTCGACAGCCGGCGTCGCCTGTCGATCCGCGACGACGGCCAGGGATTCGATCCGGGCCAGCTCGGCGCCGGCGACGCCACGCCCGGCATCGGGATCCTCAACATGAAGGAGCGCGCGCTCTCGGTGGGGGCGGTCTTCGCGCTCGCGTCGTCGCCCGGCGAGGGCACGCTGATCACCCTCGACTTCTAGCGTGCTCGAACCGGCACTCTCGGGGTTGCCTAGTCCGACGGAGACTCACTCGCTCGCGGGGCGCCGCTCGCACCGGCTTGGAAGACCACGCACTGGATCAGCAGCGCGTCCATCGCATGCGCGAGGCCCCGCGACGACTCCGGCGCGCCGCGTGCCAGGCCCTGCACCAACAGTTCGAGGTCATGGAGGCACTTGATCTGCTCCGAACGCTGCTCGGTCAGCTCACCGGCTGCCTCGGTGCCGAACGTCTCCCGGCTGCAGGCGATCAGGCCGCGCAGGAGATCGGCAAGCAGCACCGGGTCCGACTTCAGCGCACACAATGCGCGGAATCGCTCGGCGAGCACCAGGATGCGGCGCACCTGCATCCCGGGGACCTTCGATGCGCTGGCCCGACGACGAAGCGCGTGCCAGCCGCCTGCCGGGCTCGAGCCGTGCTCGATCTCGGCAGGCCGGGCGTTCGACTCCCGTGCGCGGTCCTTCGGTTGCATCTCTTGCTGCTCCGGGTCCTGGAGATCGACGGGAGTCGAAGGCGCGACGACGGGCCGACGACGAAGTGGGTAGCGATGCGGTCGCCTGCACGCCCAGGCCGCGCCGACACCCTGTCGACGCAGGATAGGAAATCAGGGGCCCGCCCGCCATCGGCGCGCTCCGATCATCGGCTCAGTATTTGCGCAGGTCGCGTGAGAATAATCCGAGCCGCGCGCCGCCGCGCGCGGCGCTAGACGGACACCAGCTGCTCGCGAATCGCATAGCGTATCAGCTCGGTGCGATTGGCGAGGTTCATCTTCTTCAGCACGTTGACCTTGTGCGTGCTCACGGTCTTCTCGCTCAGCGACAGCTCCGTGGCGATCTCCCAACCGCGCTTGCCCGCGACCAGCATCTCGAAGATCCGGTACTCGCGATCCGAGAGCTTCGAATGCCGGTGGTCGCCGCGGGTGTTCATCGCCACGCCCAGCGCGAGGCATTCGGCGACCGCCGGACTGAGGTAGCGTCCGCCGGCGTGCAGACGGCGGATCGCGCTGTTCATTTCCACCGCCGCGATCTCCTTGGTCGCGTAGCCGTCCGCCCCGGCGCGCAGCGCCTGCGTGACATGGGGTTCTTCGTCGTGCATCGTCATCACGAGGATGCGCATCTCGGGACGCAGCTGCTTCGCGTGACCGATCAGCTCCGGGCCGCAGCGCCCCGGCATCGACAGGTCGACCACCGCGACGTCGATCTCGTTCACCCTGATCGCCTCGATCGCTTCGCTGGAAGTCGAGGCCTCCGCGACGACTTCCAGATCGGGTTGATCCGACAACAGGCGCCTCAGCCCCTCGCGGAACATGCGGTGATCATCGGCCAGCAGCAAACGAATCATTTCACCCTCCTGTGCGACTTTGGCATCACATTCAGTCACATCTTGTACATAGCGTAGCAATAGCTCGGCCGTGCGCGAAAGTAGGCGACCTCCTACAACAACGCTGGGCAATCACCCTCCACTCACCGGTATTGGGGGTGGGCGGGTACGGCCGCCGGCCCCCTTCGAACGCGGACCCGGGGTCCCTTGAGACGGTGCGCCGGCGCCCCCGCCACGCCCGGTGGCAGTCACGTCGCGAGACGATCCGGACCGGCGCTCGCACGCGGGTTCCCGTTCATCGCGAAGTCGGCAAAACAGCGCGTCCTCACACGCATCGGTGTATCCCCACCCCCAGAAACGGGGGGGATTCCCCCGCAACTTTAAGGAGACCTTAAGAACTCGACAGCAGACTTTCGTGAATTGCCGGTGTTGCCGGCGATTCCTCCAAAGGACGCTCCCTTGCCGTCGATCAGTCATGTTTCAACGCGACGCGCCACGTACCCGGCGCCGCGCCCCGATGCGCAGTCGTCTGGAACGGCGCGCGCCTGCATCGGGCCGCGTTCGCGGCGCGGGGGCTTCACGCTGCTTGAACTCCTGGTGGTGATCGTGATCATCGGCATGCTCGCCGGCCTGGTCGCCCCGCGCTATTTCGACCAGGTCAGCAAGTCCAATGCCAAGATCGCCAAGGCGCAGATCGATTCGCTGGAAAAGGCGCTGGACGCGTATCGCCTCGATGTCGGCGGCTATCCGACCACCGAGCAGGGTCTCGAGGCCTTGAACACCCGCCCGCAGAACCTGGAGAAGTGGGCCGGGCCCTACCTCAAGAAGGCCGTGCCGCCCGATCCGTGGGGCGCGGCCTACGTGTACAAGTCGCCGGGCGACCACGGGGAGTACGACCTCCTGTCGCTCGGCAAGGACGGCCAACCCGGAGGCACCGGCGAAGCGGCCGACGTGACGTCATGGTGAACCGGCGAGAGGCGCTCCAACCATGACTCCCACCTTCGAACTCGTCGTGCGCGGTCCCGCGGGCACGCTCGGCACGCTGGTGACGGAGGCCACCGATGCGGCCGCTGCCCGCATGCAGGCGGTGGGCCGCGGCTACCAGGTGTTGACGTGCCAGGCGAGCGCCACGGGCAAGCGGGGTTGGCGGCGCTCCGGCGGGATGTCGGCGCGCCAGCTCGACATCGCCAGCCTGTCCTACGAATTGTCGTCGCTGATGAGCGCTGGTCTGTCGGTGATGGACGGCTTGCGCACCCTGGCGCAAAAAGAGCGCGCGGCGGCGCGGCGAGCCGTGCTGCTGGACGTGGTCGCCGGCGTCGACGAAG
>FSXQ01001083.1_pt1 | contig 13605 bp, 12 predicted proteins | sample 1638011 | NCBI WGS metagenome assembly FSXQ01 (sample SAMEA3914789, study PRJEB12502) | metagenome | biome: forest; material: soil | place: Canada | collected 2011-07-03 | depth 0.3 m | reverse complement strand
GGCCGGCCCTGCGCGGCGCGCCAGCGTTCGCGCGCCTGGCGCAACTGGACCACGATGTCCGGCAGGTTGAGCGACGCGTCGTGCGTCTGCGCGGCCGGACGCCCCTCCGCGGACACGGTGGCCAGCCGGCCGGATGCCAGCGTTTGCTCGTCGATGCTCATGTCATGTCCCGTTCTCAGTCCTGCACCCACTTCAGGCCGCGCAGCCGCCAGCCGCCGAGGCTTCCGCGCCGGTTCTGTTCGTCGAGGTCGCCCTCGAAACCTTCCGTGACGTTGAACGCGTTGGTGAATCCGATGCGGGCCGCGGCCTCGGCCGCCAGCGCCGAGCGCTTGCCGCTGCGGCACAGCAACAGGACGACGGCCTCCTTGTCGACCTTGGCCTCGAGTTCGCGCAGGAAGCGCGGGTTGCGCGTGAGGTTGGTGCCGGTGGCCCAGGCCACGTGCAGGCTGCCGGGCACGTAGCCGACGAACTTGCGCTCCTCGGCGGAGCGCACGTCCACGAGCACGGCGCGCTCGGCCTGGATCAGCGTCCAGGCGTCGACCGGCGCGATGCTGCCGGCGTAGGGCAGGCCGGCGAAGTGGGCATCCCGGCTGGACTGTTCGAGGATCGCGTCCTCGAGGCTGGGGGCGAGTTCTGCGGGCATTCCATTCTCCTGTTCGGTTGGTGGCCATAGGCACCAAAACCGCAGGTTAGACGCCAACCGTCGCCGAGTGAAAGAAGGTTTGCGGCGTTGCTTAAGCGCCCGCCGAGCGCTGTGGCATCATCGCGCGGGCACTGGAGAGGTGCCTGCTCGATGGGGTCGCCTGGCAGGGGCCAGGCAGGACCCCGGGCAGCCCATTTCGCTGGAACGCATGCCCGTCGCAATGCCATGAGTGTCGACACCCTGCTGGAGATCGACGCGCTCGTCACCTCGTTCAGGACGCCGCGCGGCACGGTGCGTGCCGTCGACGGCGTGAGCCTGAGCGTCGCGCGCGGCCAGACCGTGTGCATCGCGGGCGAATCCGGCTGCGGCAAGAGCGTGACGGCGTTGTCCGTGATGGGCCTGCTGCCCGACTCCGCCCGGGTCGAGAGCGGCGCGATCCGCTTCAACGGCGCCGACGTGCTGACGCTGCCGCCGGCCGAACGGCGCGGCCTGCGCGGACGTGCGCTGGCGATGATCTTCCAGGAGCCGATGACGGCGCTGAATCCGGTCCAGTCCGTCGGCCGCCAGATCGCCGAGGTGTTCGCGATCCACCGCACCGCGGGCCGCCGGGAGGCGCGCGAGAAGGTGCTGGCGCTGCTGCGCCAGGTGAAGATCCCCGACGCGGAGCGCCGCTACGACGAATACCCGCACCAGATGAGCGGCGGCATGAAGCAGCGCGTGATGATCGCGATGGCGCTGGCCAACCGCCCCGAACTGCTGATCGCCGACGAGCCCACCACGGCGCTGGACGTCACGATCCAGGCCCAGGTGCTGCACCTGCTGCGCGAGCTGCAACGGGAGCTGGGCACCGGCATCGTGTTCGTCACCCACGACCTCGCGGTGGTCGCCGAGATCGCCGACCGCGTGGTGGTGATGTACGGCGGCCGCGTGGTGGAAGAGGGCGGCGTGCTCGACGTGCTGGAGCGCCCCGCGCACCCGTACACCATCGGCCTGCTCGCGGCACGGCCCCGGCCCGGCCAGACGCGCCGCGCCGGCCATCGCCTCGAGGTGATCCCGGGCACGGTGCCGTCGCCGCTCGTGCGCATCGATGGCTGCCGCTACCAGGCGCGCTGCCCGCGCGTGCAGTCACGCTGCCGCACGGAGGTGCCTGCGCTGGCGCGTGTCGCGCAGGGCGATGGGCATTCGGCGGCCTGCCATTTCCCCGACGGCGGCCTCGCATGACGGCGCCGCTGTTGCAGACCGACGAGCTGTCGGTGGAGTTCCCGGTGCGGCGCGGCATCCTGCGCCGCGAGGTCGCGCGCCTGCGGGCCGTGCACCGCGTGAGCGTCGAGGTCCGGCCCGGGGAGGTGCTGGGCATCGTCGGCGAGTCGGGCTGCGGCAAGACCACGCTGGGTCGCGCGATGGTGGGGCTGGTCGAGCCGAGTGCCGGCACGCTGCGCGTCGAGGGGCGCGCTGTCGCGGCGCTGTCGCCCGACGAGCGCCGCCAGCTGACGCGCGACGTGCAGATGGTGTTCCAGGACCCGTACGCGTCGCTGAACCCGCGCAAGCGCATCCGCCAGATCCTGGAGGTGCCGTTCGAGGTGCACGGGCTGGCCCGCGGCGCCGAGCGCGAGACGCGCATTCGCGAGCTGATGGCCCTCGTGGGGCTGGCATCCGAACACCTGGACCGGTGGCCGCACGAGCTGTCGGGCGGCCAGCGCCAGCGCATCGGCATCGCCCGCGCCCTCGCGCTGAGTCCCAAGGTGGTGGTGCTGGACGAGCCGCTGTCGGCTCTCGACATGTCGATCCAGTCGCAGGTGCTCAACCTGCTGGTCGATCTGCAGGAGCGGCTGGGCCTCAGCTACGTGTTCATCTCGCACGACCTGTCCGTCGTCGAATACCTGTGCGACACCGTCGCCGTGATGTACCTCGGCCGCGTCGTCGAGACGGCCCCGGCGGCAGCGCTGTTCGCTTCGCCGCGCCATCCCTATACACGGGCGCTGCTGGAGTCGGTGCCTGACCCGGTGCCGCGCCGCGAGCGCCCCGGCCGTCCGCTCGAAGGCGACGTGCCCAGCCTGCTGCACGCGCCCACGGGCTGCAGCTTCCACACCCGTTGCCCGCTGGCGGAGCCGCGCTGCCGTGCCAGCGTGCCCGAGTTGCGCGTGATCGACACCGCCGGCCTTCACCTCGGCGCCTGCCACCTTCTTTGAGTCGAACGAGACCGTCGATGTCCACTCTCCGCCACTGCCTGATCGTCGTCGCCCTGGCGTGCTCGAGCCTGGTCGCCTCGGCACGGGAGCCCTCGGTGCTGACCGTGCCGCGCCTGGCGCAGTTCGATACGCTCGATCCGCAACGCGGCTTCGGCTTCTATACCGACCAGGCGCTGCGCCAGGTCTACAGCACGCTGCTGACCTATTCGTACCTCGAGCGCCCGTACAAGCTGGAACCCGACCTGCTGGAAAGCATGCCGGCGCTGGGCGCCGACAAGCTCACCTACACGTTCAAGCTGCGCAAGGGCGTGCGCTTCATCGACAACGCCTGCTTTGCGGGCGGCAAGGGCCGCGAGCTGACCGTCGACGACGTGCTGTACTCGTTGCGCCGCTTCGCCGATGCCAACATCAACACACAGAGCTTCTTCGCGATGGACGGCGCCGTCGTCGGCCTCGATGCGTACCGTGCCGCGACGGCCAAGGCCGGCGCGTCGGCCGACCTGTCGAAGACGGATGTCGCCGGCCTGCACAAGATCGACAAATACACGTTCACGATCAGGCTGACGCACGAGAACCCGTTGTTCCTGTACGCGCTGACCATCGAGCCGACGGCGATCGTTCCCGTCGAGGCGGTGCAGATGTACAAGGACCGGTTCGGCCTGAACCCGGTGGGCACGGGTCCGTTCATGGCCACGGCGCAGGTCGAGCGCAAGGGCACGCTGCACCTGCTGAAGAACCCGGACTACTACCGCGTCTACCCCAGCGTCGGCATGCCCGGCGACGCCGGGAAGGGGCTGCTGAAGGACGCCGGCAAGAGGCTGCCGCTGGCCGACGTGCTGGACATGCCGCTGATCGAGGAGTCGCAGCCCGCCGCGCTGAAGTTCCTGCGCGGCGAGATCGACAAGCGCAGCCTGGATCGCGCCAACTTCTCGAAGATGGTCACGCGCGCGCCGGACGGCACGCCCGAGCTGCTGCCCGAGTACGCCGGCAAGTTCAACCTGTCCAACGCGCCGGCAGGCAACATGCTGTTCATCGACGTGAACATGCGCGACCCGGTGCTGGGCAAGAACAAGGCGCTGCGCCAGGCCATCGCCGCGGCCATCGACGCCAACGCCATCGTCGACGTGATCTGGAACGGCCGCGGCATTGCGCTGAACTCGGTCGTCCCGGTCGACCTCGCGGGCAATGAGCACGACACCGCCGCGCCGCCGCGCAGGCGCGACCTGGCCGCCGCGAAGAAGCTGCTGGCCGGCGCCGGCTACCCCGGCGGCAAGGGCCTGCCGCCGTTGACGATGCGCGTGCTCGGCACTGATGCGGACACGCGCAACGAGTTCGACATGATCAAGGCGCAGTTGGCCGCGATCGGCGTGCAACTGCTCGGCGACTTCAACGACACGCCCACGTTCACCAAGGCCAAGGACGCCGGCAACTTCCAGCTGGCCTACTACGCCTGGTACGCCGACTATCCCGACGCCGAGGACTTCTACCAGCTCGCCTACGGCAAGAACGTGGCCCCCGGGCCCAACAGCGGCGCCTTCGCCAACGCCGCGTACGACAAGGGCTACGAGGCCTCGCGCACGCTGGTCAACGGCCCGCAGCGCTACGAGATCTTCAAGCAGCTCAACGCCATCCTGCGCGACGAGGTGCCGCTCATTCCCGTCTACGAGTCGATGCGCAGCGACAGCCTGCAGAAGTGGGTCGGCAACTACCGGCGCAACATCTTCACGACGGAGATGCAGTTCATGAGCGTCGACATGGCGGCCAAGAAGAAGGGGATCAAGAACCTGTGAATGAATCCGCCATGGCCATCGCCGCATCGCCTCTCGCCCGCGCGCCGCGCGCCCTCGCGCACGCGGCGCTGGCGGCCGCATGCACGCTCGCGGCGCCCGCGGCGCGCGCGCATGAAGCGTCGGTGCTGACGGTGCCGCGCGTCGCGCAATTCAGCTCGCTCGATCCGGTGCGCGGCTACGACCAGACGGTGGAGCAGGTGGCGCGCCAGGTCTACAGCACGCTGATGACCTATTCGTACCTCGAGCGCCCCTACAAGCTGGAGCCCGACCTGCTGGAGGCGATGCCGACGGTCTCGGCCGACAAGCTGACCTACACGTTCAAGCTGCGCCCGGGCGTGCGCTTCATCGACAGCCCCTGCTTTCCGGGCGGCAAGGGCCGCGAGCTCACCGCCGACGACGTGCTGTATTCGCTCAAGCGCTATGCCGACGGCAACTTGAACAACGCGAGCTGGTTCGCGATGCAAGGCGCGGTCGTCGGCCTGGACGACTACCACGCCGCGACGATCAAGGCCGGCGCGGGGGCGGACCTCACCGGCGTCGATGTCCCCGGCCTGCGCAAGATCGACAAGACCACCTTCACGATCCGGGTCACGCACGAGAACTCGCTGTTCCTGCACGCGCTGACGCTGATGCCGACCGCCATCGTGCCGCGCGAGGCCGTGCAGTTCTACAAGGATCGCTTCCAGGTGAACCCGGTGGGCACCGGCCCTTTCATGGCGACGCGCGAACTGACGCGCAACGGCACGCTCCGGCTGGTGCGCAATCCGCGCTACTACCGCACCTACCCGAGCGTCGGCGCACCGGGGGACGCGGGCAAGGGCCTGCTGAAGGACGCCGGCAGGAAGCTGCCGATCGCCGATGCGATGGAGATGCCCTTGATCGAGGAGCCGCAGCCGGGCGCGCTGAAGTTCCTGCGCGGCGAGCTCGATTGGCGCCCGCTGGACCGCGCCTGGTTAACCCGGATGGTGGTGCGCAACGCCGACGGCACGTTCCGCCTGGCCGACGAATACGCGGGCAAGTTCACCTTCTACAGCGTCCCGAGCATGGAGGTCGAGTACCTGCTCCTCAACATGCGCGACCCGGTGCTGGGCAAGAACAAGCTGCTGCGCCAGGCGCTCGCGGCGGCCATCGACCCGCAGGCCGCCATCGACGTGCTGCGCAACGGACTTGCCCGCAAGCTGCAGAGCATCGTGCCCTACGACCTGCCCGGCAGCGAGCGCGAGACCGGTGCCGTCGCGCGTGCGCATGACGTCGCGGCCGCGCGCAAGCTGCTGGCGCAGGCCGGCTACCCCGACGGCAAGGGCCTGGAGCCGCTGATGATCAACTTCTTCGAGACCAACACCACCACGCGCGACGAGTTCGACCTGCTCAGGTCGCAGCTCGCGGCGATCGGCGTGAAGGTCAAGGGCGTCTTCATGGACCAGCCCACGTTCACCAAGGCGGTGGAGGGCGGCAACTTCCAGCTCGCCTCCTACGGCTGGGTGGCCGACTACCCGGACGCGCAAGACTTCTACCAGCTGAACTACGGTCGCAACGTGCCGCCGGGCAGCAACTGGTCGCGCTACGCGAACCCGGCCTACGACGAGGCCTACGAGGCCGCGCGCTTCATGGCCAACGGCCCGGAGCGCCTGGCCCGCTTGCGCACGATGAACGCGCTGATCCAGGACGACGTGCCGATGATCCTGCTGTTCACGCCGCTGAAGTACGGCGTCGTGCAGAACTGGATCGGCAACTTCAAGCGCAACCTGCTGTTGCAGGAACACATGTACATGAGCGTGGACATGGCGCGCAAGAACAAGGGCGTCCAGTGAGTCGACTGCTGCGTCGCCTCGCCGCGTTCGCCGGTGCGCTCGCCGCGTTCTCGGCGCTGGCGCAGCAGCCCGCGGTGCTGACGGTGCCGCGCATCGACGAGTTCGAGACGATGGATCCGCCGGGAGCCTTCGACGAGAAGAGCGAGCAGGTGCAACGCCAGGTCTACGGCACGCTGCTGACCTACGCCTACCTGGAGCGCCCCTACAAGCTGGTGCCCGACCTGGCCGAGTCCATGCCCACGCTGTCGGCCGACAGGCTCACCTACACCTTCCGCCTGCGCAAGGGCGTCAGGTTCCACGACAACCCGTGCTTCGCGGGCGGCAAGGGCCGCGAGATGACGGCGGACGACGTCCTCTATTCGCTCAAGCGCTACGCCGACGCCAACATCAATCGCCACAGCTGGTTCGCGATGGCGGGCGCCGTCGCCGGGCTCGATGCCTATCACGCGGCGACGCTGAAGGCGGGTCCGACGGCCGACCTGACGAGCACCGACGTGCCCGGATTGCGCCGCATCGACTCGAGCACGCTCTCGATCACGCTCACGCGGCCGAACCCGTTGTTCCTGTTCTCGCTGGCGCTGACGTCGACCGGCGTCGTCCCGGTCGAGGCGGTGCGCTTCTACAAGGATCGCTTCGGCATCAACCCGGTGGGCACCGGTCCGTTCATGATCAAGGGCCCGCTCGACCGCAAGGCGACGCTGCACTTCGTGCGCAACCCGAACTACTACGGCATCTACCCGAATGTGGGCGCGCCGGGCGACGCCGAGGCCGGCCTGCTGAAGAACGCCGGCAAGAAGCTGCCGCTGGTCGACGCGATCGACATGCCCCTGGTGCAGGAGCCGCAGACGGCCGCGCTGAAGTTCCTCAAAGGCGAACTCGACCTTCGACCGCTGGATCGCGCCAACTTCATCAAGATGGTCCAGCGCGGCACCGACGGCTCGGTGCGGCTGGCACCGGAGTACGCGCCGAAGTTCGCGTTGTACGGCGCGCCCGCGCTGGACACCTACTACATGCGCCTGAACATGAAGGACGCGCTGATCGGCGGCAACAAGGCGCTGCGCCGCGCGCTCGCCAGCGCCGTCGACGCGCAGGCCATCATCAACGTGCTGAACAACGGCGCCGGCCGCAATCTGGAAAGCCTGGTGCCCTACGAGCTGCCGGGCAACGAGCGCGAAACGGGCGCCACGAACATCCCGCACGACCTCGCCGCGGCCAGGCGCCTGCTGGCCGAGGCCGGCTTTCCGGGCGGCAAGGGGCTGCCGCCGATCTCGATCAGCTTCGTCGGCGCCGACTCCGCCACGCACAACCTGGCCGACCTGCTGCGCGCGCAGTTCGCGAGCATCGGCGTGCAGGTCAGGCCCGAGTTCATGGACCTGCCGGCCCACACCAAGGCGATGGAGAGCGGCAACTTCCAGATCAGCTACAACTTCTGGTACGCCGACTACCCCGATCCCGAGGACTTCTACCAGCTGTTCTACAGCCGGAACACGGCGCCGGGCCCCAACATCGGCGCGTACGCGAACCCGGCCTACGACAAGGCCTACGAGGCGATGCGCCTGATGCCCGACGGGCCCGAACGCATCGCCCACATGAAGACGATGAACGCGATCCTGAAGCAGGACGTCCCGGTGATCGTGCTGTACGACTCCATGCGCTACGGCCTCGTGCAGAAATGGGTCGGCGGGTTCAAGCGCAACGTGTTCCTGCAGGAGCAGATGTTCATGAGCGTGGACATGGCCGCGAAGAAGAAGGGCCTCTGATGGGCACGTACATCGTGCGCCGCCTGCTGCAGGCCGTCCCCACGGTGTTCGGCGTGGCGCTGCTGACGTTCCTGCTGTTCAACGCGTTCGGGCCCGACCCGGTGCGCACCGCGCTCGGCAACCACGCGACGCCCGAGGCGATGGCCAACCTGCGCCACCAGTGGGGGCTGGACCAGCCGCTGGTGATGCAGTTCGTCGATTTCCTGCGCCAGATCGTCACGTTCGACTACGGCAGGTCCTTCGTCACCGGCGACGACCTCGGCACGCAGCTGAAGGCCGGCGCGCTGGTGAGCCTGTCGGTGACCGTGCCGCCGTTCGTGTTCGGCGCGATCGTCAACGTGTCGATCGCGCTGTTCATCACGCGCCACCGCGACGGTGTCGTCGACAAGGCGGCGCGCGCGCTGTTCATCGCGGCGATGAGCGTGTCGGCGCTGGTCTACGTGCTGGGCCTGCAGTACCTGCTGGCATTCAGGCTGGACTGGTTCCCGATCAACGGCTACGAGGGCGGCTGGGCCGCGGTGAAATACCTCGGGCTGCCGTGGCTGATCCAGCTGCTGCTGCTGATGGGGCCGGACATTCGCCTGTACCGCACGCTGTTCCTGGCCGACATCAACGCCGACTACGTGCGCACCGCGCGTTCGAAGGGCGCGGGCGAGGCCCGCGTGCTGTTCCGCCACGTGCTGCCCAACGCGTGGATCCCGATCATCACGCAGAACGTCACGACGATCCCGTTCCTGATCCTGGGCTCGTTCCTGATGGAGCGCTTCTTCTCCATCCCCGGCATCGGCAACCTCACCATCGACGCGCTGTCGCGCGGCGACCTGCCGATCCTGAAGGCCGTGACCATCCTCGGCGCGCTGGCGCTGCTGCTGTTCAACCTCGTCAACGACCTGCTGTACGCGTTCGCGGATCCGCGCGTGCGCCTGTCCTGACCATGGTGCACGCCAGGCCCCGCTCCGCGGCTCTCGAGGCCTTGATCGCGCTCTGGCGCCGGCCGCACACCCGCGCCTGCATGATCGTCGTGGCGCTGTTCCTGCTCGTCGCCGCCGCCGGCTACGCGCACCTGCTGCCCGACCACGAGGCCGCGGTCGGCGGCTCGCAGGATCCGCCCAACTGGCACCCGGCGACGCTGCTGGGCACCGACATCCTCGGCCGCTCGGTGCTGTGGCGCGTGCTCGCGGGCGCGCAGACGGCCATCACGATCGGGCTGGCCACCAGCGCGCTGGCCGTGCCCTTCGGCACCGCGCTGGGCCTGGCCGCGGGTTACTTCGGCGGCTGGGTCGACGCGGTGATCAACTGGGTCTATTCGGTGGTGGTGTCGGTGCCCGACATCCTGCTGATCACCGCGATCTCCTACGCGATGGGCAAGGGGCTCACGTCGATGTGCGTCGCGATCGCCGCCACGAGCTGGGTGAGCATCATGCGGCTGGTGCGCGGCGAGGTGCTCAAGCACAAGGGCAGCGACTACGTGCTGGCCGCGCGCAGCCTGGGCGCGGGCTCGCGGCGCATCATGTTCTCGGAGATCCTGCCCAACGTCGTCCACGTGGCGATCGTCACGTCGTCGCTGGTGCTGCTGGCGGCGGTCAAGGGCGAGGTGATCCTGACCTACCTGGGGCTGGGCATCCAGGACGGCGCCAGCTGGGGCCTGCTGATCGCGGGCGCGTCGCAGGACCTGACGAACGACATCTGGGGGCCGCTCGTGGGAACGGTGACGTCGATGTTCCTGCTGATCTATTCGCTGAGCGCGATCGGCGACGCGTTGCGCGACGTGCTCGATCCGCGCGTGGGCTGAACGTCAGGCCCGGGCGGCGGCGCGTTCGCTCTCGCCGAAGAACACGCGGAAGATCTCGGGCTCGTTCATCTCGCGGATGGACAGGCCTTCGAGCGGCTCGTGGAAGTCCGCGGGCTCGTTCATCGATTCGAACGACGCCGGCATCGTCTCGGCCCAGGTGGGCGCGTCCTGGTGGGCGGCTTCGGTGCGCACGACCAGGTGCTGCAGCGACGGCTGGAATTCCCAGTCGATGCCCATGTCCGGGGCCCGTTGGCTGCGCAGTGTCGAGATCTTGAAAGCGTTGTTCATGGCGGTTCCCTCTGATAGTCCGTAAGGTACGCCTTGGTAGGGCGGCCGTTCGCCTGAAGTAAAGGGCTTTCCCGTTCACTTCGCCGCCGCGCGATCCGCGCGGCTCGACGGGACCCCGGATTCTGTCCACCGATTCTGTGGACAACTCTGTGGGCCGAGTCGGTCGAGCGCCCGCCAGGCCGCGCCAGTGCTGGATGTCAAGCGATGTGCTGCGGGATTGGGCAGGCGTGGCACGAACATTTTTTGCGTCCGTCCGCGCCGGGAAGCCGCTTTCCGTGCACGGCGTGAATCAGGTCTGTCGACACGGCTGCCGCGAGTGCCGCCGCAAGCGTGACAAATTCCTCGGCAACCCGGCGCGGCACGGGCTGCGGCGAGGCGGTCGCTCATCCGAGCGTATGGGCGTCGCGAGCCAGCAGCCAGCGGCCGTCGGGCTGCTTGCGGTAGATCGTCATTCGATGTCCGGTCAGGGCTTTCGCCGGCCCGCCGGCGCGAGGTCTCAGGGACAACCTGTCCCGGCAGAGCGTGTAGGCGATCTCGCCGGCGACCTCGACCTCTTCCAACTCGCTGATGCAACGAAGGTCGAATTGCCGATGGCCGGCCGTGAAGCGGTCGGGAAAACCGTCCCGACCGAGCGGCTCCTGGCCCGGGTTCAGGAAGACGACGTCGTCCGTCATCAGGGCGAGCAGTTGCTCGAGATCGCCGGCGTTGACGGCATCCATCCAGGCGGCATGTACCGCACGGATGGCCTGTTCATCGGGTGTCATCTGCAACCTCCACTGCGACAGACATTCAGGATCGGTCCGCGTCCGCGTCCGCGCGGGCGACCGCCAACGCCTCGCACAGCACGTCCAGCGACCCGACGTGGTTGGCCAGCAGCAGCACCAGTCGCGCGTTCAGCGCGTGGCTCGCGTCGGCGTCCAGGCCCTCGTGCGCGGCGATCAGCGCCTCGTAGAAGTCGTCCGGCGACTCCAGGTGCGGGTCGGTGATCAGCGGCATGGCGCGGCGCCCTGGGTGATGGCGAGCGCGCGCCGCATCGCCGTTTCGACTTGCGCGCGCGAGGGGGCGCGCCAGCGTGCGCAGACGTGCGCGTCGGGGCGCAGCAGCACCACGCTGCCGGGTTGCAGGTCGTAGCGGCGGGCGACGGCGCCGTCGCGGTCGACGAACACCTCGCGCGCGAGCCTTGGCGAGCCCCCTGGCGCGACCGCGACGACCTTCAGCGCGAAGCCGTTCACCGTGAGGCCGCCCAGCCGTTGTTCGACGTCGCCGTCGGCGCCCACCAACGCGGTGAAGCCGTCGCCGAGCCGCTTCAGCAGCCAGTCGCCGCGGCCGTCCGCGTGCGTGATGCGCGCGTCGGCCGCGGCGGCGCCGGGCACCATCGCGCCGGCGAAGTCGTCGATGTCCGCCGTGTTCAACGACGAGCCGTGCAGCGTCGTCGCCGTCGACAGCCGGCCGCTGTTGACCAGCGTGCGAGCGAACGGCTGCGTCCGGGCGAGCGTCAACACCGCGTCGCGGAACAGCCGGCTCGCGGCGCTCTTGGGCGTGATGAAGTCGGTGGCGCGCGTGGAGTGGCGGATGTTCTCGTCGGCGGCCGCCTCGCGCTCGCGGGCGTAGGTGTCCAGCAGCGCGTCGGGCGCCTGGCCGTGCAGCACCGCGGCGAGCTTCCAGCCGAGGTTGTCGGCGTCCTGCACGCCGGAGTTGGCGCCGCGCGCGCCGAACGGCGACACGCCATGCGCGGCGTCGCCCGCGAACAGCACGCGGCCGTGGCGGAAGCGTTCCATGCGCTGGCACGAGAAGGTGTAGACGCTGGCCCATTCGAGCGTGAACTCGGCGTCCTTCATGGCCGACGAGTGGGCCAGCAGCGCCTTCACGCGCGGGACGATGTTCTCGGGCTTCTTCTCCTCTTCCGGGTCGGCGTCCCAGCCGAGCTGGAAGTCGATGCGCCAGACGCCGTCGGGCTGGCGATGCAGCAGCACGCTCTGGTTCGGATGGAATGGCGGGTCGAACCAGAACCAGCGTTCGGCCGGGGCGTCGTGGGTCATGCGCACGTCGGCGATCAGGAAGCGGTCGCGGAACGTGCGGCCCTTGCTCTCGAGACCGAGGTGGCGGCGCACCGCGGAGCGGCTGCCGTCGCAGGCGACGACGTGCCCGGCCTCGAGGCGGTACTCGCCGCCGGGGGTGGCGATCGTCAGCGTCACGTGGTCGTCGTGCGGCGCGGCGGCGACGACCTCGTTCCTCCAGCGCAGGTCGACCAGCGGCAGCGCGCGCGCCCGTTCGGCAAGGTAGCCCTCGACGTAGTACTGCTGCAGGTTGATGAACGCGGGCCGTTCGTGGCCGGGGTCGGGCAGCAGGTCGAAGCTGTACACCTGCTCGTCGCGCAGGAACACCTTGCCGACGTTCCACGACACGCCCTTGGCCACCATCCGATCGCCGCAGCCGAGACGGTCGAAGATCTCCAGCGTGCGCTTGGCGAAGCAGATCGCGCGCGAGCCGGTGGACAGCCGGTGATCGTTGTCCAGCAGCACTACGGGCACGCCGCGCTGGGCCAGGTCGATCGCCAGCGACAGGCCCACCGGTCCGGCGCCGACGATCACCACTGGACGCCGTACGGGCGCGGCGGCGCGCTGGTCGGCGTGCGGCACATGGTCGAACGTCAGCGACTGGAAGTCGACGTCGTCTTTCAACGCGAGCTCCGATCAGCCTTCGAGCGTCTCCCACATCTGCCTGTCGCGCTCGGCCGTCCACACGCGCGGGTCGGCGTACTGCGTCATCTCGTCGAAGCAGCGCGTGACGTCGAACGGCATGCAATGGTCGAAGATCACCCAGTGGCCGTACTTGGGCTTGAGCCTGGCGACGGTCTCCTTGTAGACCGCGTTCAGATCCTTGCCCGCGGCGACGCCGGCCTCGACGCTGGCGCGCACGTCGGCGATGAAGCCGGCGGTCGACCGCAGGCTCTCGGCGACCTGCGCCTCGCCCTTCAGCGCGGGGCCGCGGCCCGGAACGAGCGCCAGCGGCTTCAACGCGGCGACGTTGTCCAGCGTCTGCGGCCAGTCCTTGAAGTAGGCGTCGCCCGCGTACGGCGTGGCGTCGAACTCCACCAGGTCGCCGCTCAGAAGCGTCCGCTCCTGCGGCAGCCAGACCACCGTGTCGCCCTTGGTGTGGCCGCGCCCGAGCTGCAGCAGCTGCACCTCGAGCTTGCCGAGCCACAGCGTCATCTTCCTGTTGAACGTGAGCGTGGGCCAGGTCATGCCGGGCGGCACCGTCTCGACGTTGCTGAACAGGCGCGGGAAGCGGCCGATCTCGCTGGCCTTGTCGGCCTCGCCGCGCTCCACGAT
>FSXQ01001638.1_pt1 | contig 13608 bp, 11 predicted proteins | sample 1638011 | NCBI WGS metagenome assembly FSXQ01 (sample SAMEA3914789, study PRJEB12502) | metagenome | biome: forest; material: soil | place: Canada | collected 2011-07-03 | depth 0.3 m | reverse complement strand
GCCGTGGACGATCGTTTCGAGCTGCAGCGCGACTCCGACGCCGCCCGCCCCGCCCGCGCCGACGCCGCCCTCTCCGCCGCCGGCCCCCACGCCGCCGTCACCGCCGCCGGCTCCCACGCCGCCGTCCCCGCCGCCGTCGAGCGGCTCGCTGCCCGCCCATGTCCTGATGGGCTACTGGCAAAACTTCAACAACGGCGCGCCGGTGCTGACCATCGCGCAGGTGCCGACCACCTACGACATCATCGCGGTGGCCTTCGCCAATTCCACGACCGTGCCCGGACAGATCAGCTTCGCGATCGATCCCGGCGTGACCGGCTACACCGACGCCCAGTTCAGGGCCGACATCGCCACGGCCCATGGACGAGGGCAGAAGGTCGTGCTGTCCATCGGCGGGCAGAACGGCTCGATCTCGGTCAGCGACTCGGCCAGCGCGTCGGCCTTCGCCAACAGCGCCGCGTCCATCCTGACAAGCTACGGCTTCGACGGCATCGACATCGACCTGGAAAACGGCATCACCCCGTCGTCCATGGCATCGGCGATCAGCCAGCTCGAGGCCTTGAAGCCGGGAGCGTTGGTCACGGCCGCGCCGCAGACGCTGGACACGCAGAACTCGCAGAGCTCGTACTTCTCGTTCGCCTCGATGATCGGCGCGAACATGACGATGATGAACACGCAGTACTACAACTCCGGCTCGATGCTGGGCTGCGACGGCGGCGTCTACAGCGAGGGCAACGAAAACTTCATCACCGCCCTGGCCTGCACGCAGCTCAACAGCCTGCCCGCCACGGAAATCGGCATCGGCCTTCCGGCCACGACGGCCGCGGCGGGCAGCGGCTACGTGAGCCCGGCGGTCGTCGTCGCCGCGATCCAGTGCCTGGCCAACGGCACCAATTGCGGCTCGTTCAGGCCGCCGACCAACCACCCGACGATCCGCGGCGTGATGACCTGGTCGATCAACTGGGACGCCTCGAACGGCTATCAGTTCGCCAACACCGTGTCGCCCGTGTTGCGAGCGCTGCCGTAAGACGGCCGGATCCTGGTTCGATCCCCTGAAGTGGTTGTTGCCCTGGCGGGCAGCAACCATTTTTTTTGGCTCGTCGCGTCAGCGAGCGTCCGTGCCGTCGCGCGGCCCGGCGAGCTGGAAGTGTCGCGCCAACGTATCCACGACGTTCTCCGCCATGCCACGTCGCGTCTCTTCCGTGGCCGAGCCGATGTGCGGCGTCAGGACGAGGCGCCTGTCGCCGACGAGCGCGGCGGGCACCTCGGGTTCGTGCTCGAAGACGTCGAGCGCGGCACCGGCGATGGCGTCAGTCGCCAGCGCCGAAACGAGGGCCTGCTCGTCGACGACCGGGCCGCGGGAAATGTTGACGAGGAAGCCGCGCGGGCCCAGCGCCTGCAGCACCCTGGCATCGACCAGGTGATGCGTCGCGGGCGTCAGCGGACAGGTCAGGATCAGCATGTCGCAGTCGGCGGCCAGGCGCGTCACGTCGTCGTAGTACGGCAGATCCACTGGCTTGCGTGACGGCCCGAAGTACGCCACGCGCGAGCCGAAGGCCGCGAGCCGCCGGGCGATGGTCGAGCCGATGGTGCCGAAGCCGACGATGCCCACGCGCATGCGCGAGATCGAACGGCCCAGCGAGTATTGGCCGTGTTTCGGCCACTGGCCGGATCGCACGAACGCGTCGGCGTTCACGAAGTCGCGCGTGACCGCCAGCGCGAGGCCGATCGCGGTGTTGGCGACGTCCTCGGCGAGGACGTGGGACGTGTTCTCGAGGACGATGCCGCGCGCCTGGACGGCCTTCACGTCGACGTTGTCCAGCCCGGCGCTGTAGCTCGAGATGATCTCCAGCGCGGGCAGCGCCTCCAGCAGCGCGACGTCGACCTTCGTCTTGCGCAGCGCCATGCCGCGCAGCGTCGGCCCGTGCGACTTCAGGAAGGCGGCGGTGTCGCCCTTGGGCAGTTCGACGACGTCGAAGAGCGTGCGCAGTTCGTCGTTGGTCCAGTCGGGCAGGTCGGCCGCGAGGAGGATGTTCGGCTTGGTCATGTTGCTGCTCGGGTGTCGGTTTGTCGTTCAGGGCATCTTCACGCGCTCGACATCGCCCATGAAGAACAGGTAGATCAGCGCCGCGGCCAGGCAGTGCGCGGCGACGAAGTACAGGCCCACGGTGTAGCCGCCCGTCGCCTGGACGATGTAGCCGAAGACGATCGGCGTGACGATGCCGCCGATGTTGCCGATGCAGTTGAAGATGGCGCCGGCCAGGCCCACGGCCTCGCGTGGCGCGGTATCGCTGGCGATGGCCCAGGTACCGGCGCCCGCCGCGGTGCCCTTGCCGAAGAATGCCACGGTCATCAGCATCACGATCGCTGCGTTGCTGTCCGTGAACGCGGACAGGACCAGGCAACAGCCGACGCCCATGCCGACGATGTAGGGCGTCTTGCGCGCCCACGAGACGCTCCAGCCGCGCCGGATCAGGCGGTCCGAGATCACGCCGCCCGCGATGCCTCCGAGGAAGCCCGCGATGGCCGGCGCGATGGTGGACAGGCCTGCCTGCACGATGCTCATGTGGCGGTCCTGCACCAGGTAGATGGGAAACCAGGTGATGAAGAAGTAGCTCAGCGCGATGACGCAGTACTGGCCGAGGTAAGAGCACCACAGCATGCGGTTGCTCAGCAGCACGCGGAAGATCTTCCACGAGACGGTGGGACGCGCGAGGCGCTCCTGCGACGTGTCGATGTCGACCATCGCACCGCCCGCCACGATGTAGTCCAGCTCGCCCTGCGACACGCGCGGGTGCTTGCGCGGCTCGTGCATCACCTTCACCCACAACCCGGTCGACGCGATGCCGACCAGCCCCAGCGCGAAGAACGGCGCGGGCCAGCCGTACCGTGCGACGAGCCAGCCGGCCAGCGGCGAGAAGGTGGCCACGGCGAAGTACGAGGCGGAGGCGAACAGGGACGTCGCCAGCCCGCGTTCGTCCTTGGGAAACCACATGACCGTCACCCTGTTGTTCGCCGGGAAGCTCGGGGATTCGATGAAGCCGACCAGGATCGTGGCGATGGACCAGAGCACCAGCGTCACGCCGTAGACCGTCTTGGTGCCGAGCCGATCGAGCATCAGGCCCCCCGGCACCTGGCCGATCACGTAGGCCCAGCTGAAGGCCGAGAGCACGTAGCCGAGTTGCACGGGGCTGAGGTTGAACTCCTTGGCGATGCCCGGGCCGGCGATCGACAGGATCGCCCGATCGGCATATGCGACGGTGGCCAGCAGCAGGATCGTCGCGAGGATCGCGTAGCGGGTGAAGGTGGGCTGCACCGGGTGCAGCGCGACTGGCGGAGTCGTGGGTTCTGTGGCCATCGAGATCTCGGTCATCGGGGGTCTCCGTCTGTCGCGGTGGAAGTCGGCGGCTGCGGTGCCGGCGTCGATCGAAAGTTCGCGTGCGTGCGCGTCGTCATGCGGAGCGGAACGTGGGCCCGCCGGGCGCCGCATCGCGTCGACCGCGGCGCCGGCGTCCGGTCCCGTCCTCGTTCATGCGCGCCAGGAACACGAGCGCGGCCGCGACCAGCGAGACCGCGGCCAGGCCGTAGAGTCCGCCGCTGATCGAGCCGGTGGCCTTCTCGAGATAGCCGAACGCCGACGGCGCGACGAAGCCGCCCAGGTTGCCGAGCGAGTTGACGAGCGCGAGCACCGCCGCGGCGATTCGTGCGTCCAGGTAGGCCTGCGGGATGGGCCAGAACAGCGACGACGCCGCCTTGAACCCGATGGCCGCGAAGCAGATCGCGACGAAGGACGACGCCGAACTGCCCGAGGCCGAGAAGAACATGCCCGCCGACGCCACGAGCAGCGCGATCGCGACCCAGGCCTGCTGGAACAGCAAGCGCGCGGCCAGCGCGGCGAAGCCATACATCGCCACGATCGAGATCAGCCAGGGGATCGAGTTGAACAGGCCGACCTGGAAGTCGTTGTAGTGGCCCATGCCGCGGATGATGGTCGGCAGCCAGAACGTGGCGCCGTAGATCGTCAGCGAGATCGCGAAGTAAAGCGCGCAGAACAGCACGATCTGAGGATCGCGCAGCAGCCGGCCCAGCGTCGGCATGAAACTGCGCGTGGCCTCGCGCTGGAACTGCTCCGCGGCAATCGTCCGCGTGATCGCGGTCTGCTCGGCCGCACTGAGCCAGCGCGCGTCGGACGGCCGCGAATCCAGCCACCACCAGGCCACGGCCGCCAGCGCGACTGACGCCAGGCCCTCGATGATGAACATCCATTGCCAGCCGTGCAGCGAGCCGCCGTGGATCATCAGCAGGCCACCCGAGATCGGCCCCGACAGCACCGACGCGAGCGCCGAGCCGCTGAGGAACACCGCCATCGCCTTGCCGCGTTCCTCGCGCGGCAGCCACTGCGTGAACCAGTACAGCACGCCCGGGAAGAAGCCGGCCTCGGCCGCGCCCAGCACCAGCCGCATCGCGTAGAACGAGGTCTCGCCCCGCACGAACGCCATGCCCGCCGCGGCCAGGCCCCAGGTCAGCATGATGCGCGTGAGCCAGGCGCGCGCGCCGACGCGCTGCAGCAGCATGTTCGACGGGATCTCGAAGACCGCGTAGCTGACGAAGAACAGCCCGGCGCCGAGTCCATAGGCGGCTGCGTCGATGCGGATGTCCGTGGCCAGGTACGGCCGCACGAAGCCGATGTTCACGCGGTCGATGTAGTTGACGATGAACATGATCACGAACAACGGCAGCACGCGCCGCTTCACCTTGGAGACGGCGCTGGCGAGGTCGTTCGAGGCCGGGCCCGCGAAGCGGGCGGCAGGATGGTTCATAGTTGTCTCCGTTGAGGCCCGGTCTGTGCCGGTTGGATGCGGTGCGGAACGTGCGCGGGACGGTGCGCCGTCAGCGCCCCTTCACCTTGCGCCAGGCGGCGAAGTCGTCCATCGTCGACGGATCGGTGGGCGGGTACAGGCCGATGATGGAGCGGCCCTCCATCACGCGGTCCTGCACGAAGTCCTCGAACGCGGTCATCTCGGTGGCCTCCGCCGCGATCTCGTCGGCCAGGTGCGCGGGGATCACGATCACGCCTTCGCCGTCGCCCACGACGACGTCGCCCGGAAAAACGGGCGCGTCGCCGCAGCCGATCGGTACGTTGATGTCGATGGCCTGGTGCAGCGTCAGGTTGGTCGGCGCGGAGGGGCGCTGGTGATAAGCCGGGAAGTCGAGCTTGGCGATGTCGGGCGAATCGCGGAAGCCGCCGTCGGTGACGACGCCGGCGACGCCGCGCTTCAGCAACCGCGACACAAGGATTCCGCCGGCGGACGCGGCGCGCGCGTCCTTGCGGCTGTCGATGACCAGCACCGCGCCCGGCGGGCATTCCTCGACGGCCACGCGTTGCGGATGCTGGCGATCCTGGAACACCGAGATCGGATTGAGGTCCTCGCGCGCGGGCATGTAGCGCAGCGTGAACGCGGGGCCCACCATGTTCGGGCGGCCGGCGGCCAGCGGGCGCACGTCCTGGATGAACTGGTTGCGCAGGCCGCGCTTGAACAGGGCGGTGCACAGGGTCGCGGTGCTTACCCTGGCGAGCAGGTCTCGTGTCGAATCTTTCACGGGGGTCTCCGGGATCAGAAGATGTCAGGCTCGCCGACCGGGGCGCCGAAGCTGGTCTCGAGGTAGTCGAAGTCGCAGCCCTGGTCGGCCTGCAGGATGTGCTTGTTGAACATCCAGCCGTAGCCGCGCTCGAAGCGGGGCGGCGGCGGCGTCCAGGCGGCGCGCCGGGCGGCGAGTTCCTCGTCGCTCACCAGCATGTCGATGCGGCGGCCGGCGAGGTCGACGCGGATCAGGTCGCCGGTGCGCACCAGCGCGAGCGGGCCGCCGATGTAGGCCTCGGGCGAGGCATGCAGGATGCAGGCGCCGTAGCTGGTGCCGCTCATGCGGGCGTCGGACAGCCGCAGCATGTCGCGCACGCCCTGCTTCACGAGCTTGACCGGGATCGGCAGCATGCCCCACTCGGGCATGCCGGGGCCGCCCTGCGGGCCGGCGTTGCGCAGCACGAGGATGTGGTCGGGGGTGACATCCAGGTTCTCGTCCTCGACCGCCGCCTTCATGGACGGATAGTCGTCGAACACGAGCGCCGGGCCGGTGTGCTGGCGCAGGTGCGGCGCGCAGGCGCTCGGCTTGATGACGGCGCCGTTGGGCGCGATGTTGCCCTTGAGCACCGCGAGCGCGCCTTCAGCGTAGAGGGGGTTGTCGAGCGGCCGGATCACGTCGTCGCTGTAGACCTCGGCGCCGTCCAGCGTGGCGCCGAGCGGCTTGCCGGTAATGGTCATCGCGCCGGTGTCCAGCCATTCGCGCATGCGGTTCATCAGCGCGCGCAGGCCGCCGGCGTAGTAGAAGTCCTCCATCAGGTACTTGTCGCCGCTGGGCCGGATGTTGGCCAGCACGGGCGTGACGCGGCTGGCCTTGTCGAAGTCCTCGAGGCTCACGGCGCAGGACGCGCCCGCGCGGCGCGACATCGCGATCAAGTGAATGATCGCGTTGGTCGAGCAGCCCATCGCCATCGCCACCGCGATGCCGTTCTCGAACGACGCGCGGCTCAGCACGCGCAGCGGCGTCAGGTCTTCCCACACCATGTCGACGGCGCGGCGTCCGGTCTCGACCGCCATGCGGATGTGGTTCGCATCGGGCGCGGGAATCGACGACGCGCCGGGCAGCGACATGCCGATCGCCTCGGCGATGCCCATCATCGTGGCGGCGGTGCCCATGGTCATGCAGGTGCCGTGGCTGCGCGCGATGCCGCCTTCCACGCCGATCCACTCGGTCTTGTCGATGTTGCCGGCGCGGCGCTCGTCCCAGTACTTCCAGGCGTCGGAGCCGGAGCCCAGGATCTGGCCCTTGTAGTTGCCGCGCAGCATCGGGCCGGCGGGCATGTAGACGCAGGGCAGGCCGGCGCTGATGGCGCCCATCAGCAAGCCCGGCGTGGTCTTGTCGCAGCCGCCCATCAGCACGGCGCCGTCCATGGGATGGCTGCGCAGCAGCTCCTCCGTCTCCATCGCCAGCATGTTGCGGTAGAGCATGGTGGTGGGCTTGACGAAGGCCTCGGCGACCGAGATGGCCGGCAGCTCGATCGGCAGCCCGCCGGCCTGCAGAACGCCGCGCTTGACCTCTTCCACGCGTTGCTTGAAATGCGAGTGGCAGGGGTTGATGTCCGACCAGGTGTTGATGATCGCGATCAGCGGCTTGCCTTCCCAGTCCGCGTGGTCGTAGCCCATCTGCATCATGCGCGAGCGATGACCGAACGAGCGGAGATCGTCGGGGGCGAACCAGCGTGCACTGCGAAGGGATTCGTAGGAGCGGCGTGTCATTGGATCATTGAAACACTAATACATTAGTGCGTCAATGGCAGAATCCAGCCCATGTCAGCCGTGCCGTTCCAGTTCGATCCGACCCGCCATGCGGGGCAGCAAGTGCTCGAAAGCCTGCGCGAGGCGATCATGTCGCTGCGGCTGGCGCCGGGCGCCGCGCTGGATCGCAGCCAGCTCGCGGAGCAGTTCGGCGTGAGCCAGACGCCCGTGCGCGACGCGCTGATGCGCCTGAGCGAAGAGGGCCTGGTGGTGGTGCGGCCCCAGCACGCGACGCTCGTGAGCAAGATCGACATCGCCGCCGCACGCGAAGCGCATTTCCTGCGGCGCTCGCTCGAGCTCGAGATCGTGCGCGAACTGGCGCTCAACGCCAACGCCCCCGACGTCGAAGGCTTGCGCACGCAACTCGCCCTGCAGGCCACGCTGGCGGCGCGCCAGGACTATCGCGGCTTCGTGGCGGCCGACAAGGAGTTCCACCGGCAGACCTACATCGCGGCCGGCCTGCCCAGGCTGTGGGGGCTGGTGCAGCGCATGTCCGGACACGTCGACCGGCTGCGGCTGCTGCACCTGCCGACCTCGGGCAAGACGGCGTCGATCATGCGTGACCACCGCGCCATCGTCGACGCCATCGAGCGCCGCGATCCGGATGCCGCGCAAGAGGCTCTTCGCAAGCATCTGTCGGGCACGCTGGCATCCGTGGACGAGATCCAGAAAAAGCATCCGGATTTCCTGCTGCGCTGACGCTGCGTCGATGAGCAAGACTATTTGTCCAGAAGTTGACAACTGGTCCGAGCGAGTTCAGACTGCGCCGCATGCCGAAGAAGACGCCCGAGCAACGACTGCTCCTCGCCCAGGTCCAGCAGATCGCCGAGGGCCTGGCCATGACGTTCGCGCCGTTCACCGAGGTCGTCGTGCACGACCTGCTCGACCCCGCGCACGCCATCCTTGCCGTGCACAACAACCTGTCCGGACGCGAGGTGGGCCATCCGGCCACCGAGCTCGGCCTGGCGCGCATCGCGAATGCCGAGGTCGACCAGATCATCGCCAACTACCCCAACCACTTCGCGGACGGACGGCGGGTGAAGAGCACCTCGATCGGCATCAAGGATTCGCAAGGCCGTTACATCGCCGCGCTCTGCATGAACGTCGACCTGACGTTGTTCCAGGGCTTCCAGAGCGCGATCAACCAGTTCATGGCGATCGAGGGCAGCACGCCGGCGCGCGAGAACCTCGACCCGGCCGGCGCGGACACGATCCGTGCGCGCATCGACGAGTTCGCGGCCCGGCTCGCCTCCACGCCGCGCGCGCTTCGCGGCGACGATCGGCGCACGCTCATGAAGGAGTTGCGAGCCGCCGGCCTGCTGGATGTCCGGCGCGCGATGGACACCGTCGCCGCCCATCTCGGCGTCTCGCGCGCCACGGTGTACAGCGATGCCAGGTGACGCGCAGCTGCTCCTGATCGACAAGGCGGCCGTCGAACAACTGCTGCTGCCCGACGACGTGATCGCCGCCGTGCGCGACGCCTTCGTGCTGCACCACCGGCGCGAGGGCCGCGTGTTCCCCGTCATCCGCGAGTCGCTGGCCACGGGCGGCGTCTTCGGCATCAAGGCCGGCGATGTCGCGTCGCAGGGCCTGCTCGGGTTCAAGGCCGCGGGCTTCTGGCCGTCGAACCGCCAGGCCGGCGGCGAGGCGCACCAGGCCACGGTGCTGCTGTTCGATCCGGCGACCGGACGCCCGCAGTGCGTCATCGACGGCAACGCCATCACGACCGCGCGCACCGCCGCCGCCGGCGCCCTGGGGCTGCAACTGCTCGCCAGGCCGGACAGCCGCCGCGTGACGGTGTTCGGCACGGGCATCCAGGGCGCGGCGCAGCTCGCCTACGCGCTGCGGACGCTGCCTGGCCTCGCGCACGTCGCCTACGTCACCTCCGACCGCCGACGAGACGCCGCCTTCGAGGCGCGCTTCGCGCAGCGCTGCGACATCCGCTGCGCCGCCGATGCCGACGCCGCGGTGGCCACCAGCGACATCGTCATCACCGCCACGCCCGGCGCCGGTCCGTTGTTCGATGCGGCCGCCGTTCGCCCGGGCACCCACTTGAATTGCGTCGGCGCGGACACGCGCGGCAAGCGCGAGCTGCCCGCCGGTGTCCTCGAGCGCGCATGCGTCGTCGTGGACGACCACGCGCAGGCGATGGCGCTCGGCGAACTGCAGTGGGCGCCGCACACGCCGTGCCGCGAGCTCGGCGAGCTCGTCGCGACCGCGGCGTCGCGCGCGCGTGACGCGGACGACATCACCGTCTTCGACATGACCGGCCTGGCCCTGCAGGACCTGACCGTGGCCGAACTCATCCATCGCGGCGCCCGGCAACGAGGCCTGGGCACCGCCGTCGCCTGGCCCTGGTAGCCACCCACCTTCGAGCAGACAACATGAGCCAACTTCCCACCTACGATGACGTCGTGGCCGCCGCCGGCCGCATCCAGGGCCATGCGCACCGTACGCCGGTGCTGACGTCGACCACCGTCGACGACGCCCTCGGCGCCGAGGTCTTCTTCAAGTGCGAGAACCTGCAGCGCATGGGCGCGTTCAAGTTCCGCGGCGCGTTCAACGCGTTGTCGAAGTTCACGCCGGCGCAACGCAAGGCCGGCGTGGTCGCGTTCTCGTCCGGCAACCACGCGCAGGCGATCGCGCTGTCCGCGCGGCTGCTGGGCATCCCGGCCACGATCGTGATGCCGCACGACGCGCCCGCGGCCAAGGTCGCGGCGACCAAGGGCTACGGCGGCAACGTGGTGATCTACGACCGCTACACGCAAGACCGCGAGCAGATCGGCCGCGACCTGGCCGCGAAGCACGGCCTGACGCTGATCCCGCCGTACGACCATCCGGATGTGCTGGCGGGCCAGGGAACGGCGGCCAGGGAACTGTTCGAGGAGGTCGGCCCGCTCGACGCGTTGTTCGTGCCGCTGGGCGGCGGCGGCCTGCTGTCCGGCAGCGCGCTGAGCACGCGGGCGCTGGCGCCGGACTGCCAGCTGTTCGGTGTCGAGCCGGAGGCCGGCAACGACGGCCAGCGCTCGTTTCGCAGCGGCAGCATCGTCCACATCGACACGCCCAAGACCATCGCGGACGGCGCGCAGACCCAGCACCTCGGCAACATCACGTTCCCCATCATCCAGCGCGACGTCACGGACATCCTGACGGCCACCGACGCCGAACTGGTGGACTGCATGGGCTTCCTGGCCACGCGCATGAAGATCCTCGTCGAGCCGACCGGCTGCCTCGGTTTCGCTGCCGCGCGCCAGCGCGCGGGCGACTTCAAGGGCCGGCGCATCGGGGTGCTGGTGAGTGGCGGCAACGTCGACCTGGCGCGGTTCGCGAGCCTGGTGGGCGGACACTGAGGCGCCGGGGGCATCGCACCGCCGCCGGGCGGCCGGTCGGGCCAGGGTCCTCTTCGTCGTCTTGAAGCACCTTCACGTACGCATCGAGCGCCAGGATGATGGGCGTCATCTGCTTGTCCGACAGGATGCTGATCCTTGGTTCTTGCCGAAGTGAGACCGAGAACGCTGCGAAGCGGCAGAGCTGACCAGCACTTGGCGCCAGTCACGTCCCGGCCACGAGCGGCATGAAGATGTCTTCGACGATTTCCCGGATCACCTCATCGGACAACGGCGCGAGCGTCAGGAGCATTTCATGACGCGCCAGGTCGCCGGGTAGCGAGGCGATGCGCGGCGTCAGGCGGGCGACATCGATCTCGCCACGGGTGACGGCCCGGTCCAGAACCGTCCTCAAGGCATTGCCCTCGATCGTGCCCTCGACGAGCTGTCGCTTGAGGTCCGCCAGGGAAACTTGCTGATGGGCGAGTTCTGCCTGCATGTCGAAGACCAGCCGCAGCAATTCGGGCTTGGCGCGCTTCGACAACTGGGACAACAGCAGGCGCAACTCGTCGCGGACGCTGCCGAGGTCGGGCACCGAGATGGGTTGGCGTGCCATGTGTCGCGCCAACGCCGACGTCGCCAGCGCGGAGCGGCTGGGCCAACGGCGGCTGATGACCGGGCGGCTCGTCCCGGCGCGTTCCGCCACGGCCTCGAGCGTCAGCGCCGCATAGCCTCGCTCCTCGAGCTCCGACCACACAGCATCCAGGATCGCGTTCTCCAACACGGTGCCACGGCGCCGGCCGGGCCTGTCCGTTGTCATGTCCCTGCTCCGTTCATAGGATACATCCCGCATCTTATGCGATTTGTCGGCCCCAACATAAGATGCGGAATGCACTCTATTTCAAAAGGAACGTGACCATGTCGTCGAAGACAACCGCACGGAAGTCCGTCCTGATCAGCGGTGCCAGCATCGCCGGCCCGACGCTCGCGTATTGGCTCGACCGCTACGACTTCGAGGTAACCGTCGTCGAACGAGCCGCCGATATCCGCGGCGGCGGTTATCCGATCGACGTGCGCGGCACGGCCATCGATGTCGTCGAGCGCATGGGTCTGTTGCCACAAGTGCGCGCCGCGGACATCGACTCGCGCTCGTTGACCTTCGTCGACGCCGCCGGGCTGGAGATCGGTGTGCTCTCGATGCCCGAGCTCGCCGCCAACGAGACCGGCCACGACTCGGAATTGCCGCGAGGCGAGCTGACGACGCTGCTCTACGGCCTGACCCGGGAGAGCCGCGTCGAGTACCGCTTCAACGATTCGATCGAGGCCCTGCACGATGACGGCGACGGAGTCGACGTGAGGTTCCGCAGTGGCGCCCAGGCCCGGTACGACGTCGTCATCGGCGCGGATGGCCTGCACTCGAACACGCGCCGGCTGGTGTTCGGTCCGCAGGAGGAATTCGATCGCGATCTCGGCTTCTGCTTCAACATCTTCACGATGCCCAACGAGTTCGGCCTGTCGCACGGCGGGATCGTCCACATCGATGTCGGCCGCACCGCCGGGGCCTACGCGGTGCGTGACGGCAAGGAGGTGTCCGCCTTCTTGATCTTCACGACCGAAGCGCCGCCGTTTCGCGACTATCGCGACGTCGAGAAGCAGAAGCAACGCACGGCGCAGAGATTCGACGGGGCAGGTTGGATCACGCCGCGAATGGTCGAGGCGATGGGGCAGGCCGACGATCTGTTCTTCGATACGGTCAGCCAGATCCGCATGCCGAGTTGGTCGGCAGGCCGCGTGGTGCTCTCGGGCGACGCCGCGCACGCGCCGTCGTTCCTGTCAGGGCAGGGCACGAGCATCGCGCTCGTCGGCGCCTACGTGCTGGCAGGCGAACTGGCATCGCATGAACACGTGCCGGATGCGCTGGCGTCCTACGAACGCATCGTGCGGCCGTTCGCGGAGGCCAACCAGGCGCTCGCGTTCCGGGCAGGCGGGCCAGTCTTCCTGCCTCGCACCCCGAAGGAGCTTCAGGCGCGCCTCGACATGTTGACTTTGCTGGCCAAGGGCGTGAAACCGGACATGTCCAGCGATCTGGCGCACGGGGTCCACAGGTCGCTGCGGTTGCCCGACTATCTGCGACCGCAGGACTGAGCATGCCCGCACGACGCGCCTCGCACCCCTTCTCTCCCGATTCGAACGGCTCCTGCAACTTGATTGCAAGGATCAGTCCGTCCGGCATTTCAATGCCACGACGTTGATCGACTGTCTTGATCGGGGTGCAGCGCCTTCTGGCGCGCCACGATCTCTGCGCTCAGCCGGCGGCTGACGGAGTTTGCACCGAGGACGCTGGAGTCGAGATGGCGTAGTTTCATGATGGATGGAAGAACGGTGAGTTGCCACCACGCTGGCGATCCATTGGAACGAGTTACTGCTTGACGGCTTCGACTTGGACGAGAAGCTTGATGTTGTCCGGCACGCCGAAGTTCAATCCCCAGCTCATGCCCCACTTGCTGCGTTGGATGACGGTCTCGAAGTCGCCGCCGCAGACCTCGCGCTTGAGAATCGGGTGCATGTAGCAGTTGAAGCTCGTCGCCTTGAGCGCCACGGGGTTGGTCTTGCCGAGCAACGTCAGCTGTCCGCTCACCACCGACACCTTCTCGCCATCGAAGGTGAAGCCATCGGCCACGAATCTGGCTTTCGGATACACGGCCGAGTTCAGGAAGTGATCGCTCTGGAGTTCCTTGTCGAAGATGGCACTTCCGGTATTGATGGAGCCCGTGTCCAGGGTCAGCTCCACCTTCCCGGACTTCGAGGCCCTGTCGAACTGCACGGCGCCTTCCTTCTTGTCGAAGCGCCCGCGATTGGTCGAGGTACCGAGGTGGTTCGCCTCGAAGGTG
>FSXQ01003003.1_pt1 | contig 13643 bp, 12 predicted proteins | sample 1638011 | NCBI WGS metagenome assembly FSXQ01 (sample SAMEA3914789, study PRJEB12502) | metagenome | biome: forest; material: soil | place: Canada | collected 2011-07-03 | depth 0.3 m | reverse complement strand
TCGGACGCGGCCCAGCGGTGCTCGCTGCGTTTCTGACGGTCGTCATGTTCGACTTCTTCTATGTGCCCCCGCGCTTCAGCTTCAGCGTCTCGGACGCTCAATATCTCCTGACCTTTGCCGTCATGCTCGTGGTGGCGCTGGTCATCGGGCAGCTCACTGCGGGCTTGAAGTTCCAGGCTCGCGTGGCGCGCTCGCGCGAAGAACGAGTCGGAGCCTTGTACGCGATGTCCAGGGATCTGTCCGGGGCACTGATGCCCGAGCAGATCGCGGAGATCGGTGCCAGGTTCCTGAAGTCGGAGTTCGCTGCACCCGCAGCGCTGATGGTGGCTGACCTGGAGGATCGCCTGCATGGGGCGGTTCCTTCCGAGGGGCAGCCGGAGGGCATGGACACCGGCGTCGCACAGTGGGCCTTCGATCATGACGAAGCAGCCGGACATGGCACCAATACGCTCGCCGCGGCGCCCGTGCTCTATGTTCCGCTGAAGGCGCCGATGCGCATGCGCGGCGTGCTGGCGATCGGAACGGACAATCAAGGGCGACTCGCCGGGCCAGAGCAGCGACGACTCCTGGATACCTGCGCATCGTTGCTGGCCATCTCGCTCGAGCGCGTCCACTACGTGGACGTCGCGCAATCGGTCACGGTGCAAATGGAGTCGGAACGGCTGAGGAACTCGCTGCTCGCTGCGATCTCACACGACCTGCGAACCCCGTTGGCCGCGTTGGTGGGCATGGCCGAGTCGCTGACCATGATGAAGCTTCCGGACATGTCCGCCGAGCTTGAGACCGCCCATCGAATGAAGGACGCTGCGTTGCGGATGAACTCGCTCGTGAGCAACATGCTCGACATGGCTCGGCTGCAGTCGGGTCCAGTCCAACTGAATCGCCAGTGGCAGCCCCTCGAGGAGGTGATCGGCACTGCGTTGAAGGCCATGAGTGGCGCACTCGATCACCGGCCAGTCAAGGTCGCTTTGGCAGACGACCTTCCGCTGGTGAACATCGACGCCGTGCTGTTCGAGCGTGTCCTGTGCAATCTCCTGGAGAACGCCTCCAAGTACACGGAGCCGAAAAGCCCCATCGACATTCGTGCGGTCTCTTCAGGTGATCACGTCATCATCACGGTCGACGACATCGGGCCCGGATTGCCGAAGGGAAAGGAACTGGCGATCTTCGACATGTTCGAGCGCGGTCGCAAGGAGAGCTCGACGCCTGGTGTGGGGCTCGGTCTTGCCATCTGTCGTGCGATCGTGGAAGCGCACGGCGGCACCATACGCGGTGAGACGAGACTCCAAGGCGGCGCACGCTTCACGATCGAGTTGCCTCGCGGGACGCCTCCGAGCCTCGAGCGACTCGACGAAATCGAAGAGGGCCGCCATGACACGCATGGGTGAGACGGTGCAACGAATCCTGATCGTCGAAGACGAGGCCGAAATTCGCAGATTTGTTCGAATGTCCCTCAGCGCCGAGGGTTTCGAGGTCATCGAAGCGGAAGGCGTTCAAAGAGGCCTCATCGAAGCGGGAACGCGCCGCCCCGACTTGGTCGTTCTCGATCTGGGGTTGCCCGACGGGGACGGTATCGAGTTGATTCGAGACCTGCGTGCCTGGTCCGACATTCCCGTCCTGGTGCTGTCGGCGCGCACGACCGAGTCAGACAAGATCAATGCGCTCGACGCGGGTGCGGACGACTACCTGGTCAAGCCCTTCAGCGCGGGCGAATTGCTCGCACGCGTGCGCGCTCAACTGCGACGACGCACTCGCACAGGCACGGAGGGCAGCACGAGCATCGAGTTTGGCGACGTCAAGATCGACCTGTTGCGCCGGTCGGTCGAAAGAGCCGGCAGTCCCGTGCACCTGACGCCGATCCAGTACAGATTGCTCGTTCATCTGACGGGCTACCCGAACTGCGTTCGTACGCATCGGCAACTGCTGCACGCGGTCTGGGGATCCAGCCACAGCGACGACACGCCGTATCTGCGCGTCTACATGGGGCAGTTGAGAAAGAAGGTCGAGATCGACCCGTCTCAGCCTCGACACCTGTTGACAGAGGCAGGCGTCGGCTACAGATTCGTGCCTTGAGCTGCGTCTCTCCCCGACCCCAGCCGGGGCTCGGTCTACCGCCTCTCAGTTTCCACGCAATTGCGAGACGCCCGCCCGAAAGGCCGCGGCAATGGCCACCGTATCGGTGCTGGTATCGAGTTGTGCGCGAAACCGGGGTTTGGAAAAGAGCTCTGCCACGAGCGCCAGCAGCTGGAGATGGTCGTCCTTGTCTCCCTGCTCAGGCACCAGGATCGCCAACATGAGTGAGACTGGATCAGTGTCGGGCGCCTTGAACGGGATGCCATGCTGTGCGCGCAACAGCAGGGTGAGCGGCCGTTCGATGCCGGAAATCCTGGCGTGCGGAATTGCGAACCCACCGCCGAGCGCCGTCGAGCCGGCCTGCTCACGTCTTGAGAGTGCGCGGAAAACCGGGCCTGGATCCAGGGCGTGACGCGCACTGATGGCGTCGGCAATCACTTCCAATGCGTGGGCGGAATCGCGCAGTTGCACATCGATCAGAATTTCCTCGGGTTGCAGCCAGTTGGCCACTCGCGTCAGGTCTCGTTGCATGGTGTTCCTATCGCGTCGCCCTGTTGGCAAGCATCTGTTGACACTTGTCGCGCCGAAGTCGATATCGCCGAGATTTCTGCGATTCAAAGCAGGCCGTTTTTCTCGTAGATCTCTCGCATGACCTGGGCTGGGAGAAAGCGCACTCCGCGACGCTCGCACTCAACCTTCATCAGTGCGCGGCGCTTGCTCGCCAGCTCCATCGCCTTTCCGCCCGGTCTCTTGACTCGATCGTGCGACGAGGGGGATACGTTTGCCTTGGTGTTGGTTCCAGGTGTATTCATTTTGAACTCTCGTTATTAAAAAGGTGCCTCTTGTCGTCAGCACCTGCTCCTGACGGAAAATCGGCGTGCATGGGCACAGAGAGCAGGCTCATCCGAAACGCATCGTGACAGGCGTCATCAATTTTCATGGCCTTCTTGACGATGGATTCGACCGCGAATCCGCTGTCGCGATACAACTCCAGGGCTCTGCGGTTATCCGTGCGGACTTCCAACTCGACACGGTCAATACCCCGTGCGTGAGCGGCTGTGATGCACTCGTTGAGCATCCTTTTGCCGAGTCCGCAGCCCCTGTGCGAAGGAAGCACACCCATGCCGAGGTCGCCGCGGTGCGCCACCGACGTGCCGTCACCACGCTCGATCTGCGCCCAAGCGACGACGCGGCTTCCATCCAGTGCGACGAGATGGACGGAATCGCTTTCGAGACACTTCCATCGACTGCGCTCCAGATCTTGCTGCGAAGGAGCCTCGTTCGACGCGAGGAAACTGGTTTCACGCGAGACGCTGTCGATGCACTCCCCCAGGCTCGGGGCGTCGGCGAAGCGGTCTGCAGGATGTTGATGAACATGGGACGCGAAAATCGGAATGGAAGCATGAAGTCGCACCGCTTCTTGCAGCTGCGCGCAGAACCTTGTCTGGCTACTCTCTCCCGCGAGTGGGGATGTCTTCAGGGTTGCCGCTCGTCGATGCGAGACGTCGGCGGCGCCTACCCCATGCGTTCACCACGACGGCGTCGATGCTCAACTTGATGAACGCCAGCATGCCGTCGAACCACAGCGGACTCGTCGATCCCGGCTCCGGCATCGCTCCGCCGAACTTCGCGGTGATCACCGATAGTGCTGCGAACAGGAATCCAAGGCGCCAGCTACTCCACGAGACGATCGCAACGGGTACTGCAAAGAGGACGGTTGCTCGAAAGGAACCGGCTGCCTGAACGTTCAGGACGGTCAGCACCAGAAGCCACAGCAACGCGACGGCGCCAGCGCGACGGCTATCGGTGATGCTTCCTAGTAGAGCTGCGAGCATGATTGGACGGATATATCGAGGTCGTCGTTGAACGGTGAAAACGGGCCGCAAACCGCGCTGAGACCTGTGGACTCTTCTGCACCTCACGGGTCATATCGGGTCTTCCCCCGAGGAAGCTGGGCCACGTAGCTGGAGCGCCGACTGGTCACCGCGAGGCGCCTGGCTACATTGGAGCCGAATCGACATAAAGAAGCCGCAAAGAATCAGCCCCGCGTCAACAAGAATTCGTTAAGGGCGACAGGTTGGTTCCTCAACAAATCGTTCGACGCCGTGCAGTCGGGGTTGCTGGTATGTGCCGCGGCGAAGATGATGGAGGTTGCTGCGACCTTGTGCAGCTGTGCTGACACAGCGCGCTAGGGGCCGGCGTCCGCCAACGCGCGAGCAGTCACCCAGATTGAAGTTCCAGCCGCGCCCCCATTTCCACCACCCGGTTGGCCGGAATGCCGAAGTGCGACGTGGCGTCGAGTTCATTGCGTCGCAATGGCAAGCAGGAAAGTCTGGTTCATCACGGGTGCGGGGCGTGGGCTGGGCGTCGACATCGCCAAGGCCGCTCTCGCGGCCGGGCATGCGGTCGTGGCCACCGGGCGTGACACCAAAAAGGTGACCGCGGCCCTTGGTGAAGGCGACAACCTCCTGGCGGTCAAGCTCGACATCACCAGTGCGGATGAAGCGCAGGCCGCCGTCGCGGCTGCCATCGCCAGATTCGGCTCGATCGACGTGCTGGTGAACAACGCGGGCAATTTCTACGCGGGCTTCTTCGCGGAACTGAGCCCCGCACAGTTTCGCGACCAGATCGAGACGCTCATGTTCGGCCCGATGAACGTGACTCGCACCGTGTTGCCGTCGATGCGCCGGCAGCGCTCCGGCCTGGTGCTCATGATCTCGTCGACTGCCGGCCTGGTTGGCCAAGCCTTCTGCTCGGCCTATGCAGCAGCGAAGTTCAGGATCGAGGGCTGGATGGAATCGATCGCCGTCGAGCTCGAACCCTTCGGCGTGAGGACGATGCTGGTCGAACCCGGCTTCTTTCGCACGGAACTCCTCAGCCCCGACTCCACTCGATGGGCCGAGTTGTCGATCGACGACCACGCCGAGCGCACGAAGGCCACCGTCGCCGCACGGCGCGGCATGAACGGCAAACAAGGCGGTGATCCGGCAAGGCTGGCCGGCGCACTGGTGAAGTTGGGCGGGCTCGACAGGCCTCCTGCGCGCTTCGTTGCCGGCGCCGACGCCATCCAGGCCATCGAGGCCAAGGTCAACTCGCTGCCGGGCCAGGCGAACGCCTACCGCGACCTGTCGTCGTCGCTTGGACGCCGCGTCGCCTGAACGCCCCTGCGGAAACCTCGAGCCGATCGACGCGGTGGTTCTGCTGCAGCTGGTGAACCGCCCGCCCGTCGACGCGCTCCATCGAGCCCGAGCCAGGAGTCCGCGCGACCGACGCAGGGCGAGGAAGCTCAGAGGAGGGCTTCCCGTTTGCCTGATGTGAAGATGACAAAAATGCAACGCGACAGTGGCGGCAGGTCATGTCGAACGGATGACTGATCGGGTGGCCCCAAATTAACGATCGATCCCGGGGGATTACCTGTGGGCCAATGGCGATCCGGCGAGCCGGCTCATCCTGGCAACGGCGTACCATCGCCACATCAGCACAAGCGGCAAGGACTTCGGTGGGACATGCAGGATGAGCAAAACCCGACCGACGCGGCTCGCCCAAAGACCCATGCCGCCGTCGACGATGCGCAGCAGATCGCGGAGCGCGCAGCCGCGAACTGGCATGTCGTCGATGCCGCACTGTCGCCCATCATCGGACACGGCGGCGTCGCAGCGCTGTACCGACGCAGCCTGTACCTGGTGCGCGCATCGAACCCCTGGCTGCCTGGTGTGCATCAGGGCGCGCTTGATCCGGTCGAGTTCACCGAACTCCAGGCTGCGGTAGCGCAGCAATCCGTTGCCGATGCGCTCGGTGCGACCGAGGCCTTGACCGGGACCTTCCGAAGCCTGCTGACCGACTTGATCGGCTCCTCGCTGACAGAGCGGCTCCTGAGGAACCTTTCCGCCCCCACTTCGCATGGCGCCGCCGTGCAGGACACCTTGCCATGACCCCCGGAAAAGCAACGATCAATCGACTGAAGACCGGCGTTCCCGGCTTCGACGAAGTGCTTGGCGGCGGCCTGCCCGAATTTTCGTTCAACGTCATCGCGGGTACGCCGGGTTGCGGCAAGACGACCCTCGCGCACCAGATCATGTTCGCGCTGGCGACGCCGGAGCGCCCCGCGCTCTATTTCACCGTGCTGGGCGAACCGCCTTTGAAGATGTTGCGCTACCAGCAGCAATACGACTTCTTCGACAGCGAGAAGATCGGCAGCTCCGTGCACCTCGTCAATCTCGGCGCCGAGATGGCCGCGGGCGATCTCAAGAAGGTACTGGACCGCATCGTCGCGGAAGTGCAGGCCCACGGCCCGGCGCTGGTGTTCGTGGATTCGTTCCGATCGGTCGTGCTCGCCAGCCAGACCGCCGGCCAGGCGTTCATCGGTCTCCAGGAGTTTGTACAGCAGCTCGGCATGTTGATGACCAGCTGGCAGGCGACCACGTTCCTCATCGGCGAATACTTCAGCGAAAGCGATCCGAACCCGGTCTTCACGGTCGCCGACGGCCTGATCTGGATGCGGCAAAGCGTGCAGCGCAACTCCGTCGTCCGGAAGATGGAGATCATGAAGGTCCGCGGACAGCCCACGTTGCCCGGCCTTCACACATTTCGCATCAGTTCCGATGGCATACAAGTTTTCCCGCCCGCCACGTTCGAGTCCGCAAGAGCCGAGGAAAACGACCCGAGCATGGGGGACCGGCTCGGCATGGGAGTGCCTGGACTCGACGACATGATGGGTGGGGGATTGCCGCGGGGTTATTCGATCCTGATCGCCGGCCCCTCCGGCTCCGGCAAGAGCACTCTGGCGACCGCATTTCTGGAGGAAGGCGCTCGTCACGGCGAGACCGCCGTCATTGCCGCGTTCGAGCAGCGTCCGACGCGCAGCAGAGGTGCGCGAATTGCCGAGTTGATCGGGTCCGGCCGTATCGGGGTGGTCGATTCGCGCGATTTCTCGCTGTCGGTCGACGAAATCGCGATGCGACTGATTGCCGAGGTCCGCCGGTTGAAGGCGACGCGCGTGGTGATCGATTCGCTGTCGGGCTTCGAACTCGCCTTGGCACCGACGTTTCGCGAGGACTATCGCGAGTCGCTGTCCCGGATGGTGATGGCCCTCGCCACCACGGGCGTCACGGTCCTGATGACGTCCGAACTCGAGGATCGCTACAGCGACTTGCGTTTCAGCCCCTACGGCACCGCCTTCTTGACGGACGCGATCATTGTTCAGCGCTACATCGAGGTCGACAGCCGCCTCAAGCGGGTGATGGCAGTCGTCAAGGTGCGTGCCAGCGCCCACTCGGATGAGCTGCGGCTCTTCAGCATCGATGCCAACGGCATACAGATCGGCGAGACGCTGGCCGATCATGAGGGCCTGCTCGGAGGACGCCCGACTTTGCGCCCGACGCGGGATCGGCTGCGTCTTTCGCATGCCGACGGCGCGACGCCTCCTGGCGCTGCAGCCGATGACTAGACCCGCCACAAGAGACGGTCCGACATGAGCGAGCTCGACGACGATCCGACCGCAGGCAATGCCCGTCGCACGCTGCGCGAGTTGACGGCGGAATCCGACAAGGTTCGCGGCGAATTGAAGCAGTTGCGTCTCGACCTTGCAGAGGCCCAGGGTCATTTCGGTGCAACGAGAGCAGCTCAGCTCCTTGAAGCGAACGAGCGGTTGGTGATGTCGGCGATGCATGCGAGCGCATTGGCCGATACCGCTCGGCAAGACCTCGAGACCCTCGCGCGAACGAGCCAGTTCGACGAACTGACCGACACGCCGAACCGGGCGCTGATGATGGATCGCATAGACAACGCGATCTCACAGGCCCGACGACATGACAAGTGTGTCGCGATCCTGTTCGTTGACATCGACGGGTTCAAGCTCATCAATGATTCCCGGGGACATGCCGTCGGGGACGCGGTTCTGCAACGAGTGGCGCTCAGGCTGTCCCGCAGCGTACGCGACTCGGACGCGGTCGGCCGATTCGGCGGCGATGAGTTCGTCGTGCTGCTGGCCGAGGTAGCCGGCCCGTCGGACGTCGCACTGGTGGCGACGAAGATGCTGCTCGCACTCGCGCAGCCCGGTAACGGCGACGACGGTGCGCCGGGCATTTCCGTCAGCATCGGCATTGCGCTCTATCCCGATGGCGGGAGCGATCCTGCGACGTTGATCAAATGCGCCGATGCCGCGATGTACAGGGCAAAACGGCGCGGGGGCGGAACTTTCCAGTTTCACGCCGACGTATTCGCTCAAGACAGTGCCGTATCCGAAATTCCGGCTCCGCGAGGTGCGCCAGGTTCAGATTCGACGGATCTGCAGACGCAACGGGCAACCGACCTGTGCGACGCGAACGAGCGCCTTGTCATTTCTGCACTGACGGCGCACCAGGCCGCTGGCGACGCCCTGGAAGTTCAAAAACGCCAGGTCAAGTTCCTTGCCATGGTGGCGCATGAACTGCGCAACCCGCTCATGCCCATGAGCACGGCGACGGACCTGCTCGAGAAGACAGGTTCGGACGACACAATGCTGCGCCATTTGCAGGTGTTGCTGCGACGACAAATCGGCTACATGTCCCGGCTCATCGACGACCTTCTCGACGGAGCTCGGGCGAGCACGGGAAAATTCAGGCTCGAACTCGAAAGCGTCGACATGATTGCCATCCTCGCGCAGTCGATGGATGCCTGCAGGCCGGCGATGCAATCGAGGAATCAACGATTCACGAGTCGGGTTGGTACCTCTGCGGTTCATGTGCGTGGAGACGCCATGCGACTCACCCAGGTCGTCACCAATCTGCTGGACAACGCTTCCAAGTACACACCCGTCGGCGGCGCTATCGAACTGATGGCAACGACGGGCGAAGGCGTGATGACCATCAGCGTTTCCGACGATGGCATCGGCATCACGAACGAAGCATTGCCACGGATCTTCAATCTCTTCGAACAAGAGACTCGCGCGCTCGCGCACAACGGCGGTGGCTTGGGGATCGGGCTGTCGATCGTGCGCGAAATCACGGAGGCTCACGGCGGGACGATCGACGCCGTCAGTCGGGGCATCGGATTGGGCAGCACGTTCGTGATCACGTTGCCACTCGCCTAATGACGATCGGGAAAAGGCCGGACTCCGCGTCCACCACGGCCCCGAATCAGCCGCGAGCAGGCGCCACGCGGGATGCTGGCGGCGCATGGCCTCGAGCGTGGCGAGATCCAGGCTCACGGCTGCGACCGCTCCTCGTCGCGCGGCAGGCGCGCCAGCAGGCCGCCGACCGCCTGCGCCAGGCGCGTCAGCGTCTCCGGTTGCGGCAGGGGGATCCGAAGCACGTCGCGCCCGGTGGCACGATCGCGCTCGATGGACGCCCCGAGCCCGGCCGATGAGCCGCCGGTTTCTCGCGGCGACAGCGCATCCAGCAAACGAAGGCCGGCATCGACCAGCGCCGCCCACGGATCGGGCGTCGAACCCTTGTCGGCCCCGGGACCGCCGTCGCCGCTTGCCTCCACGACGGCGGGCGCGGGCGCCGCCTCGGGTTCGGCCGACGCGGGCGCAGCAGTCTCGGCCGAACCCATCGACCCCGTGACTTCGTCGACTGCGGACATGAACTTCGCCAGCCGCGTGCCCTGCAGGAAGATGTCGCTCTCGCCGCCATCGAGCACGCCCGCGGACAGTGACTTCTTGAATGCGAGCACCGACAGCATGCCTTGCTCGATGCTGCCTTGCGCGACGAAGTTGAACACCTGCACGCTGCCACGCTGTCCCAGCCGGTGCACGCGGCCGATGCGCTGCTCGAGGACCGCGGGATTCCACGGCAGGTCCATGTTGACGATCGTCGCGGCGGCGTGCTGGAGATTCAATCCGACGCTGCCGGCATCGGTGGAAAGAAACAGGCGGCAATCCGGGTCGGCATGGAAACGGTCGATGAGCGCCGGCCGCTGCTCGCTCGGCACGCCGCCGTGGAACAGCACGTGCCCCCAGCGGCGGGCCTGCAGGCGGCGGACGATCAACTCGTGCGTGCGCACCCACTGGCTGAAGACCACCACCTTGGCGCCGGGCTGCTCCAGACACTCTTCCAGCAGCGTCATCAGCTCGTCCACCTTGGTGCCGTGGTCGGTCTCGTGATCGAGCAGGTAGGTGCTGTTGCAGGACATGCGCATGTTCTGCAACGCGCAGGTCAGCACGCGCTGGTCGATGTCCGACAGGAATCCGCGCTGGCGCCAGCGTTTGACGATCCGCGCGACGACGTCGCCGTTCTCGGCGTGACAGGCCAGCTGCTGTTGCGTCATCGGCACGAACAGCGTGCTCTCCACGCGCTCGGGCAACTGGTCGAGCACCTCGCTCTTGCGCCGGCGCAGCATGACGGCGGCCAGCGTCGCACCGATGCGATCGAGATCGCGGTAGCCGATGACTCGGCCCGCTTCGTCGCGCAGCTGGTGGGCGTCCAGCAGGCGCCAGGTCGGGCCCAGCCGGTGCGGGTCCACGAACTGGACGATGGAGATCAGTTCCTCCAGCCGATTTTGCAGCGGCGTTCCGGTCAGCACGATCGCATGGGGGCTCGCGACCTGCTTGAGCGCTCGCGCGGCCACGGCGTCCCAGTTCTTGATGCGCTGGGCCTCGTCGGCGATCACGACGTCGGGTGCCCAGGCGTTGATGAGATCGAGGTCGCGCGTGAGGGTCTCGTAGTTCGTGATCTTCGCCCAGACGCCGGGTTCCCGGACGTCGGCCCACTGCGCCCGGCGCGCCTCGCGCGGGCCCTCGACGACCTCGGCAGCACGGCCGCTGAAGCGCGCGATTTCGCGTTGCCATTGATGCTTGAGCGACACCGGACAGACGATCAGCACGCGTTCGGCACCCGCATGCCGCGTCAGCAGTTCCGCGGCGGCGATCGCCTGGATCGTCTTGCCCAGGCCCATGTCGTCGCCGATCAGCGAGCGCCCGGCGCGGGCGGCGAACAGCGCGCCCTCGGCCTGGTACGCGTAGAGCGGAACCTTCAGCAGCTTGCGCAGCGCGGGGCTTTGCGCCCCTTTGGGGAAAGCGGCGGCCAGCGCTTCGCAGCGGCGCACGGCATCGCGCTGACGGGCGACAAACGCGCGGGCGTCCTCATAGAAGCGCACTTCATGGCCTGCCTTGCGGGCCGCGCGAAGAAAGGCCTCCAGTCCGGCGGCTGGATCCGCACCGTCGCCAAAGAGCGCGGCGCCTTTCCCGGCCAGCGCCGGCGGACACTCGATGCCGGCGCGAAAGCACAGCCGGCGTACCGCGCCATAGCGCAGATAGATTTCGCTGAACGGCGGCTGGAAGCCGCGTTCGAGCGCCGCCTTGCCGCCGCGCCTGGCCAACAGCCGGGCCAGCGCGAACTCGACGTGCTTGCAGGTGCCGAGATCGTTGGTCGCGAAATCGGGACAGGCGCAGAAATTCTCACCCGCACGGGCGTTGCGGATGGCGACGCGATACCGCGTCGCGCGCTGCGGATTGCTCACGGCAAATTCCCATCCGGCCGCCGTGCCGGCGTCGAGCGGCTCGAGCTCGAAGGCCTGTTCGCGGCCGAACTGGCGCCGCAGCCCGGCCTGCCATGCCTCGGCGGACATCGGCTCGGGCTTGCGGCTGCGCGACAGGCGTGGTTCGGCGGGTTTCGACGGACGGGGCATGGGCAGGCGTGCCGAAGGATTGAAGCCGACGATTTTGCTTCATGCGCGAGGACGCACGATGAGCGTCCACTGAAAACCGGCGAGCGGCGCCATGGCGGTATGCGCCGCCGGCGCATGGAAGGCCGTGCCATGATCGCGCCACCGCTTCCGCTGTCCTGCGGCGCCCATCACCGGTCGCGCCCTGGCCAGGAGATTCGCATGACCCGCCCCACGCACCGCTTCCTGCCATGACGCCCGACGCCGACGATCTCCTCCTGTTCGCCCGCGTGGCCGAATCCGGCAGCTTCAGCCGCGCCGCGGAGCGCGTGCAGCTGCCCAAGTCCACCGTATCGCGCCGCATCGCCGCGCTCGAGAAGCGGCTCGGCGAACGGCTGCTGCAGCGCACCACGCGCAAGCTCGTCATCACCGAGTTCGGCCAGGGCGTGCTCGATCACGCCCGCGCGTTGTCGGAGGAGGTGGACGCTGCGCTCGCCTTTGCGCTGTCGCGCCAGGCGCGCCCCAGCGGGCGCCTGCGCGTGTCGATGCCGGGCGACTTCGCCAGCACCGCGCTCGAGCAGCCGCTGGCCGGCTTCATTCGCGACTTTCCCGGGGTGTCGCTGGAGCTGGACCTGTCGCCGCGCCGCGTCGACCTGATCGGCGAGAACTTCGACCTCGCGATCCGCATGGGCGCGTTGACCGACGACGCGCAGCTCGCGGCACGCCGCCTGGCCGTGTTCTCGACGGGCCTGTACGCCGCGCCGTCGCTGCTGCGCGAGCACGGCGAGCCGTTGACGCCCGATGCGCTGCGGACCATGCCGGCGCTGATGATTCTTTCGCGCGCCGGCGAGGCGATCCCCTGGCAACTGTCCGCGCGCGCGGCGGCCGGCGCCGGCGCCACGTCGGCATCTGCCGGAAAGAGCCGTCGCGGTGCCGCTCCGGCGGATCACGACATCGTCCCGCAGCAGCACGTGCGCGCCAACTCGCCGGACGTGCTGATCCGCCTCGCGCGAAGCGGCGCCGGCGTGGTGGCGGTGGCCGACTTCTTCGCCGAGCCTTACCTGGAGCGCGGCGAACTGCAGCGCATCCTGCCCGACTGGTGCCTGCCGGACGCCGACTGCTGGGCCGTGTTCCCCGGTCGCCGCCTGATGCCCGCGAAGACGCGCGCGTTCATCGACATGCTGTCGACGACGATGAGCGTCTGCTCCGAGGCGGTGGACGCGTCCGCCGCGGCCGTGAACGCGTCGCCTGGCCGCTTCCGGGTCGGCTGAACGCCGCGCCGGCGGCGGCTGTCAGTGCGGCAGTCGCGTCAACGCCCGCTGCAGCGCGCGCCCGGCCGACGGCGTGTCGGCGCCTGCCACGGGAGCGGCCGGCTGGATGCTCCAGCCCTTGGGCAGTTGGTGCAGCACGGTGCCGGCGTCGAGCGAGCGGATCGGGATGCGCGTGTCGGCCGGAATGCGGCCCTGCGCCACCAGCGCCTCGTAGCGCAGCGCGCTGACGCGCAGGAACGACGTGAAGTTGCCGACGCCGCCGCGTGCCGCCACCAGCTCGTCGTAGAGCTTCTCGATGAGGTGGACGACGGTCATGCCGTCGCGGCGCGCGATCTCCTCGAGCACCTCCCAGTAGAGATGCTCCAGCCGGATGCTCGTGACGACGCCGTGCAGGCGAACGGAACGGGTGCGGCTTTCGTAGCTCGCGGGATCGGCGCTGATGAAGATTTCACACATGCAGGTCTCCTTGGCCAGGCCGCGTCCCGCGCGGCTCTCCGGGAGGCGTCGCGCGGTGCGGCGCCTTGCGGCCAATGTACGCCCGACGGCGCGGGCTCGCCAGCGGCGATCCCGCAGCTTTACAGGGTGATTCGCGTGCCGAGCACCGCCAGGAACTGGGCGATCCAGGCCGGATGCGCCGGCCAGGCGGGCGCCGTCACGAGGTTGCCGTCGGTCACGGCCTGGTCGACCGGGATGCCCATGTACTCGGCGCCGGCCAGC
>FSXQ01003794.1_pt1 | contig 13660 bp, 16 predicted proteins | sample 1638011 | NCBI WGS metagenome assembly FSXQ01 (sample SAMEA3914789, study PRJEB12502) | metagenome | biome: forest; material: soil | place: Canada | collected 2011-07-03 | depth 0.3 m | reverse complement strand
GTCCTTAGCTACGCTGGTCAGATGGGTTCACCGGTTCGGCACATACCAGCAGCCAGGCGTCGAAGGCTTGCCGACGCTTCTGCTCGGCCGTGCTTAGGCGCTCTATGAGTTCCTTGGCGAATGGGACGCGGCGCCCTCGCTCCAGGCCACGAAGTTCGCCTTGCTCGTTCCCCAAGGCCATGCTCGCCTTTCCGAGCGCCCGTTCAGCTAAATCGAACCGCTTCTTCCAACCCCAAAAATCGTCCATGTTTGGTCTCATCGGGGTTCCACAGCCGATCTTCGCGCGGCCACCTTCGGTTCAGCCGGACTTTTTCTTCGCAGCCTTGGCCGTCTTCTGGTCGTTCATGACCTTCGCGCCGGCCGGGTGGCCCTTGCGGAGTTCCTTGGCGGCATCTTTCACTTCTGCCTTGGCCGGCGGCTTTACCTTGATGGTCTTGGTGGGCATGTGGTGTCCTTGTCCATGCCCGGAGGCGCCGGGCTCGCCACCTCGACAGTAGCACGAAGCCACCCCTAAACGCTGAAAATCGTTGTATATACGACCACGAAACAATTTCTTGTGGGCACTCCCTAACTTGAAGTTCCGCAAGGAGGCATCTCGCTTGCTCTCATAGGTAAATTGCTGCACCATCGCGCTTCTTCAGAGAGTCCTGCATCGCGAAGTGGCTGCCGAAAACCCCGCTGATCGGATCGCTGTCGGTATATACAATGAGCAGAATGAAGAACCTGATCGTTTCGGCAGCGGTTCGCCAGAAGCTCGACGAGAGGCACGCTGTGACGGTGCGTGAGGTTGAGCAGTGCTTCGAAAACCGCATCGGTGTGTACCTTATGGATTCGCGCGAGGATCACCAAACGGATCCACCAACGCTGTGGTTCATTGCGACAACCAATCGAAAGAGACCGCTCAAGATCATCTTCATATTTGCTGACGGTAACGTGCACCTGAAGTCCGCCTATGAGCCTGAACCAGAGGCCATTGCGATCTACGACGAGCACGGCCGGTAACCCCATAGGAGAGAAAAAAATGGAAGAACAATCGAGCATTCGCGGAACTGTCGACGCCTGGGAAAAGGGCGATCTCGGCACGAGCGCGGCTCATGTTCGTCGAGCCCCGCCTGAGCTGATGGAACAGATCGATGAGGCCCTGTGCCTCAAGCCGATCTCGATTCGTCTGCCGAAGAACGTGATCGACACGTTCAAGCTGCTGGCGCAGCTGCACAACACCGGCTATCAGCCGCTGATGCGAGATGCGCTCTGCCGTTTCGCCGAAGCTGAGATGAAGCAGCTGTTGATCACCACGGTCAAGACCAAGCAGCAGTCGAAGGCCGCGTCGGCAGTTTCGATCCCTTTTGCGGACTCGGAGATTGAGCCCGACCCGCACGGCGGGGAAGAGGTCAAGCGCGCTGCGTAGTCGACGGAGCGCAAAAGAAGGCCCGCTTCGGCGGGCCTTTTGCTTTGCTGAACTCGTTGGCGGACGACGCGGTGGACTGAAGCGACGATCCTCTGCAAGGCAGGCATCCATGCGGGTGTTGACAGTCGCCCTCTCAGCCCAGCCGAGGTCTGCAATGCAGCGGCAACGGCCTCGTGCGCCGGTGTGCCAAGTGTCAGCTCACCGCCTGAAAGCAGCCGCGGGATGCGAGCGCCTGGACAGCTGGAGGCGCGGCTTTGCAGACCAACAGACGTCGAGTTCAGCTGGCCGGGTCGTAGTGATTGCCGTCATCCGGCATGCGTCCCTAAGCGACCGCTGTCGTGGACGTCACGACCAGTGATCACCTCCGAACTCGCGAAGGTCATACCCCCAAGCTAACACGAATCGCCAGACCTCCCCCCTCCGCCGCCTGCGCTTCGATCCTGCCCCCATGAGATTCGATGGCCCTCTTCGCGATGGTGAGGCCCAGCCCGAATCCCTCCACGCCAGCATCGCCGACACGCTGGAATGGCTCGAACATCTGCGCATGGAACTCCTGAGGCACACCTGGACCGTGATCACTCACGGTGACGATCAGGCTGGTGGGGCTGGCTTGTGCATCGACTTTGACGACCGTAGACTCATACGTGAACTTCACAGCATTGCGCACGACATTCTCGAACGCTCGGTAGAGCAGGTCGCCTCGCCCCTGTATCCAGTAGTCACCGCTGAAGCTAAACAACAGATCGCGGTTGGACGCTTGAGCCTCGAAACGCGCGTCATCACAGACCTCCGTTAGCAGTTCGATCATATCGATGGGTTCGCTTGCGGGGGACGTCGCTTCCGTCTCCAACCTGGCTAACGTCAGAAACTCGCCGACCAAAATGTCCAGGCGAGTCGATTCGCGTTCGACGCGCTCCTGCATGACTGCGGTGCGCTCAGGCTGCTGGCGCGCGACGCCGACAGCTGCCTGGATGCGAGCCAGAGGGGATCGAAGCTCGTGCGAGACGTCGTGCAGCAAGCGCTGCTGCGCGCTCACCAGCAATTGCATCCGCTGCGCCATGCGGTCGAAGTCGGCGCCCAACTCTGCCAGTTCGTCGCGACGGCGACCCATTTTCGCCTGGACGCGCGTATCGAGTTGACCCGCGGCGAGGCGACGCAAGGCCCAGCGAAGTGTCCGAATAGGCCGCGATACGTGCCAAGCCAGAATCCCTCCGAAAAGTGTGCTGATCAACACCGTTGCCACCACAGGTATCCAGAGCGGCGGCGGCGCGTCCTCGTGGAATCTGCCCGGGCTTCCATGCAAGGTCGTGGCGGGCACGAACACAGTCGCAACTGCCCCGCCCGGCATCACGACCCGCTTTATCAAACCTAGGCTACGGCGCGCAAGAGACAGATCCATTTGGTCGGGCGTTGCCTCAACTTCAGCCCAGAGGGCCGCACTGATGTATCGGCCAAGCAAGTCTCGGCCTTGCGCGTCGATCACGAAGGGCAAAGGATAGTCACCTTGTTTTTCGGCGAGCTCGATTCGTTTGAGCGCCGTGATGTCTCCCGTTTCCACCAAGTAGCGCGTCGTGTCCATGAAAAACTCGAAGCGTCCGACTTCCAAGCGCGACGCTGGCATCAGGTCGAACCATTGCGCCAGCCAGACTCCCGCCGTGACGGCAGCTGCCACGGTGGCCAAACCCACCCAGAACGCCGCAAAGAACTTCCAGAAAAGGCGGCCCATGGTCCGTGATCACTCCTTGGTGAGCTGATAGCCCATGCCACGCACGGTCTTGATCAGATTGGTTTGCGGCGCGCATTCGGCGAGCTTCTGGCGGATGCTGCTGATGTGCACGTCGATACTGCGATCGAATCGCGCAAGCGGTCGGCCGAGTGCGCGCTCCGAGAGCTCACCTTTGGTCACGAGACGCCCGGCCTGAAGCATCAGTTGCTCGAGCAGATTGAACTCGGCGCCGGTCAAGCTCAGCAAGTTCTCGTTCCAATGGACCGTGCGCTGCTCGGACCGCAACGTCAACGGGCCCACGCGCAGCGCCGTGTCGTTCACGGGCTCGATCGTGGGCGGGTTCAGGCGGCGCAGGATGGCGCGCAGTCGCGCGGCGAGTTCTCGCGGCGAGCAGGGCTTGGGGACGTAGTCGTCGGCGCCGAGCTCCAGACCCAGGATGCGGTCGATATCGTCTCCGCGGGCGGTGAGCATCAGTACCGGAATGGCGCTTCGCGCACGCAGGCGGCGCAGTACTTCGATGCCCGTCATTCTCGGCATCATCACGTCCAGCACGACGATGTCGTGTCGCCCGCTCAGCGCCTCGCTGATCGCCACTTCGCCGTTGTGCGCCAGCGTGGTCTCGAACCCGTCCTGGCGCAGATAGTCAGCCAGCAAGGTGCCGAGTTCGACATCGTCGTCGACGAGCAAGACGCGTGGCGTCATGGTCGCTCCAGGAGGCGGTGAACAGGCATCGCGGTGCGTGGCATAGGCCGGATCATCGACGCGAACATGCTGTCCCAGCCGGATCCTTACGTTTCTTTAGGCTTTCCTGACGGAGCTTGTCGCGCTCGCCGCGCATCATCGTCAGCAGCACGAAGCTGGCCCCGGCACCCCATTCCATCACGCGCTCGGTCGGCGCCGCAACGGTGTCGTCCCAGGCGTCCATCGCGGCGCGCATCCGACTTCCCATTCCCTGGAACCACCTCCACACCATGCAAATTCGACCGTTCCTCTATCTCGCGGCGATGATGAGCTCCAGCGCCGCCTTCGCACAGACGGATGCGCCGCCGCCCTTCGAAGATGCGTGGAAGTTCCGCCTCGGCATCGGCGCAGGCAGCCAGCCCAAGTTTCCGGGGAGCGACTCCAGCCGCACCAGCGTGATTCCGATGCTCGGCGCCGAATACGGCCGCTTCTACATCGGCGGCGCGCCCGGGGCCGGATCGCCTGTCGGTGTGGGCATGTTCCTGTTGCGCGATTCCGGCTGGACGGTCGGCGTCGGTCTGGGTGCCAACCTGCGCAGCCCGCGCAAGGAGTCCGATTCGCCGCGTCTGGCGGGAACAGGCGACATCGCGCGCACGGAGACCGGCTCGTTGTTCGTCAACTACGAATGGCACTGGCTGGCGGTCCACAGCAGCGTCCAGACCGACATCGGTGGCAAGAAGGAAGGAACCACGGCGTCGCTCGATCTGGAGGGCCGCCTGCCTCTGGGCGGCGGGTTCATCCTGACGGCGGGCCCGGGCCTCGTTTGGGCCGATCACAAATACCAGCAGACGTTCTTCGGCATCGACCCGACCCAAAGCCTGGCGTCGGGCCTGGCCGCCTACGACGCCAAGAGCGGCGTCAATACGGTTCGATTGAATCTCGGAGTCAACTACAAGATCTCCCCGCGCTGGGACGTCGGCGTACGCACCAGCCTGGGCCGGCTGACGGGTTCAGCGTCTGACAGCCCCATCACCGAGAGCAAGAACCAAAACACGTTCGTGCTCATCACGAGCTACGGGTTCTGAGGCGGGGGCGTCGCTTGGGCTCGTCAATTCTCTTCGGCACCGGCGCCCATGCGCGCCGGTCGCGACGTCATGCCGCCTTGCTGTCGGTGTCGCTGTGCGTCGCACTGTCCGCGTGCGCGCTCGGCCCCGACTACACAGCACCCGCCCTGGCGGCACCGTCCGCCTGGCAGGCCAGGTTGCCGCAGCAGGGTGAGTCAGCCGAAGGCGACGACTGGTGGGCCCGCTTCGACGATGCGAACCTGGGGCTGTTGGTGGACTCGGCGCAGAAGGACAGTCCGTCGCTGGATCAGGCCTGGGCGGCCATCCGCCAGGCCCGCGCGACCCTGGCCACGGATCGCGCGGCCGGACTGCCGTCGCTGAGTGCCGGCGCCTCGGCCGGTCGTTCGCGGACTCAGGGCATCGTCGCCGGGTCCTCCACGGTCGGGAACTCGCGCAGTGTCGATATCGCGCCATCGTGGGACATCGATCTCTACGGCAAGACCCGCCGCAACACGGCCGCTGCGCGCGCGCGCATCGCCGAACGCGAGGCCGACTGGCACAACACGCGCGTCGCCCTGGCCGCCGAGGTGGCCGACGACTACGTTCAATATCGTGGCTGTCGCCAGATCGTCGATGCCTACGCGCGCTCTGCACACTCCGCCTCGGAAACCGCGCGCGTGACGGCCATCTCGGTCAAGGCGGGCCTGACCGCGTCCTCCGACGGCGCGCTCGCGCAGGCGAGCGAAGGCAGCAGCCTGTCCAGCCTGCACGGGCAGCAACTGCAGTGCGTCCTGCTCGTGAAGGCGCTGGTGGCGCTCACCGGCGTGCCGGAGCCATCGCTGCGTGAGTTGCTGGATGCGCCCGGCCTGCCGGACCTGCCGCGCCCCGCGCTGCTGGTCGTCCCGTCGGTGCCGGCTGACGTGCTGCGCCAGCGACCCGACATCGCGTCGCTCGAACGCGAGGTCGCCGCCACGAGCGAGGAGATCGGCGTGGCCAGCGCCGAGCGGTACCCGTCGCTGTCGCTGTCGGGCCTGATCACGCTGGCCACGAGCGCCGGCATCTCGGCGACGACGTGGAGCTTCGGCCCCGGTTTGTCGGCCACGCTGTTCGATGCGGGCAAGGGCGCGGCCGCCGTTGACTCCGCGCGCGCCGCTTACGACAGCGCCGTCGCGGGTTACCGGGCCGGCGTGCGCAGCGCCGTCAGGGACGTCGAGCAGGCGCTGGCAGAGCTCGACGCCGCGTCGCAGCGCGAGGACAACGCGCGGCAGGCGGCCGACGGCTATCAGCGTTCACTGCAAGCCAACGAGAGTCTCTGGCGGGCTGGGAACACCGACCTGCTCTCGCTGGAGGTGACGCGCCGCAGCGCGATCTCCGCCGAGGTCGACCTGATCACCCTGCGACAGGCGCACGTCCAGTACTGGATCGCCCTGCACAAGGCGCTGGGCGGCGGTTGGCGGTCCGATCTGCCCGCGCAGCCGCCGCAAGCCGTCGTCGAGACCGCCTCCAACCCCTCCGAATGAGTTCAAGCCCGATGTCCGCCCTCCTGATGCGATTGCCGCTGCTGCTTCTCTGCGCGGGCCTGCTGGCCGCCTGCAAGTCCTCCGATCCGGCCCCTGCCGCCACGGCCAACCCTCCGCAATCCGCCACTGTCGCCGGCAGCGCGCTGACCGTGCAGCTCGTCGGCCTGCAACGCGCCACCTGGCCTGATCTCGTGCAGGGCAGCGGCGCACTCACGGCGTGGCAAGAGGCCGTCATCAGTACCGAGATCGGCAGCTATCGCATCGCCGCACTGATGGTCGACGTCGGGGCCGTCGTCCGCAAGGGTCAGCCGTTGGCCCAGTTGGCGACCGCCAGCCTCGAAGCCGACCTCCGCAAGCAGCAGGCGGCCCTGGCGCAAGCGGTTGCCGCAGCGAAGCAGGCGACGGCCGACGCCAAGCGTGCTCGCGAGGTCGCCGACACCGGTGCCCTGTCGCCCCAAAAGATCGACGAATACATGATTGCGGAAGAGACCAAGCAGGCCGCCGTCGACTCGGCCCGGGCCGACGTGGATTCGACCCGCCTTCAACTCGCGCAGACCCACATCGTCGCCGTCGACGACGGCGTGATTTCCTCGCGTTCGGCGATGCTGGGCAACGTGGTCGGCGCCGGGACGGAGCTGTTTCGCCTCGTTCGCGACGGCCGGGTCGAATGGCGACTCGAACTCGACGCCCGCCAGCTCGCGCGCGTCCGAACGGGCAACAAGGCGCAGCTGCTGCTGCCGGACGGGCACCTTGAAGAAGGGATCGTCCGTCTCGTGGCGCCGACGCTCAGCGCCGCCACCGGCCGCGGCCTGGTCTATGTCAGCCTGCCGGCCAGGAGCACCGCCCAGGCGGGCAGCTATGCCAGCGGGAGCATCGAGACGGGCACCCGCGCGGGATGGACGCTGCCCGAGAGCGCGATTGTCGCCAGCGACGGTCGCTCCTACGTCTACACCATCGACGCGCAACAGCGGGCGCATCGCCAGCCCATCGAGACCGGTCGGCGACGCGAGGGCCGCGTCGAGGTTGTCCATGGGCTGCCGCTGAACGGCCACGTCGTGGCCAATGGCGGCAGCTTCCTGAGCGAGGGCGCGACGGTGACCGTTGCCAGCGCCGGAGCACGCTCATGAACATCTCCGCCTGGTCGATTCGCAACCCGGTTCCGGCCGTGCTGCTGTTCATCCTGCTGTCCACACTCGGACTGCTCGGGTTCAGCCGGCTCGACGTCCAGAACTTTCCCGACATGGACGTGCCCACGATCACGATCTCCGCGGCGCTGGACGGCGCCGCGCCGGCCCAGCTGGAGACCGAGGTCGCGCGCAAGATCGAGGACAAGCTCGCCTCGTTGAGCTTGCTCGACCACATCAACACGACCATCACCGACGGCTCGGTGAGCATCGCGGCCAGCTTCACGCTGGACAAGGATTCGGAGGCAGCGCTCAACGAGGTGCGCAACGCCGTCGACCAGGCGCGTGCCGACCTGCCTGCCAGCATGGCCCAGCCGAGCGTGTCGAAGTCGACCTCCGCCGGCGCGCCGCTGCTCACGTACACGGTGGCAGCGCCGCGCATGGACGACGCCGACCTGTCATGGTTCATCGACAACGACGTGGCAAAGGCGCTGCTGTCGGTCAAGGGGGTCGCCCAGGTCGCCCGCGTGGGCGGCATCGACCGCGAGGTGCTGGTCACGCTCGATCCGGCGCTGATGGCCGGGCTGGGTGTGACGCCGGCGAACGTGTCGACGGCGCTGAAGTCGGCGCAGCAGGACGCCTCGGGCGGACGCGGCGAGATCGACGGGTTGCAGCAGTCGGCGCGCGTACTGGCCGCTGTGGGCACGGTCGAAGAACTCGCGCGCTTCTCCGTGCCCCTGCCCAACGGACAGACCGTGCGCCTCGACCAGATCGCCAAGATCGCCGACGGCGCCGCCGAACGCACCACGCTCGCCTACCGCGACGGCAGGCCCGTCGTCGGCTTCCAGGTCACGCGCACGAAGGGGTTCTCGGACGTCGGCGTTGCCCGGTCCGTGCGCGAGACGGTCGCGGCATTCGGGCAGGCCCACGGCGACGTGTCGATCATGGAGGCGAGCAACACCGTCAGCCCCATCGTCGAGAACTACCACGGCTCGATGGAACTGCTGCTCGAAGGCGCCCTACTCGCCGTGGTGGTGGTGTTCTGGTTCCTGCGCGACTGGCGTTCGACTGCCATCTGCGCGACCGCGTTGCCGCTGTCCATCCTGCCGACATTCGGCGTGATGTATCTGTTCCACTTCAGCCTCAACACGGTCACGCTGCTGGCGTTGTCGCTGGTTATCGGCGTTCTGGTGGACGACGCGATCGTCGAGATCGAGAACATCGCGCGTCACATCGCTGGAGGCAAGCCGCCCTACCAGGCCGCGATGGAGGCCGCCGACGAGATCGGGCTGGCCGTGATCGCGACCACGTTCACGATGGTCGCTGTCTTCCTGCCGACCGCGTTCATGGCCGGCATCCCCGGCCTGATCTTCCGCCAGTTCGGCATCACGGCCTCCGTCGCGGTGCTGGCCTCGCTGCTCGTCGCGCGCCTGCTGACACCCATGATGGCCGCCTACTTGATGCGGCCGGCCGCCGAACCGGAGTCGTCCGATGGCGGGTTGTGGCGGCGTTACCTCGCCGTGGTGCGCGCGTGCTTGCGCCGCCGTCCGCGTGTCGTGGCTGCGACGGCGCTGTTCTTGATCGCATCGTTGGCTCTGGTTCCGCTGCTGCCCACCGGTTTTCTTCCCGCTGCCGACATGGCGCAGACCTCCGTCACCCTTGAACTCGCTCCGGGCGCGACGATCGCCCAGACGCGGGCGGCGAGCCTGCACGCATCCGGGCTGCTCAAGCAGATTCCCGAGGTCAAGGCCGTGTTCGCAGCCGTCGGCTCGGCAAGTTCGGGGCGGGGCATGGACGCCAGCACGACCACCGACGTGCGCACGGCCACGTTGACGGTCGACCTACTGCCGCGCGGCGAGCGCGCGCTATCGCAATCCGGCGTCGAGGCGAAGATGCGCACGCTCTTGCGGGAGGTGCCCGGTGCCCGGATCGCGGTCGGAGGTGGCAACAACGGCGAGAAGTTGCAGATCACGCTGGCCAGCGACGACGCAACCACCCTGGACAGCGCCGCCGATGCCTTGCAGATCCAGCTCCGAGGCCTGCGGGGCATCGGCGCGGTCAGTTCGAGCGCTGCGCTTCAGCGTCCCGAGATTATCGTGCGGCCGGATCCGGCTCGCGCCGCGGCGCTGGGCGTGAGTGCCGAGGCGATCGCCGACGCCGTTCGCATTGCGACCTATGGCGACTACTCGACGGCCATGCCCAAGCTGAACCTGCCGCAACGCCAGTTGCCCATCCGGGTGCGCATGGACGGAGCCCTGCGCACCGACCTCGACCGCATCGGCCAGTTACGCGTGGCCGGCACGAACGGCAGCGTTGCGCTGGCCTCGGTGGCGAGCCTGGCAATCGGCAGCGGGCCGTCGGAGATCGACCGGCTGGACCGCCTGCGCAACGTCACGCTGTCGGTCGAGCTGGCGGGCCGGGCGCTGGGCGACGTGCAACGCGAGGCAGCGCAGTTGCCCGCACTGCGCCAGCTCCCGGCGGGTGTGAAGAACATCGAGCAGGGCGAGTCGCAGCACATGAGCGAGCTGTTCAACAGCTTCGGCATCGCGATGGCGGTGGGTGTGTTCTGCATCTACGCGGTGCTCGTGCTGCTGTTCCACGACTTCCTGCAGCCGGCGACGATCCTGTGCGCGCTACCGCTGTCGCTCGGCGGCGCGCTGTTCGCGCTGCTGGTCACGCACAGCAGCTTTTCGATGCCGTCCGTGATCGGCCTGTTGATGCTGATGGGCATCGTTACCAAGAACTCGATCCTGCTCGTCGAATACGCCATCGTGGCTCGCCGCACGAAAGGCCTGGATCGCTTCGACGCCTTGCTCGACGCCTGCCAAAAGCGTGCCCGCCCGATCATCATGACCACCATCGCGATGGGTGCAGGCATGTTGCCCAACGCGCTGGGCCTGGGTGTGGAGCCCAGCTTTCGCCAGCCGATGGCCATCGTCGTGATCGGCGGGCTGCTGACGTCGACCTTGCTCAGCCTGCTGGTGATACCAGTCGTCTTCACCTACGTCGATGATTTCCTGATGTGGCTTCGCCACTTCTCCGGACAACGCGTCGCCTCGGAGCACGAACCCACGCGGCCAAAAATAGATCAATCGTCGCTCATTCACTGCGACGTTGATCGCTACGCGGCGAACGAGTAGCGCTTACGGCACCGACAACCAATGGAAACCAACTGCGGCCGAGGTCGCGAGGAAGTAGCACATGTCAATCAAGATCACCCAGATGGCGAAGCCGAGCGAATACGAAATTCAATGCGCAGACAGCAGTCTTGATGTCATCAGAGCCCTGCTCGACATGCCGGACGCATCGTATCTGGTTCAAGCGACAGACCGACAGGGTGTCCTGCGCGGGATGACGTTTCCACGCTCAGTCTTGGAACTCTTAAGCGTGATCTTGAGAGAGATTGCTTCAGGGTATGAAGTGCAATTGGAGTCGTTTTCGGAGTCCATCAGCGCAGCCCCAAGCCCAAAAGCTACTCGATGACCTCGCGCCGGGATTTCGAATTCCTTAGTTGCTGGGTAGACAACTTCAACTTTTAGCCGAAGGTTATTGCAATGTTTCACAAACCGGTGAAGTCGGGCCTCAATGATCTCGCGGCGTTCGCGGGTGCTTTCGTGCAGGCTGCGCTGAGGTTTCTTATCCCCGTAGAGGGCTCGATCGAATTCGTCGTCAAAGAGGTGAGCTTCCTGGCCATGATGAGCAGAGGCGCGATCCGTCAGACGATTGATCGGGCGAGGAAGAGGATCAATTTTCTGATCTCATCGATCGCACTTACCTCACTCCTTGTTGGTAGTGTCGGCGCGATGAAGATCAGGTTGGTGACGGTCGTCGAACGCGCGCATGCGCTTGTTGCTGGGGTAGCCGTCGGCGCACGTCCGAGAGACATGCTTCTCCAACTTCCAATCGAGTCAGACACGGTGTGCCTGCCTGGCGGCACACTCGGCATCTGCCTCGCTTTGCCGCGAGGTCTGGCATCCAACCAAGGGAGTTGCGTTCTCCAGCCGGTGTTCCCATCGCATTCGATCGTCGCTTCATTCGATCTTTCGACGATTGCAGAAATCATCTCCGGTATCGCATCGGCATATCCCACGGCAGATCTCGATCCTATCGAAGCTCTGGTGCGCGAATGACTACTTCCCTCCTGGTCGGGGACGACTTCGAGTTTCGTCAGCGTGTATCCTCCGCGCTCGTCAGCTATGGGATCGGAGTACGCATCGCTGGAACTCCCCGCAACGTAACTTCCGAGATTGCGCGAGGTGGCATCGATATTTTTCTGCTGGATATCATGCTGCAGGCTTTTGATGGCATCGAACTCTGCCGACAGATTCGCCAGAGCTCCACGATGCCAGTCATCCTTTTCACCGCACCAGACGACTCGATCAGCCGAATCCTGGGACTCGAGGTGGGAGCGGATGACTGCGTCGCCAAGCCATTTGGGGAGCGAGAACTGCTGGCACGCATCAAAGCGGTACTGCGGCGTTGCGCGAATTTCAATGGGGCGACTTCGCCTGAACGCGTTGGCGCTCGAGGAGAAGCGCGTCAAAGTATCACGCACATCGGCGGCTTCGGTGGTTGGCGACTTGACTGGCGTAACCGCACACTGCTGAGCCCTGAAAGCGCACAGGTCGCGCTTTCGAATGTCGAGTACCGTCTACTCGCCGCCTTCTCAGAGCACGCTGGAAAGGTCATGAGCCGACAGGCCTTGGCAGAGCTAACTCGCAGCGGAATTATGAAGGTGAGCGAGCGGTCCGTAGACCTTGCAGTGTCCAGGCTCCGCGCGAAAATGCGCGAGTCGGCAGCCGCACCCCGTCTGATCCAGACGGTCCGCGGGCGCGGCTACCAATTGATGTCCGATCGTGTGAGTATTGAGCACCCGATGTTCACACTTCGGGCGCGGGGGAAAAGTTCTAATCCGTCAATCCGTGAGACGCAGGATGAAGAACAGTGCGCGCAGAAGTCCGCAAGCATATGAACCTAGTGAGCGCAACATGAAAATCAATCGAGACTGGGCAACCCCTCTGACGATCGGCGCATTCGCGTTGATGGCTGTTACCGGGGTGCTGATGTTCTTCCATCTTGACAGCGACCTGAACAAGCTAGCCCACGAGTGGCTCTCATGGGTGATGCTAGTCGGGGTCGCGCTGCACGCTTCGGTCAATTGGCCGGCGTTTAGGCGACATCTGCTGAACAACCGTATCGCGCGGCCGATTCTGGCGGTCAGCGTCTTATTGATTGCTGGTTCGTTCGCACCCCTACCGGGTGGTGACAAGCGAAATGGCAGCCCGCCGATGATGGCGTTGCGGGCGGTAATGGCAGCGCCGCTCAGCTCCGTGGCGCCGCTCACCGGCCGCAATCTCGATGCCCTGCAAGATGAGCTCGGACAAGCTGGATTCTCCCTAAAGCCCGACCAGCCACTGGACAGCATTACTGGCGGCGACCTCGGTCGCGAGGCGCAATTGCTCACTGTTCTATTCAAGGGCAGAACGCCCGATAGAACCAGCCCATGAAGTTCAAAGCTCCATCGCACGTGGCCGAGACCGATACTCTGGATCTGGCTCAGCAAGCCGACGTTGCCAAGATACGCGTCACCGTAGTGGTGCACATTGAGTTTCGAGACGTCGAATTTCCGCAAGTGCCAAGGCGGTTGACCTATCCGCTGGCGAGCATTCTCGGTGAACGTGCGCTGGGACGCGGCCGTCCGTCGAGCCAGCACAAACTTGAGAAGTGATTCTTGTATCGGCCCCCCCCGAGTGACCTGGCCAGCCGCCTCCATTGCGCCCGTCAACGACACGCCGCCCAACCCCGTCGCGAGCAGCGTCAGGTCGTATGCACTCGATGCTGATAGAGCCAGGCGGCTCTGGCAGAGAGTGAACGAATGGTGAGCGCGGCGTGATGTCGCGTGGAATTCTCGTCGGCCGACAAAGCATGCGCGTGATTTGCGGTCGAAGGACGTCTCCATAACGATCGTCGGAATCGTCGGCGCGGTTGAAATCGGTAGCCAGATCGCTCGCGCGTCGATCGCGTGCATGGCGTCTTCCTCGCGTTCGAAAACGCGGGCTCGCCCGGTGAGCTGCGCCGGCTCGTGCCCGGCGGCTTTCACCACCGCGCCGTCGGGCGCGAGGTTGCCGCGCAGGATC
>FSXQ01003342.1_pt1 | contig 13666 bp, 8 predicted proteins | sample 1638011 | NCBI WGS metagenome assembly FSXQ01 (sample SAMEA3914789, study PRJEB12502) | metagenome | biome: forest; material: soil | place: Canada | collected 2011-07-03 | depth 0.3 m | reverse complement strand
GTACGCGCCGTCGCCGAACAGCTCGGGGCTGATGTGGTTGATACCGTCCAGGGTATCGCCGATGGCGCGCGGCTGCTCGAAGATCTCCTTCTGCATGTAGTGCCGGTACGGGCCCAGTTCGGCGGCGCCGGTGTGCGCGTGCACGGTGCGCACCTCGCGCAGCACGGTCTTGAGCGAGCCGTCGGCGTGCACGCCGTTGATCCAGTGCTTGCCCAGCTGCACGTCGACGACGTCGCCTTCTTCCAGGTAGACGATCTGGTCGGTCACGCCGGCCAGCGCCATCGCGTCGGAGGCGAGGAAGTTCTCGCCGTTGCCGATGCCCAGCACCAGCGGCGAGCCGGCGCGCGCGCCGATCACGCGGTGCGGCTCGTCGCGGCAGAACACGGCGATGGCGTACGCGCCCTTGAGCCGCGCGACGGCGCGCTGCACGGCCTCGAACAGGTCGCCGTCGTACAGGTGGTTGACGAGGTGGGCGACGACCTCGGTGTCGGTCTGGCTCTCGAAGTGGAAGCCCTTGGCCTTGAGCTCGGCGCGCAGCTCGTCGTGGTTCTCGATGATGCCGTTGTGCACGAGCGCGATGCGCGCGCCGCGCGCGGCGTCGCTGGGGCTGGTGGCGGCCTCGGGCTTCAGCGCGCCCGAGAAGTGCGGGTGCGCGTTGTGCACCGCCGGCGCGCCGTGCGTGGCCCAGCGCGTGTGCGCGATGCCGGTGCCCGACTGCACGGCGTCGGCCGCGATTTGCTCCTGCAGCTCGGCCACGCGCGCGGTGCTGCGGGTGCGGCGCAGCGAGCCGTCCTGGTGCACCGCCACGCCGCACGAGTCATAGCCGCGGTACTCGAGCCGCTTGAGGCCCTCGACGAGGATGGGAACGATGTTGCGGGTGCTGACGCCGGCGACGATGCCACACATGGGTTGGTGTCCTGAAGGATTCGCGATGGGGGATCGTAGGAGTGCTTGCGTGATGGTTGCTTGCGATATCGATTGAATATTGAAATAAGATGCCATGTATCGGGGTGATTGGCTGGAAAATGCAAATGGCATCGAAAATTGAAATAAACATGCATGATGCCGAGGCGTTCGACGACATCGACCGCCGCCTGCTCGACCTCCTGCAGGCCGACGCCAGCCGCACCAACCAGTCCCTGGCCGAGGCCGCGGGCGTGTCGCCGGCCACGGCGCTGCGACGCGTTCGCCGGCTGACCGAGCGCGGCGTCATCGAGCGCCAGGTCGCGCTGCTGGCGCCGCGTCTGTTCGACGAAGGGCTCACGGCCATCACCGAGGTGTCACTCGACCGCCAGGGCGCCGAGCTGCTGCAGGCCTTCGAGGCGCGGGCCACGGCCGAGCCGGCGGTGCAGCAGTGCTACCGCGTGTCGCCCGGTCCCGACTTCATGCTGGTGGCCTGGGTGCCCGACATGACGGCCTGGAACGCGCTGGTGCAGCGCCTGTTCACGCAGGACGCCAACGTGCGCAACGTGAAGACGTTCTTCAGCGTATCGCGCGTCAAGTTCGAGCCGCGCATCGCGCTCGCGCCGCGCTCAAGCTGAGGCACGGGCTGCCGATATCCGCGAAGGGGACGCCTGTCCTCTCGACCGGATACCCCACCCCGCATGCGCCTGCTCGCCGTCGTCCTGCTGCTTCTCGCCCACGCGTGCGCGCGCGGCGCGCCAGCGCCCGCGCTGCCCGCGTGCGTGCCCGTGATCCGCTTCACGGCCGACTGGTTCGCCGACCCCCCGCAGGAGTTCGACAAGACGTCCGACTTCCTCGTGCAGCAGGGCGCGCCGGCCGCCGAGGGCGCGACGGCGCTGGGCCTGGTGACGGTGGAGAACGCGATCTCCGTCGTGCCCGAGAAGACCTGCCGCGGACTGCGCGTGCAATTGAAGTTCGTGCATCCGGTGCTGCGCGTGATCCGCGACCTGCCGCCCGGCACCTGCGCACACGCGCACGTGCTGCGCCACGAGCACACGCACGTGCAGATCTACCGCGAGATGGCGCGCCAGTTCCGCGAACTCGTCTACCCGTTCCCGGATTCGGCCGCGCCCGAGGACGTGCTGCGCTACGCCAAGCAGCAGCTGGCGCAGCTGCAGGAACAGCAGCGGGAGTTCGACAGCCCGGAGGAGTACGGGCGCAATCTCACGGCGTGCAAGGGGGAGATTCCGAAGTTGCTGGCGGCCGCGAAGAAGAAGGGCTAGTCCGCCGCCTTCAGGATCGCCAACCCCTTGAGGTATTCGCCTTCAGGAAAGAACAACGTCGTCGGATGATCCGGCGCGCCTTCGAGGCGTTCCAGCAGCGCGCCGTCGACCTCGGCGTCCATCGCCGCGCCGGCCACGATCTTGTGGAACAGGTCGGCGCTGATGCCGCCCGAGCACGAGAACGTCAGCAGCAGGCCGCCCGGCTTCAGCAGCTTCAGGGCGAGGCGGTTGATGTCCTTGTAGGCGCGCGACGCCTTGTCCGCGTGCGCGGCGGTGGGCGCGAACTTCGGCGGGTCGAGCACGATGGCGTCGAAGCGCTCGTCGGTCTTGAGCAGCTCGCGCAGCAACGTGTTGACGTCGGCGTCGCGGGTCTCGTGGTGGCGCGGGTCGAAGCCGTTGAGCTTCACGTGCGCGTCGGCCAGCGCGAGCGCGGGCGCGCTCGAGTCGACGCTGATGACGCGCGTGGCGCCGCCCGCCAGCGCGGCCACGCTGAAGCCGCCGGTGTAGCTGAAGCAGTTGAGCACCGACTTGCAGCGGTACTGCTTGATGAGCTGCGCGAAGCGCGCGCGGTTCTCGCGCTGGTCGAGGTAGTAGCCGGTCTTGTGGCCCTCGGCGACGTCCACGTTGAGCTTCCAGCCGCTCTCCTGGATGGTGACCACCGAGGCCTTCGGGTCGTCGCTGCCGCCGCGCAGCCACGCGCGCACCGAAGGCAGGCCCTCGAGCGCGCGCACGCTGGCGTCGCTGCGTTCGTACAGGCGCGTGCAGCCGGTGAGCTTGAGCAGCAGGTCGGCGATGGTCGCCTTCCAGCGCTCGACGCCGGATGCGAGGAACTGCACGGACAGGATGTCGCCGTAGCGGTCGACGACCAGGCCCGGCAGGCCGTCGGCCTCGCCGTGCACGAGGCGCACGCCGTCGCTGGCCAGCGCCATGCGCTTGCGCAGCGCCAGCGCGGTGGCCAGCTTGCGCTCGAAGAACGCGGCGTCGATGCGCTCGGACGCCTGCCAGCTCCACGCTCGCACGCGGATCTGCGACTCGGGGCTGAACGCGCCCCACGCGAGGAAGGTGCCGTCGTGGCTCTCCACGCGCACCGTCTCGCCGGAATCGGCCTTGCCTTTTTCGACGCTGCCCTGGAACACCCAGGGGTGCCGGCGCAGCAGCGACCGTTCCTTGCCTTCGCGGAGCTTGATGACTTTCATGCCCCGATTGTCCTCGACCCGGCGTTTGCGTGCGATCGCGGCCGCCGAGACGCCTGGCCGCGCGGCCCTAGACTCCGGGCCATGACCCAGTCGCCTCTCCTTCGTCGCGTGGCCATCGTCGCCGCGACGCTCGCGCCTTTTCTTGCTGCCGCCGAGCCGGCGCCGCTTCCCGACGGCTTCGGCATCGCGCCGCGCCACGAGACGGTGGCCGCGGTGTGGAGCACCACGGCCGGCGAGTCTCCGAGCACGTGGAGCCGCGCGGCCCTCGAACGCACCTGCGCGGCCAAGCGCACGGCCGGCCTCACGACGCACACGCCCGTCTTCGAGGCCGACCCCGACCGGCCCAACGCCGTGCGCATCGTCCAGGTCGTCGCACCGCAGGCCTGGGCCAGCTACGAGACGGTGCAGGGCACGATGTGCGACGCGGCGACGCTGCGCACGGACCTGTGCGCCTGCACCTTCCGCACGACGACCTCGCGCTACGTGCACCTGCGCAAGACGCGCGACGGCGTCGCCGAGGTCATCGACATCGACCTCGCCAAGGGCAGCGCCAAGCGCCGCACGCGCCGCGCGGCGTCGGCAACCGGCGAGGCCAGCGCGCCGGCCGCTGCCGACGTCGGCTTCTTCGGCGCGGTGGTCGGCCACGACACCGTCGCCGGCATGCCCTGCTCGCTGCGCCGCCAGGAGCTGGCCGCGGGCCACATCGATCGCTGCCTCGCCGACGCGGCCGCGGAGGTGCCCGTGGCGCTGCAAGGGCAGGAGCTGTCGATGGCGACCTTCGCGCTCCAGGACGGCACGGCCGTGCGACGCGACTGGCGGCGCACGGAACGCGTCGATGCGCAGGCGGACGTTGACCTGGGCATGTTCGACGTGCCGGCCGGAGTCACGGTGCGCGATCTCGGCGTCGCGCCGGCACGCCCCTGAGCGTCGGTCGGCGTGCCAGGGCAAGGGTGCGCCGGTGACGTCCAGGAGGGCCGGGTCGCGCGCCACGGTCGCCGCTTCGTCGAAACAGCCCCCATGGTCGTCGCCCATGCGCGCGGCGCTCAGAAACCGGCCGCGATGCCGATGAGCACGCCGGTGGCCACGTCGCCGGCCTCCTTCTGCACGCGCAACACGCCGGCGAGATCGGACGGCGACATCGCGGCCAGGTCGGCGCGCCATTCGGCCAGGTCTTCCGGGGTGAGGCGCAGGCCCGCGTCGTCGATCACCTTGCTGACCGCGGCGGCGGCGGCGCGCTGCACGTCGTGGCGCAGCTCGGCGTCGGCGGCGAGCGCCTGGCGCAGCGTGCGGGACGTCGTCGTGGTCGACATCGCGATCGCGCCCCTGGCGTTGAGGTCGAACCTGTCCTTGCGGCGCTGGACGCGCCGGGCCTTGCCGAGCTTGTCCTTCGCGGCGCGCTGCCGGTCGGTCATGAGCGCGCCCTGGATCTGCTGCGGGCCTTCGCCGTCCTCGTACTGGAAGTAGCCCTTGGGCCGGACGCCGAACGGCTTGAGGTCGAGGCCGAGGTAGTTCGTGAGTCCGCTGCCGCCGGGCTGGCCGAAGTACGCGCGGCAGACGAAGTTCGACAGCACCTTCCCGAGCACGAGGTAGTTGTCGCCCTGGGTCGGGTCGCAGACCTCGATGTCGCGCGCGACGGAGGCGAGCCGGCCCTTGGGATCCGGGCCGGCGATCGTCAGGGACGCGGTCGGATCGGCGAGCAGCTCGAGCACCTCGTGCGACAGCGTGGACGTCCACGGCTCCTCGATCTCCTGGCAGATGTCGAGGTAGACGAAGCCGTACGGCACCTTGCCGTGGACGAGCGTGTGATAGCCGAGCGCGTTGGAGACGCCGGTGATCGCGTCCTGCGAGGAGTCGCCCAGGTAGATGATGGCGTCGTGCACGCCGCTCAGCGAGATGCGGCCCTCCTCGGTGGAGGCGCGGACGCCGCGCACGGTGGCCTCGCGCCCCCATTCGGGCGCGAAGTGGTGGGTCACCTGCTCCTGCAGGGACTTGACCACTTCGTTGAGTTCCGTGCTGGAGATGTTGGTGGACAGGTTCGCGATGGTGAGTCTCATGGCCTTGCTCCGGAGGATGTCGTCCGCATTCGACGAGGCCGGGGACGGGTCGGCCGTCCGACCTGCGCGATGCGTCGGGCGGCTGCCGGCAGGCAGGGCCGGCGAGGTCGTCGGGTCGTTGGCGGCATTGTTCGAAACGCCGGCCGCGCGTTCATCCTCTCGTTTGAGGACGAGCCGTTCCGGCCGGCGCCGCGGGCCGCGTGTTTAGCAACGTTTGGCACGCGCTTCACATCCTCGAAGGACTTCGAGCGCACGAGCGCCCACAGTGCAAGGCATGCGGCACGCGTTGCCGCCTCACCTGCCACGGAGCTCTCGCGATGGAAACGTTTGCCCACCCCGTCCTGCCTTGCCCGCGCCGCCGCGCCAGCGATCGCGGCGCCGACGTCGCCTCGCCTTCACGCGGCGCGCCGATGTCGGCGGTGTTCGATGCCGTGTTCGACGAGATCGACACCGGGCTGCTGGTCTGCGAGGACGACGGCGCGGTCGTGATGATGAACTGGGCGGCCCGGCTCGAGCTGGCCGCGGGCCAGGTGCTGCGCCTCGATGCGCACGGCCTGCGCTCGGTCACCGAAGGGCGCGAGCTCTCGAACGCGTTGCTGTGCGCCGGACGCCATGGGCGGCGGGCCGTCCTGGAGCTGCGCATGGGCAGCGACCGGCTGTTCGTGTCGGTGAGCCCGCTCGCGCGCGACGGCGCGCGGCCGCTGGCGCTCGTGATCCTGGGGCGCCGCGCCCCGTGTTCCGCGCACGCGCTGGACATGCTGGCCCACAAGCACGGCCTCACCAGCGCCGAGCGCCGGGTGCTGGCGGCGCTGCTCGCCCAGCGCACGCCCACGCAGATCGCGGCCGACCACGACACGGCAATCTCCACGGTGCGCACGCAGATCAACGCCTTGCGCGCGAAGCTGGGCGCCAGTTCGGTGGCGACGCTGATGTGCGTGCTGGCCGGCGTGCCCGCGCCGTCGCCGGCGTTGAAGCCGGGTCATGCCGCGGGCATGGAGGCCGCGTTCGCGTGGCTGCGCGCGTTGCCGACGACGGCCTGCGCGAGCTGAAGCTCAGGTCGCGTGCGGGTGCTCGCCCTTCAGTGCGCGCACGAGGATGCGCGCCAGCACGGACTCGTCGGCCGACTCGCCCTGCCGGTACCAGAACGCGAGCTCGGTGGCGGGCAGCACGCTCGCCAGGCGCGAGCGCGCCTGCTCGCGCGCGTGCTCGCACACGCTGTCGCGACGCGTCTCGCCGCGCGCGTGGAAGCGTTCGGTCGCGCCGAGCACCTGGGCGGCGACCTCCGCGTGGCCGGTGACGGCGGCCAGCCACGCGAAGATGTCGCCGCGGGCCAGGAAGATGCCGCTCTGGCGCAGCGCGTCGACGGTGTCGCCCGCGCCGGCGCAGGCCTGCGCCAGCCGCCCCGAGGCCACCAGCGCCGCCGTCATGCCCGCGAGCGCGTGGGCGCGCGTGAGGCTCTCGCGCCCGGCCTGGTCGATGCGTCGCAGCAGCGCGCCGAATCCGCTGACCGCGTCCTCGGCCTGGTTCGCGTGCAGCTGGATCCACGCGGTGTCGGCCATCAGCATGAGGCAGTAGCGCTCGATGCGGGTGGCCTCGGCGATGTCCAGCGCGGAACGGGCGAGGCGGAGCGCATCGGACGAATCGCCCTCGGCGTCGGCGAGCAGCGCCGCCACGCGCAGCCGGCGCATGCGATCGGCGGGCGGGCTGTCGTTCGTCTCGATATGCGCCGCCGACTCGAGCTGGCCGCGCGCGGCGGCGAGGTCGCCCGAGCGCAGCCAGGCCTCGGCCAGCATCCGGCGGCAGGCGTGCAGGTGGCGGGCGTTGCCGAGCGCCTCGAACATGCTCGCGGCGCGGTTCAGGGCCTCGATGCAGCGGGACGTCGGCAGGCGGCCCTCGATCCCGAACCGGCCCAGCCACTGCCAGTACTGGGCCTGGGTGGTCAACGGCGTGGCGTCGTCGATGAGCGCCTGCACGCGCAGCAGGTTGCCGGTGGCCTCGGGCACCGGGCCGGCGGTGGCCAGCACCACCGCCGTGTGCGTGGCCAGCGCCACGGCGAGCGGGCCTTCGCCCGGCGTGGCGACGGCCCAGGCGAGCGCCGCGCGCACGTTGTTCATCTCGGCCCACAGCCATTCGCTGTCGCGCTGGCGCACGGCCTCGAGGCAGATGTCGCGCATGGCGCGGGCGTGGCGCCGCTGCCAGATCTCGCGCTCGCCCGCGGCGTCGAGTTCGGCCAACGCGAATTCGCGCATGGACTCGAGCATGCGGTAGCGGCGCCGCGGCGCGCCGTCGGCCACCAGCAGCGAGCGGTCGACCAGCTCGTGGAGCAGGTCGAGGGCCTCGATCGGCGCGCCGTCGCACTCGCCCACGACGCGCTGCACGGCCTCCAGGCAGAAGCCGCCCGTGAAGATGCCCAGGCGCCGCAGGCCGACCTGGCTGGACCGGCGCAGCAACTGGTGGCTCCACGAGAGCGCCGCGTGCAGCGTCTGGTGCCGGCTGGCGGCCACGCGGCTGCCGGTCGTCAGCATGCGCAGGCGTTCGCCGAGCCGCCGCCGCACCTCCGGGATGCCCAGCAGCGGCACGCGCGCCACGGCGAGCTCGATCGCCAGCGGCAGGCCGTCGAGCTCGCGGCAGATGGCCACCACGTCGGCCATGTCGGCCGCGCCGGGGTCGACGTCGATGCCCTGCGCGCGCACCCGCTCGATGAACAGCTGGATCGCGCCGAACGACTCGGCGTCGGCCAGCGCGTCGACTGGCGGCAGGGCCAGCGGCGCCAGCCGCACGACGGTCTCGCCCGGGACGTTCAGGCGCGCCTGGCTGGTGGCCAGCACGCGCACGTCCGGCGCCGCGCTCGCCACGGCGTGGACGATGGCGGCCAGCGGCTCCAGCAGATGCTCGCAGTTGTCGAGCACGACCAGCAGCGCGCGCGACTGCAGCGCGCTCGCCAGCTCGAGCTCGGGCGCGGCGCGGCCGGCGAGGCTGATGCCCAGGCACTGCGCGATCACCGACGCCACCAGCGCGGGGTCGTGCGTGGCGGCCAGTTCGACCACCCAGGCGCCGTGCGCGAAGCGCGGCAGCAGGTGCGCCGCCACGGCCGATGCGACGCTCGTCTTGCCGATGCCGCCGGCGCCGCACAAGGTGACCAGCGACTGCGCGAGGCAGGCCTGCGCGACGCGGTGGATGTCGTCGTCTCGCCCGTACAGCGCGGGCCTGGCGGCGGGCAGGTTGCCGGCGCGGCGCCGCGCCTGCGGCGGGCTGGCGGCGTCGGCCGCGAGGCTGCCGGACGACGGCGGGTGGTCGGTCAACGTGAACCGGTAGCCGTGGCCGGTGACCGTCGTGATGGCGTCGTGCCCCAGCAGCTTGCGCAGGTTCGAGACCTGCACGGTGAGGTTGTTGTCCTCGACGACCACGCCGGGCCAGGCGAGCTGCAGCAGCTCGTCCTTGGCCATCACGCGGTCGCGATGCGCCACCAGCACGCGCAGCAGGTCGAACGCGCGCGCGCCCAGGGCCGCCGGCCTGCCGGCGATCAGCATGCGGCGTTCGTCGAGGCGCAGTTCGACGTCGCCGAAGACCAGGCGGGAGTTGTCGGTGGCCACTACGGACTCACGTCGAGTTCGCTGAACGACCGGAAGTACGGATCCGTGAACCACGGCGGCGTCTTGAGCGGGGACGTGAGCTTGAGGTTCGGGAATCGCTGCATCAGCAGGCTCATCACGATGGGCATCACCTCGCGCTGCAGCGGCTCGCCGATGCAGCGGTGGATGCCTCCGCCAAAGGCGATGTTGCCGGGCAAGATCTGGCGCGTCACGTCGAATAGCTCGGGGCTCGCGAACACGCTGGCGTCGTGGTTCGCCGACCCGAGCATGCCCATGAAGCGCGTGCCCTGGGGAATGGTGAAGCCGGGGATCATGTCGTCGATGTCGACGGCGGCGTAGCGGTCGATGACCCCGAGCGGCGAATCGAAGCGGCGCATCTCGTCGATCGCACGGGGCCAGTCGGTCGCGTTCGACTTCACGCTGTTCCACGCCGCCGCACCGTCGACGAGCAGGTTGCGCGTGCCGGTGCTGATGAGGAATTCCGTCGACAGGTAGCCGCCGAGGACGAACTGCAGCATCGTCATCACGGACTCGACGATGGACAGCGTGTTCGTCCGGCCGACGAGGCGCGTGCGGGTGGCGACCTGGTACAGCAGGGTGGGGCCCGGATCGACCAGCGCCTTCGCGAGCAGCTCGCCCAGCTTCAGCGCGAGCTTGCCGGCCGATTCGTGGCCCTGGATCTGGACGTGCGTTTCCAGCGTGTGGTCCTGGCGCAGCATGACGTCGCGTGCGAGGCCGTCCACCTCGTCCCGGTCATCCTGGTCCGCGATGCCCATGATCTGGAACAGGATCTCGCGGGGGACGCGCCTGGAGAACTTGTCGACCAGGTCGAAGCCGCCCGCGCCGATGTCGGCGAGCGCCGCCTGCGTGACCTGCGTCGCGAGCGGGCCCGCGTTGGCGATGGCCGCTCCGAAGATGCCATTCATCATGTCGCGCACTTCCTTGTGGCGCGGCGGATCCATCGTGAACAGGCCCAGGGCGTCGGTGCCGGGAAGCGACTTGCGGAACTTGGGATCGGTGCAAAGCCTGACCATGTTCGCGTGGTCGAAGACCCAGAACGCCCCATGCTCGTCGACCCAGTGCACCGGGAGAAATTGGCGGAACTGCGCGAAGGTGGGGTACGGGTTGCTGATGAATCCGGGCGCCTTCGGATCGAAGTCGTTGGGGTCGAACGTGCCGAAGGCCGGCGCGGGCGGCAGGCCCGGCGGCCGGGGCTGCGGCGGCTTGACGGGCAGGATCTCCGAGACGATTCCCTCGACGGCGTCGCCCATCACCGTGCTGATCAGCGCCTGCAGTGGCGACAGGGCCGACGTGAGGCTCGAGATCAGCGACGACGGCGAAAACAGCGACGCGGCATCCATCCGCAGCGCGGCGTGCGCGAACAGCGCGTGGTCCACCTTCGGGTGCCACTGCCGCATCGCCGCGAGGCCGGGCATGAACAGGTACAGGCTGCCGCGCGTCGTGACCAGGCGGGGCACGGTCGTCGTGCCGGTGCCGATGCCTGGCAGGCTGAAGGGCCCGCCGGCGTCGGTGTTGCCGGTGAGCGGGTCGCGCGTGCCGCGCACGCCCGAGGCGAAGATGTCGCCCTGCAGCCATTGCTGCTGGATGAATTCGAACTGGCGGGCGATGTCGCCGCACATGAACAGGCCGAACAGGCCGACCTCGGCGTTGCCCTGCGCGTCGTGCCACGCGGCCGGCATCCCGCGCCGGATCAGGCGCCGGCTGTAGGGCAGCCCGGCGACGCGGCTCGTGCGCGGGTTGGCGCGGCGGATGTGCGCGCCGAGGGGGCATCGCAGCCCCTGGTCGTCGGGGAACGTCTGCTGGTACTCGAAGGAGGGCGCGTAGTCGAAGTTGTTCGCGTCGGTCGGGCCCGTGCGCTGCGCGGGCGCCAGCGACAGCGGCTCTCCGGTTCGCCAGCGGCCGACCAGCTTGGCGGCCACCAGCTCCTTGTCGATGCCGCCGAGACCGGCGGCGGCCTCCGTGATGAAGGTCTCGAAGCCATCGACGTCCTGCTTGAGCAGCCGCACCACGCAGAAGCTCGCGCTGGTGGCCAGTTCGGGCGAGAGGTTGCCGATCGACGGGGCGCCGTAGATGTCCTTCAGGTTGGCATGCAGCACGAACTCGCCCGGGCCGGCGGCCGGCTGGAGGTCGACGTCCTGGTTGGCGCTGCTGGAGGCCACGCCCGCGATGCGCGGCTGGGCGATGCTGTCCTTGTAGCCGAAGTGGATCGTGCCGTCCGACAGCGTCCGGGCCTCGAACTCCTGCTGGATCGCCAACCCGGCGCCCTGGAGCGTCTGCCGCAGGTGCGACACGGCGGCCTGGTACGCCGCCTCGGCGGCGATGGCGGCCGGGGAGTCGTATGGCTGTGGCTTGAAGGCGTGCAGCGAGACCATGACGTCCGCCTTGCCCGCGGCGCCGCCCACCAGCCATGCCGACGGCGCGCCTTCGTCGACGTCCCCGCTCGCGCGGGCGCGGGCGCTCGCGGCGGGTCCTTCCTGGAAGGCCGCGGGAAACTGCGCCAGGTCCGACGACCCGAAGCCCAGCGCGGCCAGGCCTTCGAAGGTGAAGCCGACGTTGAGCGTCAGCGGGGGCTTCACGCCGCCTGGCCATTCGGCGCCGGACGTGAACCCGGGCAGGCCGTCGGCCGGGCCCGTGGCCTGGCGCGCGAACCATGCGCGGGCGACTTGCCGATCCTGGATGGTCGCCACGAAATGGCGGCCCATGTTCGCGTTGTAGCCGCGCAGGACGTTGCCCTGCACGTCGTCCAGGTCGACGGGCGCGTTGACGACCCGGTCGAAGGCCGGCTTCGGCAGGTCGGTGGGCGCCCGGCGCCCGATGATGTCCAGCACCGTGACGTCGGGGAAGGCGCGGTACATCGGGAAGTCGAACGGATCGGGCATCGGCACGTCGTTCGGCAGCAGGGCATGCAGCTCACCGAGGTCGAAGCGCACGCAGTTGTTCTTCTGGACGTAGCGCCAGAACGCGTCCGGATCCTCGTTGACCGGGTTCGGCGGCGCGTCGCGGCAGAAGCTGAGCAGCTTGGTGAAGACGTCGCCGATGGCGATGGCGAAGTCCATGACGTAGGGCTGGAGCGGCCCGTCGAACTCGGTGATCACCAGCAGCGCGCTGTTGTCCGGCGTCGGCACGAAGCGCGCGAAGTGGACGAACCCCAGTTGCGTGAGCGCGGACTTGATCTTGTCTGCCGCGTCGAGCACCACGCCCAGCACGACGGGCATGGCCAGGCTGGTCTGGAGCGTCAGGACGAGGTTGAGCGCGTGGCTGACCGGCGCACGGGGCGCCGCGCCGGGCGGGCGCCCGTTCACGATGCTGGCGACCGTCGCCTGCGGATAGGCGCTGTACACCGGGTAGTCGACCAGGTCCGGGGCGGCGCCGCTGGACACGATCTTCGCCAGGCCCGACAAGAGGACGTGGACGCGGTTGTTGTCGGCGATGAATTGCGCGAACGCTGCCGGATCCTGCGCCACGGTCGTGGGCGGCGCGTCGAGGACGTCGGGGAGTATCGCGTCGAACAGGAAATCGAGGCGGCTCGCGAGATCGAGCACGCGCGCATCGAGCGTGACGCCCGCGGGCAGGTCGAACTCCGCGATGACCAGCAGCGCCGAGTTGTCCGGCGTCGGAATGAACCGCGCGAAATACACGAAGCCGGAGGCATCCAGGGCCGCCTGGATGCGGGCCCAATCGGCCAGTATCTTCGCGAGGACCCCGGCGAGCGTCCGCGTGAGCGGCCCCCGTGCCGGGTCGAGCTTCAATGCCAGATTGAGGCCGTGATTGACCTGGGTTCTCATACTCTCCCCCGTACACCTTTTTGTGGGGTGAGCATAGAGACTTGGCTCGCCGGTGTCTTGCGCGCGCGCGGTCGGCGCCGATGGAGCCCCTAGTTCGAAGTCGTCGAATGCGCGCGATCGGCGTATGGCGATTGACTCGCCGCGGGGCAGGTCAGTCGACTCGATGGGGAAAAGCTATCGACGCGGGTCTGCGGGCGTCGCCGCGAGGCTCAGAGAAACTGCCACCAGGGCCGCTTGCTGGCAGGAATCGCCCGCGCTCGCGACACCGCGGGCTCGGCCGCGGCCACCTCGGCGCGCTCGGGGCCCAGGCGGAAGAAGCGGTAGGTGGGCGTGAGCAGCGTCTCCCACGGGCAGACGCCGAACAGCGCGTCGAGGCCGTCCTGCAGCATGCGGCCGGTGAGGTCGCGCGCGGGCACGACGACTTCGCGCTCGCCCAGGAAGTACATGCGGCCGGCGTCGCCCGACGCGGCGGCCTCGGCCTCCTCGTAGTGGCGGGCGCCGAGCCAGCGCTGTTCGAAGGCCAGCGGCGTGCCGCTTTCCACCAGCGCGGGGACGTCGGGGACGTCGCTCGTCTGCAGGCGGGTGCGCGTGCGGCGGCCGTTCTCGAAGATCGCGTAGCCGTGGCTGCCGCCGCGGTCGTAGTGGCAGAACGCCATCAGCAGGTCGGGCTGGCCGAGCGCGGCGTGCAACTGCGACGCGTCGCGCTGCTCGTTGCGGATCAGCGGCCAGGCGAGGTCGTCGTTGCTGATGAAGCAGACCTCGCCGAAGGTCTGCACCATCACGTCGGAGTGGTTGCGGATGTCGAAGCGGGCCGACACCGGCAGCGGGATC
>FSXQ01001565.1_pt1 | contig 13686 bp, 14 predicted proteins | sample 1638011 | NCBI WGS metagenome assembly FSXQ01 (sample SAMEA3914789, study PRJEB12502) | metagenome | biome: forest; material: soil | place: Canada | collected 2011-07-03 | depth 0.3 m | reverse complement strand
TATCGGCCAACCACTTGACCTGGGGCGCGGCGGCCTGGAGGCGACGCCCCTGTTCGTCGCCGAGGAGCACACGCAGGTCCGCTTCGTTCATGCGCACGGCGATCAGCGCGCTGCCGGACAACTGGACCATTCCCTGGCGCACGATCGCCGCGATGGTCGCCGGATCGCGGCCCTGGTCACCCAGGATCTTGCAGAGCGCGCCGTAGGCCAGCGCGATCGCATCCGACTCCAGTTCCTTGACACGCTGCTTCGCTGCCGACTCGAAGTTCTCCAGGAGTCGCTCCAGTTGCGCCAGCCGCAGGTTCGCTTCGCTCTTGAACTCCTGCAGGCGGTGTCCCGCCACTTGCTCGAATTCCTGCCGTGCGACGCGCAGGGCATCGTCGACACGCTTCTGCGCCCCTTCCAGGCCTTGCTGCATTCCCGCGGCCCGACCCGCCTCGAGACCCTGTGCATAGACGTCGGCTGCGCCGTCCACGCCCGCAACGGCCTCGTGCGCGGACTGCATGTCGCGCTCGCCTGCGGTTGCACCCGCTTGCCTCTGCGGGCGAGAGAGCGTCCGCGGTAGCACGTGCGTGGCCGCTCCACGCAGCACATCTTGACGACGCTTGTCGGTCGATGTCACAGCACCCTCCTCGCGGACGCGGAACCCGCCATGCCGGCGAGCCGGGCTATCGCGGCCTTCACCGCGGCATCTTGCAGCACGGTCGAGACATCGGCGGCCAGGCTGTACCGCGACGCCTCGACGGCGCGGATCCGGATCGATCCCAACCGCGCGCGAAATGCTGGCGCCCATGCCCAGTCGCCGGCGCGCAGTACCAGCGCCACCAGATCATCGGGTTCGGCGAGCAGCACGCTGGCGGCTTCCTCGGCGCTCCAGCCCGACATCCCGATTCCCGCTGCGGTGGCAGGCGAGCCGACATCGCGCGTGGTCTCCAGCGACTCACGCACAAGCGCGGCGTCGACCGGAAAATCGAGCGCTTGCAGTTCAGCCAACAACTCTTCGATCCGCGATCGTTGCCCGGGCTCGAGACGGGCCAGCATCCAACGCCGATCAACGTCGCCCATCGAATGCAGCAGCATCGCGGCCTTGCGCAGCGGCAGCGGCGGCGTCAGCGCACCGGATTGGAGTTCGAGGAAATCAGCCTGCATCGCGCCCCCCCGGCGGCGCCGACGCCAATTCATCCGCGGCCAGCCACTGGCGCAGACGAAGCAGCGCGGCCTGGCGCTGGGCGTCGGTCATCGGCTCGGTGCGTACGGCAACTCGACGTGTAGCCGAATTGCGGCGCGCGAGCATCAACACCAGGATCAGCACCACGACCACCATCACTATCGGCAGGGCAACGAGAAGCTTGCCGCTCTCGGCCGAAGACACGCCCACACGCACGGGGACGGGATCGACCAGCACGGGCTGCGGCGACGCGGCCAAGGCATGATTGACGGTGTCCGGCACGGCCACTCTGTCGACTGACTGCACGATCACCTGGTCGCCCCGGTCAGTCGACGCGCCGACGGCGGCGCCGAGCACGGCACGCACCTGGTCCAGCTGCGCCTGCGACATGCCGCCCTGCACAACCGCGACCACCTGCAGACGCTGGATCGAGCCGGGCTGGGACACGATCTGTTCCACGCGCCGTCCAACCTGGTACTCCGTCTCGCGCTGGCTATTGGCGCCCGCACCCGATTCGCGTTGCGCACCAGAGCCCTCGTCCTTGATCGTCTCGCGCTGGCGCACGACGACACCGGCCGGCTGGTCACCCGTGGCGGCCGTCGGATGCGTGACGTCTTCCTTGGTGACGCGCACCTGGTTCATGTCCAGCGTCGCATCGACGCTGACCACCGCGCGCCCCGCGCCGACGGCCTTGTCCAGCATCAACGTGGCCTTGCGCACCAGCGCCTGCTCGATGTCGTGCTTGAGATCCATCGCGGCGCCGCTTCCTTGCGCGCCATCCACCGATGCACGGGTCAACGCGACGCCGTGCTCGTTGACGATCGTCACATCATCGGCCGAGATACCCGTGACGGACGCCGCCACGAGACGCTGGATGCCGGCCACCTGCTCGGCCCGCAGGGCCTGATCGGGCATGAGCCCCAGCGTCACGGACGCCTTCGCCTTGGCCTGGTCGTGCTTGAAGAGACCGTCCTCGGGGAACGCGATGTGCACGCGAGCTGACTCGATCTCCTGCAGCGACAGGATCGTGCGGGTCAGCTCGCCCTGCAGCGCACGCTGGTAGTTGATCTTCTGCGCGAACTCCGTCATGCCGAAGTCCGAGTTGTTGAACAGCTCGAAGCCCACCGCGCCATGCAGCGGGATGTCCTTGCTCATGAGCTTCAGGCGCGTCGATGGCACAGCCGCCTTGTCCACCAGGATCGACTTGCCGTCCGCGCCCAGGCGGTACGGCAGCTTCATGTGGTCGAGCTCTTCGGTCATCGAGGCGGCGTCGCGCGCCGACAGATTGCCGAACAGCACGTCGTATTCGGTTCGCATCGTCCAAAGGGCCAGCGCCGCCGTCAACACGAGGATGACGACCACGCCCACGGCCAAGCCGCGGCGACCCGACGGCGCGAGGCCGTCCCAAAATTCCTTGAACACCTGATCTCTCCCTGATCGAACTCGAAATCCTGTCTGCACGCGGTCGCCCGCGGCCTCAGACCTGCATGCGCATCACTTCCTGGTAACCCTCGAGCAGGCGATTGCGCACTTGCATCAAAAGCTGGAACGACATCCGGCTCTCCTCGAGGCCGATCATCACTTGATGAAGATTGACCGGCTCGCCCGCGGCCAGCTGTTGCAACTGCACCTGCCCGGCCATCAACTGGTCGTTGACGTGGCTCATGCCCTCGGTGACGAGGTTGCCGAACGCGCCCGCCTGCGGCATCCCGGCGACCCCAGCGATGCCCGCTGCCGGAGCCAGCGAAGGTTCCTGGATGGAGCCGATCGCGGCGATGGCGTCGGCGCTCACTTGCCGGCCCCGATCTCGAGGGCTTTCATCGCCATGCTGCGCGCCGCGTTGAGGGCGGACACGTTGGCCTCATACGCGCGCGTCGCGCTCATCAACGTCATCATCTCGACTGTCGTGTCCACGCCCGGATACCGCACGAAACCTTGGGCGTCGGCCGCCGGGTTACCTGGTTCGAGCACTTGGCGCGGCACCTGCGTGCCCGGCTCGACGACGGCCTGCGGGCCGGCGAGCCCGCCACCGACCAGGGCGTCGAAGCTGCCCACGTGCGACGCCGTCGTCACCACGCGCAGCGGCTGGAAGTTGACGCCACCCGTCGTCATCGCGGCATTGGCATTGGCGAGGTTCAGCGCGGACACGTCCACGCGCAGCCGCTCGACGTTCATGCCGGCGGCGCTGATGGCGAAGGTCTTCGAATAGTCCATGGGGAGGCTTTCCGTTCGAGGGGTCAGAGCTTGCCGTCGGCGATCGCGACGGAGAGGACGGACAGATGCTTGTTCAGGCCGGCGATGAGCGTCTGGTACTGCAACTGGTTCACCGACAGGTCAGCCATCTCGCTATCGATCTGCACCGCATGCGGCCGGCCGTCGGAATCCAGGCGCGAAACGATGTGGGCGCCGAGGCTCGCGGAGCCGCCGCCCGGCGTTCCCGCGAACGCGTCGGCCATCACGGCGTCGAACGTCACCGTCTTGGCCGTGTAGCCCTGCACGTTGGCGTTGGCGATGTTGGCGGCGATTACTTGCTGGCGCATGGCGGCGGCGTCCAGCGCGAGGCTCAGCGTCGCGGTGGTCATGGCTTCGATCGATTGGGTCATCGGGGCACCTGGGAAAATGGGAAGGTTGGGCTCACTGGACGATCAATTCGGCGTGCAAGGCACCGGCGGCCTTGACAGCCCGCAAGATCGAGATGATGTCGCGCGTGTTGGTCTTCATGCGCGCGAGCGACTGGACAAGATCGGCCACCGTGTTGTTGGCGGTGACGAAGCCGGTCCCGTTCGCCTCGGTGACGTCGACGGTGCTGTTGGATACCAGCTCGGTGCGCACGCCGGGACTACCACGACCGACGATCAAGGGCTGCGAGACCGTGCTGTCCGTGCTGATCGACACGCGCAGGTCGCCTTGCGACACGGCAATCTTCGAGATGCGCACATCGCCGCCCGACACGATCGTGCCGGTGCGCTCATTGATGACAACCTTCGCGCGTCGATCGGGCTCGACGTTGACGGATTCGAGCTGCGAGATGAAGCGCACCAGTCGGCTGCGGTCGGCGATGGGCACGCGGATATCGATGCCTGAGGCGTCACGGGCCTGGGCCAGCGCCTCGCCGAATTGCGCGTTGATGGCCTCCGCGACGCGATTGGCGGTGGTGTAGTCGGCCTCCTGCAGGACGAACGTGAGCGTCTCGGGCGCCGGGTGTTCCACCTTGGGCACGCCCGCCTCCACCGTAGCGCCGCTCGGAACGGAGCCGACCGTCGGGTGGTTCTTCTGCACCACGTTGCCGTTTGCATCGTAGCGATAGCCACCCACCGACAGCGCGCCTTGCGCAAGCGCGTAGACGCGGCCGTTCGCGGCCTTCAGCGGCGTCATCAACAGCGATCCGCCAACGAGACTGCGCGCGTCTCCGGACGACGTCACGGTGATGTCGATCGTGTCACCCTCGCGTGCGAAGGCCGGCAGCGAGGCCGTGACCATCACGACCGCCACGTTGCGGCTCTGCACCTGGTCGGTCGGAATCGTCAGGTTGAACTGCGACAGCGTGTTCGCGAGCGCCTGGCGCGTGGTGCGATTGGTCGGCGAGTCACCCGTGCCGGCGAGGCCAGACACGATGCCGTAGCCGATCAGCGCGTTCTCGCGCCAGCCCTGGATCTTGCCGAGGTCCTTCATGCGGATCAGCTCGGAGGTGTCATGGACGGGCGGCTCGGCGGTCGCGAACGCGGCGCCGGAGGCCACCGCTGAAAGCGCGAGCATCACGAGTGAGCAAAGAGGTGAGCGATTCATAGTCCGAACAAGTCCAGCAAGTGATGCCACCAGCCCGGCTTCTGGCGGTTGGCGAGATCGCCTTCGCCCACGTAGGTGATGCGCGCATCCGCGATGCGGTTGGAGAGAACGGTGTTCGCGTCCGAGATGTCCTGCGGACGTACGCGACCCTCTACATTGATTCGCTGCTGTTCCTCGTTGATCACGAGCAGTTGTTCGCCGGAGACGAGCAGGTCGCCGTTGGGCAGCACGTCGCGAACGGACACGCTCAGCGTGGCCAGCAACTGCCCGGTGCGTGCCGTCTGGCCGCCGCCGTCGAACTGCCCAGTCGCCGTGGCATTCGCGCCGGCGATCGGGACCGGCGAGCGGAAATGCAACTCGGCGCCCGCGGAGTTCGAACGCTTCAGGTCGGTGTCCGCGTTGGCCGAGGCGGACGCGTTCTCGACGATCTGGATCGTGACGATGTCGCCCGGACGAAACGCCTTGCTGTCCGCCGTGAACGGCCGGAACGTCTTCGCGTCGTACAGGCTTTGCGCGCCCGCCGAGGCGGCGACGACAGTCAGCATGGCCGCCGCCAGCATCCGGCGCGCCGTGGGCGCGATGTCTGTCTTCATTGCCGTATCTCCACCAAACCGGGCTTCAACACCCGCGCCGTCACCGGCGATCGCGAACTTGCGATCCGCACCAGGACGTCCTGACCTGCTTTTCCGTCCTGCAGCGCCTCGGCCTGCACCTCGATGGACAGTTCGCCGACGCGACTGAACACCTCCACGCGCTCGCCGCGAACCACGTAGGGCCGAAGCTCGACGTCGAGCGTCGTCAACGGCTCGCCGCGATGCACCGTGCGACGCATGCGCATTCGTTCCGGCGAGTCTGTCCACAGGGCGTTCGACAGGGTCGCCGCATCGACCTTCGACTGCGCCACACGCGTCGCATCGACATCCTGGCCGCGCTCCAGTTCCTCCGCCGCGACCCACGCCGTTCGGAACGCCTGCACGCGGTAGTCGATGCCCACTGAACGCTGGAAGTGCCCCGCCACCGACACGTCCACCCACACGGTCGCGTGCGCCGAGGGCGTCGGAACGCGCGGCAACGGTCGAACGGACAACGACACGCGGCCCAACGGCACGGCCACAGGCGCGATCGTTCCGACGAGTTCGACCACGTGCGCTTCACTGCGCCTGGCCAGCCAGCTTTCCAACTCGCCGCGGGCCAGTGGATCGAGATCGTCCTGGGACAGGGTCTGCGACGCGCGCTCGACGTCGACCGCTTCCGGCCCGCTCCATTCCACTCGTACGGCCGCGCTCGGCCGGTAGCGTCGAACCCACTCGGCCAGTTGCGCCTGCACAAGACGCACCGGCTGACCGACGCGCGGCGCCGGGCCCAGATCGAGGGACAGGAGGCGCGGTGCAGCGTCGGCGTCGTCCTGCACCACGGCGACCACGTCGCGCAAGGTCACACGATCGAATCCGACGGTCGCATGGGCGAGGGGCGCGAGCCGCAGCACCGGGCGCTCGTCCGCCGGCGCCTGCGCGCGCGCGCCGACGCACGCGAGCGCGTACGTCAGCGCGGCGAGTGCGTGGCGGGCGATGGCGAAAGTCGAGTGCGTCATGGCGTGAGAGTTGGACAGGAACTTGTCGTTTGTGCTGCGCAGCTCACTTGCGCAGGTTGTTGACCATGCCCATCATTTCGTCCGACGCCTGGATCACCTTCACACTCGCCTCATACGCGCGTTGGGCGACCATCAGGTTCACCATCTCATCGACCATCTTCACGTTCGAGCCTTCGAGATAGCCCTGGGACACCGTTCCCATCCCATCCTCGCCGCCGTGGCCAGCGATCGGCTCGCCAGAGCTATCGCTCGTGGCGTAGAGATTGCTGCCGAGGGCCGTCAACGCGCCGGCGTTGGCGAATCGCACCATGGTCAGTTGCCCCACCTCGACGGGCGTCGTCGACGCCGTGGTCGTGACGCTGACCTTGCCGTCGGCACCCACCGTCACCGAGACGGCGTTGGACGGAATCTGGATCTCGGGCTGCAGCGCCTGGCCCGTGGCCGTGGCGAGCATGCCGTCGGTGCCGACGTTGAACGAGCCGCCGCGGCTGTAGGCCTTCGATCCGTCGGGTTGGGCCACTTCGAAGAAGCCGTCGCCGGAGATCGCCAGGTCGTAGACGTTGCCTGTCTTTTGCAGCGTGCCGCCGTCGAACATCTTGTCGACCATCGTCACGGCCACGCCGGAGCCGGTGCGCTGCGTGGCGTCAAGGCCGGGCATCGCCTGCACGCCGGTCGTCGACAGCGCCGCGGCATCAGCGCCGTGCGTCACCAGGTCGACGAAGTTGACGCGGGACTTCTTGAAGCCGTTCGTGTTCACGTTGGCCAGGTTGTTGGCGATCGTGTCCACGTTGAGTTGCTGGGTTCGCATGCCGGTGGCTGCGATGTTCATGGCGTCGAGCATGGGGATTCCTGGAGGTGGCGAGAATGAAGTCGTGGGCAGCTGCGCGTCAGAACGAGCCGAGCTTGGCGATGGCGGTGCCCATCATGTCGTCGTAGCCCTGAACGACGCGGGTCATCGTCTCGAAGTGGCGCATCACCTGCACCATCTGGACCATCTCGGTCATGTGGTCGACGTTGGAGTTCTCGAGCGCACCCTGGCGGACCTGGATGTCGGTGTCGGCCACCGGACGCGCGGAAGTCGACGACGCGTAGAGGCTGCCGCCCAGGTGCTGCAACGTGGCGGCGTCGTCGAGCACCATCACCTTGAGCTGGCCGACGGGCCGGGTGTTCTGGATCACCTGGCCGGCAGCGTCGATCGTCACCGGCCCTGACGCCAGCATGATCTGGCCGCTGCGGCCTGCGACCGGGTGGCCCTCGGCCGTCACCAACGTGCCGCGCGCGTCGACGTGGAACTGGCCGTTGCGCGTGTAGGCGGGACCGTGTTCCGTCTCGATCTCGAAGAAGCCGTCGCCCATCAGGGCCACGTCGAGCGATGCGTCGGTGGTCTTCAACGTGCCGTGGCGGGTGTCGAAGTGGATCGCGCTGGCGAGCATGGTCTGGGCTGTCGGCGCAGCGATCGCCTCGGCCTGTTGCCGCTGGCTGTCCACCACGCTCGCGAACAGCGATTGCGCGCCGGGCATACCGTCGGTGGCGAGCATCGGTGCCTGCAACGCCATCTCGCGTCGGTATCCTGGCGTTGGCATATTGGCCAGGTTCGCGCCAATGCGATCCATCGCGGCAGAATCGTTCTGCAGCGCCTGCAGGGAAATGGGAAGGACTTGGCTCATGGGGTCGACTTTCGAATCCTGGTTCGGCCGCTCAACCACCGACGACCGCGAACGACTTCAGTTCCACGGACTGTGGAACCTCCGTCATCGACAGCACGCGCAAGTGAGGCAACACACGTTCGGACAGTGCGCGCAGGTGGCGGCGCAGGTCCGGCGAGCACAGAAGGACGGGCAGAAGGTTGCCCTTCATCATTCGCTCGGCCTGCTGCACGAGGCGGGCCATGAACTGCTCGATCAGTTTCGGATCGAGCGCGCCGGCTTGGCCGCCCTCGGTCGGACGCAGGCCGCTGATGAAACGGCTCTCCAAAGTCGGGTCGAGCGTCAGCACTTGCAACGCGTTCGTCTCGCCCAGGAGTCCCTGGCAGATCGCATGACCAAGGCGGCCGCGTACGCGCTCCGTCAGCATGGCGACGTCTTTGGAATGGCGACCAGCATCAGCCAGCGTCTCCAGGATCGCCTCGACGTGACGGATGCTGACCTTTTCGCGCAGCAGCGCCTGCAGTACGCGCTGCACGTCGGTGATCGACAGCACGGTGGGAATCAGTTCCTCGACAAGCGTCGGCTGGCTCTGGCGAATGCGTGCCAGCAGCCGCTCGGTCTCAGCACGCGTCAACAGCGTCGCGGACTCGCGCTTGAGCACCTCGGTCAGGTGCGTCATCAGCACAGTCTGCGCATCGACCAGCGTGCAGCGTGCCGCGATAGCGGCGTCGCGGTGCTGCGGCTCGATCCACAGCGCCGGCAGGCCGTACGTCGGGTCGCGCGTTGCTTCGCCCGGCACCGACTTGAGATTGCCCGACGGGTGAATGGCGAGCAGGCGATCCACGCGGGATTCGCCCTTGCCTGCCATCACGCCGTCCACCCAGATCTCGTAGTGGTTGGCGCCCAGCTTGGGGGTGTCCTTGAATCGCACGCGCGGCAGCACCAGGCCCAGGTCCTGCGCGTGCTGCTTGCGAAAGCTTGCGATGCGGTCCATGAACAGGCTGCCTTCGCGTGCGATCGACGACGCCCAGTGGCTACCCACATGCATCTCGATGGGTTCGACGGGGAGCAGCGCATACGGATCGTCGTCGCCTATCGCGACAGGCTCCGCACCGGGCTCGTCGCCCGGGCCGACGGCATCAGCTTCCCGGCGCGCCTTCGCGCGATACGCCGCCCAGGCGCCACCCAGCAGCACCACCAGCATGGCCAGCGCCGGCAGCGCCGGGATGCCGGGCATCAGCATCAGACCGAAGATCGCGACCGCCACGAACAGCAACGTCTTGGGATACGACCCGATCTGCTTCAACGCTTCCTGGCTCAAGTTGCTGTCGGAAGACGAGCGCGTGACGATGATGCCGGTACCCACCGCGATGACCAGCGCCGGCACCTGTGTGACGATGCCGTCGCCGATGGTCAGCAGCGTGTAGGTCTGCAGCGATTGATCCCAGCGCAGGCCTAGTTGCATCACGCCGATCACGATGCCGCCAATGATGTTGATCATCATGATCAGGATTCCGGCGATGGCGTCGCCCTTGACGAACTTGCTCGCGCCGTCCATCGCGCCGTAGAACGCCGCTTCCTTCTCCAGGTTCTTGCGGCGCCGCTGCGCTTCAGCTTGGTCGATGAAGCCCATGTTCAGGTCGGCGTCGATGCTCATCTGCTGGCCAGGCATGCTGTCCAGCGTGAATCGCGCGGCCACTTCGGACACGCGCTGCGCCCCGTTGGTCACGACGACGTATTGCACGACAATCAGGATGAGGAAGACGATCAGCCCGATGACGTAGTTGCCGCCGACGACGTAGGCGCCCACCGCGTTGATCACCTTGCCGGCATTGGCCTCCGACAGGATCAGACGCGTGGCGGCCACGTTGAGCGACAGCCGGAACAGCGTGGCGATCAGCAGCAGCGACGGAAAGGTGGAGAACTCCACGGGACGCGCCATGTAGAACGTCAGCAGCAGGATCAGGAACGCGAAGCTGAAGTTCGCGAGGATCAGAAAATCCAGCAGTGGCGACGGGATGGGCGCGAACAGCACCGTGAGGACACCGATCACGAGCACGACCAACGCCAGGTCGCTGTGGCGGCCGAAGAAGGATTGCATGGTCTTCACGCGGCAAGCCCTTGCCCGGCGGCCTGCGTCGGCTTCGCTGACGCTCGAGCGCCCTGGCGCGCCAGCACCCACACCATGATCCGGGCGACCGCGGCATAGTGCTCCGTGGGAACGTAGTGATCCATCTCCAGGCTCGCATATAGCGCGCGTGCCAGTGTCGGACTCGGAACGACCGGGATGCCGTGCTTGGCCGCGATTTGGCGCATCGCGAAAGCGGTCGCGCCCACGCCCTTGCCGATCAGGCGCGGCGCCGCCATCTTGCCGTGCTCGTACTGCAGCGCAATCGCGTAGTGCGTCGGGTTGGTGATGACGACGCTGGCGTCCTTCGTGCGCTTGACCGACTGGGCTTTCTTCAGCATCGCGCGCCGCAGCTCGCGCAGGCGCCCGCGGATGCGCGGATCACCCTCGCGATTTCGCACCTCCTCCTTCAGCTCGCGCTTGCTCATGCGCATGCGCGAATTGAACTGGCGCACGGTGAACACATAGTCGGCGGCCGCGATCACGGCCAGGCCGATCAGCAGCTTCACGCCGAGCGAGCCGACGTCCTGCAGCAGTACGTGCGTCTGGCCCAGTGCCGACATGCCTGCCAGCTGATGGAACTGAGGCAGCATAGTGCGCAGCGCCAGCCAGGCAACGCCGCCCAGGATCGCGAGCTTGGCGAGCGACTTGAAGAGGTCGAACACGCTGCGCATCGCGAAGACGCGCTTCAGACCGTTGGCCGGATTGAGGCGCGTGGCGTCAGGCGCCAGCGGCTGGAACGTGAACACCGGCCCGGTCTGTGCCACGTTGGCGATGATGGCCGCCACCATCAGGAAGCCCAGGAACGGCCCCATCATCGAGAACACATGGCTGAGCGAGTGCTCGGCGAGCGCGAACGGTGACGTGCTGTTGGTCTGCGCCAGCAGCAGCCGGTCGAACTGGAACAGCGCGCGCATGCCCTCCCAGCCCTGGGCGTAGATCCATGCCACGGCGACAGCCAGCACGATGACGGTGGTGACGTCCTGGCTCTTGACGACCTGACCCTTCTCACGCGCTTTCTCGAGCTTGTGGGGCGTGGCCGATTCGTTGCGATCGAGATCCTGGTCAGCCATCAGCGAAACATCGCCTCCCACCCACGAAACACAGCCGCGTGCGTGCGCAGCATCAGACCCAGGCTGCCCGCCGTCCAGATCGCCAGCGCCGTCAACCCGACGACCACCTTGATCGGAATGCCCATCGCGAACATGTTCATCTGCGGCAGGCTGCGCGAGATCACGCCCAGCCCCATCTCCACGAGCAACAGGCAGAACACCACCGGCGCCACCATCGCGAAGCCCAGCGCGAAAAGGCCTGCAACCTGGCCAACCACCGGCATGAATGCCGAGTCGAGCGACCAGGCGCTTCCCGGCGGATAGGCCTGGATGCTCAGCACCACGCCGCGGAGCACGCCTTCGGGCGCGTCAGACGAGAAGAACAGCACGAGGGCCAGTTGCGCGAAGACACCTGTGAGGATGGGAGCCTGCTGGCGCGTCAGCGGATTGAAGACCTGCCCGATGCCGAAGCCGATCTGCGTGTCGAGGATGCGCGCGCCGACAGAGAACGCCGCGAACGCGAGGTTGAGTCCGAGCGCCATCGTCGAGCCCAGGGCGACTTCACCGGCGAGCGCGGACACGATGTGCCAGAGATCCCAGCCATGGGCAGGAGGCGGCGCCAGTGGACTGAAGCACGCCGCGAGCGCGACCACGACGGCCACGCGCACCGGCGTCGGCACCGCGCCGCCGCCGATCGGCGGACTCATCAGCAGCAAGGCGCCGAATCGCGTGGCAAGCAGGACGAACGCGGCCACGAGATCCGGGCTCAGCACCCCGGAGGAATTGAACATGGGAACCCCGGGGCGCGTCAGAACATGTCCGGAATGCCGGACCAGAGGCGCGTCGAGAACGCAGTCAGGGTGCGAAGAATCCAGGGCCCGAAGACCACCAGCGAGATCGCGGCCGTCGCCAGCTTCGGGATGAAGGTGAGCGACATCTCCTGAATTTGCGTGACCACCTGCAGCACGCTGACCAAAAGGCCTACGAGCATCGTCAACCCGAGCACGGGCAGACAAACCAACATCCCTGTCCAAAACAGGTCGCCAAGCATCCTCAGCGCCAGATCTGCGTGCATTTCCTCTTCCTCCCTGATGCCCCATTTTTTTGGGCGAACCTTCTTGGCTGGATGCCAAGCGGTCATTCGATGCGTCGCGATTGTAGGAAGTGAAAAGTTGCGTGAAGATGAATTGGGGATTGGTAAACCCTCGGAGTTGCCTTCGATTTGATCGAATTAAGCTTCCCGAAAGTAAGCCAGGTAAACGTTTTGGCGTCAGTTGCGATGTGTTGTGCTCAATCACATCACTTTTAGGGGCTCGGGCGAGCAGGGGGTCGAATCTGGCAATCTCCCTATCGTCCGGGAGTTGGGGTCAATCTTGCCTGTTGTCCCGCCCGCAGTCGCGTCGATCAGGAGCCGCAGGAACGATCTCGCGCATCTGCGCGCGCGATCAGACGGCTGCCCGTCACGTCGTCCTTGCCCGTGCTCGCAATGGTCAGCTCGCCGTCCGACTGCAGCAGCTTCAGCGCGTACGCGGCCTGGCGCACACCTTCTTCCTCGGCGATGGCCAGCACCTTGTGCTGTAACTGCGTCTCGCCGAGGTAGAACAGGCTCTGCCCCGTCATCGCGCTGTACTGGATGCGCTCCTCGGGCGGCATCATCGTGAGCACGGCGTCCATCAACGAACTCTTGCCCGCTGCGCTCGAGCTTTGGATGAGGACGGCCAGCGGCGCGTCGAGCTTGCGGCTCGTCGCGGCCAGGTAGCCCGCGAGCAGGTTCGTGGCTTCACCGACCACGCCGCACGCCTGCAGGTCGGCCACGATGCGCTCGCCCAGGTTCGGCGAGCGCAGCAGCGCGAGCGCTTCGCGCTCAGCTTCGGCGCTGAGCACCGGCGTCGCGCCCTGGTCTGCCTTGGTCTCGCGCAGCAGCCCGTCCTGCAGCATCTCCAGCTTGAGCAACAGGTGGCCGAGGTCGCGCTTGAGGTCGTCCTCGGGCAGTGTCAGCTCCACGCTCGCCTGGCGCAGGAAGACCGCGCGCGCCTTCGCGGCGTACAGGTCGAGCGTGTCGACGTGGTACGCGCCGACGCCTTCGTCCTCGACACGGCGCACCTGCACGTTCACGCGCATCTGCTCGGGGCTAACGTTCTTGCGCCAGCCGCGCACGCGCCACGCACAGGCGCCCAGGCGCACCGTCACCTCATCGGCCTGGGCTTCAGCGGGCGTCGCACTCGGGGCTTCGCCCTGGTCGACGGGCTCGACGCTCGCGGCCACAGCGTCACGCGCCACCGGCCCAACGGCGGCTAAGGAGGAAGGGGTCGGTG
>FSXQ01004850.1_pt1 | contig 13713 bp, 12 predicted proteins | sample 1638011 | NCBI WGS metagenome assembly FSXQ01 (sample SAMEA3914789, study PRJEB12502) | metagenome | biome: forest; material: soil | place: Canada | collected 2011-07-03 | depth 0.3 m | reverse complement strand
GCGGCGATCTTCTTGACGATCTGGTAGCCGCCGACCACGGTTCCCGAAGGAAGCGGGGCGGGGTTTGGCTTTGACATAATCTCTTTTTGCAACCTGGCACTCGCGATATGGCAGTTTACAGCATGACCGGCTTCGGTAACGCCTCGGTGACGGCAGGCTCCGCCGCCTCCACCGAGAGCCCCGCCGCCGCGGAATCCGCAGCCGTCACCGTCGAACTCCGTTCGGTGAATAGCCGGTTTCTCGATATCTCGTTCCGCATGCCCGACGAGTTGCGCCAGCACGAGGGGGCCCTGCGCGACCTGATCACGGCCGGATGCCGGCGCGGCAAGGTCGACGTGCGCGTCAGCGCTGCCAAAGCCAGCGGCGACGACTGGCCCCAGCCCACGGCCGACCAGCTCAATCGATTGTCACGCCTGGAAGGCACCGTGACCGCCTGGATGGGCAAGGCGCAACCGCTGAGCGTGAACGAAGTCCTGCATTGGTGCCGTTCGGCGCCCGTTCCGGCGGGTCGCGTGGACGAGTCGCTGGCCGAGGCCGGCCGCCGGGCCGTCGCCGCGCTGAAGGAAGCCCGCGCCCGCGAAGGCGAGAAGCTGGTGGCCATCCTGATGGAGCGCATCGTGCGGCTGCGCGAGCTTGCCGCCCAGGCCGAGCCGCTGATCCCGGCCGTGGTGGAGCGCCAGCAGCAGCGCTTCCTGGAACGCTGGGCCGACGCGCTCAAGGTGGCCGGCGGCGAGAACAGCATCGCGCCGGAGGCCCTGCGCGAGCGCGCGATGAACGAGGCCGCCACGTTCGCGATCCGCATCGACGTGGCCGAGGAACTGTCGCGCCTGCGCGCCCACCTCGAGGAGATCGCCCGCCTGCTCAAGGCCGGCGGCGAGCTGGGCAAGCGGCTGGACTTCCTGATCCAGGAACTGCATCGCGAGGCCAACACGCTGGGCTCGAAGTCGGCGGCGCTGGAACTCACCGGCGTGTCGGTGGAGATGAAGGTGCTGATCGAGCAGATGCGCGAGCAGGTGCAGAACATCGAGTGATCTCCCGCTCGATGTCATCGTGCGCGTCGTCGTCCCTGCCAAGGCGCCGCCAGACCGCGCACGCGCCGACGTTTTCCGCCCACGCCTCGAAGTAAATAGTCTTTACTTTTCGATGGCGCAGGCCCATCATCCGTTCCCTCGCGGCCTCCGCCGCATCCCCGACGACCCGACGTCCCCACCCATGTCGCAGTGCCACCCTCCCATGCACTGACCGTTGCGCCCCCGCCTGGCGCGTGACGGTCGAGTTCGCTCCCGTTCCACGTGTTGTCAGGCTGTCGACGCAACGAAAGGGTCCCGTCATGGGCACTCGAGAAATCCCGCGCGCATCGTCCCCAGGAGGACGCCATGCGCGCTGACATGAGCAAGGTCCTCGTCGAGGAGCCCCGCAGCGGCCAGGCGTTCGCGCGCGCCATCGCGGGCTCCCGACGACAACATCGCCAACGCCCCGACCGCGACGGCGAGAGCGCCCCCGCGCGCTTCGGCATGAAGGCCGGCTACCGCAGCAAGTTCTTCGGCGAGCACCTCGGCCCGCTGTACCGCTGGCTGCGCGGCCAGGTCGACCGGCCGTGGGACAAGGTCCACGGCGAGCTGTGCGCCACGCTGGATCGACGCAGCGTCGTGCAGGCCCACCTGTTCGAGCACATCGGCGACCGGGTGGCCCTCGAGACCTTCTGGCACGACGGCGAGGTGTGGACGCGCCGCCGGAGCCGGCGGGTGCCGCTGGCCGACAGCCGCGCCGAGCTGTACGTGCATCCGCGCACGGGCATCCTGCTCGTGAACCGGGCGCGCGCGATCGCGCGGCGCGAGCGCAAGCAGGCGCGCGTCACGCAGGCGCAGGCGCGCGAGCACGACCGCCGCCTCGGCGCGCCGCTGCCGGCCGACGTGCAATGGCATCGCATCGACGGCCTCTGGTACGAAGTGCAACTGCGTCCGCTGGATCGCTCCGACGCCAACGTGCCGGCGTTCGACAGCGTGCTCAAGCGCGTGGTCGACGGCCGCGACTGCGCGCTGCTGCGCAAGCGCTACGACCGATGCGGCGTGTACGCCCACGCGAAGCGCCAGCTCGATGGCAAGACGCTGCGTCGACACGGACTGGAAGCCGACTGAGGCCGTCTCACCCGCCCCCGAGCTGCCACGCGACCTGCCAGCGGAGGCTGCGCCGCGTCGCATCCAGCCGATCGCTGCCGACGCCCACGCGCCACCCGGCCACGCGCACGGCCACGTCGGCGCGACGCTCGTGCACGTTCCATTGCTCCTCGAGTCCCCAGCCGGCCATCGCCTGGTGCGCACCGATCCGCGGCAGGAACAGGCCGCCCGGGATGTAGCGCGTGGCGAGCGTCCACTGGCCGGCCGCGCCGGTCTTGACGGACACCTCCGCCTCGCTGACCGGCACGCACCAGCGCCGCCACGTGGACTGCGTGTCGCGGCCCTGGATCAGCGGCTCGTAGACGACGAAGCCGTTGGCGTCGCGCGTGGCGTGCCGGTTCTGCAGCGTCTCCTGCTGCTGCGGCAGTCCGGCCCACTGCAGTCGGCCGACGTCATGGAGGGCCGCGGCGGCCGAGAAGACGTCGTCGTGCCAACGCACGGCCAGGTCCGCCAGCAAGGCCTCGCCGAAGCGTGCGTGGCCCTGCTCGTACGGGAAGCGCAGCTTGTCGTCGGCGCGCGGCGACTCCAACTGCGCCGCGTACGTGCCGTCGGCCTGGTTCCACGCCGCGGAGCCCGCGATCGTGCGGTCGATCACGCGCGCGAGCACCAGCGCCTGCAGGCCGGCGTGCAGCGTCCACTGCGGGTCGGCCGTCCACTCGCGCGCCACGCCCAGCCCGCCGCCGCCGAAGCCGAAGGCGTTGGCGCGCACGTGGAACGCGCGATCTGCGACCGGCGCCTCGCCGGTGTCGATCAGGCGCGCGAGGTCCAGCGTGTCGCGCGAGGCCACCACGGTCGCGCGTTCGCGGGCGACCAGCGAGAACGTCCAGCCGCCCTCGCTGCGCGACGCGCTCGCGTCCTCGAACAGGTAGCCGACGTCGAGCCCCGCCCGCGGACGCAGCACGCGCCACAGGTGCGGGTCTTCGAAGTCGGCGAGCGGCGCGCCGTCGAGGTGGCGCTCGGAGCGGGTGTCGAACGACCAGGCGGCATCGTCGGCGCGCGCACCGGCAGGCACGAGCGCGGCCGCGACCGCGAACATCGCGATCGCGCACGCCGCGCGGGCCCCGCGCGCGGCCATCGTCAGAACCCGATCGCCAGGGACATGAACGAGCCGTCCGTGAACGTCAGCACGGACGTCTTCAGGTCGAACTCGCCGATCTCGGTGCTGCCGGCCAGCATCAGCTTGGGCGCGGCCTCGCTGTGCTGCGTCAGCGTGACGGACAGGTTGTCGGCGTTGTCGGCCAGCGTCGCGGTGTAGAGGCCCATGACCGGGTCGCGCGTGGCCACGCCCGCCACCACCTGCGTCGGCGACCCGCCCACCATGCGGCGGTATTGCAGCGAGAGCAGGTCCGGCGACGTCGCGTACTTGCTGGCCACGGCCGACACGCTGAACTCGAGCGTCGGCTCCGACGGCGCCGTGATCGAGCCCGTGCCGCTGATCTGCGACAGGTAGGTGTTGCTCGCGACGGCGTCCATCGTCGAGTCGTAGGCAGCGAAGCCCGTGATCGTGCGCTGCGCGCTCACCTGCAGCACCTGCGCGGGCGTGCCGCCGGCGGTGGCCAGCGTGCCGATGGTGACCTGCGCCGTCATCGTCGTGGGGATCGACTGCACGTGGTTCTTGTCCCACACCACGTCCGTGGCCAGCACGCTGCCCTCGATCTGCGCGCCGGCCAGCGTGTCGTGCGGCAGGTAGGTGAGCACGACATCCGCCTGGAAGCGCGTGGGATCGCCGACGTAGGCCTGGCCGGCGAAGTCGACCTGCGCCGTCTTGAACTGCAGCTGCGTGGCTTGCGCGGCGGTGCTGGGCGCGTAGGTCGACACGGTGCCGGTGAGCGAGACCGTCTGCGTGGCGCTGGCGTCGCCGGCGATCACGCCGTTCAGGGCGACCGCGACGTGGTCGGTGGTCCATGCCAGCGTGCCGAGGCTGAAGCTGGGCGGCAGGTTGCCGGCGATCGAGGCGCTCGTCACGATGCCGTTGCTGTCGACGACGGGCTTGTACGTGCCATCGTACAAGGAGAGCGAACCGTTCGCGTCGCGCTTGAAGTCGATGCCGCTGACGCAGCTCGAGTCGGCGCACTGCAGGTAGCTCTCATTGTTCAAGGCGGTCGCGACGTAGTCGTAGCCGTCGCCACCCGCGCGCAGCGTCACGTCGAACTGATGGTAGGCGGTGACGTTGGCGACGTCGCCGCGGGCATCGGTGCCGGTGCCCTGGTCGGTGACCACGTCGCATTCCGTGATCGAGTTCGGCACCTGGGCGGGGCTGGAGACCAGGCTGGACTCCGTGAAATCGGCGTAGATGCGGCAGTTGATCTGGCCGGCGCCGGCGTCGCCGAATCCGTAGCTCGAGCCTGCGCTGGTCTGCGACGTCGGCGTCGTGGTCTGGCCCGACTGGTAGGCGCGGATCAGGTTGTCGGCCGCCTGCAGCACCGAGAGGTCGAGGAACACCTGCCGCGCCGGCACGTACACGCCGTCCATCGACTGCTGGATCTGGTACACGGTCTGGTTGACCTTGCCCGCGGACGTCGCGGTGACACCGTCGTTGCTGAACATCTGCGTGACGTCGTTGACCATCGTGTTGAAGAAGGTCTTGGCCGCGGCGATGGCCGTGGCCACCGGGGCGCCGCCCGTGCTCGCGGGCGCGGCCTGGCAGTCGGCGCTGCACGCCAGGTTGGCCAGCATGGGCGTCATCAGCGCCGGGCTCACGGTGGGCACGCCGTTGACGACAGGGTTGAGGCGCGTGTCCTGCAACACCTTCAGCACGGCGTCGGACAGGATCTTCGAGACGTCGACGCTGCCGCCGCTGACCGTCTCGCCAAGATGGATCGTGCTGGTCTGGCCTGCTGCCGCCAGCTGGCGCACCACGCAGGTCGTCCTGTCGCCCGCGGTGACGACGTCGCTGCCCGCGCAGCCCAGCGTCGCGAGCGTGCCCGCGTCGTTGGACATCTCGGACACCGCCGCCAGCAGCACGGCCAGCTTCTGCTGGTCGGCGCCGCTGGCCTTCGCGACGCTCGCCGGCGTGACCGCCGACGGATTGAACGTGAACAGCTGGGCGATCGTGCTGACCGCCTGGGTCGTGTTGGTCGACGTGAGGCCACCGGTCGCGTGCTCCGCGGCCGCGACGGCGAGCTCGCTGAACGGCGTCAGGTTGACCACGGCGGTGGTGCCGCCGCTGGCCGTCATCAGCGAGCGCATCGCGAACTGCGAGGGCAGCGTCTGCTGCGCGTTGCTCACTTCGTCGAGATGGCTGGTGGAGCCGTCGCTGCGGGCCGACGCGCGCACCACGTACTGCTGGCCCGTGGTGGGCGTGAACGACAGGGAGTAGCTGCCGTCCGCGGCCGTCGACACCGCGGCGACCAGCGGCGTGGTGGCCGCGGCGGCGCCGCTGATCGCGTACACGCCGACGTCGGCGTGGCTGGTGAGGCCCTTGGCGACGACGCCGGTGAGCGTCACGGTGGTGCCGGTGGTGCCTCCGCCGCTACTGCCGTTGTCGCTGCCGCCGCTGCTGCTGCCGCCGCCACCGCCGCCGCACGCGGACAGCGCCGCCACGGCCAGCAGGCTCGAGGCCCATTTGAAGAAATTCGTGTTCATGTCTGGCTCCCTGGAATACGTGGTGCGGTATGGATGGCGGCGGCGCTCAGAAGCGGTAGCCCAGGCCCAGCTGGATCACCGGATACCAGCGGAACGCATCGAGCGAGTCCTGCAACTTGGCCTGCTCCTGGCGCAGGTCGGACTGGAACTGCGCGTTGCTCGCGGCCGAGCCGGTGGCCGACAGGCTCGCCTTGGGCGTGCCCTGCGCGACCACGCCCACGTCGGCGACGAAGTGCAGGCCGGCCTGCGTGCTGCTGTCGCTCCAGCCGATGCCGACGTAGGGCGCGGCCGCGCGGAACTTGACCGCGGCGCTCAGCGTGCCGACCTGCGCCGCGCTGTAGGTGTTGCCGTTGATCTCGTAGGTGCCGCCGCTGTCGGTGGCGTCGCCGGTGAGCTTCAGGCGGTTCTGGTCGAACACCACGCCCGTGCTGAGCCGGAACCAGCCGGCGAACGGATGCCAGTCCACCAGCACGTCCTGGTTGCTCAGCTTGAGCTTGCCGACGTAGCGGATGTTGTCGGAGGTCAGGTCGTGCGTGTAGTTGAAGCCGTTCGCGCCCACGCGCAGGGCCAGCGCGTGCGGCACGAACAGCCACGAGACCTGGCCGCCGATGCCCTCGGTGCCGATCACGGCGGCGAGGTCGGCGCGATGGCCTTCCTCGGCGGGCGCCGCGTCGGCGGCATCGGCCGCATGGACGGCGGGCGCCAGCGCGAGGAGCGCGGCGGTCAGGGAAGCGGCGAAGCGGGCGCGAGACGACATGAGAGATCTCCTGAAGGACGTGGAATGGATGCGGCAGGCGCGCGCCGGCGCGTCACGCGTCGTGCGGCAGGAACCGCGGACTCAGAGCTTCCAGAGCAGCTCGAGGCCGACGCTCAGCGTGCGGGTGCGGCTGTCGGGCAGCTCGAGCTGGCCGACGACGCTGCGATTGCGCCGCGAGTCCAGCCACTGGCCCCACAGGCCGGCGTGGATGCCGTCGTGGATGCGCCAGCTGCAGCGGCCCTCGAGCGACACGTCCAGGCCGGAGGCCGACTTGAAGTGCACGCCGGGCGACTGCGTGTTGTCCGTGCGTCGCCACATCGGCACCGCGAGCAGCGCGCGCAGGCCGTAGTGCATGGGCTCGTCGCGCACCCGGCCGGGCTCCAGCGCGATGCCGATGTCGGCCAGCGCCTCGCTGGTGGATTCCTCGACGGTGCGGTCGGCGGGCAGCGCGGCCGCCTTGTCGACGCCTTGCGCGAATCCGTAGCGCTTGAAGGTCTGCGTGTGCAGCGCGACGCCGCCCACCGCGAACCAGTCCTGCGCGACGCGGTAGTGGCCCAGCAGGTCGGTGGTGTTCTGCGACAGGCTGAAGCCATTGGTCTGCACGAGCCGGCTGGTCAGCGTCTGCCCGTTGAAGTTGCTGGAGGTCGCCGTCCAGTCTTCCGTGGCGCTGCCCGCCGCGAAGGTGAACTGGCTATCGAGCGAGAACAGCAGGTCGCGGTTGATCGCGTAGAGCGCGCCGCTGACGATCAGCGGACTGTGCGTGGTGGCCTTGCTGCGCACCGGCAGCAGGCTGCTGCGTTCGCTGTACGAGACGGACTGGTCGCCGATCCCGAGCAGGTACGAGAACCCGAGCTCGCCGCGCGCGGCGGCCACGCTGGCCGCCGAGTCCTGCGCCTGCGCGCCGCCCACGATGAGCGCGCACGCCAGCATCGCGACATGTTTCCTGTCGATCACTTCGAACCTCCGTTTTTTTCCGTATGCGCGTGAGCGGGATCTCCGTCCCGTGTCGCGCAGCCCCTGAGCAGCGAAGGCGATTCTGTCGATCGACGTTCAGGCCCGCATCATCAAAACGAATGAGGGGGACAGCGGTGTTTGCGCATGCTGCATGCGGGTTCCGCGAAGCCACGCGCAGGCCCGCGCACGCGTGAGACGCGCGCGCCGCCTACAATCGCGGCGCCGTAGCACCCCGTTGCGGCATAGACATCCAAGTACGTGAGAACCATGGCAACTGCAAAGAAGCCCCCCGCTCCCGCCAAGAAGGCGACCAAGGCCGCCGCGCCCGTGAAGGCCGCGAAGAAGGCCGCCGCTCCGGCGAAGGCCGTCAAGGCTGCTCCGGCGAAGGCTGCTCCGGCCGCCGCCGCGAAGCCCATCAAGACCGCCTTCAACAAGTCCAGCCTCGCCGCCCACGTGGCCGAAGCTTCGGGCGTCGACGCGAAGTCCACCAAGGCCGTGCTGGCCGCGCTGGAAACCGCGATGCTGCTGTCGGTCAACAAGAAGGGCCTCGGCTCCTTCACGCTGCCCGGCCTGCTGAAGGTCGTCGTCCAGAACGTTCCGGCCAAGAAGAAGCGCATGGGCAAGGACCCGTTCACCGGCGTCGAGCGCATGTTCGCTGCCAAGCCGGCGTCCGTGAAGATCAAGACGCGCGCCCTGAAGAAGCTGAAGGACGCCGCGCTGTAAAGCGCCCGTTGCACGCAGGTCCGGTGAAGACCGGCCTGCCGCAAATGCAAAGAGCCGCATCGCGCGGCTCTTTTTCATGGTGAGTCGAGGAGTCTGCGCGGCAGAAGGTGCCGTCACGAAAACTTCGAGAAGCTCGACCGATTCGGGGCCGGCGAGGAGTTCATGGTGGCTCCCATGCACGACGAGCCGGCCCTGAATCGGGCGGGCTTATCGGCGTTTGCAGCAGGCAGCTTCTGCCGCGCAGACTCCTGAGTGGATCAGGACTTGCGATCGCTCATCACGGCATCGATGCTGATGAACTCGGTGAGGCTGTCGGAGAAATCCTTCAGCGCGCCGGGAGCCATCGTGGCGGCCAGGCGCTCGGTGCGCTGGTCGGGCTGCGAATGGGTGTGGCGGTCGCCGTGGCGGCGGCGCAGCACCTGCTCCACGCGACGGCGCAGCAGCACCAGGCCGGGGCCGTAGTCGTCGAGGTCGAAGGCGTCGAGCGCCTGCGCGGCGTGGCGCAGCACGGCGGCCGGCACGTCGTCGATGCCGTGCTCGCCGTTCTTCATCAGCGCGCGTTCCAGCAGCGCGAGAGACGGCAGGCGCGGATGGCGGCCGACCTGGCCGCCCAGCATCGTGCGCAGGTTCTCGCAGACCTCGGCGACCTCGCGGGCCGTCATCGACGGCAGCTCGCCAGGATTGCGGCGGCGCGACGACGAGGGCGCGGATTCGTCATCGCGACTCGCGCCGGACTTGCGCTTGGGCGGACCGAACACGAAGTGCCAGTCGAAGCCGCGGCGTTCCAGGCGGATGGGCTGCGTGAACAGCGCGCGCAGGCGGACGAGCACGCCGCGTGGGGCCGGCGCGGAAGCGGACTTGCTCGGAGCCATGCGGGAGGGGAGCATGCTGAGACTGGTGGAGTGCGGTGTCATGCTGACCAATTGCGACGATACATCAAGGGCTGTGGCGGGCGGTAACCCGTCTCCCTCGATCTTTCGTCCATTCTCGCGTGCCGATGAAGACGTTCACGGCACGAAATTGCAAGCCATCGTTACGGCCGCGCAGGTTGGCCGGCAGTGAGTCGGCATCCGGTATCGCCCGGCGATACCGACCGTCGCCCGCCGAGCGACACCGCGTCCAACGGTACCGCGCGCAGGACAGTTGGGCGATGCTGCGCCCTTCCCCACTTCCGGCCCGTGCCACCGACCATGTCCCGTTTTCCGATCCCGGCACGCCGCCTCGGCCTCGCCCTGGCGCTGTCCACCGCCCTCGCCGCCCCCGCCTTCGCACAGGCCCGGGCCCACGCCGCGGACGACGTCCCGGCCCCGGCCGCCGCGTCCGAGCCGCTGTCCGAGCTCGCGCGCTCGCTGCAGGTCGGCGACATCGTCTTCACGCGCATCGGCTCGTACCCGTTCCGCAAGGTCGCCGAGGCCACCGGCACGTGGACGAACCACGTCGGCATCGTGCTGGACGTCTCCGGCAAGGAACCGCTGATCGGCGAGAGCCGCTTTCCGTTGTCGGGCACGACGACGCTGTCGCGCTTCATCGCCCGCTCCGCCGGCAGCCGCGTCGCCGTGATGCGCCTGCCCGAGCCGCTGACGCCCGCGCAGCAGACGGCGCTGGTGGCCGCCGCCACGCAGCGCGCGCACGTGTTCTACGACACCGGCTTCGACGCCCGCTCGCACCGCCAGTTCTGCTCGCGCTACGTGCGCGAGGTGCTGCTGCAGGCCACCGGTGTCGAGGTGGGCCGCGTGGAGACGTTCCAGCAGTTGCTGGCCGGCGCGCCGCAGGCCGACGTCGGCTTCTGGCGCGTCTGGTACTTCGGCAGCATCCCGTGGCAGCGCGAGACGGTCACGCCCGCCAGCGTGCTGCGCACGCCGGGGCTGCACATGGTGTTCGACGGCGTGGCGACCTGAAGCCGCGCCGGCGAGGATACTGCGGCCAGATGCATCACTTTCCCCGCGCCCTCCTGTTCGCCACCGCGGCCCTGCTCGCCGCGACGAATGCGTCTGCCGGCGACCGCTGCGCGTTCGGCGCGTTCGTGCAGGAGGACGACCCGGCCGGGCTGAACCTGCGCGCCGCGCCGTCCCTCCAGGCGCACGTCGTCGGCCAGCTGCCGCCCACGTTCGTGCCGGCCGACAGCCCCGGCCTGCCGGTGCGCATCGCCGTCGACGTGCTCGGCGACGACGCCGGCTGGTTCCACGTCGCGCACGCGCATGACGCCGAGCAGCTCACCGGCCAGCCGCCGCGCGCGCTGCCCGCCGGCGACGGCTGGGTGAGTGGGCGCAAGCTGACGGTGAAGTCGCAGGCCACGCAGGGGCGCGCGTCGCCCGACGCGTCCGCGGCCGCGGTCCTGGCCCTCGGCGACGGCGACAGCCTCGACGGCGACGCGATCGTCGCGGCGTCGCACCTCGTCGCCTGCCGCGGGCGATGGGCGCTGGTCGAGCTGGACGCGGCGCGGCTGCCGGACGACGTCCGCGCGCAATTGAAGGTGTCGACGGGCGGCCCGTCGGGTTCCACGGCCGCGCATCCGCGGGCCTGGCTCGACCGCCTCTGCGCCGTCCAGGAGACCAGCTGCGACGGCGCGACGCGAAATAGTCCGCGCTTCGCCGTGGCCGGCGAAGCGGCGATTGCGGCGATACTTGGGCGCCTGAGAATCCCGCTCCCGACGCGTCCATGGAACTCCCCGGCAAGCTCTTCGTCGTCGCCGCCCCCAGCGGCGCCGGCAAATCCACCCTCGTGAAGGCGCTGCTGACGCACGAGCCGCATCTGGCCGTGTCGGTGTCGCACACCACGCGCGCGCCGCGCGGGCAGGAGCGCGACGGCGTCGAGTACCACTTCACCAGCGTCGACCGCTTCAAGGAGATGGTGGCCGCGGGCCAGTTCTTCGAGCACGCGCACGTGCACGGCAACTGGTACGGCACGTCGCGCCAGAGCGTCGAGACGCTGTTGGCCGCGGGCAAGGACGTGGTGCTGGAGATCGACTACCAGGGCGCGCTGCAGATCCGCACGCTGTTCCCCGCCGCTCAGCTCGTGTTCATCCTGCCGCCCAGCTGGGACGAGCTGGCGCAGCGCCTGCGCGGCCGCGGCGAGGACCTGCCCGAGGTCATCGCCCAGCGCCTGGACAACGCGCGCGAAGAGGTCGCCCAGGCCCCGCGATTCGACTTTGTTATAATCAATGGTTCTCTTGACGAAGCCCTGGCGGAACTCCGCTCGGTGGTTCGCGAGCAGCCCGAGGCCCTGCGCTTCGCCGCCCAACGCGCCAGCCACCCCGCCGTCTTCGCCGCGCTGAGCCTGGCCTGACCGGGCCGCTGCAGCGAGAGCACCTGTTTCAAAGCCGACGCGACCTTCTCGCGCCGGCCACTAGCGAAGGAAGCCACATGGCCCGCATCACCGTTGAAGACTGCCTGGAAAAGATCCCGAACCGCTTCCAGCTCGTGCTCGCCGCCACGTACCGCGCTCGCATGCTGAGCCAGGGCCACACGCCCAAGATCGAATCCAAGAACAAGCACGGCGTGACCGCCCTGCGCGAAATCGCCGCCGGCGAGATCGGCAAGGAAATGCTGCGCAAGGTTCCGACCTGACCGCACAGGACGCTGCGTTCTTCTTCTGAACGCCTCCGCTCTTTGAAGAGCCCGTTTCGTTTCGACGAATCGGGCTTTTTGCTTTCTTGGGCGGTGTTTTGCCTGCTGCGCATGGCGGCGATTGCTGTCGCAACGCCTACTTTGTGCTGGCCACGACTGCACGGGACGGGAAGGCGGTGCCAGTCACCTTGTTTCGCATTCCGGAATGCGGTGCCCGGAATGCGGTGCCAGTCACCGTATTTCGCAGTCTGGAAGGCGGTGCCAGTCACGACGTTTCGCAGTCAGGAACGCGGTGCCAGTCACCGTATTTCGCAGTCTGGAATGCGGTGTCAGTCACCGCATTTCGCAGTCTGGAACGAGGCCAGTCACGCGGTTTCGCACGAGGAAGAAACGCGGGCCCCGCGCGTCTTCCTCGAGGTGCCACGACGGAACGCGGTCTGGGTAGTGCGAATGTCTGCACCCCGTAGGGCAAGCGGGCGCGCTACAGAGGGCTCGAGCGCGATCGCTTCGCGATGCCGTGAACTAACGATTCGGTCGCCTCCGCGGCCGCTGACTAGTCTTAAATCTCACCCCACCCACGACATTGCAGACGGGACGGCGGGCACTGCCGTGGCGCGATGTCGGATGCCGACGCGCGCAGGCCGCAGGCCGTAGCCGTCGCGCGAGGCCTGAGCGTCACGGCAGTGCCCGCCGTCCCGTCCCGCGCCGTCGTGGCACGCCAAGAATGGCTTTGCGCCAGCAAAGCCAACCCGCGCCGCAGGCACGCGCAGGCACGCGCAGGCACGCGCAGGCCAAGAAACACAGCCCAACAAAAACGGGCCCCGCAGGGGCCCAAAAAAACAGGCCGGAGGTCACGTACTGCCACGCAACCCCCGGCCTCCCGATCTCCGCGGTCGCCCGCGGAGCCCTTCTCGCGAAAGCGAAGTGCCTTACCAGCCGACCGTCACGGTCGCGACCGTCGGCGCCGCCGTGTGCAGCGACGAGCTGAAGCCGCCGACGTCGTCGTAGGCGAAGCCGTACGACAGGCCGTTGAGCGCATGGTCATGCCAGAACTTCGAGTACGAGTTCGACGGCGAGGCGTAGAACGCGCTCGGGGTCGACCACTGCGCCGGGTTCTCGACGATGTGGCGATTGATGGCCGCGCACATCTGGGCCTGGATCTGCAGCTGCTTGTCGTAGCCCGCCGAGCCCGGCGTCTGGCCCGTGGCGTCGTTGAGCACGCCGTTGCCCAGCAGCGCTTCCTGCGTCGTCGGCGCGCGCGCGATCGTGTACGTGCCCTGGCCGTCCGTGAACTGGAACTGGCCGTTGACCACGTGACCGGTGAAGGTGCCCTGCTGGTCGGTGAAGGTCAGCGTCTGGGAGGCGTACTTCGTCCACAGGCCCTGGATGTAGCTGTCCAGGTAGTGAGCGTTGGCGCCGCCGGCGCCGAAGCTGCCGTGCGCCGGGGCGACGATGCGGTACGGCGAGTACGGGGCTTGCGCCAGGCCGGCGAACTGCGCCGGGACGGCCGAGGCCCAGGCCGAGATCAGCGAGGCGCGCGTGGCGGTCTCGCCGACGGTCTGGTCATAGCCGCCGAGGCCCTGCAGGCGCAGCTTCACCGGGAAGCCGAACTGGTCGACGCGCGTGGTGTTGCCGAAGAAGCCCGAGTCCGGGACGATGGCCATCTCCATGAAGTCGAACGTCACGTTGATGTTCGGGTCCGACGGATTGTCGATGTTGGCACCGGCGTAGCCGATGTTGCCGTTCACGTCCTGGTTGACCTGGATGTACATGGGCGAGCCCACGCTGAGCAGCAGGCGCGCCGAGTTGATCGGCGGGATCGTGACCGAGCCGGCCTGCGCGATGGTGTGGAAGTAGTTCGTGTACGTCACGCCGTTCTTGGTCAGCGCGCCGTTGTCGGACAGGGCCATCGGGATCAGCTGGCCGGCGGTGTTGACGTAGACGAACTTGC
>FSXQ01004826.1_pt1 | contig 13743 bp, 18 predicted proteins | sample 1638011 | NCBI WGS metagenome assembly FSXQ01 (sample SAMEA3914789, study PRJEB12502) | metagenome | biome: forest; material: soil | place: Canada | collected 2011-07-03 | depth 0.3 m | reverse complement strand
GGGCGTCACCCACGCCCTGGCCCCGACGATCACGGTCGGCTCGGTCACGCTGGGCGCCGGCACGGCGTCGTTCGGTTCGTTCGCGATCAAGAACCTCGACCTGCAAGGCACCACGGTCCTGATGTGGGCGCACTGATCTAGCAGTTCGATGGGATCTCCTCGTCGCCGGGGAGATTCCAGGCTGCTTGCGCAAAGGCTCCGTGAATTCATCACGGAGCCTTTTTCTCCCCTTGTTCACCCGCTCGCATCGGCTCGCATAATCGTGGCCCTGACACGCCACCTTCGCGCCCAACTTCGAGGCGAGAGCAGCTCATGATCCAGTCCTTCGTCCAGGTTGCGTTTCTCGCCACCGCCATCGCGGTGGTCGCCGGCCCCGCTGCGGCCCAGGGCGTCCCGCTGGATGACAAGGCGCTCTCCGGTGTCTGGGGCCAGGCCCTGCTGGACCTGACCAACACGTCGCAAGGCGGCTACGACTTCTCGCGCCTGACGCTCAATGCCGACGTCACGCTGTCCGCCACGCTGACCGGCCTGAAGCTGGGCACGCACGCCGACGGCACGTCCGACATCAATATCTCCCAGCTCAACTTCGGTCGCAGCGACCTGACCGACGCCTCGCGCATCGTCGCCATCACCAACCCGTACTTCGAATGGGTCTACTCGGGCACCGCCGGCAGCGCGGATCGCCAGGTGGTGGGCATGCGGGTGGGCTTCGGCGGCATCTCGGGCGACGTCGGCCTGACGATGAACACCGTCAGCGGCACGCTGGCCGTCAACACGGCTTCGGGCCTGCTCACCTCCAGCGGCTCGCAACAGACCTCGCTCACGGGTTGCTCCGGCTCCTGCAGCCTGGCGCTGAACCAGATCGGCGGCGTGACCGCAGGCGACAGCAACGGCGCCAGCCGCGACTTCTTCCTGTCCATCCTCAAGAGCGCGGTCACGTGGCCGACGACCGACGCCACCGTCGGCGCGTCGGCGCAGGCGCAGGCCGGCTTCTGGCTGAACTGGGCGGACCGGCTGAAGGCGATCAACACTACGGGCACCGTTCCCCCCAACATTCCCAAGATCGGGCCCTGATGCGCGGCGCCGTGGCCCGCGCGCTGCAGATCGCCGGCACCGCGGGGTGCACGGCAGGTCGCATCGGGCAGCTAACTAGATGGTGCGTCGGCGCCTGCGCCGTTCTCGGGACCTTGGCTGTCGTGCCGGCCTGGGCGCTAGAGGCGCCTGCCAAAGGCTCGCACATGACCGCGCTGGAGGACGACGAACTCGCCACGGTGCGCGGCGCCGACGGCATCGCCTTCAACCTGAACAACTACTCGCTGCTCAGCAGCGCCACCGATCCGCTGTCGCTGACCTATCTGTCGCCCAATGGCAGTTCGCTGACGCTGTCGCGCCTGGACCTTTCGCGCACCGATGATGCCGACGGATTCGCGGATCCGTACCAGTTGTCGCTGGTGTCGCGTCCCGGCTTGTCCGACATGATCAGCCTGAGCTTTCCGCTCAACACCACCGGATCGCAGCTGTGGTCGCTGACCGCCGACTTCGCGAACTGCGACGCCGTGACCGCGGGGGTGTGCACCGGCACCAACTTCCTGGGCGGCACGCTGCAGGTGCAGGGCCTGGCCCTGAAGGGCGGCGGGCTGACGATCGCCCCGCCCGCGCTCGCCGACACGCAAGGCATCGCCTTCGGCTTCGGCACGCAGATCGACATCGGCAGCCTCGCCATCTACTCGCGCGGCCGCACCGTCGGCGACACGACCAACACGATCGATACCAGCGACGCCTTGAGGATCACCGGCATCCATCTGGCCGATGCGACGACCGGCGGCCCGTGGATGCTGGCCGACCTCGACAAGCATCCGGGCCTTCTCAACGCCCAGACCGACGCGACCGGCTCCTATCTACATCTTCAGATCGGCTGGCCGACCACCGCCGACGCGGTGCCCGCCGCGACATTGAGCATCGCCAATATCTCGTTCACGAACACGACCGCCGGTGTCGCCACCACGACCAACCTGGGCTCCGCCAGCATCGCTTCGCTGCAGATCAACTACGTCGACATCAAACTCCGGACCGCCCCCTGAGCTGCCGCCCATGAAACATCGCACCCTGATCGCACTTGCACTCGCGCTGGCCGCGGGCCACGCTTTCGCCGAGAAGACGCCGCTGGACGACGACGAGCTGCGTGGCGTGTCGGGCAAAGGCATCTCGATCGCCGTCCACCTCGTGCTCAATGGCGGCCTGCTGACGGGCCAGCCGATCGACAGCCGGATCTCGGCGGGGTTCACCGTGGCGGGCGTCACCACCTACGCGATCGTGCAGAATTTCGGCGGCGAGCTCGATCTGTTTCCCGTCACGCTCGACGCGAACACGAAGGCCGACGGCACGAGCTACATCTCCGTCGGCATGCCCAGTGCCCTGTATGCCAAGGACTTCGGTGCCCGTGCGATCGGCGTCCAGACGGATGTCAATGCGCCGATCACCAACAGCCTCGGCTCCCTCCTCCTCAATGGTTCCGCCACGATGACGGGCCAGCTAAACGTGTGGGCCAAGTAGGCCCGCGCCCCAAGAAAGTCGGCTCATGCTCCTGATCCTGCTCGGCGCCGTCGCCGTCGCCATCCTCGGTGGCGGCATCCTGTCCCGCAACCAACCCCTGAACCACCCGCCGCTCGAATACGAACTCAACCTCGCGACCGTCAACGCCAGCCAGGCGGTCGAGCCCGTGCAGGTGTTTCCCAACCAGTACTTCAAGTACAAGCACATCGTCCATCAGGCGTTCGACTACAGCTGCGGCTCGGCCGCGCTCACGACGATCCTCGAGTTCCACCTCGGCCTGGCCATCACCGAGAAGGACGCGATGGAGGGGATGCTGGAGCACGGCGAGAAGGAGAAGATTATCGCGCGCCGCGGCTTCTCGCTGCTGGACATGAAGCGCTACGTCGCCACGCTGGGCAGCGACAGTGGCGGCTTCCGCGCGGACATCAACGACCTCGCCAAGCTCGACGAGCCGGCCATCGTCCCCATCGACTACGCCGGTTTCAAGCACTTCGTCGTCGTCAAGGGCATCCGCGGCGGCCGGGTCTACATTGCCGATCCGTCCGCCGGCAACATCGCCTTCTCAGTCGAGGAGTTCACGGGTCTGTGGGACAAGGGCACGCTGTTCGTCATCTACCCTTCCAAGACCCGCCCCGTGGTGCAATCCAGCCTGCGGCTCACCGACGAGGAAATGGGCGCCATCTCGCCCGACCTCGTTCGCGCGGACATCGCGCTTCGCCCCGTCGACAACCGCGACGCGCTCGAACGCGCAGTACAGTCCGGCCTCGGCAATCTCCAATTCAAGCGTCAATGAACATGAAATCGGCAGACCGCAATGCCCTCGTCCTGGCCGTCGCCGGCGGGCTCCTCTGCACCAGTGTCGCTGTCCATGCGCAGCCTGACACCCAGCCCGCCGCCACGACGCCTGCCGCTCCCGATGCACCGCCCGCAGTTCCTGCACCCGCGGCAGCGGCCTCGGCGGCGGCCGCCGACGCCGCCGCCGCACTCAAGCAGCAGGCCGGCGACGTCGATCAGGCGACGCTGCTGAAGGACACGCTGACGAAGACCGACCGCCAGTACTCGCTGCTCAAGAGCGGCCGCACCGCGGTCAACTACAGCCTCAACTACACCTACATCGGCTCGCAGGCGATCGACCAGGGCCTCGACAGCACCGGAGCCATCGACCTGTTCAAGATCGAGAACACCCGCTCGCACACCATCACGAACACGCTGTCGGTCGACTTCGGCCTGTTGGACAACGTGACCGTCAGCGGCACGCTGCCCTTCGTCAGCAAGTTCACGCAAAGCAACGAGTTCGGCGGCATCGCCAACGGCATCGGCGACCTCAGCTTCGGCGCCCGCTATCAACCGTTCGTCCAGAGCCCCACCGGCCCCACGTTCACGTTCACGTCGCAGCTGAACCTGCCCACGGGCCGCAGCCCGTTCAAGACGATAGAAGGCGCGAACCTGTCGACCGGCGCCGGCTATGGCTCGGGCACGCTGGGCGTCAATGCGTCGCAGGTGTTCGATCCGGTGGCGTTGTTCGGCTCGCTGAACCTGACGCTGGCCAAGAGCGTCAACCACCTGAACCAGTACCGGTCCGCGGACGGCTCCACGATGACGGGCCTGCGACCCGGCAAGAGCCTGGGCTTCGGCGCCGGCTTCACCTACGCGCTGTCGTACAACGTGTCCACCAGCGTCTCGTTCCAGGAGACCGTCACCACGGATTCGTACATCACCTACATCCCGTCGGGCGGCACGTCCACCACGCGCCCGACCACGATGCAGGTGGCGGCCATCCTCAACTTCGGCCTGGGCGTTCGCCTCAGTCCGAAGACGACCGTCAATCTGAGTGCGGGCGTCGGCCTGACCACGGATTCGCCCGATTTCAGCCTGGGTCTGAGCGTGCCGCTGACCTTCTCCTGGTTCTGACGCCATGACCGCGCTCTTGACGACGTGCGTTGCGCGCCGCCAGGCGACCACAGACCGCTTCCCGTTGAAGGCGGTCGCAGGCGCGTTGCTGGCTGCCTTCGCCGCCACATCGGCCCAGGCGGCGCTGACGGAGAACCTTGCGGTCAGCCCGGTCGCGATGTCGCTCGGCAACGCCGTGACTGCCGATCCCCCGGGCCTCGATTCGATCCATTTCAACCCGGCCGGCCTCGCCAGGATCAAGTCCGACACCCGCTCCGACACCATCTTCGGCGCGGTGCTTCGCACCACCGCCAATTTCCACCAGCCTGACGGCTTCGACATCGGCGGCTACACGCAGGATCCACTCGCCGGCACGCATTCCGATCACAACAAGCAGGCGATCTTCATCCCGATCGCCGGCGTGCCGAGCCCGCGGATCCCGATCGCGCTGGCCGCCGGCCTGGGCCTGTCCTGGCACAACGAAGGCTCGCCCTGGACCTTCGCCACCGCCACCTACGTCCCGCAGGCGGTCGGCATCGACCGCACCAAGAATCCGAACGATCCGGCGCGCTTCGACGGCAAGCAGGTGGTGATCCAGCGCCTGGTCTACCTGTCGCCGTCGGTCGGCTACAAGGTCAACGACCAGTTCAGCGTCGGGCTCGCCATCCCGATCGCGCACCAGGGCTTCGCGCTGGACACCGACATGCGCTTCCCCAACAAGCTGCTGGGCATCATCGGCAAGCTGCAGGATGCCTGGTGCGGCAACAACGGCAACCCGCTCGACACGCTGGGCTTCGGCCTGTGCGGTACCGATTCCACCGGCAAGCAAAGCGGCCGGCTGCGCCCGTTCGACAGCATCGGCGCGATGCGGTTTGCCGGCACGTCGCCCGCCGACGTCACCTTCAACATCGGCGCGCTGTGGCAGCCCGTCGACGAAATCGGTTTCGGCGCGGTCTACCAGTCCGGCTCGAAGACGGTGATCACCGGCACGTACAACTTCCATGCGGATCCGATGCTGCCGGAGTTCGTGCGCCACATGTACAGCTCGCTGTTCGGGCCCATCGTGGCATCCATGTTCGGCTTCCCGACGTCGATCCCCACCGACCAGGGCGGCAACTTCACGATGGTGATGCCCACGCCGGCACACGTGCAGCTCGGCTTCAAGCTGAAGCCGATCACCGGCGTGCAGTGGAACTTCGACGCTGGCTGGACCGACTGGGGCAAATGGAACCAGCTCACGTTCCAGTTCGATCGCACCATCAACCTGCTTGAGATGGCGCGCATCTTCGGCCAGGCCGACTCGACCAAGCTGGTCATCCCGCGCGGCTACCGCAGCGTCTGGAGCTACGGCACCGGGCTGCAGTTCGATGTCACGGACACCATCAAGCTGCGCCTGGGCTACGAGCCGCGCAAGAGCTCCGTGCCGACCAACAAGATCGACCTCATCGCGCCGATGCCCGACCTTCCCGTCAAGAGCCTCGGCCTGAGCTACGCGATGAAGGACGGCATGAAGATCGAGACCGGCTTCAGCTATGCGAAAGGCCACTTCAATGCCCCGGCCGGCACTGATTGCAACCTCAATTGCGACAATTTCTTCAACGTGATCTACAACCCGTATGCGGGTCTCGACGTCTCCGGGACGTTGGTGCTGCGCTATTTCGGCATGAAGATCACCCAACCTTTCTGACAGTCTCCCACCCGCCGCCATGCAAGCACTTCGCCCTACCCTCGCACTTGTCCTCCTGTCCGCAGCCCTCGGCCTGTCGTCCGTGGCCCACGCGCAAGACGCCGCCCACGACGCCGAGAAGCAGAAGCTGATCGACCGCATCCTGGTGCTGTTCCACCCCGAGAACGACGTCCTCATGGCCGTGCAGCGCCCAGGCACGGAAACGATGCAGAAGTCCGCCATCGCGCTGCAGACCGCGCACGTCCCCAAGGAACGGATCGACAAGACGATGAAGGACATCGCCACCGACGTCCAGAAGTACATCGACACAGCAACGCCGGTGGCCGTCGCCAGCGCGAAGAAGAACGTGGGCCCGACCGTCGGTCCGATGTTCGCGCAGAACTTCACGGTCGACGAACTGCGCCAGATCCTCGCCATGCTCGAATCGCCGGTGAAGGTCAAGTTCGACAAGCTGTTGCCGCAGATGGAACAGGCCGTCGGCCAGAAGGTACAGGCCGAAGTCGGGCCGCAGATCAACAGGGACATCCAGGTGATGAACGAGTCGGCCGGCACCAAGCTGCGCGTGGCCGCTACCCTGAACTGACGATGTCGACCACCCGCTCGCTCGCCGCTCTCGGCACGCTGTTCGCGCTCGTCGCCTGTGGCGGGGGGGGTGGCGGCAGCGGCGCGACGCCCGCGCCACCGCCCAGCGGGTCCGGCACGGCCGTGCTGAGCGTCTCGCTGGCCGGCGGCGCGAGCCCCGGCATCGACCACCTGTGGGTGACCGTCACCGGTTTCGCGATGCACGCCGACGCCTCGCGCGTGTATGGAGACGGCGACGCCGGCTGGGTCGTCGAGACGCTGGCCGCGCCGGTCACGCTGGACCTGGCCGGCACCGTGCTGTCGCAGGGACAGTCGGTGTCGCTGCTCAAGCAATCCGTCACGGCGCTCGGCACCTACGCGCAGCTGCGCCTGCTGCTGGCCACGCCCGACCCGAATGCGCCGCTGACGGCCTCGGCAACGGCCCAGGGACTGACGTTCAACGACCAGGTGCAGTACACGGACGCGAGCGGCATTCACGTCGTCCCGCTGGAGCTGCCCGATACCTTGTCCGGTATCCGCCTGCTCACCCCGTTCAACCTCAGCGCCGACGCGACGACGCCGCTCGCCATCGAGTGGAACGCCGACACGTCCCTCGTTCGACGCGCTTCGGCCGGCGCGGCCGATCGATTCACGCTGCGCAACGAGCTGCAGCTGTACAACCAGCAACTGCTGACGGCGCTCGGCGACGGCAACCTGCAGATCGACGGCAGCATCTTCGACTCGATTTCCGGCCAGCTGGACACGGCGAACTTCTGCACCGGCGCCAGCCACGTCGACTGCATCCACGACGTCGTCGCCAGCGCCACCAGCATCTCTTCGGACAGCCGGTTCCATCAGGAAGTCCGCAGCGTCAATCTGAGCGCGAGCGGCAGCTTCCTGCTCTACCCATTGCCCAGCCAATCGCTGTACGACGTGGTGATCCGCGGCGGCAACATGCAGACGATCGTCGTGCACAACGTGTTCGTCGATCCGACCGGGCTGCTCAAGCCCGCACCGACCGCGTTGAGCAGCGCGGCGACGCCCATCGTGCCGGTGCTCGACACCAGCGAACGCACCGTCGCCGTCACCAACGTGCTCGCACCCGGTGGCAGTCGTGTGTTCTTCGGGCAAACCATCACCGGCAGCGGTGGCAGCTCGGCCGACATTCCCTATGCGATCGCCGCGGGCACGGCCGATCCGGCGACAGGGCGGCTCCTGGACGCGGTGACGCTGCCGGGCGGCCCGTTGCACTACGCATCGTTCGATGCCACCCATGACGGCAACGGCGTGCCGCCGGCCTTCACCACGGTGACGCCGGCCGAAGGCCTGGCCGCATGGACGGTATGGTCGCAAGGCACGCTGGCGACGACGACCAGCGTGTCGACATCACTCGCCGCCGCCGCAACGACCGTCGTCGCCCCCAACCCGGTGCCGCGCACCGAATTCGTCGCGGGCAGGTTGATGGTGGCGCTGTCAGGCACCCCGAGCAACAACGCCGATCACGCCGAACTGATCGTGGCCAACGACGGCGGCACGGTGGCGATCATGGACGTGTCGTCGCTGATCGCGTCGCACGGAGGCTCGACCACGGTCACCGTGCCCAGCGGCACGTCGGCGAACGCGCCGGCCGCGGCCGTGTACGGCGTTGCATTGCGGACGTGGGTGGGGGGATCGGACGCGACGACCGCCCGCTGGTCGCGCGCCCCTGCACCCGTCGATCTGTCGACGGCTTCGACCGCGAACGTCGCGTTGATCCTGCCCTGAGCAGCCGAGTCAGTGCTTGGTCTGGATCGCGGCGAGGCTGGGCAGAGCAGGCAGCGTGAACAGCAGCGGGAAAGGCATCAGCGGCAACGCCACGTTGCTGGCGAGCGGCGCCAGGGCACTCCCCAGGGCCATGATCGTCTGCGTGATCTTCAGCGTCGTCTGCAGGCCCATCGCGCCCGCCTGGACGCGCTGCTGCGCCATCTGCCGTTCGATGCTTTGCAGGCCATCGCCGGACAGCGGGCCGAATGCCGCCACGGCGTCGGCAGAGGACGGCGCCGAAACGGCGCTGTTGCCCTGCTCCTGCATCGTCAGCGCGCCGAATGCGCTGAGCGTCGGATCGCTCAGCCCGCGGCCGTAGACGTCCGACATCTCCGTTTCGCTCAGCGCGCTCAATTCGCCGGAGGCCGCGAGCGCGCCGGAAGAAGACAGTGCCAGGGCGCCAGCCAGCGCGAGGCCAAGAGGGGTGCAGTTCAGCTTCATTCGCGGCTCCAGTCCGGGGTTCGGGTGCGGCTGCGGCCGGATCCGGACAACGGTCCGGCAGCAATGCTTGCTGTCTTATCGACAGCGCACCCTGACGGATGAGAGGCGCGAAGACCGACCTTCGAGAACTAGTTCACACGCGCCGCCGCGGGAATCGACGCCGCAATCAACGCTGCAGCGCGAAGCTGACCAGCCAGTGTGTCGCCACGAAATCACCGCCGGTGACATGCGGCCACGCCGCCTGCCAGCGCAGCTGCGCGGCGCGCGCGAAACGCTCGCGCACGGTCGCGGACACGCCGCTCGCGCCCGCGAGTGCACGCAGGCACCAGGCGCGGGCGAGGTTCAGGCCGTCGAGATGCGCCAACTGGCCATCGGCACGATCGCTGACCACGGCCCGGGCATCCCAGCGCGCGAGCGCATCGCCAGCGCGTTCTCAGGTACGCGAGCTCGCGGGCGACGAATTCGGGGCGTACGTGCGCGTCGAAGCGCCGTACGATGGCGTCGGTGGCCACCAGGCCCGGCGCGAGCGCACGCAGCCGCAGCGGCGACCAGTGCATGTGCACGCTGGAATGCCAGTCGAAGCAGCCGTCGAAGACCGGATGCATCTGCTGCGGCAGCGCGTGATCGCCCTCGTCGAGGATCAGGTGATCGAGCTTGTGCGGAAAGCGCTGCGCCAGCACGGCGAGCGCGCACTCGGCCAGCGCACCGCGCTCGAATGGATGTCTTGGTCAGCGGTGCTCAAGGTCATGGCGCCGATGCTGCGACAAGCCGCGCGCCGCGTCCGCTTCCAGGCTGCGCTCAGGCGTGTGTCGTCCCCCCGACTTCATCCTGGGGATGGCGACTCACAGGTGCCGGTGATGTGATCCGCACCAACGAGTCGAGCCGTTCGACCCGCCCGCAAAGGATCGCCATGGAGCCGTTTCTCGCCGAGATCCGCATCACGAGCTTCCAGTTCGCGCCCAAGGGCTGGGCGATGTGCAACGGACAGGTGCTGCCGATCAACCAGAACCAGGCGCTGTTCTCGCTCCTGGGCACGACTTACGGCGGCAACGGCATCAACAACTTCGCGCTGCCCAACATGATGGGCCGGGCGCCGATGCATTCGTCGGGCGCGCATGCGCTGGGCGAGTCGCATGGCCAAGAGTCGCACACGCTCACCGTCGCGGAGATGCCCGCGCACGTCCACGCGCTGCGAGCCTCCGGCAAGGCGGCTGCGTCCTCGTCGCCCAACGCGGGCGTGCTGGCGGCAACCGCGCGCGGCGCCACGCCGGCCTTCGCGGCGGCCACCAGCCTCGTGCCGTTGAACCCGGCGGCCATCGCGCTGTCCGGCGGCGGCCAGCCGCATGAGAACCGTGCGCCCTACCTCGCGCTGAACTTCATCATCGCGTTGCAGGGCATCTTCCCGTCCCGCAACTAGGTGGCCCCATGTCCAATCCTTTTGTCGGCGAGATTCGCCTGTTCGCGGGAAACTTCGCCCCGCAGGGCTGGGCGTTCTGCGACGGGCAACTGCTCTCGATCGCGGAGAACGAGGTGCTGTTCCAGTTGATCGGCACAACGTATGGCGGCGATGGGCAGAACACCTACGCACTGCCCGACCTGCGCGGGCGCGTGCCCGTGCACCAGGGCAACAACGGCCAATCCAACTACATCATCGGCCAGGCAGGCGGCGTCGAGACGGTCACGCTCACCCCGGGCCAGATGCCGCAGCACACGCACGCGATGCTCGCGAGCACGTCGCCCGCGAGCGCCACGCACGGACCGTCCGAAGTGCTCGGCAGCTCGACGACGATGAATTTCTACGGCACCGGCACGCCCAACATGGCGATGGGCCCGAACGCCTTGACGCAGGTCGGCAGCGGCCAGCCGCACGAGAACATGCCGCCCTTCGTCGCGCTCAGCTGCATCGTGTCGCTGTTCGGCATCTTTCCTTCGCAAAACTGACTGGAGCCCCCCATGGCAGATGCTTTCGTCGGCGAAGTGCGCATGTTCGGCGGCAACTTCCCGCCGGTCGGCTGGGCGTTCTGCAACGGCGCCATACTGCCGATCTCGCAGAACACCGCCCTGTTCTCGCTGCTCGGCACGAACTACGGCGGCAACGGCGTCAGCAACTTTGCGCTGCCGAACCTGCAGGGGGCGTTTCCCGTTCACGCCGGCGCCGGTCCGGGCCTGAGCCAGCGCGTCGTTGGCGAGACCGGCGGCAGCGACACGGTCACGCTGACCAGTGCCCAACTGCCGGCCCATGGGCACGGCCTCGAGGCCGTGTCTGCCGCCACCACCGGCAAGCCGGGCAACAGCGTCAGCCTCGCGCCGACGTCCAACGGCAGCGCGCTGTACCGTGCGCCCGACGTCTACCTGAATACCGCCCCTTCCGACATGGGCGCCAGCGGCGGCAACGGCGCGCACAACAACCTGCCGCCCTACCTGGCCGTCTCGTTCATCATCGCCCTGCAAGGCATCTTCCCGCCACGGTCATGAACGTCGGCCATGCCATGAGCGCCGACGATGCGATCACGCTGCGCGACGCCCTGCCGGCCGACCGGGCGTTCCTGCTCGCGCTGTACACGAGCACGCGCGCCGACGAGTTCGCCCAGCTGGGCTGGCCCGTCGAGATGGAGCGCTCGTTCATGCAGATGCAATTCGAGGCGCAGCGCGGCGACTACGAGCGCAAGCACCCCGGCGCGCTGTGCCAGGTCATCGAACTGCGCCGCTGCCCCATCGGCCGCCTATGGGTGGCGCAGGACAAACGCTGCCTGACGCTGCTCGACATCTCGCTGGTCGCGGCATTGCGCGGGCATGGCATCGGCACCGACTGCCTGCTGCGCGTGCAGCAGCGCGCCGCCGCGGCCCGGCTGGACGTCGAACTGCAGGTCGTGCCCGGCAACCCGGCGCAGCATCTGTACGAACGCCTGGGCTTTCGCTGCATCGGCGACAGCGGCGTGCGCCAGGCCATGGTCTGGACGCCTTGCGTCGAAGCGCCATCGGTGCGGCCCACCCATACTACCGAGGAGATTCATCATGAACAAGCGTGAATTCGTGGCGGGCGGCATGGCGGCCGTCGTCGCGGCGCCGACGCTGGCGCAGTCTTCCACGGGCGACGCCGAGCGCACCACGTTGAGCGGCCTGCTCTCGCGCACGCAGCGCCTGCCCGATCTGGTCGAACGGCCAGGCGCCGACGCGTTCGAAGCCTACGTCGGCGAGCGCTTCACGGTCGTCGGTGGCGTGGGCACGGGCGAACAACTGGTCGTCGCCACCGTCGAACGCGTGGCGCGATGCCCTGCCACCGAGCAGTTCACCGTGTCGTTCGCATCCGCCGTCCCGGGCAGCGCGCCGGCCGCAGCGGACGGCATCCGCCTGTTGATGCACGCCACGGGCCAGCGCCTGGCGCTGCACCTGGAACGCGGCCGAACGGCCTACGAGGCGCGCTTCAACCTGCTGACCTGAAGTGTGTTCAGCTCCTGCGCGGCCGATCCCACCAGATCACCGCGCACAGCGCGATGCCCACGCCATAGAGCAGCCAGGTTGGCCGCGTCAGGTAGGGATAGAGCATCAGCGCCACGCCCAGCCAGCGGATGCGCGGGTGCTCCACCACCTTGCCGTAGCGCCAGGCCGCGAGCCCGATCAGGCCGAACAGGATGCACCCGAACATCCACCAGGGACTCGGGAGCGTGAAACCGGCCTCTTGGGCGGCGTGGAGAGCGTCTGCGGGATTCATGGCACGGGAGAGGTGGTGTGGCCGCAGTATGCCAAGGCGACGTGAACAATTCGCCGACGTGGGGCTGGCGGCGTCCGTACAGGCAGTTCGTCGCCACGACGGTCGATGCCGGCCGCCTGGCTCGGCAGGTCGGCTCGGACTAGCATCAATAGGCTTTTTCCGTGCAGGCCTTCTCGCCTTCCTGCTGCAGTGCAACAGATCCCGTATTATAGTTAGCAAGCTAACTAATATAAACGACATGACCAAACCCGCCCGTCCCCACCGCCAGCAATCGCGCATGGCCTTCGGCGCCTCGTTGCAGGTGATGGCGCGCTCTTACAAGGCCGCGGCGGACAAGGCCGTGGTGCACATCGGCCTGTCGCAGGCGATGGCGTGGCCGCTGGTGATGATCGGCCGCCTGGGCAACGGCATCCGCCCCGGCGTGCTGGCCGACGTGCTCGCGATCGAGAGCGCCTCGCTGGTGCGCCAGCTCGACCAGCTGGTGGATGCGGGCCTCGTCGAGCGACGCGAGGACACGACAGACCGACGCGCCAAGACGCTGCACCTCACGCCCGCGGGAACGCGCGCCGGCGCGAAGATCGAGGCGTCGCTGTCCGCCATGCGCGAGGAGATGTTCGAGGGCATCGCCGACGCCGACCTCGACGCCTGCCTGCGCGTCTTCATGGCCCTGGACGCTCGCCTGGGCCGTTCGGCCCGCCCGCTGCTGCCCGGCATCCTGACGAGCGTGGAATGAAGCTCCCCGCGCTGCCGCGCTTCTCGAACGCGGAACTCCTGTTCTCGGCCAAGAGCTTCGCCGCCGCGATGCTGGCGATGTACATCGCCAGCCGCGCCGGGTTGCCGCGCCCGTTCTGGGCGATGATGACCAGCTACGTGGTGGCCGCGCCGATGGCCGGCAACGTGCGCTCGAAGGCGCTGTTCCGCTTCTGCGGCACGCTGATCGGCTGCACGGCCACCGTGCTGATGGTGCCGGCGCTGGCCAATGCGCCCGAACTGCTGTCGCTGGCGCTCGCGCTGTGGGTGGGCGGCTGCCTGTACCTGTCGCTGCAGGATCGCACCGCGCGCTCCTACGTCTTCATGCTGGCCGGCTACACGGCGG
>FSXQ01000633.1_pt1 | contig 13798 bp, 8 predicted proteins | sample 1638011 | NCBI WGS metagenome assembly FSXQ01 (sample SAMEA3914789, study PRJEB12502) | metagenome | biome: forest; material: soil | place: Canada | collected 2011-07-03 | depth 0.3 m | reverse complement strand
GTCCCGGAAATACGTGGCCTGAAGACGAGTCCAAACGGGGCGAGCGCAAGGCGCGCGAGGCCCTCGATCCTGGTGGGCTCGCGGGCCTCGCGCAACGCAGCGATCGCCCCGTTTGGGCTCGCCCCGAAGGAGTTCGACCCACTCGTGTCCACGACGCTGCAGATCGGAATGGACGCCGTACGCTACGGACGGGTCGAATCTGCAGGCTGCGTATTTCCGGGACAGGGCACTAGCTGCCATTGGCGAGAGACAGCTTGTGGCGGCTCCCGCCGTTCGCGGACGACATGCGAATGTCGGCGCGCGCGTTGCAAGCAGTCATCGCTGGAGAGCAGGATCCATTCGTGCGGCGGCCAGGCCGCGATGTCGCACGCGACGCGCAGCAACATCATCCGCGCTGAAACGAACAAGTCTCAGCCTCAGCGCACCGCACCGCACCCAACGACAGTTTGCCGTGTGCTTCAGTGCCTGCATCAGCGCCGGGCCCTGCCTTCCTGTAGCAGTCACCCGTTTTGAATTGCCGCCGCAGCCTCGCGGATCACATCGACGACGACATTCGGCTGGGACAACATCGGCACGTGGCTGCTTTGCACCTCGACGACGGTCGCTCCCATCCGCTTCGAGACCCACCGTTGCAGGTCGGGATGCACCGTGTGGTCTTGCGTGGCAAGAACGTACCAGCTGGGCTTCGACTTCCACGCGATGTCATTCGCGCCGAGCTTTTGTTGGTGGAACAGGTCGAAGACGGGCGCGTAATGGGTCGCCCAGACGAGCTTCTGCTCTGCTGACGAGAGGTCGCCTGCAAAGAACTCGGTGCCGCTCGGCAGCATCCAGGCGCGCCCGTCTGCCACTTCGACCCGCGAGAAAATGTCCGATGGATACTTGTCGAGCTGGTCCTGCACGGTTTCGCCGGCATCCGGGGCGACCGCTGCGATATAGACGAGGCCCGCCACGCGCTTGTCGCTTCCCGCGGCCGTGATGGTGGCGCCGCCGTAGGAATGGCCGACGAGTATGACGGGGCTGCCGATACGGTTCAGCGTGCGCTTGACCGTCGCCACATCCTCCTCGAATGAGTCCAGGCCATATTGGACGGCGATGACCTCATGCCCGTCCGCTTGCAACGCGGGGATCACCTTGTTGAAGCACGAGCCATCGGCCCAGATGCCGTGGCAGAAGACGATGCTGGGTTTGGAAGCTGTAGACATTGACATTCTCCTTCTCAGATCTGATTGGCTTGGACGAGAGTGCTTCCGTTGAGACGGGAGCGATTGCGAAGGTACTTCTCCCTCGCGTCGACGACAAAGACTTCGTATGATTCGACCTATGCTTCGAAGGCATACCGGAGGTCTCGTGGAACTTCGACATTTGCGCTACTTCATCGCTGTGGCAGAGGAAGGCGGTCTATTGAGCGCTGCCCAGCGGCGACTCCACACGTCGCAGCCGTCACTGAGCCGGCAGATTCGTGATCTCGAATCCGAAGTCGGCGTGAAACTGCTCGAGCGCCAGGCACGTGGCGTGGTACTTACCGCCGCGGGGAAGGTCTTCCTCGATCACGCGCGCCTGGCGCTCTTGCAGGTTGAAGCGGCCGCCGATGGCGCGCGGCGGGCAGACCGGCCCGAAAAGCTGGGGCTGACGATGGGTTTCCTTGCAGGGCAGGAAGTGGTGTGGTTGCCGCACGCTCTACGGATCCTTCGGGAGGAAGCGCCGGAGGCCGAAATCACGCTGTGCAGCCAATCCTCGCCTGAACTCGCTCTCGGGCTGATGCGAGGGAAACTGGACGTTGCGTTTCTTCGCCCGGAAGCTGAGGCCGCTGGCGTGTCCTTCAAATTCTTGGCGAAGGAGCCTCTGATCGCGGTGCTGCCGGCAGGACATCGCCTGACATCGCGCAAGAAGATTCGGCCGCAGGATCTTGCCGCCGAGATTTACGTCAGTTCAGCGCGAACGTCTCCGGTTTTGAAATCCGTCATTCAAGATTACGCATCCAAGGTCGGGATCACGCTGAGGGCACAGTACGAAGGGGAGAACCTGCCAGCGGCAATGTCGCTCGTCACGTCCACGGGTGGCGTTACGCTGATCCCGCTGTATGCGCAGAATATGCTGACACCGAATGTCGTTGCCCGAGCGCTGGACGGTGTACCTCCAACGATCGATCTCACTCTGGGGTACAGCGATGCGAATGCATCTCCCTTGCTCCGCCGTTTCTTGTCGCGTGCCGAAGAGTTGGTCGCGAACGTGCAAGATCAGAGCATCATCCAATATTCAGTCTGAGTCGTGCCGCTCGCCCTCAGGGCCCCGGCTCGTATCCATCGAGACCGGAATCCATCCCCGTGGCAGCAAGGCCTCGGTGTCGGTCGACGCGCAGGAATGATCCGCGCGCGGACGCCTGCCTGCCGCGAGCCTCAGCGCGGCGCGCCCAGGCTCAGCTTGCAGCGGATACCCCCCGGCAGCTCCGCATGGGCGTTGGGCAATTCCACGACCACGCCGAAGGTGCCCGCGGCCGAGTCGATCACCCGGTCGACCGTCTTCACCCGCGACGTCAGCGTGCGCCCGAACGGCGCCTCGGGCACGATGGACACCGCGTCCCCCAGGTGCACGTTCGGGAACGCCTTGAACGGCAGGATCGCCTGCACGAGCAGCGGGCTGGTCTGCGCGATCTTGATGATGGGCTTCTTGCCGTCGCCGGCGTCCACCAGTGCGCCCGGGTAGAGGAACTGGTCCATCACGACGCCGTCGAACGGGCTGCGGATCACGCGGCGATTGAGCTGGTCGACGGCCTCCTGGTGCTGCAGCCGCGCCAGCTCCATGTTCTCCTCGGCGGTCTTGAGCTCGGCCTCGGCCTGGCCGAGTTCGGCGGCGGCGTCGTCGCGCGCCTGGGCCGAGACGAACTCCTCCTTCACGAGCTCGTCCATGCGGCGCGACTTCTCGCGCGCCGCGTCGGTCTTGCTGCGCGCCTGCATCACGGCGCCCTGCGCCTGCGCGCGAAAGCTCGCCGTGTCGGCCTGGCTCTTCTCGACGCTGGACTCGATCACCACGAGCACGTCGCCCTTGTGGATCGCCTGGCCGCGATGCACCGGCACCTGCTGCAGCAGGCCCACCACGGGACTACGTACCTCGACGACCTGCGCCGGCTCGATCATGCAGTCGTATCCGCCGCCCGGCGCGACCGGCGCCGCGTTCGCGAACGGCGCCCACGTCGCGGCCATCGCCATCACTCCGGCCGCCAACGCGCCCTTGCCTGCCACTGTCATGTCACCCATCCTGCAAATCCGATCATTCGATGCAACTCGCGGTCCTGCCGCAGCGTATTCATGCGTCCCTTGTACGAGTCGCGTTCCGCGCGCGCCTGCGCGCGCCGCACGGCCGCGTGCAACGCGCGTTGCGCGATCGCGGGCTCGCGCGCGCGCATGGCCGTGCGCAGCCAGGCCGGCACCGACTTGAACAGCGCGTCGTCGACGCACACGATCGCGCGCACCGAGCCGACCTGGCCCTGGCGGCCGCTGCGGCCGAACAGCTGGCGGTCGACGCGCGGCGACTCGTGGAACTCCGTCAGGATCACGTGCAGGCCGCCGGCCGCGCGCGCATCGGCGTCGAGCTTGATGTCGGTGCCGCGGCCGGCCATGTTGGTGGCCACCGTGATGCGGCCGCGCTGGCCAGCCTGCGCGACGATGGCCGCCTCCTCGGCGTCCTGGCGCGCGTTGAGCACGACGTGCGCGACGCCGCGCCTGTCGAGCTCGGCGGCGATCTGCTCCGAGGCCTCGACGCTGCGCGTGCCCACCAGCACCGGTTGTCCACGCGCGGCAGCCTCGCACGCGTCGTCGGCGACGGCCAGCCATTTCGTGGCGACGTCGGGCGTGCAGATGTCGGCCAGGCGTTTGCGCTGAATCGGCCGGTTGGGCGGCACGCGCCGCACCGGCAGTCGGTACACCGACCACAGCTCGCGCGACGCCTCGGCTCCGGTGCCGGTCAGGCCGGCGAGCAGGAAGTAGCGGCGGAAGAAGCGCTGGAACGTCATGCGCGTGAGCGTCTCGCGCCCGCTGGTGCGCTCAACGCCTTCCTTGGTCTCGATCATCTGGTGCAGGCCCTGCTCCCACGACCGGTCGGCCATCACGCGGCCGCTGGACTCGTCGACGATCTGCACCTTGCCCTCGGCAATGATGTAGTGCTGGTCGCGCAGGTACAGGTGCAGCGCCGACAGCGCCTGGCGCAGCAGCAGCTCGCGCCACGAGGCGGCGCGCCAGACCGCGGGCAGTCCTTCCGGCAGCGCGCCCGCGTGCCCCAGCGCGGCGGGCAGCAACTCGACATCGCGCCGCGTGCCGATGCGAAAGTGCGCGCCGGACTCCATCGTGCGCGCCGCGGCCATCGCCCACTCCAGCAGCGCGCCGTCGAAGATGCCCGGCGCGTCGCGCGACAGGATCATCGGCGTGCTGGCCTCGTCGATCAGCACGCTGTCGGCCTCGTCGACGATCGCGAAGTGCAGCGCCGGGATCAGCGGCTCGCCGGCGCCGTCCGTCCGCTTCGAGTCCGGCGTCCACAGCTCGCGCAGGCGGCTCACGCGGCCGGGCAGCATGCCGTGACCGGCGAGGCGGTCCTTCAGGTAGTCGAACACCACTTCCTTGCCCGCCACGTAGCAGATCTCGCTGCGGTAGGCGGCGCGCCGCTCCTCGGGCTCCATGCCGTCGCGCACGCACGCGCCGCGCAGGCCGAAGAAGTCGAACAGCGGCGACATCTCCTCGCAGTCGCGGTGCGCGAGGTAGTCGTTGGTGCTGATCACGTGCACCGACGCGCCGGAGCCGGCCATCGCCGTGGCGGCCAGCGCGGCCACGAGCGTCTTGCCCTCGCCCGTCTGCATCTCGGCGAGCCGCCCGCACAGCAGCACGCGGGCGCCGGCGAACTGCACCGGATGCGGCCACATGCCCAGGCGCCGATGGCTCGCCTCGCCGATGCAGGCGAACAGCTCGACGAGGTTGTCGGGCGCGCTCCAGCCGGAGGCGAGCGCCTTCAGCCGCACCTGCGCGGCGCGGAAGCGCTCGACGACCGTCGCATCCGGCAGCAGGCGCAGTTCGTCGGCGCAATGCTTGACGCCGCGATCGAACGCGGTGATGCCACCGGCACGTTCGCGACCGGGCGGCAGCCAGCCCGGCACGTTGCGCAGGAACTCCTCAACCTTGTCGAGACGCTCCGCGTCGCGCTCGTCGCGCAGCGTGTCGGCGCGCCGGAACGCGATGCCGGCGAGCGATCGGGGCAGCGCGGGATCAGACATCGAGGCGGGCCAGGAACAGCTGGCGCAGTCGCAGGAACCACTGGCGCGCGAGCGGCGTCCAGCCGAGGTCGAAGCGCACGTAGGCGCGGTCGCCGAACACGCCGCTGCGCGACGGCCGCGCCATCTCCAGCTCGAGGTCGAACACGCGCTTGATCGCGTGCGTGCCGCCCTTTTGCGCCGGATCGACCGGGATGTCGCCGCCGCCCTCGGTGCCGAGTGCCTGCGACACGAGCTCCTGCTCGCCGCCCGACAGGTCGCGGCGCAGCTTCGCGGGAATCTCGGTGCCCAGGTCGTTGGCCAGGCGCACGTCGGCGGCGACGGCGCCGCGCTGCGCGATCAGCGCCATGTCCTCCTGCGGGATCGCGGCGCGCACGCGGCGCGACGGCCCGTCGATCACGTAGCCGACGACCTCGCCGCGCTTGACCCAGCGGCCCGGCAGCTCGGTGGGCGCGGCCGGCATCCAGCGGCCGGGCGCGCCCGCGGCGATCGTCAGCGCCTGCATGCGGCGCTGCGCCTCTTCCAGCTTGGCGTTGCCGGCGGCGAGTTGCGCGCGCAGGCCGTCGGCCTTGGCGGGCGTCTCGACCTCGGCCTGGCGCAGCTGCGCCTCCGCCATCGCGACGGCGGCCGCCGCGACGCCCAGGTCGCTGACGGTCGTCGGGTTGTCCAGCACGACCAGCGACTGCCCCGCGCCCACCCGGTCGCCGGGCCGCGGCAGGGCTTCGCGCACCTGGCCGGCGGCGTCGGCGCGCACGATGTCCTCGTCCGGCACCCAGACCACGGCCTGCTGCACTGAATGGAACGGCAACGGCACCAGGCACACGAACGCGAGCGCGCCGCCGAGGACGATGGCCGCGCGGCGCAGCGCGGTGTCGCGCCGGCGCCCGAGCGAGGCCGCGCCGCGCAGGTGCTTCCAGGCACGCCACAGGGGCATCACCAGCGAACTCCACGCGCTCACCAGCGCCATCAGCACGCCGATGAAGAAGTACTTGCCGGCGACGAACCAGATCATCCCGAGCGTGACGCCGATGCGGTAGATCGGCGCGACGGCGCCGTACAGGGCCAGCAGCACGCGCTCGCCGCCCGACTCCATCGGCGCGACCGCGTCGCGCGAGCCGAGCAGGTAACGGTCGGCGAGGTACGTCAGGTACTTCGTGGCGCGCTGCGACAGGTTGGGCATCTCCAGCAGGTCGCAGGCGATGAAGTAGCCGTCGTAGCGCATCAGCGGGTTGCCGTTGACCACCAGGGTGGACACGCCCGCGATCAGGATCACGTTGAACGCGAACGCCGACACGAGGCCCGATTGCGAGCCGAGCCACACGTAGACGGCGATCGCGCCCAGCACCAGCTCGGCCATGATCCCGGCCGCCGCCACCGTGGCGCGCGCCCATTTCGACGGGAAGCGGTACGACGACGTCGCGTCCACGTAGGGCACCGGCGAGAACAGGATCACCATCACGCCGACCTCGCGCACCGTACCGCCCCACGCCTTCACCGCGAGGCCGTGCGCCCATTCGTGCACCGCCTTGACGAGCGGGTACGTGAACCACAGCAGCACGACGTTGCTCGCGGCGAGCACGCGATCGGCCAGGTTGTCGGTGAGCTCGTGCCAGTGCTGGAAGCCCAGCACGCCGGCCGGCGCGACGACGGCCAGCCACAGCAGCAGCACCGGCCACGTGAAGACGAGTCGCGCGAGCCACACCTGCTTCTCGAACCACGCGTCCGGATGCAGCAGCGGCAGGCGCAGGCTCATCGGGTTCATGAAGCTCTGCTTGATCTGCGACTTGCGCTGGCGCTTGTAGCGCTCGAACACCTCGCCGGCGTCCGGCGACACCTGCGTCTGCAGCAGATCGTTGCCGTGCAGCGAGGTCATCAGCTGCACCAGCTCGTGCTGCGAGATCGCGGTGCCCTCGCCCGTCGCGCCGGGGACGTCCGCGGCGCCGTCGCAGGCGGCCTGCCACACCTCGTCGAGCGTGCGCCGGCCGTCGAGCAGCTTGAGCACGCCGTGCACCTGCGGGCTGACGCGGTGGAAGCGCTGCGTCAGCGGATCCATCAGCAGCACCCACGGCCGGCCGCGCAGGCGTCGATGCAGCGGCTGCACGCCGTCGCGCAGGCGCGGGCGCAGGTGGCGCACGGCGTGCCAGTGTTCGGACAGCAGGGTCTGCATGGCTTCAGGCGCGCGTGGTCAGAGCCACCAGCCCCAGATCTTGAGGCGCAGCCAGTCGATGCTGGTGCGCGTCCACACGGTGAGCAGGTTGGAATCGCCCACCTCGATCTTGCCGACGCCCTGCATGCCGGGGCTCAGGCGCGGCACCGGTCCGAGCCAGGCGGCCTCCACGCGGAAGCCGTTGGTGGCCTCCTCGACGCTGGCCGTGGCCGTCACGTTGGTCACCTTGAAGCGGCGGCTCTCGCCGGGCTCGCCGGTCAGGCGCAGCGTGCCGTGCTGGCCGTTGCGCACGCGCGTGATGTCGCGGTCGGGCACGTGCAGCACGACGCGGTAGGCGTCGGTGGCGGCGATCTCGAACATCTCCTTGCCGGCCTCGATCGGCCCGCCGATCTGCTGCGTCCAGTCGCCGGTGACGACGAGGCCGTCCATCGGCGCGACGATGGTCGAACGCGCCAGCTTGGCGTCGACCAGCGCCACCTGGGCCTCGGCCTCCTGCAGTTCGGCGGCGGCCTGCGTCAGCGACGCGGCATCGCGATCGGCCATCGCCTGGCGCACCTTGCCGGTGGCCTGCTCGCGCTCGCCCACGTGCTTGCTCTGCTCGAGCAGCAGGTCGCGATCGTCCAGACGCGCGAGCACCTGCCCGCGCGTGACGCGCTCGCCCGGGCGCACGAGCGCCTGCGCGACGAAGCCCTCGAACGGCGCCGTGACGACCTGGCGCACGCGGCCCTCGATGACGACGTCGGCCGTCACGCGGTCCGTGACCGGCCACAGCACCAGGATCGCCAGCACCAGCGCGATCGCCGCGGCGCCGGCCTTCCAGGTGAGATGGCCCGAGCGCGAGAACTTGCGCCACAGGTCGCGCGTGCCGTCGACCACGTGGCGCGGCAGCGAGCGTTCGGCCACGCGCCAGTGGCGCAGCAGCGGCTCGCTGACGGCCACGCTGGCGCGCAGCACCGTGAGCGTCTGCGGCGCGAGGACGCCGTCCAGACGCGCCACCAGCACGGCCACCGGCTCGCCGTCGTCCAGCACCGGCACGGCCCACCAGCCCGCGCGCAGGTGTTCCTGCACCTCGACGGCGGCGCGCGTGGCGACCTCCGAGGCCTCTTGAAGCGCCGTGGCCGCGCGCTCGGCCCAGGCCGTGTCCGATGCGACCCACCAATGCGGCGTGTGGTCGCGCACCTCGAACAGCGTCAGCGACAGCCCTTCCGCGCCCGCCACCTCGGCGCGCGCCCAGGATGCGGTGCGGTTGATCCATTCCTGCGCCGCGGCGCGCGCGCCGCGCTGCGACACGACATAGCCCAGCTTCTCGAGCAGGCGCGCGGCGCGCTGGTTGTGCTCGAAGCTGGTGGCCAGCAGCCCGAGCTGCAGCCAGCCGAGCGACAGCAGCACCAGCTGGATCACGCGCTCGTTGTGCGGCGGCGCGATCGCGGCGCAGACCACGCCGGGCCGGCCGTCGGGCAGTTGCACCGTCGTCGCGATGAGCATGTCGGCGGCGGCGGTCGTGTCGCTGCGCGCGAGCGCCACCGGGTTGGACGGCGACACGCGCAGGCGCAACGCGCTCCACGCCTCCTTGAGCGCGGGCATGACGAACTCGACGCTCCAGGCCGCATCGGGGCCGGCGAAGGCCACCTCGCGGCAGGTGACGCCGCCGGCGCTCAGGCGCTGGCGCCAGTTCTCCAGCGCGCCCGTCAGCAGGCTGTCCGTGCCGGCGCCAGCAGGCGGGCGTTCGACGGACACCGTCGTCGAGGCCTTGAGCTGCGTGCTCACGGCGTCATCTCCGGATCCGCCGCGGGCGCCGTCCTTGCAGCCTTCGCCGCCTTGCTGGCGGCGTCGCGCGCGGGGGCCTTCTCGGTCGGCGGCGCCTCGACCTGGCTCACCAGCACGGCGTCGAGCAGCGCGATCTGCATCTCGTCCAGCCGACCGGCGACCGCGTTGAGCTTGATGAAGTTGAGCCACGCGTCGTAGCGCGCCTTCGACAGGTCGCGCCGCGCCTCGAACAGCTTCTGCTGCGCGTCCAGCACCTCGGCGTTGATCTTCATGCCCACCTGGTAGCCGCGCTTGTTGGCGGCCAGCGCCACCTCGTTGGACCGGACGGCGCTGTCCAGCCCCTGCGCCTGGCTGACGGCCGACAGCGACGCGATGAAGTCCTGGCGCACCGCCAGCGAGACGCTGCGCCGCGCCGCTTCGAGATCGCTGCGGGCCTTGTCGCGCAAGGCCAGCGCCTCGACGACGTGGGCCTGCGTGGCACCGCCCGAGTACAGCGGAACGTTCACGGTGATGGTGGCCGTCAGACCCTGCCAGATGCGCGGGAACATGCTGGTCTCGCTGCCGGTCTCGTTGCCGCGCGTGTAGTTGCCCGAGGCCTCGACCGTTGGCGCATGGCCCTGCCCGGCCTTCAACGCGTCCGCCTCGGCGGCGTCCAGCGCGTGGAGCGCCTGCTGGATCTGCGGGCTGATGACGGCGGCGTCGCTGAGCCATTCGAGCAGCGACGAGGATTCCAGCGCCGGCATGCGCGTGCCGTCCAGGCCGCGCTGGGCCAGGCCGACCACCGGGGCGCCTTCGAGCTCGTCGACCACCTCCTGGCGCATCTGCAGGTCGAACTGCGCGGCCACGAGCTGCGCGGCGACGGTGTCGGCCTTGGCCTGGGCCTCGCGCACGTCGGGGATGGCCGCGGTGCCGGTCTTGAAGCTGTGCTGCGCCGTGGCGAGCTGCTCGATCGTGGCCGACTTCTGCGACTGCAGGAAGCGCACGTCGTCGCGCGACTTGAGCACCTCGAAACACGCCTCGACGAACTTCTCCTGCGATTCCGCGCGCGCCTGTTCCAGCGCGCCGCGCGCCTGGTCGACCTGCGCCTCCGCGGACACGTACGCGTAGTAGACCGCGTTGTTGACCAGCGACTGCTTGATCTCGACGCTGTACGTCTTCGAGTGGTACTCGCGCACGTTGCGCCCGTTCACGATCGGGTCGGTGGCGAGCTTGTCGGTGTAGCGGGTGCGCGAGGCGTTCCAGTTGCCGTTGATCGTCGGGCCGAACCCGGCCTTGGCCTGCGTGAGCCGCTGTTCGGCCGCGCGCAGTTGCGCGTCGGCGGCCGTGATGGCGGGGTCGATGTCCATCGCGGCGTGAACCAGCGCGGTCAGGGATTGGGCGTGCAGCAAGGCAGGCGCGAACAACAGCGCAAGAAGCAGTTTTCTCATGTGGACGCGGAATCGAGAGACGGCAACCGGGGCTCGGAAGCCGTACGGACGAGGTTCGCGAGCGAGTGAGTGCCGCTGCAACCGGTGTCAGGAGTGCAATTTTAGGTTAGCTGACGCCAACCTGGGCAGGGGCTTGTGTCTAACTTGCGATAGTTTGTGAAGTGTTGCTGATTTGTCGCGGCTTCGAACAACCCAAGCGAACGCAATACCCCTGACCGCATGCCGTTCGCGTGACATCCTCCACACTCGGGGACGCTGCCACGCGGGCGCCGAAGTCACCCGGCGTTTGCCCGGAGCCCTTCAGCTGGCCCCGCTCAAACGACGGCTGGCCGCGTCGATGAAGCCGGCGACCTCGTTGCGCACTTCGACAATGCTGGAAATCATTTGCGGCCGATCCGCGAAGCGCCGCGTCGCGCTCTGCACCTCCGCGTCCAGGCGGGCCAGTTCATGGGTCGCCACGAGTTCGAACTGGGCCGGTGCCCCGGCTTCCACCGCCGCGACGCGCAGGATCGTGTTCTCGCCCCTGGGCCTGCCGGCCTCCTCCTCGATGCGCGCGGCGACGTCCACGCCATACGCCTCGAACGACCGGTAACGATCGAGCACCGACAGCATGTCGTGCTCGACGAGCCTCAGGATCGTCTCGGCGAGCTTCGGAATGGCCGCCGGGCCGGTGGCCGCCAACTTGCCCTCGGACCTCTCGATTCGCGACAGCTTCACCATCATGTGGAGTTCCTCTTCCATGAATCGGATCAGGAAGAACATGTAGACGGCGTTGCGCAACGGATCGCCGGCCGGTGCCGGGGCCAGCAACTTGTCCGCCGCATCCAGGAACGCATGAAAGGTGCAGTCGAACAGCAGTTGATTGGCCCTGACGCGCATGTTCGGTGCGATCACCTGCCGGCCGCCGTCGAAACGGCGGACGAACACGGTGCTCGATGCGGTCAGCGATTCCTGCTTGAAGCCCAGGGGCGCCAGTCCGGCCGCCAGCAGGCTGATCATCTGGGCCTGAGCGGCACGCGGCTCCAGCACGTCCGGAACTCGCATCGCCGCCCTGCCGCCGGATTCACTTGCTCCCAGCACGCTGCCCGAAGGCAGCCAGGCCATGTCCAGGTCGGGATCGAAGACGACGAAGCCCAGGCGGTTCGCCTCCCTGACCAGTACCGGAATGACCTCGACCGCCTTCGCGCGGGTCAGCCAGAACGCATGCAAGGCCTGGCGCGGCCCGGGTTCATGCGGGAAGGTGTCTTCCCAGACCATGTCATCGACGCTGCCTTTGATGTCGTGGGATACAGCTGCCACAGGCGCTGCATCAAGGCATCGACGCCGGGACGAAGCGTCGTGGCCTGATCGCCCTGGAGCCGCGAAACGATGGCGAGCGCGTCGTCCACGGAGACGGGAATCGGCTGCTCCCACGCCAGCATGACGTAGCTCAATTGATCGACTTTCCGGTGTTGGCGCGCAGGCGACCGTTCGGGTCGCCCGCGTCGCGTATCGGCATCACTGCCCCATCAGCTTGCTCCAGTTCGCGATCGCCGCGGCCTCCAGCTCCGCCATCCATTCCGCCGTCAGGACGGAGGCCTCGGCCTGGTCGGCCGCCGCCACGTCCTGCGGCGTGCGGCCGGCCGACGCCGGCGGGGCCGCCACGAAGCTCAGCTGGCCGCTGGCGGTGATGATGGGCGTGCCCACCACGATCTGCGGCGCGACGTTCGCGCCGGCCGTGCCGGCCGTGGTCACCGGCGCGCTTGTCGCCAGCGTCACGTACGGGTTGGCCGCCGCCGGCGTCGCCACCGCCGTGCCCGAAAGCACGTTGACCGCGAAGGCCTGCGTCGTCGTCGCCATCGAGCCGTTGCCGGACTCGGTGCTGGTCGCCCTCGCCTGCAGTTGCAGCGTGCCGCAGAAGCCGGCCGGCGCCTTCACGCTCAGCCTGGTCGAATCCCAGCCGCTGACGTCCACCGCCAGGCCCGCCGACGCCAGCGTGACGCTGTGCGTGCCGTCGCTCAGCACCGCACCGGCCGGCAGGCCGAGCAGTTCGAGCTTGAGGCTGGCGGCGCCGTCGGTGTCGGCCAGGGCCGAGTCGATGCGCGGCAACGCGATGGCCGTGCCGGCGATGCCGTAGACCGTGCCGTTGCCGTCGGGCAGCGTCTCGACCACGCGCAGGTCGTCGATCATCGCGCCGCGTGCCGATGCCGTTCCGGTGCCGCCTTCCAGCACCACGCTCACGGCGCGGGTCGAGCCGTTGCCGAGGAACGAGAACGTCAGCGCCTGCCAGTTCAGCCCGGTGTTGGCGCTGGTGTTGGCGTAAGTGGCGATGCGCACGCCGTCCACGTAGATGCCGATCTGCGTGGCGCCGGCCGCCAGGCCGAGGGCGCCCGCGTAGTCCAGCGTCAACGTGTAGACCGCGTTGGCCACCGTGGCGACGTCGTGCTCGACACCCAGCGTCTGGTAGTTCTGCGTGCCGTTGGCGCCGACGCCGTTGGTCAGCGACAACCAGTTGTTGCCGTTGCCGGCCGCCGGCTGCACCTTGACCGACGTGCCGTTGGCCGCCTTCATCGTGTCGCCCGCGCCCCAGAACTCGAACGCGCTGTACTTGTTCGAAGCCGGGGCGACCAGGTTCCAGCCTTCCACGCTGCAGTCGTAGACGACCGTCTTTCCGGACGTGGTGTCGCAGGCCGATTCCCAGCTCGTGTCGACCACTTCGCGGCTGACGCTGGTGTCGGTGCGCGCGGAGAGCGCGACCTTCGGCGGCTGGGCGACGGCGTCGACCTGCACCTCCAGCAACTGCGTCGTCGTGGCACGGCTGCCGTCGGACAACTCGATCGCCGTGGCTTGCGCCTGGAGCTCGAGGTGGCCGCTGAAGCCGGCCGGCGGACGCAGCGTGAGGGCCGACGTCGTCCAGCCGGTGATGTCGGCCACCAGCGCGCTGCTGGTCACGGTGAAGCTGTGCGTGCCGTCGCTCAGCACGCTGCCCACCGGCATGCCGGTGAGCGTGAGCGCCAGGGTCTCGGAGCCGTCGGTGTCCACCAGGGCCGCCGTCAGGCCTTGCAGGGTCAGCGTGCCGCCCTGCTTGCCTTCGTTCAGGCGGATCGCCTCGGTCAGCGCGATGTTGTCCAGCATCATCCCGCGCCCGCCCGCGTTCTGCGCGCTCGAGTCGGTGACGATGCGGATGTCCTGCAGGCCGCCGGT
>FSXQ01001384.1_pt1 | contig 13802 bp, 13 predicted proteins | sample 1638011 | NCBI WGS metagenome assembly FSXQ01 (sample SAMEA3914789, study PRJEB12502) | metagenome | biome: forest; material: soil | place: Canada | collected 2011-07-03 | depth 0.3 m | reverse complement strand
CAGGCTGGTCTTGCCGACGCCGCCGGTGCCCACGATCGTGACGAGCGGCCGCTCGCGGCACCATTCGCGCAGCGTCGCCAGCTCCTGCGTGCGTCCCACCAGCTCGTCCTCGACCGGCAGCGCGACGCGCGGCGCCGGGGCCGCGGGCGCGGCCGTCGACACGTCCGCGTCGACCGGCGTATCGCCCAGGATGTAGCCGATGCCCGACACCGTGGTGATCGTGCCCGGCCCCAGCACCTTGCGGAGGGCCGCGACCTGCACCGAGACGTTGTTCTCCTCGACCACGAGCCCCGGCCAGGCCGCGTCCAGAAGCTCGCCCTTGGTCACCACCTGGCCGGCGCGGGCGGCCAGCACGCACAGCAGGTCGAAAGCGCGGCTGCCCACCGTCGCGGGCCGTCCGTCGACCAGCAGCAGGCGTTCCGAAGGGCGGATTTCCCACTCGCGAAAGCGGATCGGATCGACCGGGATACTCAGTGGCGGCATGTGTCCGTCAAGGGAATCGGAGGGGAGGCGAGAGCCGGAGAACCCGGAACGCAAGGCCACATTGGATCATGCGCGCGGGGCAGGCTCAAGCTTGATGACAAATGCAGCACGCAAGTGCGCAAAGCCGCATGACCGCCGCCGCGCCAACTGCCCGCGGCGGTCTCCCGGGGCACTGAAATGGGGCGGACTGCGATCGAGGATTCGACATGTCACCCTGGCCTGCTGCAAACTGTCCGTAGGAACAGACGGAGGCTGCCGCAAATGGCTGTCGGGTGAGTCGGACGGTGGAGAGCGGCCATTCGGCCCATTCCGAAAGGCTCGCGAAAGGTAAGCGGACTTGTGGTTGTTGGTCGCACCGACAAGGTGGCGCGCAGATCGTGTTCAACGCCACGTCTGCCCGGCGGCCGCCAGACCTGGCGTGAAGACTCTGAAGTGGAGATTTACCATGGCGAAGCTTGCATTCGGGTTGAACCAGTCCCTGGATGGCCATGTCGACCACCAGAAATCTCGAACCCCTCTCCCGGCGCTCTTCCGTCACGGCATCGAGCACGTGCGCGACCTGAGCGGCATGGTGTGGATTTCATGGACCGTGATTGGTGCGGCGCTGACGGTCACGCTCTCGCCAATAGCTGTCCCGTCGGCCATGCCGGACGGGTTGCTCATGAACGGAGCGCTGCTTTGCTTGACTGCCAGGTTAGCCCTGCGCTCCGGTGGACGGTCTTGCGCCCGCTGAACTTGACTACTTGCGGTTCCGAGATGCGCGTCGCTGACCGTCTGCGACTGGTCGGCAGCGTGACGATCGATCTGTTCACTACCGGGCGGCCCCCGGCCACTAACGGACCGAGGCGATAGACTGCTTTCAGTTGTTTCCACGCGATCTGACAAGCGAGAAAATTGCCCCGTGTGGAAGTCGCCAATTGATGTCAGAGAAGCCAACTGGAATGGTCTGCCGGTCGCAGTGTCTGCTCACCTCGCTCCGCGCTTCGGTTGGCAGACAGCCTCCATCGACCTCGTCATCGGTGACCAAGTCGTGATGCGAACGGGTGGTGTTTTCAAGTTCGTAGGCCAAGTCGTCAGACCGTTTGAAGCCCAAGGCGGTAGCCATGAGGCGACGTTGGAATGGGGGCGAGGTGCCTTGAGGTCGTTCCCTTGCAAACTCGCAGTCGACGGCGGCCCCCTGCGCAGTGGGCGAGTAAACATCGACAACTGGTGGATCGGGCTTTGGCCATGGCTTGTGCTCGGAGCAGTCGTGCTGTGGGATGCTCTTGCGAGCATGCGTTGATTTCACGGTCTGGTGTGATTCGAAGTACCCGTGTCGGCCAAGTGCAGTCGGCCGAGGCTGTCCGGTATCGGGTAACGTACGGCTCAGAGCCACTTGCTCCATGGCGCCGCGGACAACCCTACCTCGATGACCGACTCATCCAAATTCAGATGCCCGGGTTGTGGCTTCACGGTGTTCAACCGGCGAGTCGCAGCTTGCGAGTCGTGCAAGGCGCCGCTGCCGGCCAACTTGATGTTCTCCGGAAAGGAACTCGCGCGACTCGAGGAAGAGTCTGCGCGGATCGCGAAAATCCGGGCCGATATGGCGCTTGAGTCCGAGCGACTTGAAGAGGAAAGGCAACGCCGGCGGGGCGACGGTGGGTGACCGGACAGGCCCGACCTCTGCAGCCGCCACAAGCAGCCGTTCGCGAACGGCTGCTTTCCTTCCGCCTGCCGCAAGCGGGCGCGAGTTGCGGTTCGGCGACCCCTTACTCGCTCCCATCTGTAACAATTCCGCTGCAAATCACAAACTCAACCTTGACCAAGATGATCAATGTCGACGAGATTCTCGCGCTCGACCTGCTGACGTTGCGTGAACACACCGAGCTCGCTGGGGACGTCTTCAATGCGGAGACACAACGCCAACTCTTAGAGCAGAACGTCGGCACGGCCGAGGTCGTCGAAGTCCGGCGCGACGGCGCCCTGATAGCCTATGCAATGCTGCGACCGCAAGAAGAGGGGCGTTGGTTCGTCTTGGGTTTCAACACCCACCCTGGGCATCGCAACGCAACGGTATTTAGTGAGTTGTTCGCCCAGATATCGAACCTCGCCCAGCGCTGCTCGATCGCCTCGTTGCGAAGCAATGTCTACAGGACGAATCGACTTTCGATGGCCTTTCATAGACGGCTCGGCTTCATGGTCACGCGTGAGACGTCGAAGGGCGTCGAATTCACCGCCAGCCTGGAGGATCTGGCATTGGCCAGTCCGGCCTTGCAACGACAGCGTTTGCGACGCACGTGAACTTCGCAGGATCATGATTGGGGCCGCAGGCTTGACGTACCTTTCGCTTGTATGAACTCGCGCTCTCGGCCCAGTTGCTGCCGTTCACGAATGACCGGTATCCGGTTGCCCACCGAACTGGTAGTAGCTTAGTGGCTCATGCCTATCGTCGGTACCCGCTGCCTCTGGGCTCGCTGTTGACATACCGCGGCGCATGCCGCACCCATCGGGCGGCCGCTAACGGCCGGTGATCAGCGACAGCTGTATCAAAAGGTTGTTAGGGGATCGGCTGACAGCACCTCTCTGGCAGACTCGGCGCTCTAGTCAGGGAGAACGCATGTCCAAGAACATGTCGACAGCTGGCGCGCCGACCGAGCCGAGCGCGCAGGAGATTGTCGAACTCACGATCGTCGCCAATGAGATGGCGATGAATGATGCGCACATCAACGCTTACGAGGCTCGCAACGCTCGGCTTCTCGAGCGCAAGAAGAACCGCGTCTGCTACATCAACGGGTATGCCTAGCCGCCCGCCTCTGTCGAGAAGCTACTCGCCAACGCTGAAGATCTGGCATACAACCACCGCCGCACGCTCGCGCGCAACGTCGCGAAGGTTGAACAGGCGCCGCGCCCATCAGCCTCGTGTGCTCACCATATCGTAGCCCTGGCGGACAAGGAAGCGCGGCGGTCACGCCAGCGCATTTTCGGATGGGGCATCGGCATCAACGACACGGACAACGGCGTCTTTTTGCCACGGGACGGAATGGGGCTTCCCGGCTATCCCGATGCCGCACATCACACGCCCCGCCACCGCGTCCGCTACCGTCTCCAGGTGTGGATGCGTCTGCAACGCGCCAACGACGTTCAAGGGGGGGCGCACGCAACTGCGCGCCATGAAGACCGATCTGCTTGCCGGCAAGATGACGCTTTGAAGGACATCGGGATGCGAGTTTGGGAACTACGGGCTGGCGACGTCGACGACTTCGCGATGATCGTCCCGTCGCTTGAGGACACGCACAAGTTTGACGTCGACGGACAGCGTCTGCATTGGCTCTCGCCGCCGGTCATCGAGTACGCCGATAGCCGCAGCCGTGGCAAGAAGAAGCGTCCGGTCGCCGATGTCGCCACACCGGGCGCCGGAGCGCTCGTCCTGAGCCAGCGCGCCCACGATGCGCTCGGACCATTTCTGACTCGCTTCGGCCAGCTGCTGCTTGTACAGACCGCAGGGGGCACCGAATTTCGGCACTTCTACAACGTGACGAACCTCGTCAAGTGCGTCGACGCGGAGCGCTCCGAAAAAGACGGCACGGGCGCCCTCACGATGGAGGTCTTTTACGACCTAAACGTCCCGCGCGAACCCGCGATCTTCAAGGATCCGTCGACGGCGTCGACCCGTGTGTACGTTAACGGTCCGGGCCGCGAGCTTCTCGAGAGACTGGCCGCAGAGGCCGGTCTGACTGGCCTGGAGTGCGGCGAGCCGCGCGACTATTGACGTCTAGTCGCCGGCGCCGAAGTCGCGGTTCGGCCAGGAGCAGGCTTCTGTTGCCGTCGGCTTTGCGGTAGGCCCATTTGACGGGATCTCCCTTCCATCTGCAAATGCACTTCGCGAAGAGCCTCACGCGCCCCTCAGTAGTTTTGCTGGCAGGTCTGTGCACGGCCTTGCTGGTCTGCGAGGCGATGCGTGTTCAAGCCGGCAAGGCGGTCCTGCAAGCCCACCAGATGCGCTGGGATTGCCTGGCCCAGAAAACCTCGGAGGTACCTCGATGCGTGAATTTGCTCAAGCAGAGGCCGAGGGACGATGCCGACTTCTGCGAGGAGGCTGTCGCGCGCTGCAAAGCGAGTCGAACCTACGACGGCGCCAACAAAACCGAAGCACGCTACGACATGTGGTTCAAGCTCGCCGCCTGGTTGCGCATGACGCTGTTCGCCTGCGCAATCGGTTGGTTGACCTGGTACGGCATCGTGCAGCCCATTCGGCGGAAGCTTCGGGCGACATTTCAGTGAGGGCGACATGCCCGTCCGCGGACCAGAGACGGCCAGACGCAGCCAGTCGCAAATGCCGGCTGTAACGCAAGCTGGTCACCTTAATCCGACGAGTCCACAAGACTCATCGCGATAGCCGAAATCTTGCTGCGCGCGGATGGGTTTGTATTTCCGAGTTTGTTTGAGCGAAGGCAGTACAACATCGGTCTGAACACGGCGGCCGCGGATCAGAAGTTAACGCCTGTAAGGTACTGGCGAGGCGTTCTCGACGGTCACGCCCAGATGAACGGCGAGGAAGGTATCCAGAGCCGCCTATACGATCATGCGACCACACTGGATGGTGAACGCATCGTGTGGACTGGCCTTGCGCCAACCGCGATGCCGACGGACGCGCAGAGCACGTAATCGTCGGCTCTGGCAGCAACCAGAGGTCAGCTTTCAGGCGCTCGATCTAATCAAGGCTAGGACGGCTAGGGGTCGGCACCTGCCTGACGCTGCACCTTGTCCAGGACTTCATCGACACGGAACGCATCGTATCGCCCAGGGTCGCCTCGACTCGAGGGTCACGCACCTGGCGGTCGCACGATGCAATGCCAGACCCTTGCGGCATCGCCTGGCGAGATGCCCGGAAAATCGACACGAACCAGAAAAATGGCCCCGAATCGCGGGGCCGAACAGGCTGGGAAAAACGGGTGCGGGCTCAGGCGCGCGTGGCGCGGCGGCCGACGATGGTCACGTGCTGCAGGTCCAGCGCCACGACCTGTGCCGGTTGCTGCGCCGCGGCGGAGACGCGGTACTGGTGGCCGGCGAGTGCGTTGGTGGCGAAGAGCATCGCCGTCGTCAGCAGCGCGGCGAGGGCGATGGGGGCGGCGTGGGCGGCGAGGGTCTTGGTCATGGTGGGCTCCTGCGGGTGTCTGGTGATTCGATGGAGTGAACTTTAGGGAGCCGCTGTCCCGGCCGCGAGGGGCGTGCGACGACGCGCGCCGTCCGGAGGACGAACTGCGAGCCGGCGCGACGGACGGGATTCCTGCGGCGCCGAATGGCCTGTTCCGGGGACGAATGACGCCGGCAGGCGCCTGGCTGCACTAAAGGCCGATAGTTCGCGCGACGTTCGAGCCCGGCGGTTGCAGAATGGCCGCATGACTGACACAACCACCGTCCCGGCCGGCCTGTTCTCCCATGAAGAAGACGGCGTGCTGCGCTGCCAGTGGTGCCGCGCGAGCCCGGAATACCGCCGTTACCACGACGAAGAGTGGGGCTTTCCGGTCACCGACGAGCGCCGGCTGTTCGAGAAGATCTGTCTGGAGGGCTTCCAGGCGGGCCTGAGCTGGCTCACGATCCTCAACAAGCGCGAGGCGTTCCGCAAGGGCTTCGCCAACTTCGAGGCCGACAAGATCGTGGGCTTCGGCGACGCCGACATCGAACGCCTGCTGGGCGATGCCGGCATCGTGCGCCACCGCGGCAAGATCGTGTCGACCATCAACAACGCGCAGCGCGTGCTCGAGCTGCGCCAGGAGTTCGGGTCGCTGGCGGCCTACGCCTGGCGCTTCGAGCCCGAGGTGGACACCCGTCCGCACAAGCCGCAGACCGGCGTGGTGCTGGGACCGTCGGCCGAAGCCGTGGCGATGTCCAAGGACCTGAAGAAGCGCGGCTGGACCTTCGTCGGGCCCACCACCGTGTACGCGTTCATGCAGGCGATGGGACTGGTCAACGACCACTACGAGGGCTGCCACGCCCGCGAGCGGGCGTTCAAGGCGCGCAAGAAACTGAAGAAGCCCAAGTGATCCGAGCGCGTCGCGGTCGCACCCGCGACTGGCGCTCCCGGCCCGCGCTCAGGCCGCGCCGACCACCCCGCGCAGCCGCTCCCGCGTGCGCGCCGGCGTGTTGCCGAACCAGTCGCGGCAAGCCCGGTTGAACGAGCTCTGCTCGCGGTAGCCCAGCATGAAGGCGACGTCGGTGAGGTTGAGCTGCGAATCGCGCAGCAGTTCCTCGGCGAGCGCCTGGCGCGCGGCGTCGTGGACGGCCTGGAAGTTGGTACCCGCCTCGGCCAGCTTGCGCTGCAGCGTGCGGGTGCTCACGGCCAGCGCGGCCGCGACGTCGTCCACGCGGGCGCGGTCGTTGGCGAGCTGGGCCGCCACCTCGCGCCGCACCTCGGTGACGATGCGCGGCTCCGAGGTTTCGCGAAGGCGCGCGGCGAGCAGTTCGTCCGCGTGGCGTTGCAGCACCTTCAGCATGCTGCCGTCGGCGTTGGGCACGGGCTTGTCGAGCAGCGCGGCGTCGAAGCGCCCGTAGGCGGCCGGCACGCCGTAGACGACGGCGGGGCCGAACACCTGGGCGTGGGCGGCGCGGATCGCGGCGTCGGGCTCCGGGTAGGGCAGCCCGATCTCGTGCACCGGCAGGCGCTCGTGGGCGAGCCAGCTCACGAACGTCAGGATGCCGGCGAGCACGCTGTCGCACAGGTGGCGTGCCTGGGTGGGCGTGCAGGCGTCCAGCCAGGGCGTGTCCCAGTAGTAGGTGGCGACGCCGCCGCGTTCGTCCAGCCGCGAGCGCCCGAGGTCGTGGGCCAGGCCTTCGTAGCGGCGCGTCTGGGCGAAGGCGCCGCGCAGCGTGGTGCAGGCGCACACCACCAGGCCGTAGAACGGATAGGTCGACAGCCGCGCATGCAGTCCGGCATGCAGGCCGAACACCGGATCGCCGGCAAGGCGGTCGCCGGCGCCCAGCAACTGCAGGTAGTCGGCGACGTTCAGGCAGTCGCGCGCGGCGTCCAGCGTCTCCGCAGCCCAGCCGAGGTCGGCGCAGAGCGCCGCGGGCGTGACGCCCATCGCCTGCGCCGCGGCCACGGCCGTCTGGGCGTAGGCCATGGCGACGCGGGCGTCCGGCGCGGCCGGGATCGGGCAGGGCGCGTCCGCGGCGACGACGGCTGAAGAAGGCGGGACGGGCATCGCCGCGGGCGGGGCTGGCATGTTGTGGCAACTCGCCTGTCGGCGAAAGACAAGCCGGAATGGCGCGATCGGCGCACCATCCGCGCTTGGCGCCAGGCCTCACGCCCCGCGCGAACGCCTGTCGACCGCAAGAAACGAGTATAGCCACGATGACCGCAGAACGACGCTGGAACGGCTGGGGCGACGCCCTCGTGAAGGAGGAGCTCAAGCCCGAGGCGCGCGCCTTCCTGGCCCAGGCCGTCGGCGACGGCCAGCCGATGCCCGACGCGACTTTCGCCGCCGCCCTGGCGCAGGTCGATGCCCAGCCCTCGCGGCTACCGCCGCATCCCCTGGTCGATACCCGCGCCGAGACCCGGCTGCGCGCCAGCTTCGGCCAGTCCATGCACGACTGGTTGCGGCTGCGCTTCGGCGTGCTGGGCCGCGTGACCGACGGCGTCGCGTTCCCGCAGGATTCGACCGAGGTGCGCACGCTGCTGACGTGGGCGCGCGAGCACGGCGTGCAGGTGCTGCCGTCGGGCGGCGCCACGAGCGTCGCCGGCCACCTGACGCCGGTCGGCGCGGCGCCGGTGCTGACGCTCAACATGGGCCGCATGATGCGGCTGCTCGATCTCGACCCGGTGGCGCAGCTCGCGCGCTTCGAGGCCGGCGTCGCCGGGCCCGACCTCGAGGCGCAGCTGCGCGCCCACGGCTTCACGCTGGGCCACTTTCCGCAGAGCTTCGAGCTGTCGACGCTCGGCGGCTGGGTGGTCACGCGCTCGTCGGGCCAGCAGTCGGCGCGCTACGGCCGCATCGAGCAGCTGTTCGCGGGCGGCACGCTGCAGACGCCCGAGCGCGAGTGGACGCTGCCCACGTTCCCGGCGTCGGCCGCGGGGCCCGACCTGCGCGAATGGGTGCTCGGCTCCGAAGGCCGCATCGGCGTGCTGACCGAGGCCAGCGTGCGCGTCACGCGCGCGCCGGCCGCCGAGCGCTTCGTCGGCGTGTTCTTTCCCGACTGGGCCAGCGGCCTGGCCGCGGTGCGCCGGCTCGCGCAGGCGAAGCTGGGCCTGTCGATGCTGCGGCTAGCGAATCTGGCGGAGACCTTCACCACGCTGCGGATGGCCGGCCACGAGCAGGCGATCGGGTGGCTCGAACGCTACCTCGCGCTGCGCGGCGCGGCCGAGGGCAAGTGCCTGCTGTTCGCCGGCTTCACGGGCGCCGGCACAGGCGCGGTGCGCACGCTGCAGCGCGGCGCCGCCGCGATCTGGCGTGAGCATGGCGGCGTGTCCACCGGCACGGTGCTGGGCAAGAAGTGGGAGGCGCGCCGCTTCGCCGGCGTGTACCTGCGCAACGCGCTGTGGGACGCCGGCTACGCCGTCGACACGATGGAGACCGCGTGCGACTGGCCGCGTGTCGACGCGATGGTGCAGGCCCTCGAGACCGCCGGCCGCGCCGCGCTCGCGCAACACGGCGAGCGCACGCATTGCTACACCCACCTGTCGCACGTCTACGCGCAGGGCTCCAGCGTGTACTCGACCTTCGTCTACCGCATCGGAGCCGACTACGACAGCGCCCTGGCGCGCTGGCAGTCGCTCAAGACCGCGGTGGGCGACGCGATCGTGGCGCAGGGCGGCACGATCACCCACCAGCACGGCGTCGGCAAGGATCACGCGCGCTGGCTCGCGGCAGAGAAGGGCGCGACGGGCATGTCCGCCATCGCCGCGATGGTGCGCGAGTTCGATCCGCATGGCGTGATGGCACGCGGCAACCTGCTGGGCGGCGAGCAATGAGCGAGTCGCGGCGCCTGGCGTTCGCGCGCGCCCGCACGCCGGTCGCCGTGGCGAGGCGCGCCGCCGCCGCGGCCAGGCCGCCGCGCGGCTGCGAGGACCTGCATTGACCGACGTCGACCTGCTCGTGATCGGCGGCGGCATCGCCGGCGCCGGCGTCGCGCTGGAGGCCTCGCGCCGCGGCGTCGCCGTGATGCTGGTCGAGGCGCGCGACTTCGCCTGGGGCAGCTCGTCGCGCTCGTCCAAGCTCGTGCACGGCGGCCTGCGCTACCTGCGCGAGGGGGCGTTCGCCCTCACGCGCGAGTCGGTGCGCGAGCGCGGCCAACTGCTGCAGGACGCGCCGGGGCTCGTCGAGCCGCAGCGCTTCCTGTTGGGCCACTACGAAGGCCGCTCGCCGAGCCGCCGCACGATGGCGGCGGGGCTCGCGATCTACGACGCGATGGCGCACCAGCGCACGCGCGCGTTTCACACGCCCGCGCAACTGCGCCTGCTGGCGCCGCACGTGGCCGGCGACGGCCTGCTGGGCGCGTCGAGCTATCTCGATGCGAAGACCGACGACTCGCGTCTCGTGATGCGCGTGCTGCAGGAGGCGCAGCGGCATGGCGCGCGCGTCTTCAACCGCGCGGCCGTGAAGTCGTTGCTGCGCGCGGGCGATGTCGACATGCCCTTGTCGTCGCTGTCTGCCGAAGACAGCGCGGGCGGCCGACGCGGCACCGTCGTCGGCGCGCGCGTCGAAGGCGAGGGCTTCACCGGCCATGTGCGGGCGCGTTGCGTCGTCAACGCCACGGGGTTCTGGGCCGACGGCCTGCGCCGCGGCCTGGGCGCGCCGATGCTGCGGCCGCTGCGCGGAAGCCACCTCGTGTTTCCGTTGTGGAAGCTGCCGGTCGCGCAGTCGGTGAGCCTGCTGCACCCGCGCGACGGGCGGCCGGTGTTCGCGACGCCGTGGGAGGGCGTGGCGCTGGTCGGCACCACCGACCTCGATCACCACGACGACCCCGACGTCGAGCCCGCCATCACCGCCGCCGAGACGGCCTACCTGATCGAGGCGCTGCGCCACGCGTTCCCGCGCCTGGCGCTGGGCGCCGCCGACGCCATCTGCAGCTTCGCCGGCGTGCGCCCGGTGGTCGACGACCCTGCCGGCGGCGGCGATCCGTCCAAGGCGCCGCGCGAGCACGTCGTGCGCGACGAGCAGGGCCTGATCACCGTCACCGGCGGCAAGCTGACGACCTTCCGCGTCAACGCGCTCGACGCGCTGCGCCACGCGGCGCCCTACCTGGCGGCCGCAACCGGACGCGACGACTTCGACTACCGCGTCGCCGATCCCATCTTCGCGCCGCAGCCCGAGTCGCCCGCGTTGTCGGCGCTGCCGCACGGCCTGCGCGGCCGCCTGCTCGGCCGCTTCGGCCACCACGCGCAGGCGTTGCTGCGCGAAGCCGCGCCGGCCGACCTGGAGACGGTATCGGGCACCAACACGCCCTGGGCCGAGCTGCACTGGGCGTTGCGCCACGAGCAGGTGCGCCATCTCGACGACCTGCTGCTGCGCCGCACCCGCCTGGGCCTGCTGCTGCCCGACGGCGCCGCGGCGCTGCTGCCGCGCCTCGAACCCGTCGCGCGCGAATCGCTTCACTGGTCCGCCGGGCAATGGCGCGACGAGTGCGACCGGTACGTGCGCATCATCGCCCAGTGCTACACGGTGCCCGCCCCATGACCGCTGCCCGTCCAGACGACCTGCTCCTCTCGATCGACTGCGGCACGCAGAGCGCGCGTGCGCTGCTGTTCGATCCGCTCGGCAACCTCGTCGCGAAATCGCAGGTCGCGCTCGACGACTACGTCGTCGAGCAGCCCGGCTGGATGACGCATGACGTCGAAGGCTTCTGGGCCGCCTGCGCCCGCGCCTGCCGCCAACTGTGGCTGGATCGCCCCGAACTCGCGGCGCAGGTGCGCGGCGTCACGGTGACAACGCAGCGCGGCACGATCATGCCCATGGCCGCGGATGGCCGCGCCGCGCTGCCGGCGCTGATCTGGCTGGACCAGCGCCGCGCCACGCAGGTGCCGCGCATCAACGCGGCCTGGCGCACGGCGTTCCGCCTCGCGGGCGTCGCCGACACCATCCGCTACTTCCAGCGCGAGGCCGAGGTCAACTGGTGGGCCGAGCACGAACCCGCGGCCTGGGCGCGTACGCACAAGGTGCTGTTGCTGTCCGGACTGCTGAACTGGAAGCTCACCGGCGAATTCGTCGACTCGATCGGCTCGCAGGTCGGCTACCTGCCGTTCGACTTCAAGGCGCACGCCTGGGCCAGGCCGTCCGACTGGAAGTGGCAAGGCCTGGCAATCCGCCCCGATCAACTGCCCGAACTGCGGCCGGTGGGCGCGGTGCTGGGGCGCGTCGGCGCCGCGGCCAGTACGGCCACGGGTATCCCGGCCGGCGTGCCCGTCATCGCCGCCGCGGCCGACAAGGCCTGCGAGGTGCTGGGCTCGGGCTGCCTCGAGCCGAACGTCGGTGGCATCTCCTACGGAACCACCGCCACGATCAACGTCTGCACGAAGCAATACGCCGAGGCGCTGTCGTTCGTGCCCCCCTACCCGGCCGCGCTGCCCGGGCACTACGACAGCGAGGTGCAGATCTTCCGGGGCTACTGGATGGTGCGCTGGTTCAAGGAACAGTTCGGCGACCGCGAACGCAACGCGGCGCTGGAACGCGGCGTCGCGCCGGAAGCCTTGCTCGACGAACTCGTCGCGGCGGTGCCCCCGGGCTCGCTGGGCCTCGTGCTGCAGCCGTACTGGACGCCCGGCATCCGCCACCCCGGCCCCGATGCCAAGGGCGCGATCATCGGCTTCGGCGACGCGCACACGCGGGCCCACGTGTACCGCGCGATCCTCGAAGGCCTGGGCTACGCGCTGCGCGACGGGCGCGAGCGCATCGAGAAAAAGACCAAGGTGGCGCTCACCGAGCTGCGCGTCTCCGGCGGCGGCTCGCAGTCGGACGCCGCGCTGCAACTGACCGCGGACATCTTTCGCCTGCCGGCCAGCCGCCCCCATGTCCACGAGACCAGCGGCCTGGGCGCGGCCATAGCCTGCGCGGTGGGCCTGGGCCTGCACGCCGATTTCCCCGCGGCCGTTCGCGCGATGACGCGTGTCGCGCGCACCTTCGAGCCGGACGTGAGGAACGCGGCCCTGTACGACGAGCTCTACGAGCAGGTCTACCAGAAGATGTACCCGCGCCTGGCGCCGCTGTACGCGCGCATCCGGGCGATCACCGGCTATCCGGCGCGCGACTGAGCGTCGCGGGCGGCCGGCACGGCTTTGCGGTGGTGCGACCGGCGGATATCGACCAGAACCGACATCCACTGCGCCAGATTGGGCGCCGAAAACTTGACGTCCGTGCCGTCGAGGAGTGGAAGTCAGTTCGCAGCCGATTTTGGTCGCAGCTGCTGCGGCGATGCCTCGCTTACGACAAGACTGCAAGCAGAATCGAACGCACTGCCTTGTATTCTTCCGTCCGGGCAAGATCGCGCGCCGTCGGGTTTGGGATGCGCGAGATATCGAGGTTCTCGGCGTTGTCGGCAAGCTTCACGACGCGTGCCACCGGATGTGCAACTGCGCGATGAGCAGCCTGAATGCGGGTCTCGCCAGGTCGTTTGGTCAACGCATCGACCGCATCGACGACCTCAGACGAGAATCCCTCCAAGGTCAACTGCTCCAGGGTGACATCGGAATCCTCCACGACATCGTGCAGAGCAGCGGCCATCCGCTCGGCATCGCTTGAGACGCGAAGCATCACGCGCAAGGGATGCAGGATGTACGGCTGACCGGCCTTGTCGATCTGGCCAGCATGAGCCTGTGCAGCGATCGAGATCGCTCGTTCAATGGATGACATGCCTCGAATTCTGGCACGGGCAACGCTGGTTTTTGACAGATCCCATCGCGCCGCCTGGAAGCTGCCGTTCGCGACCGACTGCAAGTGGTCGGGAGCGTGAGCACGCGGCAGTGCCGGGAACATGACCTTCGCTGCCAGAGCTCTCGCCGACCAAGCCAGCCGTCGGCACTGTCGACGAACTGCCACTGCCGGCGCCAGTTCCTGCCGTTCGAGGCACCGAAATGAGCGACACGACAGTGCCCATAGCTGAAGTTAACCTGCAGCCAACAGAAGCGTCGAAAGCTGGTGGAGCCCTTCATAATCAAGACCTGATCGCCGCTTGTTCGAGATGCCTACCTTTCATCATGGATAAATTCTTGTTGCAGCAGCAGGTGCTGGAACGGCTCGCCGAAGACCTGATGCAAGCCGAACAGGCAGTGCGGGCGGCCCATGAAACGGCGACTCACGAAGAAAACATCGCCGAAAACAAATACGACACATTGGGACTCGAAGCCGCCT
>FSXQ01000724.1_pt1 | contig 13849 bp, 14 predicted proteins | sample 1638011 | NCBI WGS metagenome assembly FSXQ01 (sample SAMEA3914789, study PRJEB12502) | metagenome | biome: forest; material: soil | place: Canada | collected 2011-07-03 | depth 0.3 m | reverse complement strand
CGCCTGGGGCCAGCCGCGCTGGGCCGAACGCATGCTGGGCGGGGTCACGCGGACCATTCTCTCGAGCATGACGCTGCCCGTGCTGATGTCGCATTGAGCTTGCCGGATGGCGAGCCGTTGCGGCGACGCGACTGGTGTTGAGCCTGCAGTACCACTTCTCCGACCTGCCCGGCTTTCGTCAGTACCTCGGCGCGGGCCTGAACTACACCCGCTTCTCCGACGTCAGCTTCAACGCGGCCGCCAACACGGCGCTGCAACCGTCGATCAAGAAGAACAGCTTCGGCTTCGCCCTTCAGGCGGGCGTCGACGTGCCGGTGGGCGGGGGCTGGTTGCTGAACGCGGATGCCAAGAAGGTGCAGCTCGCCACCGACGTCAGCTCGTTCGGCAGCAAGGTGGGCAACTTCGCGGTCGACCCGTGGTTGCTGTCGCTCGGATTCGGACGCCGGTTCTGTGGGCGCCGCGGTAGTGCGGCGGCGGATGGTCGTCGCGCTGTTGATGCGGATCAAATCGCCGGCAGTGTCGTCGCTCTATGGTGATCAGGCCTCACGCGCGCCCGTGGCACGGGACGCGACCGCAACCCCTACCAGAGACCGCCGACATGCTCAGCGCCTACATCACCCACAACGACTGCCTGCGCCACGAGATGGGCGAGGGTCACCCCGAGTCGCCGGCGCGGCTGTCGGCCATCCACGACTGCCTGCTGTTCAAGGGACTGCTCGATCACATGAGCGTGCACGAGGCGCCGCTCGCCACCGAGTCGCAGCTTGCGCGCGCACACACGATCGAGCACGTGCGCGCGACCCTGCGCGCGTCCCCGCTGGAGGGCTATCTCCACGTGGATCCGGACACCAACATGAACCCGTACACGGCCGTCGCGGCGCTGCGAGCCGCCGGCTCCGCGATCCTGGCCACCGATCTCGTCCTCCGCGGAGAGGCCCCATCGGCATTCTGTTGCGTGCGTCCGCCGGGACACCACGCCGAGCGCGGCACCGCGATGGGCTTCTGCTTCTTCGACAATGTCGCGGTGGGCATCCGCCACGCGACGGACGTCCACGGCCTGGAGCGCGTCGCGTTGATCGACTTCGACGTGCACCACGGCAACGGCAGCCAGGACATCTTCCGCGACGACGCGCGGGTGCTGATGTGTTCGACCTTCGAGCAAGGCATCTATCCCTTCGCGCATGACGTCAGCGGCCGCAACATGGTCAACATCGGCCTGGCGTCGCGCTCGGGCAGCGCCGCGTTTCGCGACGCCGTGACCTCGCATTGGCTGCCTGCGCTGGAGAAGTTCGCGCCGCAGCTGATCTACATTTCAGCGGGCTTCGACGGCCATCGCGACGATGACATGGGCAACCTCGGACTCGTGGAGGCGGACTACGCCTGGGTCACCCGCGAGATCATGAATGTCGCCGAGCGCCACTGTGCCGGGCGCATCGTCTCCTGCCTGGAAGGCGGCTACCGCCTCGATCGCCTGGCCCGCAGCGTCGTGTCGCATGTCGGCGCGCTCATCGGCGCCGACTGAGCAACGCCGCCGCTGGCTCAGCGGATCAGCAACACCGGAACGCGGGTTCCGGCGATCACGCTGGTCGAGACGGAACCCAGCGCGAGGTTGCCGAACACGCCACGACCGTGCGTGCCCATGACGATCAGCCCGGGCTTCTCACGCTCGGCGAAATCGATGATCGCCGTCGCCACGTGGCCACGCGCGACTTCCAGGCGCATGGGCCAGTGCTGCATCTCCGCGAAGGCGCGCACCGGGTGAAAGACTTCCTCGGATTCGACCCGGAAGAAATCCTCGAGGATCTCAGGCGCCAGCTGGCGGGACGCCAACGCCGGCAATTCAGGCACCACGGTCAGGAACACGTGCTCGTGGTCCGCTCCCAGCAGTTCGTCGTGGGCAGCCAGGTAGGCCAGCATCCGCTTGGTGTAGTCGCTGCCATCGACGGCAAAAAGAATCTTCATGATTGGCTCCAGGTCGTTGATCCAGGGAATCTGGGTTGCCGATCGCCCCGCGACTCGGCCTTCGATTGTTCGCACCGCCTGCGCGCGTCGGATTGATGCGGCTCAAGCGCCTTGCATGTCCGGTGCGCAAGGATCACGCGTCGCGTGGATCGTTGTCGCGGACCATCAGAACCGGCACCGATGCCGTGCGCAGGATCTGCTCGGCGTCGCTGCCCAGCAGCACGCGCTGCAACCCGCGGCGACCGTGGCTTCCGAGCACGATCAGGGATGTCGACCAGGTGTGCGCCGCCTCGTTGACGAGATCGCTCAGACGCTTGCCATCGCAGTCCAGCAGCGATTGCTCGACATCCACGCCTGCGGCCCTCACGCGATCCGCTGCGTCGGACAAGACGCGCTGCCCTGCATCGCGGGCCACGTTGTAGATGTCCTCGCCGCGCATGAGTGCCGCCTCGGTGCCGATGGCGAGCAAAGGCAGCTCGAACACGTGGAGCAGCTTGATGCGCCCCCCAGTCAGCGTGGCCAACGCGATGGCCTCGGTGAGGCCTTTGTTCGAGGTAGGGCTGCCGTCGACCGGCACGAGAATCCTGTCATACATCGCTGTGCTCCTTTGCTGCGACATGCAGCGGCAGGACGCAGTCTGTCGCAGCGTTGGACGCGATCGTTGATTCAAGTCAAAAGCCGCCGACGTCGATTCGCCCGCTATGAAATGGCGCGCGACTTCAAGTGCGCGCGCACGCTGCCGGCGAACGTCGCAACGTCGATGGGCTTTGGGATATACCCGTCGCAGCCGGCGGCGCGCATCTTGGCCTCATCACCCTTCATCGCATAGGCGGTGAAGGCAATGATGACGACCTGCCGGCTGGTCGGCTCCATCTTCAGGCGCCGCGACAACTCCAGGCCATCCATGCCCGGCATCTGGATGTCCATCAGGATCAGATCCGGCGCGAAGCTTCGGACACTGGCGGCGGCAACGGCAGCGTCCGAGGCGCCGGTCACGACGAATCCATCGCGCGTGAGCACGTGCGCGGCCAGCTCGATGTTGATCGGGTTGTCATCGACAATAAGGATTCGCGGAGCGTTCATGTCACTTTTCCTCGAGGCGGGTTCGTCACGGGCCGCCAGCGGCGCAGCCTCTCCACCAGCAGTTCCACGCCACCTCCGCCCTTGCGCAGGATGGTGGCGGCCGACAGCGCCAACAAGTCGTACTCCGAGTCCGACAACACCATGTTGGTCCAGATAAACACCGGCACGTCTCGCCAACGCGGCATGGCGAGCAATTCGTCAAGCACCTCGAAGCCGCTGAATCCGGGCATCAGCAAATCCAGGACGATGGCTGCGGGCGCGTGGTCGTCCAGCTCGCGCAGCGCCTGCCGGCCATCGAGGAAGGTCACCGACGCGACGCCGCAGTCGTCAAGCGTCGCACGCATCAGCGCCAGGGCGACCGGGTCGTCGTCGACCACCATCACGTTTACTTCGGGGCGGTCCACCAGCCCAAATCGACGCAGCGCCGCGACGATCTCTTCGGCCCGCAGCGGCTTGGCCAACACGTCGGCGATCGAGAACGCCGCCGTGCCTCCCGCCAGGGCATTGAGCGTGATCGCCGCGACCGACGATGCCTTGCCTCGACTTCGTTCCCGTATTTCCGCCAGCACGTCGAGGCCGCCTGGAGACCCGCTCATCAGGTCGAGCGAGACGACGTCGTAGCCCTTCTGGCCCGCGCGGAGCAAGGCTTGCTCCACGCTGGAGGCTACGTCCACGGGATAGCCAGACTCGCTCAGCACACCGGCGATGCGTGCCTGGTCTTCTGGGTTGTCTTCGATCACGAGCCACTGGACGCCCTGCTCGCTCAACGCCAGTTCGCTCTCGCTCGACTCCACGCTCAAGACCTCGGGAGAGACTGGCAGCGTGAGATAGAACACGCTTCCCTTGCCGAGAACGCTGCGCACCCCGACCGACCCGCCCTGCGCTTCGACCATGCGTCGCGTCAACGACAGGCCGAGGCCCGTGCCCTGGTGTCGCTTGGTATAGCTGGCATCGAGTTGCTGGAATTCGACGAACAGGCGCGGCAGATCGCTCTCTGCAATGCCGATCCCTGTGTCCTCGACCTCGATCCGGAAGAAGCCACGCACATCCGCGACGACGCGGACGCTGATGCGTCCCTGCTCGGGCGTGAACTTGATCGCGTTGGAAAGATAGTTGTACAGCGCCTGCTTCAGGCGCGCCGGATCGATGGTGACCTGTTTGAACGCCGGCGCTGTCGCGACATCCACCTGCAGCCGCTTGCGCTGGATCTGGGTGAACAGCACCGTCGTGACTTCGTTGATCACCGCCGGCAGTTCGACCGGCTCCGGGAAGAACTCGAACTTGCCCGATTCCACCTTCGACAAGTCGAGAACGTCGTTGATCAGTTGGAGCAGATGCCGCCCGCTCGTGCGGATATGTCCGATGTATTGGCGCTGCTTGGCCGGCTCGATCTGCGGGTTCTCGAGGTAGAGCAAGTCGGAGAAGCCGATGATCGCGTTCATCGGCGATCGCAGCTCGTGCGACATGTTGGCCAGGAACTGGCTCTTCAGCCGGTTCGCCTCCTGGATCTGACGGTTCTCGCTCTCGAGCTTCTGGGTCAGCAGGCGCGTGTCCTCGGCGGCCTTCTGTTGCGTCAGATCGGACACGATGCCCAGCATCCGCTCGGTGTTGCCGGCTTCGTAGCGCGTGCTGCCCTGGATGTGGATCCAGTGGAGACTGCCATCGGGCCAGACGACGCGGCACTTCGCATCCCAGTCGACGCCCTTGAGGAGCGTCCTGCGGTAGCTGAGCGCGACATCGTCGCGATCTTCCGGATGAACATGGGTGAGAAAAGTCGCGATGCTCCATTCGGGTTGCAGGTTGTCGTAGCCGAAACAATGGTCATGCCGTATCGACCGCCGGATATTCCCGGACTTGAGATCCAGATCCCAGTCGCCGACCTGCGCCACCTCCAGCGCGAACCGCAGGCGAGCCTCGCTCTCGCTCAGCGCCGCCAGCGTCCTGCGGCGCTCGCTGATGTCGTGCGCGATCTTCGAGCCGCCGACGATCCGCCCTTGCGCGTCGCGGATCGGCGAGATGGTCACCGAGATCTCGACAGGCCGGTCGCCCTTGGCCAACCGCACCGTGTCGAAGGCGGCCACCGCCCTGCCGTCCACGAGGTCGGCGAGGATGCGCATCTCCTCGTCGAGGCGATCCGGCGGGATGAGCATCCGCACGGATCGTCCGATCACCTCCTCCGCGGCGTACCCGAAGAGCAGGCTGGCGGCGCGATTCCAGCTGGTGATCCGGCCGTCCAGCGTCTTCCCGATGATGGCATCACCAGACGATTCCACGATCGCGGCGAGCCGGTTGGCATCCTCCTCGGCGCGATCCACGCGGGTCATGTCCTTGACGACGGCGAGAATCCCGCGAACGGCGCCGTCGTCGCCCATCGTCAGGGCCGCGTTGACCTCCACGGGGGTGCGCCTGCCGCCGCGAGCCACGGCGGTGACGCAGTGCGACGCCTCTACGGTGTAGCCGCGTGCGGCGACGACCTGCACGATGTTCTTCCCGTCGCCATGGTCCGGGCGATCCAGGAAAGCGAAGACGTCCCAGTAGGAATGACCCGCCGCTTCTGCCTGGCTCCAACCCGTGATGCGTTCGGCGACCGCGTTCATCCGGACGACATCGCCGGCCACATCCGTCGTGATGAGGCCGGCGTCGATGCTCGCGAGGGTCAAGGCCAGGCTCTGCTCGACGTCCGCGACGTGTTCTTCCGCACTCCTGCGCTGCGCGACCTCCCGCTCCAGCGCCTGGATGGCGGACCGCATCGCCTGCCCGCTCGGGATTTGCAAGGCCACCGGAATCATTCGCCACACGGCAATCGCCGTCACCACCGATATCGAGGCCGTCACGACCTTGGTCAGCGCCTGAAGTTCGTAGTCGGGCTTCCAGATCGTCCAGATATCCATCAGGTGCGTGATGCCGCACGCGAAGATGAAGGCGCTGAAAAGCAGCGCGACGCTGTGAAACCGCGCGTCGGGTCGTTTGCGCACGAAGACCAGGATACCGAGCGGAATCGAAAAATAGGCCGCCGCGACCGCCGCATCCGCGACGACCATCGACCACAACACGCCTGGCGACCAGGCGAAGCAGTAGCCGTGCGGCAGATAGCCGTTGCGGCCGAGAAATGACAGCAGTTCCATATGAATTCCCCTTGCCTCTCTGGGCCCTGCTACCGGCTTGCTCAAGGCGCCGGCGCTCGTTGCGTTCACGGAAGAGGGAGTTCCAGCGAGGCCTCACGTCGCGAGCTAACCTCGATTTCAACTGCCGGAGCCTCCCGGAAGAAGGCCTGCCTCGCTTGCGCAACCGTGGAGGGTGCGCTCGAAAGTGCAGCCAGTATGTAGGGAGTTCTCCACCAGCGCGCAGGCCACGCCCGAGGCGACGCCTATACTTCAGCTTCGGCCAGGAAGCGTACGCCAGTGCGAGCTCGGCGTCGCCCAGTCGCCCTACAACCTCCCCGAATTCCGCCCCTATACGACCGTCGAGGTCGCCAAGCGGCTGGGCGTCTCCCTGCAGACGGTCCAGCGCTGGGTGGACGCCGGGCACCTGAAGGCTTGGAAGACATTGGGCGGGCATCGGAGGATCGATGCGCAGAGCGCCGAAGCGCTGTTCCGCACCCAATCGAGCGAGCGACTCGCGGAGACAGGCGAACCGGCCTCTGCAGCCCGCATGCACCGAATCCTGGTCGTCGATGACGACCCGCTGGACCTCGAACCGATGGCGGCGTTCGTCCGACGGACGCTGCCGGACTCGGCCGTCGATCCCGCAGTCGACGGATTCCAGGCCTTGTTGCAGGCAGGCAAGGCGATGCCCGACATCCTGATCACCGACATCGACATGCCGCACATGGGGACGGCTTCGAGATGATCCGGGCGCTCGCGCAGGAGACGGCCCGGTCGCCGGCGACCATCGTGGCGGTGTCGTCACTGTCGCAGTCGGACCTGGCGGCCCGCGGCCGGATGCCGCCCGGCGTGCACTTCATGGCGAAGCCTGTAGACCGGGAGCAGCTCGGGGCGCTCAGAAGCCGCGCGCGGGCCTGGACTCAGGGCCGCCCGTCGTAGGCCAACGCAAGGGCCTGGCGTGTTCCGTGCGGTTGAATGACGCGCGACCCACGCACGCGAGCGCGGCAACGCACCTGGTCCTGGCCGTGTTTCACGAGTCGGAGGTGGCTTGATCCTGATCAAGACCGCCGACGCCGGAATCGATAACCTGTATGCGAACCTCGTCGATCGGGCCCCGCAGGCGCCAACGACAAGCCCCCAGCCCATTTGCAAGGACTTCGCATGACCACCCGCCGTTCATTCATCCAGATCATCCCGTTGGCTGGCGCACTCGCACTCGGCGCGGGCTCAGCACGCGCGGACGCGCCCAAGGTCGACGAAAAGGATCCCCAGGCAGCCGCCCTCGGCTATGTCGCCGACGCGACGAAGGTCAACAAGGCCAAGTTCCCGAAGTACGCCGCAAGCCAGGTCTGCAGCGGCTGCCAGCTCTACCAGGGCAAGGCCATCGACGCCTCAGCCCCTTGCGCCATCTTCGCCGGCAAGCAGGTGTCGTCCAAGGGCTGGTGCAGCGCGTACACGAAGAAGGCCTGACCGCCGTGGCTCGGGCGCCGGCGCTCGTCAGGCAACACCACTTCGAGGAGCCATCGATGCGCCGTGCACTCCGCATTCTTCATGACGAGCACGCCACGCTCGGTGGCCTGCTCTGCGCGATCACGCTCATCCTCTCGGAAGCCCGGACGACCGGTTCGAAGCCGGACTTCGCCGTGCTGCGGGCGATGCTGTTCTACATCGCCGAGTTCCCGGAAAAGCGCCACCACCGCATGGAGTCGGATCTCCTGTTCCCCAAGCTCAGGGCGCGCACGCCGCTATCCCGACCGCTCCTGGATCACCTCGACGAGGATCACGCCCGCGGCGAAGCAAAGATACGCGAGCTGGAGCACGCGCTGACGTCCTACGAGATGCTCGGCGACTCGCAGCGCGATTCGTTCGAGGCGTCGGCACGGCGCTACGCGGACTTCTACCTCGCGCACATGGCGCTCGAGGAGCGCGAGATCCTGCCGCTGGCCGACCAAGTTCTGACCGCAGAGGACTGGGACGAACTCGACGCCGCGATGGCGCTCGATCCCGATCCTCTGGCGGCGGAGGACGATCGCGACTACCACGCGCTTTTTTCGAGGATCGTGTTCCGGGCTCCGGCCACCTGCGGCCTCGTCGATCCGATCATGGTGCAAGCGACTTTTCCCTGACATCGGTCGAACGCATTCGCGGCGCGCGTCGACGACGCGTGACGGCACCGACTCAGGGAGCATCGCCGCGGGACAGGCGTACCCGCAGGGCGTCGCGCTGGAGTTCGCGATCGAAGACGGCGGCAACGACCGGAGCGAACCATCGTCCCATAGCCGTCAACTCGAGGGCCTCGTGGTCAACGTCCACCAGGCCAGCTTGGATCAACGGCTCGAGCAGCGCAAATTCCTTGACGAACGAGGAGCGCATGTCGATCAGGTGCGACAGACTGATGGCCTCGAAGGGGACTTGGCCCTGGCACAGCAGGCCCTTGATGACGCTTTCGCGGGCGAGATCGTCTCGATCCAACACGAGTCCCCGGGCCACGGACAGCCGTTCGGCCTGTAGCGCCGCGTAGTAGTCGGACAGTAGGTCGACGTTGCGGTAGGCGACCGCCCCGACACGACCGATCGCGGAGACGCCGAGCCCCAGAAGGTCGCCCTCCGAACGGTTGCTGAAGCCCCTCACTCCGAGATGAAGACGACCGTGCCGCGACGCGGTCACCAGAGCATCTTCTGGCAAGGCGAATTCGTCCAGGCCGACGTGGACATAGCCGGCAGACAGCAGTCGTTCGAACGCGTCGCGAAGGCGGCCCGAGTTTTCGATCGAAGACGCCATCAGGGGCGTGGCCCTGCCACGCACGACGCTCGGCCGACCGCGCCGCGTGTGCGGGCGGGTGATCCGGATACGTGCAGGGAGAAGTTCAGCAGCCTGCGCTACGAAACACGAAAAATGGAGGCCGCCCTGGTTGATGGCCGCGCTCGGGATTTCCACGGTCACCCCCGTAAACCCGATCCGGCGGGCGGCCTCGATGGCGTCTCGCAGCCTGGCGCCGCCCATGTCGACCGCCCGCATGTCGTCCAATTCGATGAACAGCCGATTGAAGGCCGCCGCCGAGAGCCCCGCAATGCGAGCAGGCGTGCAAAGCGACGCCGCCGCTTCGATCGAGATCGCGGCGTCATCGGTCACCCTGAAGCTTGCACGCAGCATGGCGACAACCTGCGCCAACTCGTCGTCCGACAGAAACAGCGGCACGGCGCCGCCCACGTGGATTCGAGAAACCATGCGTCCGCAGCCCAGGTCGTGCAGCACCAGGGCGATCTCGTCCTGCAATGCGCGCAGGTAGCGCGCCACGCCGTCGTGCCGTCTCGTGACAACGGGCCTGCAGTTGCAGCGATCGCTCGGCCGCTCGCAGAACGGGATGTTCAATCGGATCGCTAGCGGCGCACGGCCGCCGACGATCGAACGCGAACTCCGCAGGCGAAGCGCCCGCGTCACGTCATCCGTGCCGATCGCCTCGACGAACCGATTGGCGGCCGGATACGACGTGCAAGTCGGTGTGTCGGACTCGAAACGGCACATCAGCGCATGCGGAGGCAACAACGGGGAGAGGACGGCGTTGGACGGGTTCATTCGCCGATGGTGATCAGCCCCCTCGGGACTTACTTTGATCCAGCGCAACCTTGGCCCAGGCCGAAGAGTAAACAATCGACCGATTGACCAACGTCATCCGGCGCCCCATGGAACCTCATCCCGAATGCTCTTCCAGTCCGCACGCCGCCCCCAAGGTGGCGTGTTCCAGTTGCAACCTGCGCGAACTCTGCCTGCCGGTCGGCTTCTCGCCGCAGGAACTCGAGCAGCTCGACGGGCTGGTGGCAACGCGCCGGTCCGTTGGCCGCGGAGAGACATTGTTCAGGCGTGGCGATCCGTTCCACGGTGTCTACGCTGTTCGCACCGGTTTTTTCAAGACCTGCTCGACTTCCGAGGAAGGCCGCGAGCAGGTCACTGGGTTCCAGATGGCCGGCGAGTTGCTTGGCTTCGACGGCATGAGCGACGCCGCGCACAGCTGCGATGCGGTTGCGCTGGAAGACTCGCAGGTCTGCGTGATTCCGTACGCGCGACTCGAGGAGCTGTCACGCGAGTTCGCCATCCTCCAGCGGCAGTTCCACAGGGTGATGAGCCGGGAGATCGTGCGCGAGCACGGCGTGATGATGCTCCTGAGCAGCATGCGGGCCGAGGAGCGACTCGCGGCATTCCTGTCGAACCTCGCGCAGCGCCTCGAGGCCCGGGGCTTCTCGGCGTCGGCGCTGATCCTGCGGATGTCACGCGAAGAAATCGGAACGTACCTCGGCCTGTCCCTCGAGACCGTCAGCCGCTGCTTCTCCAAGCTCCACGAGCAGGGCGTGCTGGAAGTCCAGCAGCGCAACATCCGCATCCTCGATCCGGCGGCCTTGCAGAAGCTGGTGGCCGGCGTCTCGGTCTGAGCCTGTATGGAAACGTCGCTGCGCCAACACGAAGAGCCACGCTCGCGTACCCGACGCGGCAAGCGTGTCTCGTCCGCGGCGGCGCCCGAAGTCATTGCTGCATCGGCGTCGTTTCGCATCGGCGGCATTCACTGCTCGGCCTGCGCGGACATGATCGAGCGCGCGTTGATGGCTCAGCCCGGGCTCCTCGCGGCGCAGGTCAGCGCGGCAGCGCAGGTGGCGTCGCTGCGCTGGGATCCCGCCGTGACCAGCGCCGGCAAGCTCGCCGACGCGATCCGCCGCGCAGGCTACGAGGCCACGCCGGACACCGCCGGCGCCAGCCGTGCCGCCCGCAAGCTGGAGATGCGCACCGCGATCTGGCGCCTGTTCGTCGCGGCGTTCTGCGCGATGCAGATCATGATGCTGGCGGCTCCGGCCTACTTCGGCAAGCCGGGCGAACTGTCCGCCGAATACAAGAAGCTGCTCGACTGGGGCAGCTGGTTCCTGACCTTGCCGGTGATCTGCTTTTGCGCGGCGCCGTTCTTTGGTGGCGCCTGGCGGTCGATCCGCCAGCGCGCCATCGGCATGGACGTGCCCGTGTCGCTGGGCATCGCCGTCGCCTTCGTTGCCAGCACCGGCGCCGCCTTCGATCCGGGTGGCCCGTTCGGCCGCGACGTCTACTTCGATTCGCTGACGATGTTCATCAGCTTCCTGCTGGGTGGCCGCTTCCTCGAGATGCGGGCGAGGCACCGCGCGGAGGCGTCGCTGGACGATGCGACTTCGGCCCTGCCGCAGTCCGTCACCCGGGTCCTGGCGGACGGCTCGACGCAGCGCGTCGACATCGCCGAACTGGCCGTCGACGACATCGTCCAGGTGCCTTACGGCGAGGCCTTTCCCGCCGACGGGGCCGTGACGGACGGGGCGACTTCGGCCAACGAGTCGTTGCTGACCGGAGAGTCCCGCCCGGTGCCCAAGCGCGCCGGCGACGGCGTCGTCGCGGGCAGCATCAACCTCGGCGGCCCCGTGCTGATGCGCGTCGAACACGTCGGTGCCGACACCCGCTACGAAGCCATCGCGGCGCTCACGCGCGCGGCGCGCGCCCTGCGGCCCAACGTCCTCGCTGCCGCGGACCGATGGGCCGCGCCATTCCTGTGGGTCGTGCTGCTGCTGGCCGCCGTCGCGGGTGTCGCCTGGAGCCTGATCGATCCGACGCGCACGGTCTGGGTCGTGGTCTCGGTGTTGATCGTGACCTGCCCTTGCGCGCTGTCCCTGGCGGGGCCTTCGGCGTTGCTGGCCGCGGCCGGCTCGATGAGCCGCCATGGCGTCGTGCTGCGCAACCTGGACGCTATCAGCGGGCTCACGCGCTTCCACACGCTGTTCATCGACAAGACGGGCACGTTGACCGAGGCCCTGCTGAAATGCACCAGCGTGCGCGGACTCGAGGATCCCGATCCGGACCACGCATTGATGCTGGGGCGCCGCGCATCTTCGCTGGCCGCCTGGTCCCGGCATCCGCTGTCGCTCGCGCTGCACCAGACCTTCGAAGGCGATGGCGCCGTGTGGAGCAATATCGTGGAGCACGGCGGGCTCGGCGTGGAAGCCGACGACGTCAGGGGCCGTCACTGGCGACTGGGATCGCTCGAATGGGCGGCTCCGGGCTCCAGCGCCGACGTCGGCGATGCCCGGGTCGTGCTCGCTCGCGACGGCGTCGCGCTGGCGAGCTTTTCCTTCGACGAGCACCTGCGCGACGACACGGTCGCGAGCATCGCCAGGCTCCAGGCCGAGGGCATCCGCGTCTGCCTGCTCTCGGGCGACGAACCGGGGCGCGCCGCTCGCATCGGCACGCTGTTGAAGCTGGACTCGGCCCAGGGCGGCCTGTCGCCGGAAGACAAGATGCACGAGCTGCGGGTGGCGCAGCAGCGCGGCGAGATCGTCGCGATGATCGGCGACGGTGTCAACGATGCGCCCGTGCTTGCGCTCGCCGACGTCTCGTTCGCGATGGGCGAAGGTGCCCAGGTCGCCCGGACGCAGGCCGACGGCGTGCTGATCTCCAACCGGCTCGCGGACCTCGTGCGCGCGCGCGGGCTCGCCCGCGGGACGCTGCGCGTCATCCGGCAGAACCTGGCCTGGGCGGCCGTCTACAACGCCAGTTGCGTGCCGCTCGCGCTGTGCGGCCTCCTGCCGCCCTGGGCCGCGGGCCTGGGCATGGCCACGAGCTCCCTGTTCGTCGTGACGAATTCGATGCGACTGGCCAGGTGAGCGGCCATGGACATCCTCTACCTGCTGATCCCGTTCTCGGTGCTCCTCGTGCTGGGGCTGCTCGCGCTGTTCGCCTGGGCGCTCGAACGCGGCCAGTTCGACGACCTCGAACGCGAAGGTGCGCGGATTCTGATGGACGATGCGCCTTCGCTTGATTCCGATCAAACGCCCTGAGGAACCCTCGCGAAAGAATGCCCTCGACCCCTGGCTCGTCGCCCGGGAACATCAAGGGGATTTCAATGGTCACTCGTCCCGCGCCGGAGCAGCCGGGCTCGGTCTACGACGACAACGCCGTCCGGCTGTTCGCGATCGCCGCGATCGTCTGGGGTGTCGTCGGCATGCTGGTGGGCGTCTTCATTGCAGCCGAACTCACCTGGCCCGACATCAACATGGGCATCTCCTGGCTCAGCTACGGCCGGATCCGCCCGCTGCACACCAACGCCGTGATCTTCGCCTTCGGCGGTTGCGCGCTGATGGCGACGAGCTACTACGTGGTCCAGCGCACCTGCCAGGTCAGGCTGTTCTCCGCCAAGCTGGCGGCGCTGCACTTCTGGGGCTACCAGGCGGTGATCGTGCTGGCGGCGATCACGCTGCCGCTGGGTATCACCCGGGGCAAGGAATATGCCGAACTGGAGTGGCCCATCGCCCTCCTGCTGGCCGTCGTGTGGGTCATCTACGCGATCGTCTTCTTCGGCACGATCGCCATCCGCAAGGTGCGCCACATCTACGTGGCGAACTGGTTCTATGGCGCGTTCATCATCGCCGTGGCCTTGCTGCACATTGTCAATGGCGCCGTCATCCCCGTCAGCCTGACCAAGAGCTACTCGGCGTTTTCCGGCGTGCAGGACGCGATGGTGGAGTGGTGGTATGGCCACAACGCGGTGGGCTTCTTCCTGACCGCCGGCTTCCTCGGGATGATGTACTACTTCATCCCGAAGCAGGCGGAGCGCCCCATCTACAGCTACCGGCTGTCGATCGTGCACTTCTGGGCGCTGATCTTCACCTACATGTGGGCCGGCCCGCACCACCTGCACT
>FSXQ01001614.1_pt1 | contig 13891 bp, 12 predicted proteins | sample 1638011 | NCBI WGS metagenome assembly FSXQ01 (sample SAMEA3914789, study PRJEB12502) | metagenome | biome: forest; material: soil | place: Canada | collected 2011-07-03 | depth 0.3 m | reverse complement strand
CGCACGTCGCGAAGATGGGCGGGCTGCCGGCCGGTGTCACGCTGCTGGCCAAGCCGGTGGAACCGGCGAAATTCCTCGAGACCGTCAATCAGGCGCTGGACGGCAGCTGACCAGGTTTTCAGCTTGAACGCGAGAATAGTGCAGTTCTTGCGTAATATTTGTTTTGTTCATTTTAAAGCCTGACGCGGCATAGTCGAAGTCCCTGGCGAACCCTGCCACCGACCTTCGAAAGCGTCGCATGAACAACCTGAGCATCAAGACCCGCCTGCTGGCGCTCGTCGGCACCTTGCTGGCGCTGCTGATCGTGTCGGGCGGGCACCGTTCGCCAGCCTGGATCCTGCGACTTCGCGCAGGATGACGAAGGCACCTCAGGCCGCCAGCGCGTCCACCAGCTTGGCCAGCGCGGACGCCTGCGCCGGCTTCTGCAGGTAGCCGTCGAAGCCGGCACGGCCGGCCTCGTCGCCGGTCTTGGCCCATTCCTGGCCCGTGAGGGCGATCAGGACCGGCTTCTCGCCCAGCCGCGAGCGGAATTCCTTGGCGGTGTCGAAGCCGTCCAGCATCGGCATCTGCAGGTCGATGAACGCGATGTCGGGCGTGAACCGCGAGGTCAGTTCGACGGCGGAGTCGCCGTCGTAGGCGACCTCCGTTTCGTGACCGAGGAGCTTGAAGAAGGTCGCCAGCGAGTCGGCGTTGTCGCGGGAGTCGTCGACGAAGAGGATCTTGGCCACGGATGCGTCCTACAGTTTCTTGGCGATGGTGACGCCCAGCAGGATGAACACCACCACCAGGCCGAGGAACACGTAGAAGATCGTCTTGGCGACGACTGCGGCACCGGCCGCGATGCCGGTGAAGCCGAGCAGGCCGGCGACGATGGCGATGATGGCGAAGATGAGGGCCCAGCGAAGCATGGTGGTCGTCCCGTTGGTGAAAGAGAGTGGATGGCTCGAATCATCGGGTGGCCACGGTCGCGCGAGGCTAGGCCGGCAGCGCGACCGCGTGTGGGACAGCGCCGACACGCTTCGCTCGAGACGCTGCACGCTGCCCGCGATGCCGACGTCGTGCAACCGCGGCACGGCGCAAGCGCAGTGCCTTGCCGAGCTGATGCTCAGCGCAGGGTCAAGCGATAGTCGCCGCCGGACAGGCACGCCTCGACGATCCACCCGCCGCTCCGCCCGACCGCCGTGCTGCCCGGCGCCTGGCGCGCGAACGTCGGCGCGCTCATGCCCGCGGCATCGACGACGCGCGGCGCGGCGTCGCCCGGCACCCACAGCTGCAACGCGCAGGCGCCGGTCGCGCCGGCGCGCGCGAAGCGGCCGGCCAGCGACAGCGTGTCGCCGCTCGCGCGCAGGCGCGCGGCGCCGTCCGCGCTCGTGCGCACCCAGGCGCGCGCCAGCACGTGCGCGATCGGCGCGGCGGTGCCGAGGTCGCGCAAGTCGGGACAGCTCAGCTGCCGCACGTTGCCCGCCACCGGTCCGGGCCAGACGTGCGGGTCGCTGCAGTCCTGCTTCCAGACCCAGAACGTCGAACTCGCATCGACGGCGTCCTCCGCGGCGGCCGAGCGTCGCATGGCCGGCGCGTCGGTCTTCGCATCGCCGAAGTAGCCCCACTCGCCGATCCACAGCGGCGCGTGCAGCTGGCGCGCCGCGGCCTGTGCCAGCGCGTAGCCGCGCTCGATCGACACCAGCGTCAGGCCTAAGCCCTGGTCGGCGGTGATCGACTCGTTGTACAGGTGCGGCGAGAACACGACCTGCGCATCGGGCGTGAAGTCGCGCGGCGGCAGGTTGTCGATGCCGAAGCCGCTCCACACGATGCTGGGCTCCACCAGCACGAGGTGCGCGAAGCCGCCCGCCCGCTGCGCCTCGCCCTCGCGGATTGCCTTGATCGCGCGCGCCTCGTAGTTGGCCAGGAGCAGCGTCGACGCGACCGGCGGCTGCTCGCCGAAGTTGGGCTCGTTGAGCAGGTCGTAGCCGGCGACGGCGGTGTCGGCACCGAACTCGCGCGCCAGCACCTGCCAGTCGTCGACGAGCCGGGCCTGGATGCCGTCGCGGTCGACGTAGAACGACTGGAACGCGCGTGAGACGTTCGGCGCCAGGTCGCGGCCCGACACCATGCAGGGCCGCGTGCCGTCGGCCAGCGTGGCCCACGCGGGGGCGCCGTCCCAGCCGGTCATCGGATCGGTGCCGGCGCGGCAGCGCGTGCCGGCGGGCGCGGCCACGTGCGCGCCCCAGCCGTCCTGGTGCATGTCCAACAGCACGCGCACGCCGTGCGCCCGCGCCCATCCGAGCGCCTGGCGGATGCGCGCCAGGTAGTCCTGCGACACCTGGCCGCGCGCCGGCTCCAGCAGCGACCACGACAGCGTCAGCCGCACCACGTTCATGCCCAGCGAGGCGATGTCGGCGAAGTCCTGCTCGGCGAGCGGCTGCACCGTCGGCAGCTTCGGATCGCGCGCGAAGTACTCGCCCAGCTGGTTGATGTTGACGCCACGCAGCGTGACGCGCGCGCCCGTCGCGTCGGCGATCCACGCGCCGCCCGCATCGCCGCGCACCGCGAGCGGCATCGCCGGCGAGGCCGCCGCGACGACGGGGCTCGCCGGCGCGTGGCCGATGCCGCCGGCCAGCTCGCAGCCCAGCGCGACGACCCCGGCCAGCACGCCCGACATCGCCAGCAGCCGATCCGGCCGGCCCGCGGTGCGCGTCAACGCGACGCGTTGCAGCAGGCCGGCGACCGCCGCCACGCTGCCCGTGATCAGCGCCGCGATCCACCCGAAGGCCGCGGCGTCGACCGCGCGCACGAACAGCGCGGGCAGGTTCCACAGATCATGGTCGGGCGCGCGCGAGCCGGCCTGCAGCCACAGCAGCACTCCCTGCATCGCGAGCAGCGCGACGACCGCGACCAGGCCCGCGATCGCGCCGGCGGCGAAGGTCGCGCGACTCGATTCGTCGCGCGTCGCGCGCAGGCGCCGCGCGGCGAAGACGAACGTGAGGGCCGCGAACAACGCGAGCGCCAGCGTCGAGCGCAATGCGCCGGACGCCGGCGTCGGCGCGAACGGCGTCGCGTCCTGCGCATAGACGTAGCCCAGCGGCGACGCCTGCCACCAGTGCGCCGCGAGCCACGGCCCGAGTCCCGCGACGACGAGCGCGCCGAATCCCGCGACGACAAGGCCCAGCGTCCACGCACCCGCACGCCGCGCCGACGACGCGGCCCCGCGTCGTCCGATCACGGCGATCGCCGCGGGCAGCCAGCCGAACAGCGCCATCTTCAGCGCGGCATAGCCGCTGCTCCACGCGAGGAAGGCCCAGGTCGACGCCCACGGCAGCACGAACTCGCCGCGCGACGCCATGACCAGCGGCACGCACGACGCGCACAGCAGTTCGCCGATGGAGACGGCGACGATGGCGACCGCCCAGAAGCCCGTGAACCGGCGCCACCGCGACAGGCCGGCGACGTCGCTCCAGCGTGCGACCACGAACACGATCGCCAGCGTCGCCGGCAGGTAGACGACGTACGGCGCCCACCACCACAGCGCCGCCACCGGGCCGCCGGTGAACCCGATCCACGTGAAGATGCCGGACGGATCCGCGAGGCCGCCGGCGAGCAGCAGGGCGGCGACGGCGAGGGTGAGCTTGTACGCGGCGGAGGAGTGCAAGGACATCGGTCTCGAGGAAGCGGTCACCCCGTCGACGCTTGCTCGACAGTGCCTCGATGATGCCATCGACGCGCCACGCCGCGTCAGCGGGTTCGCGCGCTCACGGACTGCAGCAACTGCTCCAGCGTCTCGGGGTCCGGCGGCTTGACCATGTAGTGGTCGAAGCCGGCCTGCGCCGCCTTCTCGCGATCGGACGCCTGGCCGTAGCCGGTCAGCGCGATCAGCGTCGCGTCGCGGCCCGCGGGCGTCGCGCGCAGGCGGCGCGCGAGCTCGTTGCCGTCCATGCGCGGCAGGCCGATGTCGAGCAGGCAGACGTCGGGCCGCGTCGCCTGGACGCGTTCGAACGCGACGACCGGGTCGCATTCGGTCATCACCTCGTGCCCGTCGTCCTCCAGCAGCATCGCGAGCATGTGGGCGGCGTCCTCGTTGTCGTCCACGACCAGGATGCACAGCTTCGCGGCGCCGTTGGCCGGCGCGATCGCCGTCGTTTCGGCGACGTCGTCACGCGAGTAGTCGGCCGCCTCGGACAGCGGCAGCCGGATGCGGAACTCGCTGCCCTGGTCCGCGCCGGCGCTGCTGCAGGCGAGGCTGCCGCCAAGCAGCTCGACGAGCCGGCGCGCGAGCGCCAGGCCGATGCCGAGGCCGCCCTGCGCGCGGTCGGGGTGGCGCTGGCCTTGCACGAACAGATCGAAGATGCGCTCGCGCAGCTCGGGCGTCACGCCCGCGCCGTTGTCGCGCACCAGCAGCGTGGCCTCGGCATCGTCGTGTGTCAGCGCCAGCTCGATGAGTCCGCCCTCGGGCGTGTACTTGGAGGCGTTGTCCAGCAGGTTGGCCAGCGCCTGCACGAGGCGCTTGCGGTCGCCCTGCACGCGCACCGGCGTATCGCCCGCGGACACGCGCAGCTGGTGGCGGCGGCTCTCGATCTGCGGCGTCGCCTGTTCGACGGCGGCGGCGACGATCTCGCGCAGGTCCTGGCCGTGGCGCTCGATGGTGACGATCCCGCGCGTGACGCGCGAGGCGTCGAGCAGGTCGTCGATCAGCGTGGCCATGTGGCGCACCTGGCGCGTGACGATCTCGCTGGTGCGGCGCAGCCGCGGATCGCTCGCGTGGCCCAGCCGCAGCACCTCCGCCGCGGCGCTGATCGGCGCGAGCGGGTTGCGCAGCTCGTGCGCCAGCATCGCGAGGAAGTCGTCCTTGCGCCGATGCTCGGCGCGCAGTTCGTCGGCAAGATGTTCCATGCGGCGGCGCGCGTTCACCTGCTCGGTGACCTCGTAGGCGAACATCATGATGGCCGTGGTCTGCCCGAGTTCGTCGCGCAGCGGCTGGTAGATGAAGTTGAAGAAGACGTCCTCGATGTCGCCGTTCGGGCCGCGCTTCAGGCGCGCCAGCATCTCGTTGCCGATCTCCGCCTGCCCGGTGCGCCAGACGCGGTCGAGCATGGCGGGAAAGACCTGGTCGCGCAGCTCGGGCAGGGCCTCGAGCAGCGGCTTGCCGATCACGTCGCGCAGGCCGGTGAACCGGTCGTAGGTCGGATTCACCATCTCGAACACGTGCTGCGGGCCGCTCACCACCGCGATGCCCGCCGGCGCCTGGACGAACTGCTCGCTGAGGTACCGGCGCTGGCGTTCGGCGGCGCGCATGACCTCGGCGCGCTGCAGGCTGGACGCGATCTGGCGCCCGACCAGGTCGAGGAACTTGCGGTACTTGTCGTCGAAGTGCAGCCGCCGGCTGGCGCCCAGGGCGATCACGCCGCGCGCCGCCGCGCCGGGCGCGCCTTCGAGCGGCAGCAGCAGCGCGCCGCGCGCGATGCCGGCCGCCACGGCGGCCAGGTCGTCGACGAAACGCGCGGTCGATTCCGTCCACGCGGTCAGCGCGGCCGCCTCCAGCCGGGCGACGTCGCCGTCGTCCAGCGCCGCGCCGATCGCGCCCGCCGTTTCCAGGCGCGCCGCATCGGCGTTCCACAGCCAGACGCGCGCGAACGGCAGGTCGGCCGGATTGCCGGCCATCGCCTCCAGCGCGTCGGCGATCGGCGAGGCCGGGGACTGCCGCTCCGGCACCAGCAGCCGCAGCGTCTCCGCCCGGCGCTCGGCCAGCACCGCTTCGCCGACCTCGAACACCGGCTGCAGGATGCCGGCGATCCTGCCGTCGTCGTCGCGCAGCGGGCTGAACGTGAACGTGAAGTAGGTCTCCTCGTCGAAGCCGTGGCGCGTGACCGGGATCAGCGCGCGCTCGACCGTCCAGGTGCCGCCCGTATCGAGCACGTGGCGCATCCATGGATGGATCAGCGGGTAGGTGTCGGGCCAGCTCTCGCGGTACGGCGCGCCGAAGTAGCGCGGGTGGCGCGGGCCCATGATCACCGAGTAGCCCTCGTTGTAGATCTGCGTCTGCTCGGGACCCCAGAAGATGATCGCCGGCGACGGCATGGCCATCACCATCTCGGCGTAGCCGCGCAGCGACTTCGGCCAGCCCTCGATCGGCCCGAGCGGCGTCCGCGACCAGTCGGTCGTCTGCAGCAACGAACGGGTATCGGCGGTCGGCGAGGTCGATTCGGTCATGCGCGTCCGGGCAGGATTGCCTCGATGTTATCCAGGCCGCGGCCCGGTCGGGCAACTCGGCAGGAATCGTGCCCTGGGGCCCGGGCGCCGCGCGTTCGACGCGATCGGGTGTGACAAACTCGCGCCCACATCGCCACCCGGGACCGCATGAAGAAGCCGCTGCTCGTCATCTACGCCACCGTGCTGCTGGACGCCATGGGACTGGGCCTGGTGATGCCGATCCTGCCGGGATTGCTGCGCAGCTTCGCGGGCGCGGACGGCCGCACCAGCATGCACTACGGCGCGATGCTGGCCGTCTACGCGCTGATGCAGTTCCTGTTCGCGCCCATCCTCGGCGCCTTGAGCGACCGCTTCGGGCGGCGGCCGGTGCTGTTGGTGTCGCTCGCCGGCGCGGCGGTCGACTACCTGCTGATGGCGGGCGCGCCGACGCTGGGCTGGCTGTACGTCGGCCGCGTGGTGGCCGGCATCACGGGCGCGAGCGCGGCCGTCGCGACCGCGTACGTCACCGACGTCACGCCGCAGGACGACCGCGCCAACCGCTACGGCCAGATGGGCGCGGTGATGGGCCTGGGCTTCATCGCCGGACCGGTGCTGGGCGGCCTGCTGGGCGAGTGGCACCTGCGCGCGCCGTTCGTGGCCGCGGCGATCGTCAACGCGATCAACTTCGGCATGGCGGTCTTCGTGCTGCCGGAGTCGCGGCCGCCGCGCGCGGATGCGGTGCGCGAGCGTCCCAATCTCAACGCGTTCGCCGCCTTGCACCGTCTCGACGGAACGCCCGCGCTGCTGCCGCTGGCGGGCGTGTTCGCCGTCATCGTGCTGGCGTCGCAGGCGCCCGCGACGCTGTGGATCCTGTACGGGCAGGACCGCTTCGGGTGGTCGACGATGGTGGCGGGCCTGTCGCTGGCCGGCTTCGGCGTGTGCCATGCCGTGGTCCAGGCCGCGGTGACCGGCCCGGTGGTGGCGCGGCTGGGCGAACGCGCCGCGCTGCTGGTGGCCTTGGGCGTCGACGGCGCCGCCATGTTGCTGATGGCCGTGGCCACGCGCGGCTGGATGCCGTTCGCGCTGGTGCCGCTGTTCGCCATCGGAGGCATGAGCGTGCCGGCGCTGCAGGCGACGCTGTCGGCGCAGGTCGACGAGTCGCGCCAGGGCGAGTTGCAAGGCACGCTCGCGAGCATCGCCAGCCTGATCGGCGTCGCCGGCCCGCTCGTGGCGACCGCGGCCTTCGCGGCCACGCGCGCCGCGTGGCCGGGCGCGGTGTGGGCGTCGTCGGCGGCGCTCTACCTGCTGGTGCTGCCCTTGTTGTTCAACGCACGCGTGCGCTCGGTGTACGCCGCGGGCGTCCGGGTGGCGGAAGCGGCCTGAAGACGTGAATGAAAGTGGCCGCGGTTCGGGTCTGTCGCATGGACTGTCGCGCGCGATTGCGCGACAGTCGGCGGATCGACCTCCGCGTCCTGCCACGGGCTCCATGCGCAAAACCGTCCTGCTGATCTCCCTGTCAGCCGTCGTTGCCGCGCTCGGCGTCGCCGGCACCCATGTCGGCGCGAGCCGCAGCCCGCTGCTGGTCACGCCTGACGCCAGCGATTCGCAACCCCGGCCGCGCCGCTTTCCCGATCGCTTCTACTGGGGCGTGGCGATCGCCGGCCAGCAGGCCGAAAGCCAGCAGCCCAGCGACTGGACCGCGTTCGAGGAGGACGCCTTCCGCCACGCCCGCTTCGGCACCGGGCCGACGCTGGGCGAGGCGCTGCCGGGCAACATCCACAACTTGGGCAAATGGTCGGCGACGGTGCGGCGCGACAAGGCCGGCTTCGAGACGATGCACGCCGCCGACCTCGACATGGCGCAGTCCATGGGCCTCAACGCGTTCCGCTTCTCGATCGAGTGGGCGCGGCTGTTCCCGCGCGCGGGCATGGGCGCGCCCGATCCCGCCGGCGTGGCGTACTACAAGACGCTGATCGCCGAGATGAAGGCGCGCGGCATCACGCCGTTCGTCACGCTGTTCCACTACGTGTCGCCCGCCTGGTTCTTCCAGCCGGACGCCGCCGGCAGGAAGGGCTGGGAGCGTGCGGACGCGATGGCGTCGTGGCAGGCCTACGTCGATGCCGTGGCCGCCAACTTCATCCCCGACGTGTCGCAGTGGTGCACGCTCAACGAGCCGATGGTCTACCTGTACAGCGGCTACATGGAAGGCACCTACCCGCCGCTCGAGAAGCGCAAGCGCGTCGAGGACGCCGCGCCTGTGCTGCAGGCCCTGCTGCGCGCGCACGCCATCGCCTACCGCACGCTGCACCGCGTCGCCGCCGAGCGGCACGTCGAGGCCAACGTCGGCATCACCGAGAACACGCTGTCCTTCGAGCCGCTGCGCAACTGGGCGCCGCTCGACCGGCTCACGGCGCAGGCGATCGACCAGGCCTGGAACTGGGACTTCCTCGATGCCATCCAGACCGGCCGCATGAAGCTGGCCAACACCGACGTCGACGTGCCCATCGCCGGCCTGAAGGGCACCGAGGACTACGTCGGCATCAACTACTACAGCCGCACCTACATCAAGGCCGACCTGTTCCATCCCGATGCGCCGCAGATCCTGCTGCACGACCCGGATGCGCGCGACGAACCCTTCAACGACCTGGGCTGGGCCAGCTACCCGCACGGCTTCTACCTGATCCTGACGAAGGCCGGCCAGCGCTACGGCAAGCCGATCTACGTGCTGGAGAACGGCACCGCCGACCGCGCCGACGACGACGTGGCGCGCCGGAAGTTCCTGCGCGAGCACGTGCGCGAGGCCTGGCTGGCACGCGAACGCGGCGGCGCGGACGTGCGCTCGTACATCCACTGGTCGCTGTTCGACAACTTCGAATGGGCCGACGGCTTCGACGCCCGCTTCGGCCTGGTGGCCGTCGACTACGAGAACGGCTTCAAGCGCACGCCGCGGCCGTCGGCGAAGCTGTTCGCGGATATCGCGCGGGCGAATGCGGTGCCGGTGGACGCGGCGCGGCCGTAGGTTGGCAGGACTGGCCTCGCGTCGGGCAGCCCGATGGCGAGTGCGCGGTATGTCGATTGCCGAACGCTTCGTCGCCCATTCGCCAGATCGGAATCCCCACCATGCCCAACCGCGCCAAGCAGATCTTCAAGCCCGAGTTCAAGTTCGGCCTGGGCGGCGTCCCGCTCGGCAACGAGTTCGCCAAGCACACCGACCAGGACGCGCAGGCCACCTACGAGGCCGCCTGGGCGATGGGCGTGCGCTACTACGACGTCGCGCCCTGGTACGGCCTCGGACTGTCCGAGCGACGGCTCGGCCGCTTCCTTCACAACCAGCCGCGCGACGACTACGTCCTGTCGTCGAAGGTCGGCAAGCTGCTCAAGGCCTCGAAGAACAATCGCCACGCGAAGATGTTCCCGTTCTCCGATTCGCCCAACGACCTGGTCATCGACTACACGGCCGACGGCGTGCGCCGCTCGATCGAGGACAGCCTCCAGCGGCTCGGCGTGTCGCACCTCGACGTCGTCTTCGTCCACGACCTGTCGCCCGACTTCGCGTGGTTTCCCACGGGCTGGGAAGAGCAGTACAGGATCGCGCGCAAGGGCGCATTCCCCGCGCTCTCGAAGATGCGCGACGAAGGCATCATCCGCGCCTGGGGCGTGGGCGTGAACACGCCGATGGCGATCCTCAAGGTGATCGCGGACGCCGATCCCGACGTCTGCCTGTGCGCGCGGCAGTATTCGCTGATCGATCACGCCAACGCCCTCAACGAGGTGATGCCGGCGGTGCGTGCGAAGAAGGTGTCGCTGGTCATCGGCTCGTCGCTCAATGCCGGATTCATCTCGGGCAGCCCGCGCTACAACTACGGCGACAAGAACTTCAGGATCCCGCCGGAGGCGATCGAGAAGCGCCAGCAACTGCGGGCCGTCGCGGTACGCCATGGCGTCGATCTGCGGACCGCCGCGCTGCAGTTCTCGGCGGCCGCGTCCGAAGCGGTGGCGCTCGTCGTCGGCGCCGGCAGCGCCCGGCAGATCCAGGAGGACTGGAACTCGATGCAGGCGAAGATTCCGGCGAGCTTCTGGAGCGAGTTGAGGCAGGAGAAGCTCATCGAGCCGAATGCGCCGACGCCGACGGCACACTGAACCGCGTCAGATCAGGTTTCCGCCGTAGTAGTCGGAGAGGCCGCGGGCGTACAGGGCGTCGTACGCCGGACGCGCGTCGCGCGAATACCGCGGGGCTTCGCTCAGCTGTTCCTTCTCGAGCGGCACCACGTAGCCTTCCTTGTCGGCGTCGTACTTCAACATCGACCAGGGCAGCGGGTAGCGGTCGGATCCCATGCCGAGGATGCCGCCGAACTCCAGCACCGCGTAGCGCACCTCGCCGGAGCGCTTGTCGATGACCAGGTAGTCGATCGACCCGAGCGAGTCGCCCGCGGGATTGAAGACGTCCGTGCCGGCGACGCGATCGGAGGTGATGACGGCGTTGGACGATGTCGTGGTTTGCATGGCGGATCCTCGGGAAGATGCGGAGCGAGGCGGATTGCCTGGCTCATCGACATTGCTCAGCATCCGGCGTTCCCAGCAGCCTCAGTGCCGCCGGCGTTCCCGGTCGGGCGCGAGTTGCAAAGCGCGAAGGACTGGCGTTGAACTGCTCAGAACACTTGCCTTGCTCTGCCTTACTACTCCATGGGGTGTCTCGGCATATCCACTGAACCGAATGGCGCTAATCGCCGGGGTAGCAGGGACTTCGCTCAGTGCCTCGTTGTGCAGCAACGCCTAACACCAACGGTCACGGCCTGCTAGTTGGTGAGAAGATAGGACGCAGATTCGATTCCGTCAAAATCAGTGCAGGCACCGGTTCCTGTGATCGTTACGGTTCGACCTGCCGCGCGGGCCTCAAGCAGCATTGCAAATAGCTTTTTATCCTGGTCTGTGCTCATTGGGAAAACATAGGTCCAAGCAGAGTTCGTTGAGCACGATGCCAGTGTTGGTTGACTATCGAGCAGTACGAATGCAACAGCGGGATTCCGATAGGCCGCGACTTGAACAATTTTTCCAGTGCCAGTGGACGCATAGACAGAGCAGGCAACAGATACGCCAAGAAGGAGCGAACAAAGGTAGGCCACTCTTAAGTACTTCAATTTTCACCTCATTGGTAGGCAGATTTGTAGGAGCGAACATCCCGGAATGGCGGAGTAGGGAGCCCCGCTGTTGCTAGGCCGTTGACCTCGCCCTCAGAGATCGTGTCCCCCTGACGCGCGATTCAATTGTAGGCGGACGGCGATCTTCCGGCGATCCGGGCCAGCCTGGGAAATAGGGGCGCGGCAATAGCTGCGGCGGCGGCGATGGCTCAGCCAATGTTTCTGAGCTGCCTGGCCAATGCAAGACCGCTGATATTCTATTCGTCTGACTGTGAGTGGCTGGACGCGGATCCGAAGCGCGATCATCGTATCCACGCGCGCCAGATTGACCTTCCGGCGCGCTGCGGAGGAACATCATCAGTTCACCCAAATTCCCAGAACCCCGGCCGGATTCGGTTCGGTGCACGAGTCGGTTCCGCCATACCGAACCGTTACTTGACGCTGCGCTCCCTTGGCGAACAGCACCGCCGCAACGGCGGCTTTGTAAATAGGCGCCGAGTCCGGGATCGTAGCGGCTGATCCATTGTTCCCGACCGCGCTCAAGTCGTCGCTCTGATTTCCTGGCCTGCTTCTCGCGGTACGCCTGCACCTCGGACGACACCCATGCCTTCACGGCTGTGTGCTGCGCATAGTCGTTGACGTGACCCACCTCGCGGCTCTCCACGTTCGGCGACCCCTCGCCTAATTCCTGTGCGATCTGCCCCACCGTGAATCGCCCGCTCTTGGCTATGTCCTGCGCGATCATCCAGTCCACCCGCAACATGTCGGCACCCGCCCCATACCGCTCCAGGAGCCGCCTCGCTTGGCGCCGGTACTCGTGCACGGGTCAGCCGGGCCATCACCCCACAACCTCTCGGCTGGCGCCGTCCTGAGCGCCTCCAGACGCCATTCGCGCGGCCTGCTCAAGCACCTGCCCGACGCCCAGCAGAAGCCGCGGCGCCTCCGCTGCAACTTGGTCAGGACAGTCATGCGCCAGCACATGCGGCGGTCGACCATCCTGCGAGCGCTGCCAGTTCGCGAACCCCGCCAGCCGCCCATACGGCCACCCATCCGCAACGGCAGCACCGCCAAGCTCCCTCGCGAACCACTGCGCCGCCACCGCGCGGCTCGCGGCAGACAACGCCTCTTCCGCCAACTTGACCCAAACCTAGTAGTCGCTCGGACTGGTCTCAAGCGTCACCGCAGGCGCAAACCCGCTGTGCTTCATGCGATCGACGCCTTCGGCCTTCAGCTCGCCGACCAGCACCAGCCCGTGGTCGCCTGCAGGCCAAATGAACACCCCACGGCCCTTCGCGGGGTTGCAAGCGCCAACCCGAGTTTTCTAACGACGGGATGTTCAAGGACGTGGTGGGGTCAACCCGCTATAGCTTCAGCGCCCGAATGATGGTGTCCAGATCGATGGCTTGCCCGCCGTTGCGGAGCGCGTAGCGCCCATTCACGTGCACGTGCCGCCAGGCCACGGGCGATGTCGATGTGATGAGCGCCAGCGCCGTCTCGTTCCCGCTGGCCTTGTACCTGGTCGGTAGGTGCGACAGGATCGCGGAGTTGTAGTACACGACCGCGTTGGCGACCAGCCTGGCGCACTGGTTGCTGATCTCGAAGTCCAGGTCGGTGCGTCCTGTGAGTTCTTTCTTGTCAGCGACCCTGCGCGATGGCTGAGCGCAACTGGTGATACGACTCGATGCGGTTCTGCAAGCGGTGCACGAAGCGTTGCAACTGCGGGTCCCGCAGGTAGCGCAGCGTGTAGATGCTGCGAACCAGCTTGTCGTATTCGAAGACTGCCTGATGCGTCGGATCGGCGTCGTAGGTACATGGCTTTCGCACGAGCGTGCCCTGGGTCATTTCCTTCAGACCCAGCGTGGCGACGGTGCGGTCGATGTTCGTCTTCTCGTTGACGATCGCCGGCAGGTCGATCTGCCCAGCAGGCTTGATCAGACAGTGCGCGTACTGCGTCGGGTCGCCGCTCGAGGTATTCGATGGACACGTACCCCGGCGCAACGACCTCAATCTTGCCCCATGACATGGCGCGCGGGCCGGGCTTGCCGCGGGTGCCGTCGACCGCGAACATCCAGGCGTTACGAAACTTGACGCGCTGGTGAAAGAGCTGCACCCAGTCCCAATGCCCGACCTTGCGTCGGCCCTCCACGCCAGCCTTGAACCTGCGGAAATCCCCAGCGACGCTGCCTTGCGTCACTAGGCGCAGCTTCAAATCGCGCGGTTCATCGTGCCGGCCAACCAGGTGTTGACGTCGTTGACGGCGGCCTGAAGGATGTGTTGTTGCGACTGGTTGAGCACGTGCCCAGTATCTCAGCCGTCGCCGGCCGCGTTGGAGACGTGTTGCTTCGCGCTTCAGGCCGCGAGCCGGTGCTCGCGGAATCCGGGGCGTGAATAATCAAGCCGATCCGTCCCTTGGCTTGGCGCCAAGTCGCAAGAGCCTAGCGCCCGCACGGCGGCGCGGAGTCGACTCTCGTGCCGTTGACACCCGCCAAAGACAAAGGGCCTAGCATCGCTGCTAAGCCCTTGTTTTATATGGTGGCGCTTCAGGGATTCGAACCCCGGACCTGCGGATTATG
>FSXQ01004732.1_pt1 | contig 13911 bp, 13 predicted proteins | sample 1638011 | NCBI WGS metagenome assembly FSXQ01 (sample SAMEA3914789, study PRJEB12502) | metagenome | biome: forest; material: soil | place: Canada | collected 2011-07-03 | depth 0.3 m | reverse complement strand
GGCGTCCGACAACACCTGCAGGTGCTTGGTGATGGCCTGGCGCGTGACGGCGGACTTCTCGCTCATCTGCGCGATCGACTCCGGCCCGCTGGCCGACAGGCGCATCAGCAACTGCAGCCGCGTCGCATCGCCGAGCGCGGCGAACAGCGCGGCGGCGTGGTGCGCGCGTCTCGCGTGCGCCACCGCTGCGTCAGCCGGCGACATACGCCTGGATGTTGTTCAACTGCTCCGCCCAGCCGCGCTCGTTCATCCGGAAGGCCTCTTCGATGCGCTCGGGCGGCAGCCGGTCGAAGCCCGACTCGACAATGGTCACCAGCGTGCCGCCGTCCTGCGGCTGGAGCAGGAACTCGACTCGCGTCATCGGCTCCGCCGAGTAGTCCTTGTTCACGTCGACGGCATACGGATGCCACAGGTACGCGAAGCGCGTCTCGGGCTCGATCGCGTCGGTGACCAGCGTGAAGCGCACGTGCTCCCAGCCCGGGTAGGTGATCTGGCCGGAGGTCGGCTGGCCGGCGACGAACGGGGCCTCCAGCCTGACGCGGAACCAGGCGCCGAACTGCTCGGGATCGGTGATGGCGCGCCAGACGCGCGACCGGGGCGCCTTGATGTGCAACTGCTTGCGGATCTCGTCGGTGCGGGCCATGCGAAGCTCCTGGTGGAGTCTTGTTTGTACCGCCGCTCGCGCCGTCATGCAACTCCCCGGTTGCATGTCAGGAATGTGTTAGGCCACCATCCTGCCGGCGAAGAAGCGCCGGAACGCCCCCAGCAACGCCTTGGCCGCCGCATCCCAGCGATGCCTGGCGGACGCCTCGAGGCCCAGTGCCGACAGGCGCCGGTGCAGCGCCGCGTCGAACAACAGCTGCTCGATCGCGCCGGCGATCGCCTTCGGATCGTCGGGGTCCGCGGTGAGCGCCGCGCCGGCCGCCACCTCCACCAGCGCGGTGGTGTCGGACGTGACCACCGGCACGCCGCTGGCCATCGCCTCCAGCACCGGCATGCCGAAGCCTTCGGCGTAGCTCGGGTAGACGAACACGCGGGCATGGCGCACCAGTGCCGGCAGTTCGGCGTCGGCCACGCGTTCGAGGAAGGTGACCTCCTTGCCCAGGCCCAGCTTCTCGACCTCGGCGAACGCCTCGTCGTGCTCGAAATCGCGCTGCCCCACGATCAGCAGCGGCGGCCGCGGCTCGGCCATCAGCGCGTAGGCGCGCACCAGGTTCAGGTGGTTCTTGCGCGGCTCGAGCCGGCCCACGGTGATCAGGTACCGGCCCGGCTCGGCGCCGAGCGCCCGCACGAGGTCGGCGCCGTTCCATTCGTCGCCGCCCTCGGCCGAGCTCGGATGGAAGCGCGCGAGGTTGACGCCGTTGCCGGTGATCGTGACCGCCAGCGGTTCGACGCCGTACAGGCGCGCGATCTCGTGCTGCGAGAACTCGCTGACGGTCATCAACAGCGCCGCCTTCCTCACCGAGCGCCGGCCCGTGAACCGCGCCATGCGCGCGAACCCCTTGGTGAAGAACTGCCGATGCGTCTCGAACAAGGTGTCGTGGATCGTCACCGCGCAGGCGCCGAACGGCAGCAGCGGCATGCGGTATTGCACGTGCAGCAGGTCGATGCGGTGCCTGTATTGCAGCAGCGCCAGCTGCCAGCCCAGGCGCGCCAGGCCGCCGCGCTGGTGCATCTCCACGCACCGCACGTTGGCCATCGAGAAAGCGGGGTCGGCCTCGCGCAGCTTCTCGGGCTGTGCGCAGAAGAAGACGAAGTCGTATTCAGGAGCACGGCGCACCGCGTCGCGATAAAGACCCAGCAGGTGGCTGCGGCTGCCCTGGTACGGTCCGTCGAAGGTGTGGAAATCGACGCCGATGCGCGGACGTCGGCTCTGGCCAGCGAGCGAGGAGATGGGCGTGGTCATCCGGGTCCAGGCAGAAGGGGTGATTCGGCGGGCGGGCGATCGGGCGGCGTGTTCACGTGCCCATCCTAAGTTCAGTCCGTGTCGCTTTCCCGTGCATCGCAGCGGATATTGACTGCGTTTCGTGCTCGACAGCAGCACTCGGCGCCGCGGCGGCGTTCGCGGTCACCGGCTGATCTGCGCGGAACGCCGAACCTGCCCATAATCCGCGGCATGCCTTCCATGCCACCCCTCTCCTGCCTCGCCGCGGCCCTGGCCACGGCCCTCGCCACCCCGGCCTTCGCGGCTGACGCGCCCGACGTGCAACTGGCGGCGATCGCCGACGCGGTCGACCCGCAGGCGCTGCACGCCACCATCGAGAAGCTGGTCGGCTTCGGCACGCGGCACACGCTGTCGGACACCGTCTCCGAGACCCGCGGCATCGGCGCAGCGCGGCGCTGGGCAAAGGCGCGCTTCGAGGCGATCTCGCGCGAGTGCGGGGGCTGCCTGGAGATCGTCACGCCGTCGCAGATGTTCACCGGCAAGCGCGTCCCGGTCTCGAGCGAGGTGATGGACGTCGTCGCGATCCAGCGCGGCACCAGCGACCCGGGCCGCGTGGTGGCGATCACCGGCCACATCGACTCGCGCGTCACCGACGTGATGGACGCGACGCACGACGCCCCCGGCGCCGACGACGACGCGTCCGGCACGGCCGCGGTGCTGGAGTCGGCGCGCATCCTGTCAAGGCGCAAGTTCGCCGCGACCATCGTCTACGGCGTGCTGTCGGGCGAGGAGCAAGGCTTGTACGGCGGCAAGGTGCTGGCGGACTACGCCAGGGACAAGGGCTGGCAGGTGGAGGCCGACCTGAACAACGACATCGTCGGCAACAGCCACGGCCAGGACGGCGTCAACGACAACGGCGTGGTGCGCGTGTTCTCCGAAGGCACCAAGGCGCTCGAGACGCCCGCGCAGGCCGGCAAGCGGCGCTACAACGGCGGCGAGCTCGACTCGCCGTCGCGCAACCTGGCGCGCTTCGTCGCCGGGCTGGCCGACCGTCATCTGGTGAATTTCCGCGTCAACATGGTCTATCGCACGGACCGCTACGGCCGCGGCGGCGACCAGGTGGAGTTCCTCGAGCACGGCTTTCCGGCGCTGCGCTTCACCGAGCCGCACGAGGACTACCGCAACGAGCACCAGGACCTGCGCACCGAGGCCGGCGTGCGCTACGGCGACACCATCGACCGCGTCGACTTCGACTACCTCGCGCAGGTCACGCGCCTGAACGCGATCACGCTCGCGGCCCTCGCCAATGCGCCCGCGCCGGTGGAGGGCGTCGCGATCGCCGGCGCCGTCACCACCGACACCGTGATGACGTGGACGCCGCAAGCGGGCGTCGCCGGCTACCGCGTCTGGTGGCGCGACACCACCGCGCCGCAATGGCAGCACAGCCGCAGCTTCGCCGCCAACGTCGACCCCGGCCACGCGGTGTTGAAGAACGTCGACCTCGACGACTTCTTCTTCGGCGTGTCGGCGGTGTCGGGCGACGGCTGGGAGTCGCCGGTCACCTTCCCGGGCGACGCGGGCAGCTTCTGAAGGCAACATGTTCCCGCCGGCGCGCAGGGCCGTCGCCGGGGTCCGGCAGCACCCCGCGCGCCGGCAACAGGCCCCCTTTCTTGCGGCTTCAAGCCTGGTTCAACGCGCCGTCCGCAGCGTGATCGACCACCGCAATTCTTCGACCGGCGCCACGCTGTGCTGCCAGGCCCAGCGCGCCGGACCCCGCATCGCATAGATCGAACGCGGCGCGCCGGGGGGCGACCGGCGGATACAGCCGCAAGCGCAGCACCGCGGTCGACCCCAGCGAGACGCCGAACACCTCCGCGTGATCGGGCACGTCGCGGTGCCAGCCCAGCGGCGTGCCGGGCGCGTACTCGGCCACCAGCACGTGGCGCAGCGCCTCGGGTTCGATGCCCGCCCAGCGCGCGACACGCGCGCGCAACGGCTGCAGCGCCTCGATCAGCGGCTGCGCGGGCCGCAGCTTGTCGGCGTCGAAGTCGTCGCTGCCGCCGAAACTCGCCACGCGGCGGCGCGCCGTGTACTCCTTGTACTTCGCGGCCTCCAGCGGTAGCGCGCGGATCGTCGCGATCAGCGCCTGCTCCTCGTCACGAGACAGGAACTCGGGTTCGTACGCCAGGCCCTCGGGCAGGTTCGCCGGAACCGGCTCGGGCAGGTCGTCGAACAGCGCGCCCTCATGCGACACCCTCGATCATGCGCGCCGCGATGGCGCGATGGAACGGCATGATGACCGCGAGGTACGCACGGCCCCACGCGTTGTGCCAGCGCACGATGGTGGTGACGGTGGCGAAGCCGCCGGCGACGGCCACGACGATGCGGAAGTCCAGGTGCTTGTCGTCGAAGCCCATCACGACCTCGGTCGGCGACTGGCGGATCACCGGGAAGCCGCTCGCCGGCGCCGGCTTGAGGCCGACGGCGCGGCCCAGCCGGTTGCGCAGGCGCACCAGCGTGCGGATCCACAGGGGGCCGTGCCCGAACGCCATGCGCGTGGCGGCGGTCGCGTCGACGCCGCGCGGCGCCTGCACCTTGTACGCGTCGGCGAACTGATGGCCGGGCAGGATCCGCTCCGCATCGGCATACGGAACCGCGGGGATCGCAATGCGACGAGTCATGAATCCACTGTAGACCTGACGGGCCGCCGCGTGATGAAAGGCCCCGATCCCATGCAGGGAACGTCGGCCTCAGGCGGACAACGCCCGGCCGCGCGCGGGCGAGGCGCCGGCGGGGCCAGGCCCCGAAATTGCCTCAAGGCGCCTTTGCTTCCCGCGGCGCCCGCGTGCGCCGGCCGCGCCATGAATCTCCACGACTACGATGACTGGCTGACGCCGCTCGCCTCGGCGCTGGGCGCCGCCCTCGTGGGCGTGCTCGTCTACCTCGTGGTGCGCCCCATCGCGCGCCGCATCAGCCGTCACGCGCCGGTGGCCAACGCGGTCAACCGGCAACTCGACAAGCCGTTGCGCTGGCTGCTGCCGCTGATCGCGGTGCAGGTCGCGCTCGAAGGCGCGCCCGACAACCTGCCGCACGTCGACGGCGTGCGCCAGTTGATCACCGTGCTGCTGATCGGCGCGTTCACGTACGCCGCCATCTCGGCGGTGCGCGAGGTGGCGGACGCCGTCATGGTGCTGCATCCGCAGGACGTGGCGGACAACCTGGAGGCGCGTCGCGTGCTCACGCAGACGCGCGTGCTCGCGCGCATCGCGATCGGCATCGCGCTGTTCGCAGGCATGGCCTTCATCCTGATGACCTTCCCGCGCGCCCGCCAGTTCGGCACCAGCCTGCTGGCGTCCGCGGGGCTCTCGGCGCTGGTCATCGGCCTGGCCGCGAAGTCCGTCTTCGGCAACCTGCTGGCCGGCCTGCAGATCGCGCTGTCGCAGCCGATCCGCATCGACGACGTGCTGATCGTTCAGGGAGAGTGGGGCCGCGTCGAGGAGATCACCAGCACCTATGTCGTGCTCAAGATCTGGGACGAACGCCGTCTCGTGATCCCGCTGCAGTGGTTCATCGACAACCCGTTCCAGAACTGGACGCGCACGACGTCGCAGATCATCGGCAGCGTGTTTTTCTGGGTGGACTACACCACCGACCTCGCCCCGCTGCGGGCAGAGGCCACGCGCCTCGCGCAGGGCTCGAAGGACTACGACGGCCGCGTGTGCCTGCTGCAGGTCGTCGACACCAGCGAGCGCGCGATGCAGTTGCGCCTGATCGTCAGCTCGCCGTCGGCCGGCCAGAACTGGGACCTGCGCTGCCTGCTGCGCGAGGGGCTGATCGGGTTGATGCAGCGCGAACATCCGGATGCCCTGCCGCGCATCCGCGCCGAGATGCACGAGCCGGCGAGCGCGCACGGCAACCCCGGCGAGCTGGAGGCGCGCATCGCGGGGCAACGAACGGACCGCGGCGGCGCCGAGGTCAACAACGACACCGGCCTCACGAGTCTGACCGCGCCGACCGGCGGCGTGGTGCCGCCCGCGGAACCGCCACGCTGACCGCCGCCCGCGCGAAGCGCGCCGGATCTTGGGCTCCCCGCGAAGGTACGCACCGGGGGTATTCGCCATAGGCGCCGACGATCGATTTCATGTGCGTCCACGCATGAACATACGGTCATGGGTAACGACCGGTAACGCTCGTGTCGGCATGAAAGGCATTGCCATAAAACAGGGAGATGCTCGACAATAAATTCGTGAACTGTTTCACGCGTTCTGGAACTCAACTACTTCCGTCCGACACTTTCTCGCATCAGCCGTCACGGAGTTCCACGACAATTGGGTTTCCCCCTAGTCAGGTGCGCCCCCTCCAGCGCAGCAACAATCATGAAACGCCGCACGATGCTGAGCTTGCTGGCCTCCCTGCCGGCTGCCACCGCCTTCGCCAGGGAATCGGGCAACCTGGTCCTGGGCCAGTCGGCCCCGAGCACCGGCCCGTCCGCGCAACTGGGCATCCAGCTCAATCGCGGCGCCCGCCTCTACTTCGACAAGGTCAACGCCGCCGGCGGCGTCAACGGCCAGAAGATCGAGCTGCGCATGCTCGACGACGGCTACGAGCCGGCGCGCGCCAAGGCCAACACCGAGACCTTCCTGAACGACGACGTCTTCGCGTTGTTCGGCTACGTCGGCACCCCCACGTCCCTGGCCTCCCTGCCGCTGGTCAAGGACTCGGGCATCCCGTTCTTCGGCCCGTTCACCGGCGCGATGGCGCTGCGCACGCCCGCGTTGCGCAACGTGTTCCATGTGCGCGCGTCGTACGACGACGAGACGGCGCTGATCGTCAACCAGTTGCACAACCTCGGCCTGAAGAAGATCGCCGTCTTCCGCCAGAACGACAGCTATGGCCAGGCCGGCCTGGACGGCACCGCCAAGGCGCTGAAGGCGCTCGGCCTGGCGCCGGTGGCCGTCGGCACGGTCGAACGCAACACCGTCAAGGTGGAAGACGCCGTCAAGGCGATCGTCGCCGCCCAGCCGGACGGCGTCGTGCAGATCAGCTCGTACAAGAGCTGCGCCGCCTTCATCCGCGAGGCGCGCAAGGCCGGCTACGGCGGCCAGTTCTTCAACGTGTCGTTCGTCGGCACGAAGGCGCTGTCGGACGAACTGAACAAGGACGCCCTGGGCGTCGTGGTCAGCCAGGTGATGCCCTACCCGTTCTCGGGCGCCGTCCCCATCGTGCGCGACTACCTGGACGCCGTGAAGGCCGCCGGCGACGCGTCGGTCAACTACTCCAGCCTCGAAGGCTATGTCGATGCGCGCATCTTCGTCGAAGGCCTGCGCCGCGGCCGCGCCAACACCCGCGAAGGCCTGGCCAACGGGCTCGAGTCGCTGCAGCACGTCGACTTCGACGGCTTCAACCTGAACTTCGGCCGCGAGCACGCGGCGTCGCACTTCGTCGAACTGTCGATGCTGACGGGCGACGGCGGCGTCCGCCGCTGATCGGACGACGCGCGACGCTCAGTCGCCGCCCAGCCAACGCGGAACCGGCCGCGGCCGGTGATTCAGCACCAGGCCGGCGAGGCGTTCGGGGCCCAGCCCGGATTCGGCGAGCGCCGAGCGCGCATCGCGCCGCGACGTGCGGCGCGAATCCACCACCAGCACGCAGGCATCGGCCTGCGCCAGCAGCGCGCCGCAGCCGCCCAGCGACGGCGCGTCCAGCACCACCAGCGCGAAGCCGGCACGCAGCGCCGTCAGGCCCTTGGTGACGGCCTCCGGACGCAGCAGCAACGCCGGCTGCGCCAGCACGCCCCGCCCGAGGCGCCACAGGCGGTCCGGGCCGGCGCCCGCGGGCGCGAGGCCCTGAAGCGATCCCAGCGTCATGATCTCGGACAGCCCGGCCGCGCCGCGCCGCGAGATGTCGGTGTCGGCCGATGGCCGGTCGAACGCCGCGTCCACCCAGATGACGTCGCCACCCTGTTGCTCGGCCAGCGCGGCCGCGAGGCCTTGCGCGACGAAGCTCTTGCCTTCGCCGGCCCGCGTGCTGCTGACGAGCACGACATGGCCCGGCGAGGCCGCGGCGCCGCCACCGGCCCCCGGCTGCGCGGGGGCGCCGTGGTGGCGGGTCAGGTGCTCCAGGACGCCGCGGCCGATGCGCGAGAACAGCGTGGCGTCGTGAACGATCTTCATGCGCGCTCCGCCGCCAGGTCCGGCGACACGCAACAGGCGTCGCGGGCCTTCGCGGACAAGGTGGGGATGGTTCCCAGCACCGGCACGCCCAATGCGCGCTCCGCCTCGCGCGGCGAGCGCATGCGTTGGCCGCGCAGTTCGCGCACGCCGGCCAGCAGCAGGCCCGCCAGCAGGCCGGCCGCGAGGCCCGGCCACGCGGCGATCCCGGCCGGCGATGGCAGGCCCCCGGCCGGCGGCGCCAGGCTCAGCACCGCCTGGACCTCGTCGAGCTGGCGCGTGTCGTCCAGGCGCAGCGGCGCGACCGGGGCTTGCGCCTCGGCGCCATCGGCCAGCCGCGCGTCGCCGTCCAGCGCGACGGTCGCCCCGGGCTCCAGGTCCAGCCGGAGGCCGGCCATGGCGTCGGCCTCCGGCGCCAGCGCTGCCGCCGCGCGCCACGGCGCCGGCACGCGCACCTGGGCCGGGGCGGCGGCCGCACCCGGGTGGCGCAGGGACACCAGGGCCGACGCCGCCGCGCCCGCAAGCGCGCACGCTGCGATCAAGCCGGCCTGCCGCCAAGGCACCGCGACCAGAAGGCGGGCGGTACGCGACACGCCGGGCGGAAAGAAGGGGGAATGGCCGGGCATGCGGGTCGGGGGCTTCGGAGTGCGCGTCGGCGAGGGGTTCAGGCTACCGGCGGAGCGGAGCGGGCGATGCTGCGCAGCGCCTGGACGGCGGCGGCCCGGTGGCGGTCGGCGCTCGTGTCGACGGCGGCGCAAGGGTGCCATGACGCCGCGACAGGCACGGCGGCGTCGGCCAGCGCGGGCGACACAAGCGCGTCGAGGCTGGCGTAGAGCGCGGCCCGGCCGGCCAGGCCGGCGAAGCCCGGGGCCGCGTGCGCGATGGCGCGGACCGTCACGTGCCTGTCGCGCACCAGCGCCAGCGTGCGCCGACCCAGCGCGTCACGCATCAGCGCGAGGCCACCGTCGCTGCAGGAGGAGACGAGGTTCAACGAGACGCCGCGCGCGCGGGCACGCGCCAGCGCCGCGGCCTGGTCGTCCTCGATCGACCGGCGCAGCAGGCGTGACACGCCACGCATGCGGCGGCGCAGCGCCTCGCGCGCCCGCGCGACCAACGCGTTCGACGTGTTCGCGGCCGGCGCCGGCGACCCGTGCGGCGGCCAGCGCGGGGCGGTCGGGTCGACGGCGACGATGGTCTGCACGTCGACGTCCCCGAGCGCCGCGCGCCAGGCATGCCATGCGCCAGAGCCCACGCCCACGACCGCGCAGGCGCCGACGCCCTGCTCGCGCCGCAGCCATGCCAGGGCCCGGGCGACGTCGGCGACATCGGCGACGGCGCGCGCGCCGTCGCGGTCCGGGGCTGCGCTGTCGCCCACTCCCGCGGCGTCCAGCCGCAGCACGACGTCGCCGAGCGCCGCCCGATGGCGGGCCCAGGGCACCCACAGCCGATGCGGCCCGACGCGGCGCGCGCGATCCGACGACAGCAGCAGGATGCCCCGGCGCGGCGCGCAGGCGCCGGCGCGCGCGTCGCCGGGATCGCGCTCGCCCAGCACGCCCACCAGGGCAGGCCCGCGGGCGTCGTCGATCCGTACCACGCGTTCGCGCACGGCGGCATGGCCTTCCCGCAGCCGCATCCAGACCGGCGCATCGGCGGCCGACAACGCCAGCACCGCCGCGGTGGCCGCCTCCAGGCGTGCCGCGCCGAGTGCGGCGTGCGTGCGGCCGTTGGCGGGGTCGGCGACGCCGAAACCCTCGATCGCGGGTACGCCGTGCATCACCGTGGCGTCGCGGGCGCGCTCCTGCAGCCAGCGCACGACCTCGGCGACGGCCAGGTCGCCCGCCGGATCCTCGTGCGCCCACTCGCGCACCCGCATGCCCATGCGCGCGAGCGCGTCCGCGGCGGCGCGGCCGCGGGCTCGCGGCGGCCACAGCAGCAAGGCCTCGAGCACCGACGTGGTGGCCGCGGCGGGCCATTTGAGCGCCGACAACGCCTCCAGGCGTCGAACCGACAGCGCGAAGCCGCCCAGCGACACCGGCAGTTGCGCGGGGTCGAACAGCGCGCCGGGCAGGCGCGCCGACGCTTGCACGGGCGCGTCGCCCGGGCGCACCGCCTGTTCGCGAACGAAGGCGCGACCGCCGGACACGGGCATCAGGGCCACCAGCGCGTCGACGTCCACGCGTGCGGTCGCGGCATGCGCCGCCAGCAACGCGCCGAGCCGCAGCCCGATGAACGCCAGCCGCTCGCGGCCGGAGCAGGCGAGCGCCTGCCGGGCCGCGGCGTCGAAGGCCGCGAGCGCATCGGCGATGGTCGTCGTGCCGGTGGGAGCCGACGAATCGCCGGTATCGGGCCATTCGAAGCGCAGCGTCCCGAGTCCGCTTTCGGCGAGCGCGACGGCGAGCGCCCGTTGGCCGTCGTAGGCCGCCATGTCTTCGTCGCCCCACGAACTCGCGAGCACCACGGCCAGCGGCAATTCCGGTTGCGCGCGGACGGCCGCGGCGGGAGCGTGCCACCACGCCAGGCAGGTGTGGCCCGCGGCGTCGATCAACACCGGCTGCGGCGTCGGCGTCGGCGCGCGGCGCGGCGTCGCCGGGGAGTCGGGTCCGCCGTCTTCGGACGGGCGATCCGCGCGCGGCGCGGCGACTGCGGCGCAAGCTTCGCGCGAGATCACGATGCGACGGCGTCGCGCGGGACGGCTTCGATCCCGCGGCAGGCGCACGGGACTCGCTTCGGCGTGGTGGTGGCGTAAAGAGGCGACATGGTTACAAAACGTGTCAGCCGATTCTAGCGGCCGCACATCTGCCAAGGACCGGGGCGCGCCGCCGCCGCTGCCCGCAACGGGACGCAAAACGCCGCCGTCCGCCAGTTATGTCACACGCCAGGGCCCGCCACGACCTCGCGCACCAGGCGCCGCAGGCCGACCCAGGCCTGCAGCGGTATGTCGTGTCCGCCGTCGAACGGCGTCCAGCGCACATCGGCGTCTTCGGCGACGAGTGCGTCCCGCAAGGACAGCGCCGCGGCGATTCCCAGGTTGGAATCGGCGCGCCCGTGCATCAGGTCGACGCGCACGCCGCGCAGCCGGTGCAGCGCCGGCGCCCATTCGGAGAACGCGAGGCGCGACGCCGACCACAGCGCGAGCGCATCGACGGCCAGCGGCGGGTTCTGCAACGCGCAGTCGAGCGCGAGCATCGCGCCCTGCGAGAAGCCGGCCACGACCAGCGGCAGCCCCGGCGCGCGTTCGCGCAGGGCGAGCGCGCTCGCATGCACCGCGTCCCGCGCGCGGTCGCGCCCGGGCGGGTGGCTGTCGTGCAGGTCGGCCGGGCCGGCCCGCAGGCGCGCTGCACGCGCGGCGTCGTCCACCGGCCACCAGGCCCGGTGGCCGTCCGCGCGTTCCACCGGCCCCGACGGCACCGCGACCAACGCCGGCAGTTTCAGCGACCTCACGATCGGCGCCAGTTGCGCGGGGGCCATGTCCAGCCCGTGCAACAACAGCACGACGACGCGCGCCGGCCCGGTCGGCGCGACCCAGACGGGTGGGGGGCATGAGTCGCCGGTCGGAAGCGCGGCGGCAGCGTCGTTCTTGGTCACGGCGTGCATTCTGTACGCAACGCCGTGCGGGTCGGAACGTTCTCGAAGCGAGGCCGCATCACCCGCGAGAAGCGAAAGGCTTCAGTCGTCGGGGTACAGCGTCTCCCACTGCACCCGCACCATCACGTCCGCATCGGCGACGAGCGCGACGATCGCGTTGGCCTTGTCGGTGGTCTCGCGGCGCGGCGGCCGCATCATCGGCTGCCCCGCGACGTTGGTGAGGCAGGCGACGACGGGCGTGCTGACGCTCTCGCCGCGCTGCACGACGATCGCGATCTCGCCCGAGGCCAGGCGCACGAAGCAGCCCGGCGGATAGATGCCGAACTCCTTGACCAGCGCCGCGGCCAGCGGGTGGCCCGCGCTGCCGGTGAAGATGTCGCGCGCGGCCACGTTGGGCATCAACGCCACACGCGAAGAGCGCGCGCTGAGCTTGGCGGTGAACACGTCGACATAGCGCAGCGCCTGCGCCAACTCGGCGACGTCGGTGCGGCGGCCCGGATAGCCGCTGCCGTCGGTCAGCTCGTGGTGCTGCTCGACGGCCGCGAGCCACAGCTTGTCTTCCACGCCGGCGGCCATCAGCATCTCGGCGCTCTTGACCGGGTGGTCGTCGATGGCCCGGCGCTGCTCGGGCGTCGGCGGCACGGCCTGCACCGCGAGCCGGCCCTGCAACTCGATCATCGACAGGTTCATCGACAGCGCCGCGCTCACCAGCATGCGGCGCTGGCTCACGTCCCAGCCCATGCGCTTGCCGGTGAGGCAGCACACGGCGGCGCAGTGCAGCGAGTGCGAGACGCCGTACGACTGCAGCTTGGTCTGGTCGTGGCGCAGGATCTGGAACAGCACCTTGTCGGGGTAGCGGTCGGCCAGCGACATCAGCACGTTGGCGATCTCGTCGAGCGCGCCGCGCAACTCCGCCGGCGACGTCGTCAGCAGCGTGTTGAGGCGGCCGCTGGACAGGCGCCAACGGCCGAAGAAGCCTTCCTTCGGCCGGGCGGCCGCGGAACTCGAGGCGAGCGCGGCGCGCATCTCGGCGGCGTCGACGAACATGCCGCGCGAGAGCAAGGCGCTGAGCATCTGAGCGTCGACCACGCGATGCCCGCGCGCCAGCAGCAACTTGCCGTTGCCGTCGCGAATGCTCCAAGCCAACGGGAGACCCGGCTTGATCTGGTTCGCCACGTCCAGGAGCGGCAGCAGTTGCATGCGAGACATCTCGATCCTGTTTTTGCCCACGCCGTCCGGACCTTGCCGAGCGGCGCGGAATTCACCCTCACAGTCGGATTTTCGGATCATCCGGGATCGGAAACAGGGCAGCGCCCGCATTCATCGGTCGAGATGCTTACTAAATCACGATGACGTGCGCTGTCAGGAGATCTTGATATCGCGTGTCGGAACTCTTCGCTCGGTCGTGTGGAATCCGCACGAATCCGAAATAAACAAATCGAACGCGGCGTGGGTTCAGCCCGCGCGATTGCGCATGTGGTCGGCGGTGTTGGCGAACGAGATCATCAGCCGCTCCTGCATGTCGGCCGTGAAGCCGCCGGCCGCGCCGATCTCCGCCATCGCCAGCCCCATGCAGGTGAGCCACTGGTCGCGCACGTCGACGCCGATCGGGTACGGCAGGTGGCGCGCACGCAGGCGCGGATGACCGAAGCGTTCGACGTACAGACCGGGGCCGCCCATCCAGCCGGTGAGGAACCAGGCGAACTTGTCGCGCGAGCCGTCGAGCGATGTCGGGTGGAGCGCGCGGAGCTCGGCGAAGTCGGGCTCGAGATCCATCAGGTCGTAGAAGCGGTCGACGAGGGCGCGCACGCCGGCGACGCCCCCCAGTTGGTCGAACGGGGTCGGCGGCTTGGGATCGGCGGGGGTCGCGGTCGCGGAATCGGTCATGCCCGTATTGTCGAGCGTCGGGCGTGCGCCCGCCCGCGTACGGGCAAGCGCGAGAGGCCGCCTCTTCAGGCGCGCAGCCGGGTGGCGGCGGCGATGACGGCCTGGGCCGCGGCGGAGCCGGGCAGGCAATCGAGCAGCAGCTGGCGCCGCTTGACGGCGTCGCGCACGGACGGATCGATGGGAATCTCGCCGACGAACTCGAGCTTGACCGGCACTTCCAGGCCGGGGCTGACGAAGCGGTCGACGACCTGCTGCAACTGGCCGCGGATGACGCGGCCTTCGCCGGGCTTGCTCACCTGGTTGACGATGACGCGGATGTCGCGCCGGCCCTGCGTGGTGGCGAGCACCTTGATGGTGGCGTAGGCGTCGGTCAGCGAGGTGGGC
>FSXQ01003616.1_pt1 | contig 13927 bp, 15 predicted proteins | sample 1638011 | NCBI WGS metagenome assembly FSXQ01 (sample SAMEA3914789, study PRJEB12502) | metagenome | biome: forest; material: soil | place: Canada | collected 2011-07-03 | depth 0.3 m | reverse complement strand
TGTCGATGATGCCGTGCAGGAAGTCCTGGCGCGGCACGGCCACCATGATGAGCCAGTCCAGTCCGGCGTCGTCGGTGAGGCGGGCATAGCCCACCTGCACCGGCGAGCCGTCGGCGGCATTGAAGACAGTCGTGTGCGGACGGGCATCGGCGGCCGCGTCGGCGAGTCCGCGCACGGCGGCATAGGTGGCGGTGACCAGCGGGTCGCTGCTCTGCGCCGCGTTGAGCCGCACCGTGGTGCCGTCGGGCTTCTTCTGCATGGGGGCGCCGCGCGAGACGCCGATCAGGTTGCCGTCCTTCTCCAGCACCATGGCCACGCCGTTGCTGCTGAGGGCCAGTCGCTGCAGGAACGAGGTCACCTGGCGCAAAGACAGATCGGTGGCGACGACACCCTTGAAGGCGCCGTTGCGGTCGTTGACCCGGCGCGCCCGGGTCGCCACCAGCTCCTGCAGCTTGAAGTCGACGTAGATCGAGGTCCACGTCTGCAACGCGTTCGCCGCGCCCGCCTTGTACCAGGGGCGGTCGCGCGGCTCGAAGATCCGCTGTTCGACCGCCGGCGTCCCGAGAGCGCCCGCGATGCCGCTGTAGTGAAAGAGGCTGCGCGGCCCTTCGCCCGTGGGACGCAGGCGCAGTTCGGCATCGGATTCAGAGGAGCGCCACAGGCCGATGAAGCGGCCCTGGCTGTCGCCGTAGTAGGCGTAGTTGTTCGGATCCCGGTGCACCGAGGTCGCGAGCCAGAACCGCGTCCGCAGCGCCGGCAGTTCGTCCGCGATGGACTCGGGCGCCGCGATGCCCTTGGGAAACGCGACCTCCAGCACCGCCTCCGAACCGGCGACATGGCCTTCGACCGCCTGTTCGATGCGGTGCACCGTCTCCGTGAGCAACTGCCCCGACAGGTTGTCGACCGCGTCGCGCCCGGCCATGTACGACAGGATGCCGATGACGATCGCAGTCCCCAGGACGAGCGCCACGTAAGGCAGGGTCAGCAAGGCCCGCAGGGGCAGGCGCGACAGCAATTTCATCGATCTTCTCGTTCTGTGTCGCCGCTGGCGTCATTGCCATGGCGCGCGCCAGTCCCCGGCCCTCCGGCGCCGGCGCTCCGCGATTTTGCTCGATGTGGGCGGGCTGGTTCCGAGCGCCGCTTCGGGATCGATCGGCGCCCCGGTCCGCGCGGGCGCTCAGTGCGACATCAGCACCGGTACCGTCATCGTGCCCAGCACGAGGCGCGTGGTACCTCCCAGGAGACGTTCGCGCCAGCGCGAATGACCGAAGGCACCCATCACGATCAGGTCCGCCTCGTGATCGGTCGCACGCGACAGCAGCGCGTCGCCGACGGCGATCCCCGTGGTCTCCACCTGGATGGACGCGGCGACGCCGTGCCGGTCCAGCCATTCGGCGACGCTCGACAGGTCGTTGCTCAGCCCGCCTTCGTCGCGCGAGGCGTCTCCGTTGAACTGCATGACATGCACGATCTGTGCACGACTCAGCATCGGCAGCGCGTCGGCAAGCGCGCGCGCCGCCGCATGGCTGTCGTCCCAGGCGACCAGGACGCGCGTTCCGAGCGTGCGGACGGCGTTGGCGTAGGGCAGGACGATGACGGGCCGCGCGCTGGCGAGGATGGCCGCCTCGATCTGCGGATTCTTGAAGGCCTGCCCGTCCCGTGCCCGCGGATCGGACTGGGTGAGCACCACCAGGTCGTTGACGCGGCCGCGCCGGTTCAGGGCGCTGATCACGTCTCCCTCTTCGACCAGGGCCTTGCGCGACCTCACCCCCGCGAGTTCGCAGGCGATGTCGAAGGCCAGTGCGGCGCGGGCCGCGTCCTGGAGCAGCACATCGCGGCCCAGCAGAGGAAGCGCGGCGGCCGACGAAGCGGCGAGCAGGTTGGCGCGCAGGTCCAGCACTTCGGTCGCGGCGACGCCGGTCACGTGACTGCCCATCGCCTTGGCGAGGGCCAGGACCGACTCGGTTCGGGCGACGCATTCCGGCTGGTTGTCCAGGGGAACGAGAATGCTCGGGTAGGTCATGGGAGGTTCCTTCGTTGGCGATGCGGGAGTACGCTGTAAGGGTTCGATTCTTGAGCGACCGCCACGCGCCCCATTGATGCATCGCAAGCGCGCGCGCGTTTGCTCGCACGTTCGGTCGATTGATCCGGATCAACCCGGGCAAGTGCCGGCGGGTCCATGCTGCGGGCATTCCCGGCATTCCCGGCGACAGGAGATGCGCATGAGTGCCACCACAACCCAGGTCGATCCGGTGATCGCCGTCCACCAGACCCATGGCGGCGCGGAAGCGGCTGTCAAGGCGCTCGTCAAGGCGGGCTTCGACATGACGAAGCTGTCCATCATCGGCAAGAGCGACCGCACGGAAGAGCAGGCGCACGGGTTCTACGCCCTCGGCGACCGTGTCCGAGCCTGGGGCGCCACCGGTGGCTTCTGGGGCGTGGTGTGGGGTCTGCTGGTCGGCTCCGCGGTGTTCGTGATGCCGCCCGTCGGGCTGGTCGCGGCGGCCGGGCCGATCACGCTGGCCCTGGTCGCCGCCCTCGAGGGCGCGGTGGTGGTGGGCGGGGTCTCCGCCCTCTGCATGGCACTGGCGCGCGTCGGCATGACGCACGACCAGGCGACCCGGTACGAGGCGGACATCGTCGCCAACCGCTTCCTCGTCATCGTCCATGGCTCGCCGGAAGACGTTGCACGCGCCCGCGCCATCCTCGCGGCAGCGGCCGCCGATCCCGCGCTTCCGTTCCACCAGGCTGCGTAGGGCATCGCGGGTCACCAGACGCGACCTCGCGATCGACGCGGGCCAACGCTCAATCGCGCGGCGGGTGCTTGAGGCGCCACGCAAGGGCTGCGTAGACGACGAGCCCGAGAACGATGACGGTGCCGGCCGCCATCAGCAGCCATTCGGCGATATCGATCAGGCGATGCATGGGCAACCTCGGCAATGAAGCGCAGCGGATGGCGGCGTCTTCACTATAGGGAGGCCGCGACCTCGCGAGTTGAGGCAGCGCAAGCGCCGGCCTGCGGGATCATCGGCTCGCACGGCCCTGTCGAGCAGCGCTTCGAACTTGTTCTCCTGGCCGGCCCAAGTCATGGCTCAGCATGGCCATAGGAGTTCGGCCTGCTTCGTCCTATCATCGCCGCCAAATGCATCGCTCACATCCTTTCGCTGCGTGTCTGGCGATCCTGCTTGCGGCGTGGTTTCTTCCCGCCGCACCAGTTGGCGCGCAGAGCGACGCGACGCCCACCGTCAAGCAACTGGATTCGATCGACGCCCGCGTGCAAGGCTGCGTCACTTGCCACGGCCAGAACGGACAGGGCACGGGCAGTGGCTACTTTCCGCGCATCGCCGGGAAGCCCGCGGGCTACCTCTACAACCAGCTGGTCGCGTTTCGTGACGGGACCCGCAAGTACCCACCGATGAATTACCTGGTGGCGTATCTGCCCGATCCATACCTGCACGAGATCGCCGAGTACTTCGCCAGGCAGCGGCCGCCGTTCACGGCGCAGGAGCCCGGCAGCCTGGAGCCGGCCGCGCTTGCACGCGGCAGATCGCTGGCCACGACGGGCGATTTTCATACCGGCGTCCCGCCATGCATGGCATGTCACGGGACGGGCCTGACCGGGATGGAGCCGGGCATCCCCGGCCTGGTCGGCTTGCGGCCGAACTACATCGTCGCTCAACTGACGCGCTGGCGCGTGGGGGACCGGCACGCTCGAGCGCCGGACTGCATGCAGCGGGTGGCAGCGCGACTCAGCGATGCCGATATCGCCGCGGTCGCGGGCTGGCTCTCGCAGCAGGTGGCGCCGAAGAACCCGGCGCCGGAGTCGCTGGCCATCGAGCGCATGCCTTATGCCTGTGGCAGCCAGGCGCCGGCGCCGGTACTGGCAGGGGACGCCAAGTGAGATTCGGGCTGCGCATCCTGCTGGCATTGGTCGCCCTGGGCGTCGCCGGCATCGCCTTGCTGTGGTGGATGCGGCCCGGAATGCTGCCCCAGCCTCCGCATGCAGGCAAGGCCAATGCGACCACGGAGGCGATCACGCGAGGGGAGTACCTCGCGCGCGCGGGAGACTGCGTCGCCTGCCATTCGGAGCCGAACGGCAGGCCCTTCGCCGGCGGACGAGCGATGCCCACGCCGTTCGGCAGTCTCTTCGTCCCCAATATCACCCCGGACGACGAAACGGGCATCGGCCGATGGACGGCCGACGAGTTCTACCGGATGCTGCACACGGGCGTTTCGCGCGACGGCACGCTGCTATACCCGGCCATGCCTTTCGCCTCGTACACGAAGGTGACGCGCGCCGACTCGGACGCGATGTTCAGCTTTCTTCAGTCCGTGACGCCCGTACGCCAGAAGAACCGGCCGCACGAACTCAAGTTTCCGTTCAACGATCGCGATCTCCTGATCGGCTGGCGCACGCTCTACTTCAAGGAGGGCGAGTTCCAGCCGGACCGGAAGGAATCGGCCCAATGGAACCGGGGTGCCTACCTCGTCCAGGGGCTGGGCCATTGCGCGATGTGCCATACCGCGATCAACGCGTTGGGAGGCTCGAGCGAATCGAAGGCGTTCGAGGGCGGCATGATCCCGAACCAGAATTGGTACGCGCCGTCCCTGACCTCGAACCGCGAAGCCGGACTGGGCGACTGGCCGATCAAGGAGATCGCCGACCTGTTGCAAGTGGGCGCGTCGCATCGCGGCACCACCTACGGACCCATGGCGGAAGTGGTCTACAACAGCCTGCAATACCTCACCGACGACGACGCGACGGCGATGGCGGTCTATCTGAAGGCCTTGCCCAAGCGCGATTCCGAGGCGGCGCCCACCAGCCAGGCGCGGCTGGTCGACCCCACCATGATGGAGCTCGGCCGCAAGGTCTACGCGGCCCAGTGCGCGGCATGCCACGGCAGCGAGGGGGAAGGACAAGCCCCGGCGTACCCGCCCCTGAAGGGCAACCAGTCGATCACGATGCTCTCGCCGGTGAACTCCATCCGGATGGTGCTCAATGGCGGCTACGCACCGGGCACCGCCAAGAACCCGCGTCCGTACGGCATGCCGCCGTTCAACCACATCCTGCGCGACGACGATGTGGCGGCGGTCGTCACCTACATTCGCCTCGCCTGGGGAAACAACGGCACACCGGTGGCTGCCGGCGAGGCGAACGACTTGCGCAAGATCCTTCCCGAGTGAGCGACGACATGCCGGACAACGAAATACGCGACGTCGGCGCACCTGGTGCGGACGAACAGAAACGAATCGACGCCATCGTCGAGCGCGGGCCGTCGGGGGCGTTCGCGGTGGTCGGCGTCGCCACGGCCATCGTCGTGCTGATGTGGTTCGCGTTCTACTTCGTCGTCTACCTGCCGCGCGGAGCCGTGCAATGAGCGCCCTGCAACCAGGCCATCGATCGGAGGCGGTCGCCATCGCGGCAGAGCGGCGGTGGGCCTGGGTCGTCGGGGCGATCGTGGCGTTGCTCGTCGCGATGATGATCGTCACCGGACTGCATTGGGCCGCCATGCCGCCGTCGCGGGTGGAGACCGTCGACGTCAAGACGCTTCACGTGAAAGGCGAGTTCGTCGAAGGCAATCTCGGTACCGCGGTCGGCCCGGATGGCAAGGTCACGGTGCGCCTGGTCGCCCAGCAGTACTCGTTCCAGCCGCAATGCATCGTGGTTCCGGTCGATACGCCGGTCACCTTCCGCGCGACGAGCACGGATGCGATCCACGGCTTCATCATCGGCACGACCAACGCCAACACCATGCTCGTTCCGGGGTTCGTGTCGACCTTCACGACAAGCTTTCGCAAGACCGGCGAGTCGTTGATGCCGTGCCACGAATACTGCGGCACCGGCCACGAGGCGATGTGGGCCCGCGTGCAGGTGCTGGCCGCCGACGATTTCCTGGCGCAGTCGCGCGCCGGCGAAAGGCTCAGCTGTGTTGCGCGCTAGCAAGCTCGTCCTCGCCCATTTCTGGGTCGCCATCGTCGCGTTCGCGGGCGCGATCTGCCTGGGCGAATGGCAGATGTACATCCGCTCGCCGCTCAGCACGTGGATCAACAATCCCGAGCACTACTACCGATCCGTCACGGCGCATGGCACGGTGATGGGCTACGTGTTCCCGACCTTGATCGCGATGGGCTTCGGCTACGCGATCACCGAACTGGCCTTGAAGCGACCGCTGATCGGCCTGCGGTGGGCCTGGGGCGGGTTCTGGCTGCTGCTGGTCGGCACGGCGATGGCCGCGACCACGGTCGCGCTGGGCCACGCATCGGTGCTGTACACGTTCTATCCACCGATGATCGCCAGCCCGTTCTACTACTTCGGTGTCGTGCTGGTCGTGGTCGGTTCCTGGATCTGGGTCGCGCTGATGGGCATCAACCTGCGCGCCTGGAAGCGTGACAACCCGGGAGCCAGCGTGCCGCTGGCCATGTACGGCAACGTGGCGGGCGCGTTCCTCTGGGCATGGACGTCGCTGGGCGCGGCGCTGGAGATCCTGTTGCTGATCCTGCCGGCGTCGCTCGGCTGGGTCGACACCATCAATGCCGGCCTGGCGCGCGTCCTCTTTTCGTGGACGCTGCATGCGATCGTCTATTTCTGGCTGATGCCGGCCTACATCGCGTTCTACACGATCGTGCCGCGGGCGATCGGCTCGCGCCTGTACAGCGACACGATGGGTCGGGTGGCATTCGCGCTGTTCCTCGTCTTCTCGATGCCCATCGGGATTCATCACCTGTTCGCGGATCCGCAGGTCGGCGCGGGTTTCAAGTTCGTGCATGCGGCGATGACGGCGATGGTGTCGGTCCCCACCTTCCTCACGGTGTTCACCATCGTGGCGTCCGTCGAGATCGTCGCGCGCCTGCGCGGGGGGCGGGGTGCGTTCGGCTGGGTGAAGGCCTTGCCCTGGCGCAACCCGATGATGCTCGCGCTGACCCTGTCGTTCGTGATGCTGGGCTTCGGCGGCGCGGGCGGACTCATCAACATGAGCTACCAGCTCAACGAGACGATCCACAACACCCAGTGGGTGACAGGACACTTCCACCTCATCTTCGCGGGGGCGATCGTCATCATGTACTTCATGATCGCCTATGACCTGTGGCCCACGCTGACCCATTGCGCGCCGCTGAGCGAGTCGCTGATCAAGGCGCAGCTGTGGCTCTGGTTCGTCGGCATGATGGTGCTGACCTTGCCGTGGCACCTCGTCGGCCTGCTTGGCATGCCACGGCGGATGGCCTACTACGACTACGCCGATCCCGCGCTGCAGTCGCAGGCCTGGACCGTCACCGCTTCGACCCTCGGTGGGGCGCTGCTGGTCGTTTCGGCGGCGATCTTCGTCTACGTCCTGGCGACCGCGCGGCGCGGCCGGCAGGTACCAGCGGCCTATGCCTTCAGTCGAGCGGTTCATGAAGGGGGCCGGGTGCCCTCGGCGCTGAACGGGCTCGGACTCTGGGTCGCCATGATGATCGCGCTGACGATCGTCAACTACGGCTATCCGATCGTGCAACTGGCCTCGCTGAAAGAGGCCGCCGTGCCCGTCATTCCCATCGGGACCCGATGATGAGCGACCCTGTCTACTCCCGGCGCAACGTGTGGTTCGTGCGCAGCGTGATCGCCCTGGTGGCGCTCACCTTGTTGTCCGCACTGGTCGGCTTCGTCTGGTTGCCGTCGATGTCGGGCGACTTCGCTTCGCAAGGGTTGTGGGCGAGCGTCTGCCGGGCGGCGGGCGTTCCCGCGGCGTGGAGCGACGCGGCGCCTGCAGCGCATGCGCGCCCCGCGGCCACGGACGTCGTCCTCGAGCGCGCGATGGGCGGGCCGGGTGCCAGCGATGCAATTGGCCGGGGAGCCACCCTGGCCCTCAACTGCACGATGTGCCATGGCGCGCAGGGCATGAGCGCCTCGAACGCGCCCAACCTCGCCGGGCAGTATCCCGAGGTGATCATCAAGCAACTGCACGACTACCGCGACGGCAAGCGGGCCAGTTCCATCATGCAGGCGCTGGCGCGCAACCTGACGGACAAGAACGTCGAGGATCTCGCGGCCTACTACGCGTATCTTCCCAAGGCACGCAACGCGCCGACGACCTACGCGGGCGCGCTCCCGCCGCTCGTGCGCGTCGGCGCGCCACTGCGCAACGTCGCACCCTGCATTTCCTGCCACGGCAGTGTCGACCAGAAGCTCGGCGCCCCTTGGCTGGAGGGCATGCCGCGGGACTACCTGGTGGCGCAGCTCACGAATTTCCGATCCGGGCTGCGGGCCAACGACAGCCACGCGCAGATGCGCAACATGGCCCGCTCGATGACCACGGTCGAGATCGCGGACGTGGCGGCTTTCTATGCGCGCGACGGCGCGAGGTGAGAGCAAGGACGCCGGCGCGAATCACGGCGAGCCGGGACCGATTCGTGAGTCGCGGCGCGGGACAGGCCGCGCGCCCCAGGTGGTCCGGCCGCTACTCGCCTGCGGCTTCGGCGAGCCTGCGCCGATATTCGAGCGCTGGCAGGCCGCCCCAGCCCCAGTTGTCCGGGGAGACCTCGTCGATGACGACGAACGTGCTCGCGAGCGGCTTGTTCAGCACGTCCCTGAGGAGCTCGCTGACGCCCTTGAAGAGGGCAGCCTTTTCTTCGACCGTCACGCGATCCTGACCGGGCTTCGAACCCTCCCGCGTGAGTTGAATGGTGACGATGGGCATGATGTTGTCCTCCTTGCCTCAATGGCCGGCGCTTTGGCCGCCGTCGACGTGCAGGATCTCGCCGGTCACGAAGTTCGCGGAGTCCAGGTAGAGCACGGCGTCCACGATGTCGGCGATCTCACCGTTCCGGCCGACCGGGTGCAGCGCGGCAAGCCATTCATGCGTGGACTCCGGATGCATCGGCGTCTTGATGATGCCAGGGGAGACGGCGTTGAATCGGATGCCCTTCTTCGCGTACTCGATGGCCAGCGACTTGGTCGCGGCGCTCAGTCCTCCCTTGGTCAGCGAGGCCAATACGGACGGCACGCTCGAGTTCGCGTGGTCGACCAGGCTGGTCGTGATGGTCACGACGTGGCCGGAGCCCTGGCGTTCCATCTGGGCGACGGCGGCCTGGGTGATGTGGAAGAAGCCGGCGACATTGGTCGAGATGTTGGCTTCGAAGTCGTCCTGCGTGAACTGCGTGAACGGCTTGGCGGTGAAGATGCCCGCGTTGTTCAGGAGCAGGTCGACGCGGCCGAAGCGCGCCAAGGCTTCGTCGACGACGCGCCTGGCAGTTTCCGCCGAGCCGATGTCGCCCGCCACGGTGACCACGCCCGGGTCGTTGGAGGGCTTGATCGAACGGGACGTGGCGACGACCCGGTAGCCGCGCTCGCGCAGTCCGTTGACGACGCCGGCGCCGATGCCTTGCGACGCACCGGTGACGATGGCGACTTTTTGTTGATTGCTCATGATTCGTTACTCCTGATGGGACGCCGGCGGAAAGAGTGGCGACAGCCTCTGAGGTCGTGATCGACCATGGCGTGAATCTAGGCACTCTCCATCCGAAGCAGAAGTCACCATCGTGGAACGACTGAAATGCACGACGAGGCATTCGTCGAAGCCAGGCGGCCTCCTGGCATCTGCAAGCGACGAAACAAGGCGGATCAGCCCTGGTGCGAGGCCGTGGCGACGGACGCTTGCAGACCGCCTGCGCGATCATTCGACAGTTCCTGGACCAGGAAATCGATGAACGCACGCACGCGCAGGGCGGTGTGCTGGCGGTTGGGGTAGATGAGCGAAAACGGGCGCGACCGACCCCCGAACTCGGGCAGAAGCTCCTGCAAGCGCCCGGAAGCGAGGTCCTCCTGCACGATGTAGCGGTAGGTCTGCAGGAGCCCCGCGCCCTGGCGCGCCAGGGTGACGACGCCCAGATAGTCGTCCACGCAGCGATAGCTGGGGGGTGTGGCCAGGTCGACATCCCGGCCGTCGACCCGGAATTGCCAGGACACGAACTGCCCCGTGCTGGGAAGAACGAATTGCACGCAGTCGTGTAGTGACAACTCTTCGAGCGATCGCGGCGCGGCGGCGCGGGCCAGGTAGGCCGGAGACGCCACGAGGACGAGCTCCGCGTCCTCCAGCTTGCGTGCGACGAGGGACGAATCGGGCGGCGTGCGACCGCGGATCGCCAGGTCGAAGTCCTCCGCGGTGAAGTCGACGTTGCGGTTGCTCAGGTTCAGCTCGAACTGCACGAGCGGGTAGAGCGCGCGAAATTTCGGCAACAGCGGCAGGACTCGGTAGTGGCCATAGGGAGACGCCATGCTGATGCGCAGCAGACCGCTGGGCGCCGTCTGTGCGCCAGTGAGCCTGCTTTCGGCGTCTCGCATCAGGCTCAACGCCTGGCGGCAGTGGTCGAAATACGTCCGCCCGCTGTCGGTCAGGTGGATGCGTCGCGTGCTGCGAACGAACAGGCGGACGCCCAGCCGCTCTTCCAGTCGAGCGACAGACCTGCTGACCGCCGCCGGGTTCAGCCCGGCAGCCTGTGCCGCAGCCGTGAAGCTCTCGAGCTCAGCCGCGAGGCAGAACAGTTCGAGAGTACCGAGCATCACGTCGTTCAGGTTGCGTTCCATTGGCTTGCGCCGCGCGATCAGGGTGCGCCATTCTACGTAGTCGGTGCGGCCCCATTTTTCATTCGCCTGATCAGCGCGGGCCCAGCAGGCTGCCGTTGGCGAAGAGATGCAGCGTGCGCAGCAGCAGCACCGTGATCAGGATGCTGAGGAAGGCGAGCATCGCGACCGCGAACACGGTGACCGGCAGGTAGTGCACCTGGTCCGCGTAGCGCAGCGCGGCATTGCTCAGGGCGGCGAGCGGGAAGCTCAAGGCCCACCATCCAGCGGCGAACGGCACGCCGCGCCTGAACACCTTGAAGACCAGTGCGAAGAAGATGAACAGTCCGAAGTAGAACAGCATGGCCGCGAAGGCGTCCACGCGCTGGAAGAAGTTCGTGTAGGCGAGGAAGCCCACCTCGAACGGCGCGATCAGGATCATCAGCGACGGCACCATTTCGGCCGCGAGCTTCTCGTGGTGGTGGATCAGGCGCGACATGATCATCGTGAAGAGGACCAGCGCCACCATCGTGCCCACGGCGAGCGAGAAGAGGTTCAGCTCGCGCGCCCAGGGTGCCGGCAGGGTGCCGCCCGCGACGGCGATGTCCAGCGTCGCGACACCCGGGATCAGCCATGCCGGCAGCGCGTGGCCGGCGTCCACCTTGCCGCGCAGCAATCGGCTCACGAGTGTGAAGGCCAGCACGATGGTCGATGCCGCGCCCAGCACCCAGAGACCTTGCGAAGCAACGGCACTGAGCGGCGCAACGACCGACGAGATCAACAGCACGGCGATGCTCACCGTGCCGAAGAAGTTGCCGGCGATGGGGTGCCGGAACTCATTGAGCACCGCCTGCGGATGAAGGACGACCTTGGCGACGTAGGCCGCGCACAGCAGCACGAAGATCGCGATGGCGGCACCGCCGATCGCCGAGTCGACCAGCGCGCTCGTACCGAACTCGCGGCTGGCCTGGCGCCACGCGAGGCTCAATCCGGAGACCCCCATCACCGACGCGAAGAGATTGACGGGCAGATGCTGCAGCGAAAGTTGTGCGCGCCGTTGCTGCGGGCGCGGCATTGAGGTCGTAGCGATGTTGGCTCCAGAAGGTGCCGCGGACGAACCCGTAGCGGCGACAGCGAACTCTAGACGCGGAGCCCGGCACGCGCCCGTTGCGCTCGGCCGGGTTCAGGCCATCGAGGAGCGGTTTTCGGCCACGCCTGCACGCGGGCGGCCCCCGCGTCCTTGTTCCCGGCAGCCGGCTATTGCGCTGCTGCGCGCTGCGGCGACGGTGCGATTCGGATGTCCGGCACGCCCCCGGCCGCAGCCACGACGGCGTGATCGGGCCGCGAGTTGCCGGCTTCCTGGCGGCGGAAGCGCTCGCGGTATTCGCGCGGCGTCGTGTCGAGACGCCGCGAGTAGATGAACCGCATCTGATTGCTGTTGTGGAACCCGCAACGGAACGCCACCGTCTTGAGCGGAAGGTCCGTTTCCTCCAGCAGCTTGCGGGAGTGGTCGATCCGCACCTGTTCCACGAATGCCGACGGCGTCATGTTGGCGCTCTTGGCGAAGATTCGCGAGAAGGTGCGACGGCTGACGGCCACCGCGTCGGCAAGCTGCTCCATCGACAGCTGTTCGCCGATGTGGTCCGTGACATGGCGCAGCACCTTCGCCACGATGGTCTCCTGCTTTGGCCCGGCCGCCAGATAAGGGCTGTATTGCGACTGGCCGCCGTCGCGGCGGATGTACACGATGAGCTTCTTGGCGATGCGCAACGCCAGGTCGTGGCCCCAGTCTTCCGCGACGAGGGCCAGGCAGAGGTCGATGCCGGCGGCGACGCCGGCGGATGTGAACAGGCGGCCGTCGCGCACGAAGATCTTGTCCGATCGCACGCGCGCGCGAGGAAACTGGGCGATGAGGCGATCGACGTCGTTCCAGTGGGCGGTGACTTGCTTGCCATTGAGCAAACCGGCATGGCCCAGCGGGAACGCACCGTTGCAGACGGAGCCGAAGCGCTGCGAGTGTTCAGCCTTCTCGCACATCCATGCCAGGATGCCGGGGGCCGGCTTGAAATCCGGCAGCCCCGGGCCGCCAGCGACCAGCATCAAGTCGGGCTGGCCGGCGTAGTCCGGGTAGCCGAAGCCGACATGGATCTCGAGGCCGTTGGCGCACCTCACCCCGCCCGCTCGCATGCCGACCAGCGCGACCTCGTAGCGACTCTGCTCGGGCAGGCACTTGTTGGCCTCGGCGAAGACATCCATCGGGCCTGCGACGTCGAGCGCCTGCACGTCGTCGAACACCACGATCGCCACTTTCGTGGTTCGACCGCGCACGTCAGGTACCGGCTTTTCTGGCATCACGCGAGTTTAGGCCGGTCGGTCCGCATGGCTTTCAGCACGGACATTCGAGGGGCTGCGAGCGTGATGGCCCGCAAGCCCGCTCAGCATTTGACGAAGCGCCGATAGCATTTTTCGCCTGCAAGGAGGATCGGGGTTTGGCCGGACTCTGCTCGCGTGGTGGTACATGGTTTGGTGTGGCCGCTGCGCAGGCACAATACGCACATGCCAAATATCGCTACCGTCCTCAAGGCTGAAATCACCCGTCTCGCGCGCAAGGAACTGCGCGAGGAGTGCGAGGGGCTCAAGCGAGCCCTCGTTCTTCAACGCAAGGAGATCGCGAATCTCAAGGGCCGTCTGCAAGCCTTGGAGAAGATCGTTCAACGCCTTGGCAAGAGCGCCAAAGCGCCACGCGCAGAACCGCGCGCCCCCGTGTCCAAGGTCGATGTCGGAAGCGATGCGGCCGAAGGCCTTCGTTTCCGTGCCAAGGGCATGGCCTCGAATCGGAAGAGGCTCGGTTTGTCCGCGGCCGACTTCGCGCTTCTTGTCGGGACCACCGGCCAGTCGGTCTATGCATGGGAAGCCGGAAAGGCCAGGCCGAGAGCCGAGGCGCTGAAGGCGATTGCCTCGCTTCGCCATATCGGCAAGCGCGAAGTTGAAGCGCGCCTGGCCGAATTGAAGGGTTGACGGCGGCCTTGCCCGTCCTGCGGGCGGCGCTGACGGCCGTCAAGCGGGTCTTCGCTCGCGGCCAGGATGTCGTGAGGGTCCGGGTCTGGCTGCTGGGCAAGCCATTGATCACGCCCCGCCCGGGAATTCCCGGGCGGCGCTGCGTCCGCGCGCGTTCGGAGCGACAATTGCGAAATGATTTCCCAAGAAAATCAACAAGTTAGCGCTGGCTTGAACCCATGGCGACTGTCGGTTGCCCCGATGATGGACTGGACCGACCGCCATTGCCGCTACTTCCACCGCCTGATCACGCGCAACACGCTGCTGTACACCGAGATGGTGACCACCGGCGCGCTGCTGCACGGCAACCAGCCGCGCCATCTCGACTTCAAC
>FSXQ01001664.1_pt1 | contig 13952 bp, 15 predicted proteins | sample 1638011 | NCBI WGS metagenome assembly FSXQ01 (sample SAMEA3914789, study PRJEB12502) | metagenome | biome: forest; material: soil | place: Canada | collected 2011-07-03 | depth 0.3 m | reverse complement strand
CTCGCAGATCCAGCACGGCAAGCTCTCCATCCGGCGCGGCAAGTGCGACCTGGGCGCGATGCTCAGGCGCGTGGTGGCCGAGGTGCAGGGCCAGCGCAGCGACGTGCCGATCACGCTGAAGACCGACGGCGCCGAACTTCAAGGTGAGTGGGACGAGTTCCGGCTCGAGCAGGTCGTCGTGAACCTGCTGACCAACGCGCTGCGCTACGGCGCGGGCAAGCCGATCCGCGTCGAACTGACCCAGCTCCCGGGCGCCGCGGCCATCCGTGTCAGCGACCAGGGCGTGGGCATCGCGCCGGAAGACCGCACGCGCGTGTTCGAGCAGTTCGTGCGCGTGGGCGACCGCCTGCGCACGCCGGGGCTCGGCCTGGGGCTGTACATCACCAAGCAGCTGGTGGAGGCGCACGGCGGCACGATCAGCGTGGAGAGCACGCTGGGCGAAGGCTCGACGTTCACGGTGGCGCTGCCGACGTTGATCGCCGAGGCGCAGCCGGCGCTGGCGCCCGCGAAGGCGGCCTGATCGGCGTTGGCTCGCCGGGCCCGTCATCCTGCGCGCAGTCGCAGGGTCATTCAATTGGTTGTCATCCTGCGGGCAGTCGCAGGATCCACCGCTGTCGTGGTGCTGGCGTGTGATGCCTGCGGCGCGGGCGCTTCGCTGAGCTGCGAAGCGGTTTGCCGGCGTGGCGCGGCGTTCGGAGACCCCGCGCTGCAACGTCTCCTCTCTTTGCGGGAAAAGACATTGAGATGCGCTCGCGCAGGCGAGCGAGATCGTCATGCATCGCGCTCCAACGTGGTCACTTTGATCAACGCTGAAGTACGCGAACGAATGGCGCCGCGCTTCGCTCGCGCGCAAGCCCGCGCGCGCCGCAGGCGCGTGCGTGTGGGCACGCGGGGCTGCTGATCGCCAGTTGGAACGGTGGCGCCACGGGTTCTACGTCACGCTCGCCTGCGCGAGCGCATCTCAGTCTTTTTTCCCCAAGCGAGGAGACGTCGTCGAGCGGGGTGGCGGGGGTTGCCGTCTCGCGATGTCGGAAGCGGCGAGGCGCGCAGGCGGACAGGGTTGCCGAGCGCAGCGAGGCCGAGGAGGCCGAGGCGCGCTGTGCGCTCGGCCGCAAGAGCCAACCTGCTACGCGCCGACCTTCCGACGAAGCCCTGTCCGCCGAGCACCGAGCGCAGTCGCGCGTAGGCCGCAGGCCGTAGCCGACCGCGGGACGCCTGAGCGAGACGGCAACCCCCGCCGCCCCGCATCGCTGCGATCTCTGAGCGCCGCTACACGCCGGCAAACCGCTTCGCAGCTCAGCGAAGCGCCAGCGCCGCAGGCACGACACGCTGCGCCAGCCAACAACGAGCCCAACGGCACGCGTGGATCCTGCGACTGCGCGCAGGCGGCCAGGCGTGCCGGGATCGACGCCAGACCCTTCGTTGCCCGGCATCGCCGAGCGAGGTCAGGCGACCAGCGCCGGTTCCAGCGTCTCGGCGTTGGCCGCATGCGCCGCCACCTCGGGCGCATCCACCGCCGCGGCCGGCGCCGCGTGGCGCGCGTCGGCCAGCGTGTCGACGGCCTGCTGCAGCGCCTCGAGCATCGCGTAGCGGCGGCGGTACATCGCGCGGCGCTTCGTGGGGACGTCTTCCAGCGGACGCAGCGCCGTGTCGAGCGACATCGTCCAGTTGCCGTCGTCGGTGCGCTTGGCCTCGTGCTCTTCCCAGAAGGCGCGGTAGTCGAAACGCAGGCGCGAGTCGCGCAGGTTCCAGCGGCCCTTCACGTGGTTCTCGGGGTCGACGCCCTGCAGGCGCGTGGCGCCCCAGCGCGCGCCCAGCACGCGCAGCGTGTGCACCAGCAGGTGTGCCGGGCGCATGCCGTGGGCGGCGTGCGTGGCGTCGCGGATGCGGTCGAGGCCTTCGTCGCCCTTCAGCGACGGGCCCTGCACGTTGCCCATCAGCAGCGTCTGCGAGTCGGTGAAGCCGAAGCCGATGCTGTAGAGACGCAGGCCGTCGGCGCCGATGAGGCCGATCTGCCACAGGCCTTCGTGGAAGCTCACGTCGTTGAGCGACAGCACCACGCGCGAGCGGTCGGTGAGCTCCACCAGCGTGATGCCTTGCGTGAGCAGGGCGTTCACGTTGGCGTCGTCGCCCACCGACTGGCTGACCACGCCCAGGCTCATGAGCGTGGTGCGCAGGCGCGCCTGGGCGCTCAGGCGGCGGTCGATCAGGTGGTTCATCACGGGGTAGAACGCGCGCGGCTGGGCGCGGAACAGCGCGGCGGCCATGGCCTGGCCGTCGAACTCGCGCAGCAGGCGGCCGCGGACGTTCCAGGTGAGCGCGAGGCGCCACAGGTACTTGATGCGGCGCTCGAGGTTCAGGTCGAAGGCGTCGGCGAACATGGCGCGCGCGTTCGGCCAGGCCAACGGGCCGGCGGGGACGCCCGGGGCGTCCAGAGTCGTGAGAAGCATGGGTTTCCGTCTTATCGAGCGGAACTCCGCTCCCTGTGCGCGCGAGTCTGGCCAATCCAGCTTTCGGATACCTATCCCCCTACGGTCCAGTTGGATTTGTTTCCAATTTGTATCGGCCAGATATCGATCGGGTGCGGAAATGCACTCCCGCCGGGCCCGGGCAAGGCAATGGTCGCCCGCTCGGGTGACAATCGCCCTCGCCATGCGACTCCTGCTGATTGAAGACGACACCCATATCGCCCGCGAGCTGATGCTGCGCTGGCGCGACGGCGACCGGTTGGCGCAACACGCCGCCAGCCTGGCGGAGGCCGACGCGGCCCTCGCCGCGGCCACCTTCGACATCGTGCTGCTCGACCTCGGCCTGCCCGACGGCGACGGCATGGACTGGCTCGCGTCCTACCGCGAACGCGACCCCCACGGCGCCGTGCTGGTGATCACCGCGCGCGACCGAGTGGCCGACCGCGTCAAGGGCCTGCGGCTGGGCGCCGACGACTACCTCGTCAAGCCGTACGACCCCGAGGAGCTCGACGCCCGCATCGACGTGCTGGTGCGCCGCGCCAACGTCGGCAAGACGCCCGCGCTGCGCTTCGGCCGCCTCGACCTGCTGCAGGAGACGTCCGAGGTGCTGCTGGACGGCAAGCGCGTCGAGATGTCCCCGCGCGAGTACGAGCTGCTGTTCATCCTGATGCGCGCCGCGCCGCGCCTGGTGGCCAAGCGCGCGCTGGTCGACGCGTTGTCGGAGCGCAACCTCGAGCTCAACGACGCCGCCGTCGAGTTGTACGTGTCGCGCCTGCGCAAGAAGCTGGAAGGCACCGGCACCGGCATCCGCACGCTGCGCGGCGTGGGCTATCAACTGGCCATCTCGGCCCCGCCGCCGGGAGTTGCGCCGGAAGGCGCCGCGTGAGGGAGGAGGCCGCGCGGGCGCGGCCGATCCTGTACCGGCAGCTCACGCTGCGCCTGATGATTCCCCTGGTGCTGATCGTCGCCGTCGTCGGCGGCTTCGGCATGTTCAGCGCCGGCTCGGAGACGGCCACGGTGTTCGACCGCTGGCTGCTCGACGCGGCCGTCTCGCTGGCCGACCAGGTGCGCAGCGGCAACGGCAGCGCGGCCAACGCGGTCGACCTGCCCGAGGCCGCGCGCACCATGCTGGCCTACGACGAGATCGACCACACCTGGTTCAGCGTCGAGGATCGCGGCCACGTGCTGATCGGCAGCCCGGGCATCCCCAGCAGCGGCTTCAATGCGGTGACCTACGCCGACGGCCGCGCGTTCGACGCGGTCTACGAAGGCACCCAGGTGCGCGTGGCGGCGGTGGGCGCGCCGTGCGCCGGCTGCGAGCACGTGGTGGTGCTGGTGGCCGAGACCATGCTCAAGCGCCAGCGCGCCAACCGCGTCGTGCAGTGGCTGTTGATCCCGCTGGGCCTGATGCTGGTGATCACCTGCTCGGCCATCTACATCGCGGTGCGCCGCACGGTGCGGCCGCTCGAATCGATCGCGGAGCAGTGGAACCGGCAGGCGCACGCGTCGCTGCGCGCGATCCCCGCGGACGACCTGCCGCACGAGCTGACGCCGTTCGCCACCGCGCTGAACGACCTGCTTTCGCGCATCCGCGAGATCCTCGTGCGCGAGCGCATGTTCGCCGCCGCGGCCGCGCACCAGTTGCGCACGCCCCTCACCGCGCTGCGCCTGGGCATGGCCCGCGCGCGCAACAGCCCCGACCTCGAGAGCACGCGCGCCGTGCTCGACGAGCTGATGGTCGTCACCGAACGCACCGGCCGCCTGGTGCAGCAGTTGATGCTGCTGGGCCGGCTCGATCCCGAGAGCCGCGCCGACATCGACCGCTCGCCCGTCGACCTGCGCGACGTCGCCCGCGACGTCTGCAACCTGTTCGGCGAGGTGGCGCTGGAGCAGCACGTGGACCTCGAGCTGCAGGTGCCGCCCAACGCGGTGATGGTGATCGCGCAGTCCGACCTGCTGGTCGAGGCGCTCGCCAACCTGATCGACAACGCGATGAAGTCGGCCGGGCGCAAGGGCCAGGTGCTCGTGGCCGTGATCGAGACGCCGCTCGCGCTGCGGGTGTGCGACAGCGGGCCGGGCATCAAGCCGTCCGAGCGCAAGCTGATCTTCGAGCGCTATGCGCGCGGCGCCCGCCCGCGCTGGGAGGGCACGGGCCTCGGGCTGGCCATCGTGCACGACGTCGCGCTGCTGCACGACGCCACGGTGGAGGTGACCGACGGCGAGCTGGGCGGCGCGTGCTTCACCGTCGAATTCCCGTCGCCCGAGGCCGACAAGGCGGCCTGACTTCAGGCCGGCTTGCGGCCGCGCACGGCGTTGGCGCGCGCGCCGTACGTGATGCTGCCGTCGGCGGCCGTGGGCAGTCGGGCGCGCAGTCGATCCTTCAGCAATTGCGCGTCGGCGGGCGACGTGGTCGACATGCGCGGCCCGATCGCGGGCCCGTTGCTGGCGGCGCGCCAGAACGCGTCGAAGTCGGCGAAGGTGCGCTCGACGACGATCTCGTGCGTCTCGACGTCCACCAGGCCGGCGTCCGTCCACGCGCTGTGCAGCGCGGCCATCTGCGCGGCCTCCACGCGTGGCGGCATCATCGGCTTGTGGCCGAGGCGGGCCATCTCGTCCTGCAGCGCGAAGTAGGGGAAGCCGCCGCCGAGGATGTCCCACGCGTACGCGCACACGCCGCCGCCGGGGCGCACGACGCGCGCCATCTCGGCGACGCCGCGCGCGGGCTCGGGCACGAAGAAGATCACCAGCGCCATCACGGCGCAGTCCACCGACGCGTCCGCGCAGGGCAGCGCCATCGCGTCCCCGCGCTCGAAGCGCGCGGGCGTCCGCGCGAGACGCGTGCGCGCGTACGCGAGCTGGCCGTCGGACGGATCGATGCCCAGCACGTCGCGCACGGCGCAGCGCTCGACCAGCAGCTCGGTGAACGCGCCGTTGCCGCAGCCGACGTCCACCCAGCGCATGCCGGGCGTCGGATTGAGCCAGTCGAGGAACGCGTGGCCGGCCTTCGCGCTCCATTGGCCCATGAATTCCTCGTAGGCCTGACCGTCGTCGAAGCGGATCTCGCTGGTCATCGTGGCTCTCCGGGTGCGTGAAGCCTCGGAGTATGGCGCGGCTCAAATGACAACGGGCCCGGCAAGCCGGACCCGTTCGCTCGAAGCGCTGGCGCTTCAGTTCTTGGCGAGCGCCAGCATCTGGCCCGCGGTCTCGGTGCGTTCGCCGGCCAGCTCCCACTCGGGCATGCCGCCTCGGAACCAGTAGACGTGCTTGTAGCCGGCGGCGATGGCGGTGCGGCTGGCCTTGTACGACTTCCAGCATTCCGGGCCGTTGCACTGGAACACGATGTTCTTCTCGCGGTCCAGCTTGGCGAGGCCGGGGAACGAATCGGCGTTGCCGTCGAAGGCCACGTCCTTCATGCTCTTCTCGCCGTAGGGCAGCCACAGCGCGCCGGGGATGTGCTTGTCCTTGTACTCGGCCTCGATGCGCGTGTCGACGAGCACGGCGCCGTGCGACACCAGGTTCTTGACGGTGGGCAGGTCGACCACCGTCGCGCCCGGCAGCGCCTTCGGCGTGAAGGTGCCCAGTTCGGCGACGCGCTTGTACGACACGAGGTCGGAGTGCGCGCTGATCGGCTTGAGGCCGCAGGTGGTGGCGTCGGTCTCGAACCAGTGCGCGAGGCGCGCGCGGGTGTCGGCCGGCAGCTTGTTGCGGATCGCCACCGACAGGCCGCCCGGCACCGCGCTGGACGTGGCCAGCACCTTGCCGACGCCCGCGTGCTCCTTGTCGAAGCCTTCCCACTCGGCGCGTCGCACGATCGTGGCTTCGGACGAATTGAGCATCAGCGCGTACAGGCCCGCTTCCGGGTAGTGCTCGTACTGGACGTTCTTCATGTCCTTGAAGCTCAGGCCGTTGGCGTTGAGCATGCCGCGCGCGAGGTACGTGTAGATCGAGTCCTGCTGCGGCAGGTAGATGTGCGTGCCGCGCAGGTTGCCGACGGCGGGCACGTCGTTGCGGCCCACCAGCACGTACTGCTCGTCGTTGTCGGTGGAGCCCACCAGCGAGTAGCCGTGCGCCAGCGCCGAGGCCGCCACCTGGGCCGGCGAGATGAACACGTCGTAGCCGCCGCTGCGCGAGGCGCGCATCGCGTCGGTCATGTCGTTGGAGACGGTGACGCTGACGTGCTCGCCGAGCGCCTTGGTGAGCTTGGCCTCCATCACTTCGCGGGACACCATGAGGCCGTCCTTGCGGTTGCTGGGCTCGATGACCACGAGTGCCGACACGTCGGCGAGGGCCCGTGCGCTAAGCAGGCTGAACAGCAGGAATGCGGTGAGTGTTTTCACGTCTTTCGTCCTCATGACAGCGATAACGATCGAAGAATGACCGAGCTCGTTGCGACGCGGAATGCTCTCTCGGTGCCGGGCACCGGGGCTTCCTTCCCTCTTGCTGACGCTTGAGCCATGGTAGGGCCTGGTCATACCCCGTGCTGTATCCAACCGCAACCGGTTTTGGACAAACACTGGACTGGACTAGACTCCGCCTGCCACTGGTCATGACAGGTCATGACTGGTATTCGTTCACGGCGCGCCGCGATCAAGTGCGCAGTTGCAAGAGTTTGTTTCGGTACCGCGTTTCGGGTATCGCATCGCCGAAAGGGAGTGAATGACGACGAACACGCCTCGCAATCGCCTGCGCCGCAGGCTTCTCCTCGCCGGCGGCGCCGGCCTGGCCACGGCCGGCTTCGGGCGATTTGCGCGCGCCGTGTCGACCGACATCGACCTGCCGATAGTCAACGGCCATCGACACCTGGTGGCGTATCCGGAGAAGCGTCCGCTGATCGTGCTGACGTCGCGGCCCCCGCAGCTGGAAACGCCGTTCGAGGTGTTCGACGGCGGGCTCATCACGCCCAACGACGCGTTCTTCGTGCGGTATCACAACGCCGGCATCCCGACGTCCATCGACGGCGACAAGCACGTCATCAGGATCGGCGGCAACGCCGCGGGCAAGCCCTTCGAGCTCACGCTGGCCGACCTGCGCACGCAGTTCAAGCCGGTGGAGCTCGTGGCCGTCAACCAGTGCTCGGGCAACGGCCGCGGGCTGTTCAACCCGCGCGTGACCGGCGGCCAACTGGGCAACGGCGCGATGGGCAACGCGCGCTGGGTGGGCGTGCCGCTGAAGGACATCCTCGCGCGCGCCGAGCTGAAGAACACCGCGAAGCAGGTGGCCTTCGACGGCCTCGACCTCGCGCTGATGGGCGGCGGCGACTTCGTGAAGGCGCTGGAGATCAACCACGCCCTCAACGGCGAGGTGATGGTCGCGTACCAGATGAACGGCGCCGACCTGCCGATGCTCAACGGCTATCCCGTGCGCCTCGTCGTGCCGGGCTACTACGGCACGTATTGGGTCAAGCACCTGTCGGAGATCCAGGTCATCGACAGCGTGTTCGACGGCTTCTGGATGAAGCCCGCGTACAGGATTCCCGACAACGCCTGCGCGTGCGTCGAGCCCGGGACGGCGCCCGCGGCCACGCGGCCCATCGGCCGCTTCAACACGCGCTCGTTCATCACGTCGGTGAGCGACGGCGCGCGCGTGCACGCGGGCGCGCCGCTGGCCGTGCGCGGCATCGCGTTCGATGGCGGGCAGGGCATCCGCGAGGTGGCGTACTCGACCGACGGCGGGCAGAGCTGGCGCGAGGCAGCGCTGGGCGAGGAACTGAGCCGCTTCTCGTTCCGCGGCTTCTCGTTCGGCTTCACGCCGCAGGCGGGCGTCAGCGACCTGCGCGTGCGCGCATTCAACCGCTCGGGCGAGAGCCAGCCGATGGAGGCGACGTGGCAGCCCGCGGGCTACATGCGCAACGTGGTCGAGTCGGTCAAGGTCACGGCCAGCTGAAAGGGATGCACATGAAGCACATCGCACTGCTCGCGGCCGTCGTCCTCGCGCTTCCCGTGGCGGCCAAGGACATCGTGCTGCCGCCCGACGGCATGCAGCTCACCCCCAGCCCGCTGCCCGGCTTCGCCAAGGCGCAGGCCAACTGCACCATGTGCCACTCGGCCGAGTACATGCGCTACCAGCCGCCCAGCGCGGCGCGGCCGTACTGGGACGCGATGGTGCATCGCATGAAGGTCGTCTTCAAGGCACCGATCGCCGACGAGGACATGCCGGAGATCGTCGACTACCTCGCCAAGACCTACGGCAACGAGCAGCCTAAGTAGACGTCGCGCGCAGGTGCGCCGGCAGCGCGCGCGTGAGCATCTGCAGGGCCAGCGGCAGCAGCACCAGGTCGTCGACCGCGCCCATCAGCGGCAGCGCGAGGTTGAGCGGGTCGAACGCGAAGAACGCGAGCAGCACGGTGGCGGGCAGCAGCCACTTCGGGCGATCCGGGTGCTTGAGGGCGCGCCACAGCAGCTTGATGTCGCGGCCGCCCTGGCGCCAGAAGAGGAACAGTCGACGCATGCGGGGCTCCTTGTCGGGCTGGCTTGCCCATCCCCTGCATGTCGGGCCATCCGGCGCCGTTTCAACCGCGGGCGCGGCGAGAATGCCTGCAACTCGACCGCAGGAGCCGCCATGACCTTTCCCGAATTGATGAGCGCGATCCGCGCCAGCTACGCCGAAGTCCTGTCTCCCGCGGTGCTCGCGTGCGAGCCGACGTGGCGCGAGGCCGCGATGCGCGGCGCGGACGGCGCGCTGAAGCTCGACGGCACGCCGCCGCTGCCGCATCGCTTCGACGTGCTGGAGGCCGACGGCGACAGCCGCATGGTCGACGCGCAGCGGCAGCTGAAGTTCGAGCCCTTCGAGTTCGAGCTGTCGGGCATGTCGGTGTCCGTGGCGCCGTTCACGTGGGACTGGCTGACGCTCGCGGTGGAGGGCGATGCCGCGCGCGCGACCCAGGTCGCGGCCGAGTGGTTCCTGCACTGGTTCGACGCCGAGGACGAGCAGGTCCCCGGCGACGACGGCCTGCACGGCGTCGTGCACTACATGGGCGACCCGAAGCCGGTGGACGGCGGCGTGGAACTGCGCATCGATTTCGGCTCGGCACCGGACGAGGTCGTCGACGACCTGCTGTTCGCGCTGGCCGAGGCCGGCATGACGCGCGCGTCGCTGCGCGCCTGAGACGCCAGAGCTTCGCCATGCTCGAAGGTTCGTGCCACTGCGGCCAGGTCCGCCTCACCGTTCCCGACCGCCCCACGGCGCTCACGTTGTGCAACTGCTCCATCTGCCGCCGCAACGGCGCGCTGTGGGCGTTCTATGCGCGCGAGGACGTGCGTCTCACCGGCCATCCGCAGCACACCACGCGCTACGAATGGGGCCCGCGCACCATCGCGACGTTCCACTGCGCCACCTGCGGCTGCGCGACGCATTGGGAGCCGCTGACGCCGGAGGCCGGCACGCGCTTCGGCGTCAACATCCGCAACTTCGATCCGGATGCGGTTGGCGAGGTGCGGTTGCGGCGGTTCGATGGTGCGGTGACCTGGACGTATCTCGACGAAAACTAGAGGTCGAAGTTCGTCGGCATCATCACGACATCGCGGATCGTCATCCCCCGCGGCCGCGTGAGCATGAACAGGATCACCTCGGCCACCTCGGCGGCGTCCAGCAGGCTGCCGGACGCGCGCGCCTCGGCGAGCTTGTCGGCCGGCCAGTCGGCGATCAACGCGGTCACCACCGGCCCCGGCGAGATGGCGCCCACGCGCAGGCCGTGCTTGAACACCTGGCGCCGCACCGTCTGCACGAAGCAGTCGATGGCCCACTTCGACGACGCGTAGACCGGCTCCCACGGCGTCGGGTAGTGCGCGGCCAGGGAGCCGGTGACGATGATGTCGCCCGAGCCGCGCTCGATCATGTGTGGCAGCACGTCGCGCACGTTCTTCATCACGACGTTGACGTTGAGGTTGAGCATGCGGTCGATCGCGTCGGTCTGCGCGTCGACGAGATCGCCGCCGATGTACAGGCCGGCGTTGGCATGCAGGATGTCGATGCGGCCGGCCAGCGCGAGCGCGCGCGGCACGAGCTGCGCGCAGGCCGTGGTGTCGAGCAGGTCGACGACCAGCGGCAGCAGCGCGTCGGAGTTGGCGGCGCACACCGATGCGAGCGCCGCGACGTCGCGGTCGGCGAGCACCACGCGCGCGCCCGCGGCCGCCAGCGCGCGAGCGCTCGCGAGGCCGATGCCGGACGCCGCGCCCGTGACGAGGGCCACCTGGCCGTGCAGCGAGGAAGTCATTGGCCATGCTCCTTGATGAAGAGGTCGCGATCGGGCGCGAAGTTGGCGTGCAGCGGCAGCAGCGCGCCGCCCAGCGCGCCGGCGTCGGGGCCGACCGTGCCGGCGTGCAGGCGCGGCGGCGTCACGCCTTCCCAGTTGGAGCGATGCATCGCGACGTCGGTGGCGGCGATCAGCTCGTCGAGCAGCCGTCGATGGATCGCGCCGTCGATGATCACGCCGTCGAGGTCGAGCAGGCACACCGCGCCCTGCACGGCGTGCGCGATGGCGGTGGCCGCGCGTTGCACCCACGCAAGCGTGACGTCGCGCCACGGCGCCTCCAGCGCTTCGGGGCCGTCGAAGCCCGGGTCGCTCAGGCCGGCGTCGCGCCAGGCCTGTTCGAGCGCGTGCAGCGAGGCCACGCTGAGCAGTTGCGGCGGCGGGGTGGCGCCGTCGGGCAGGCCCAGCGGCATCGAGCCGATGGCGCCGGCGTTGCCGGTGAGGCCGTTGCGCAGGTGGCTGTCGATCACGAGGCCGCCGCCGATGAAGGTGTCGACGAAGATGTACAGGAAGCTGTGCAGGTCGCGCCCTCGGCCTTCGACGAGTTCAGCGACGCACGCGGCGGCGGTGTCCTTCATCGAATGCACGGGCCAGTCGCCGATGGCGGCGACGGCCTGGCGCAGGTCGAGGTCGTTCCAGCGCCGCGCGGCCCCGGGCGTCACGCCCAGCAGCGATTGCCAGCTGCTCAGCGCCAGCGGCGCGGCGAGGCCGACGCCCTGCAGCCGCTGGCGCTTTTCCGGGCCCAGCTTGCGGCGGATGGCGGTGAAGCGCAGGCGCAGTTCGGCGAGCACGTCCTCGGGGTCGGGGAAGCGGTAGTCGAGCGACCAGCGCGCGCAGGGCTGGCCGCTGAAGTCGATCAGCAGCGTGTCGAGCCGGCGCCGGCCCACCTTGATGCCGATCGAGTACGCGCCCTCGGGCGCCAGCGACAGCGGCACCGACGGCTGCCCCACCTTGCCGCGCACGGGCTCGCCCTTGCGCAGGTAGCCGTCGTCGATCAGGCTCTTGGTGATCATCGACACCGTCTGCGCCGTGAGCCCCGTGAGCCGCGCGAGCTCCGCGCCGGGCAGTGCGCCGTGCAGGCGAACGGCCTGCAGCACGACGCGTTCGTTGTACTGGCGCAGGCCGCCCTGGCTGGAGCCGCGCGGGCGCAGGCGGGATCGGTCGGCGTCGTGGGGTTTGTCGTTGCGGGTCACGGGAAACGTCAGTGGGCGAGGGCGTCCGCGGGCAGGTCCTCGGGACGCAGCGCGCCGGTCATCACGGCCACGGTGTCGCTCATGTTGATCTTCTTCGGGTTCAGCACCGTGGCGCGCTTGCCGAGGCGCGCCACGTGGATGCGGTCGGCCACCTCGAACACGTGCGGCATGTTGTGCGAGATCAGCACCACGGCCAGTCCGCGGTCGCGCACGCGGCGAATGAGCTCGAGCACCATGCCGCCTTCCTTCACGCCCAGCGCCGCGGTGGGCTCGTCCATGATGACCACGTGCTTGGCGAACGCCGCGGCGCGCGCGACGGCCACGCACTGGCGCTGTCCGCCCGACAGCGTCTCGAGCGCCTGCGACATCGAGCGGATGCCCACCTTCAGCTCGGCCAGCCGCGCGACGCTCTCGTCGATCATGCGGCGCTTGTCCAGCATGCGCAGCACGCTGCCGCGCCAGCCGGGGCGGCGCATCTCGCGGCCGAGGAACAGGTTCTCGGCGATGGTCATCGCGGGCGCGACGGCGAGGTCCTGGTAGACGGTCTCGATGCCCGCGCGCCGCGCCTCGATCGGGCTGCGGAAGCGCGTGACGACGCCGTCCAGCTGGATCTCGCCGCTGTCGGGCGTGGTCGCGCCCGACAGCGCCTTGATCAGCGAGGACTTGCCCGCGCCGTTGTCGCCGATGACGGCCAGGATCTCGCCGGCGCGCAGCTCGAAGTCGCTGCCGTCCAGCGCGGTCACCGAGCCGTAGCGCTTGACCAGCGCCTTGGCCTGCATCACGAGGCGGGGTTGCGTGATCGCGTTCATCGTGCACCTCGGCGAGAGAGTTGGTCGGCCGTCACCGCGAGGATGACGAGGATGCCGGTGACCAGCACCTGGTAGATCGACGACACGCCCATCAGCGTGAGCCCGTTGCGGAACACGCCCACCACCAGCGCTCCCACCAGCGAGCCCGCGATCACGCCGCGGCCGCCGAACAGGGAAGTGCCGCCCAGCACGACGGCGGTGATGGCGTCGAGGTTGTCGGTCTGCCCGGCGTTGGGGTCGCCCACGCCCGTGCGCGCGACGCTCAGCACCGACGCGACGCCGTACAGCGCGCCCGCCACCACGTACACGACGAGCAGCACGCGCTGCGTGGGAATGCCCACCAACCGCGTGGCCTCGGGGTTGTTGCCCACCGCGTAGACGTGGCGTCCCGCGGCCGTCTCGCGCAGCACGAACCACGCGACGGCGTACAGCGCGAGCATGGCCACCGTGCCCCACGCGAACTGCGTCGAGCCGATCGAGAAGGTGTCGCCGAGCGTGGTCATGATCGGCGGCAGGTCGGTGACGGTCTGCGCGCCGGAGTACAGCTGCGTGGCCGCGAACGCGATGTTCATCGTGCCCAGCGTGACGATGAACGACGGCAGCCGGATGCGCGTCACCAGCAGGCCGTTGACCAGCCCGAACAGCGCCGTCACGCCGATGCCGCACGCGATGGCCAGCACGGGCGGCATCCCCAGCGTCGTCGCGAAGCGCGTCATCACGATGCCGCCCAGCGCCATCAGCATGCCGCACGACAGGTCGATGCCGCCGGTGAGGATCACGAGCGTCTGGCCGATGGCGATGACGCCCACGACCGCCACCTGCTGCAGGATCAGCGAGAAGTTGGCGCCCGACAGGAAGTGGTCGCTCTGGGTGGCGAAGAACACGCACGCGAGCACGAGCGCGATCACCGGGCCGAGCACGGCCACGCTGAGGCCCGCGGGCCACTGCAGCCCGCCGACGTTGGGCTTCGTGGCCTCGTTGTTGGGGGCTGCCGTGGTCATTGGAGCCCCTCCCGCGCCGAGTACGGCGCTCCGTCCCCCCAGGGGACTGCGGGCCTTCTTGGGGCGGCCCGGCGCACGGCCCGCAGCCAGGCTGACGCTGCATTGGTCATCTCACTTGCCCCAGCAAAGCGACTCGCCGACCTTGGAGTCCTTGCTCTCGACGCCCGGCATGGCCTTGTCGGCGATCAGCGTGACGCCGGTGTCGGTGTAGCCGCTGACCTTGGTGCCCTTGG
>FSXQ01002918.1_pt1 | contig 14004 bp, 9 predicted proteins | sample 1638011 | NCBI WGS metagenome assembly FSXQ01 (sample SAMEA3914789, study PRJEB12502) | metagenome | biome: forest; material: soil | place: Canada | collected 2011-07-03 | depth 0.3 m | reverse complement strand
GTACCTGCTCGACGTCGACCACTTCAAGCAGATCAACGACCAGTGCGGCCACGCCGGCGGCGACACCGTGCTGGTGGAGATCGCGCGCCGCCTGCGCCACACGCTGCGCGACGACGACCTCATCGTGCGGTGGGGCGGCGAGGAATTCCTGGTGCTGGTGCGCCCGCTGCCGCAGGCCGAGGCCGAGGCGCTGGCGCAGCGGCTGCTGTGCGCGCTGGCCGATGCGCCGGTGGTGCACGACGGGCAGCCGGTCACGGTGTCGGCGTCGATCGGCTTCGGCCTGTTCCCGATGCGCACGTCCACGCCGCAGGCCGATCTCGAGATCCCGTGGGAACGCGCCATCTCGCTGGTCGACACCGCGATGTACATGGCCAAGGCCCACGGCCGCAACGGCGCGTGCAGCGTCACGCGCGTCGATGCGAGCGGGCCGGACGAGCTCGAGAAGGTGATCGAGCACATCGAGCAGTCGGTGCGCGAAGGGCGGGTCGACCTGCGCTTCCAGCACGGCCCCGCCGTGCGCGGCGCCGCGGCGTCGGCCGCGCGCGCGCCCGCGGGCGCCCCCGCGCCGGCGCACGGGACGGAGGTGGCGTGATGCGACGCGTGCGCCTGCTCCACGTCGCCGTCGCCACCCTGGCGCTCGCCTGCGGCCTGCGCGCCGGTGCCGTCCCGGCGAGCCCGAACGTGCGACCGGCGGCGGGCGACATGGTCGACCTGATCGACGCCCTCGTGCGCCAGGGCGACGAGGTGCCGGCCGACGCGATCGCTTCCATCGACGAACTGGCCGACATGGACACGGCCAGCTCGAAGCAGGTGCGGCGCACGATCGTCACCAGCATCGGCATCATCGAGGCGCGCAACGGCGAGTACACCGAAGCACTCGAGCAGGTCGGCAAGCTGATGGCCATCGGCACGCAGGCCGACCCGCTGGCCGAGGCCGCAGCGCACCTGGTGCGGGCCGAGATCGAGGTCAACAGCGGCCACAACCAGGCATCGTACGAGCAGGCCCGCGCGGCGCTGACGATCTTCGACAAGCTCTGCGCCCCCGGCCCCGACCGCCGCGCCGACTGCGACTACCGCGACTGGTGGCGCGCGCTCGACCTCGCGCAGCGCGGCGCCTCCGACCAGGGCAACAGCGTCGTCGCCAACGCGTACGCGCAGACGATGGTGGACGTGGCACGCCGCGCCGGCGATCACCCGCGCGAAGCCATCGCCCTGGGCATCCAGTCGCTGCAGGCCGACGCCAACGCCGACCCGGGTGGCGCCAACCGCCTCATGGCCCAGGCCCAGCGCATCGCGCGCGCCGACGGCTCGCCGTGGGTGCTCGTCCGTGTCGCGGTGCTCGACGGCCTGCTGCACTTCAAGCGCCAGCAACCCGAAGTCGTGCAGCACGACTACGAAGCCGCGCTCGAGATGGCCAACGCCGCCGGCCTCAAGCGGCCGGCCATGCTGCTGCGCACCAACCTGAGCGACGCCTACATCCGCGAGGGCCGGCCGGCCGACGCGTTGGCCGCCATCAACCTCGCGCTGCCGGTGGCCAAGCTGCACCGCGACTTCCGTACCGAGCGCCTGCTGCTGCACAACGCCACGCTCGCCAAGCTGGCGCTGGGCCGCGTGGCCGAGGCGAAGGCCGAGATGGTGCACGTGCTGGAGCTGTGGCAGAAGAACACCGGCACCGGCCAGCGCCAGGAAGCGCTGCGCGAGTTCGGCGACGCGCTCGCCAAGGCCGGCGACACCGCCGGCGCCATCGATCTGTTCCACCAGGAAGAGGCGTTGTCGCGCGACATCCGCGCCGCCAACAAGACCGCCGCCGAGGCCGAGCTGCGCGCGCGCTACGACCAGGATTCGCAGAAGCGCCGCATCGAGCTGCTGGGCCGCGACAACCAGCTGAAGACCGCCGAGCTCGGCAACCAGTCGCTCACGCGTCGCCTGTGGATGTTCGCCGGCGCCGCGCTGGTGCTGCTGGGCATGCTGGCGGTGCTGATGTACCTGCGCATGCGAGAACTCAACCGCACGCTGGTCAAGCACGAGGCGCTGCTGCGCGCGCACAGCGAGCGCGACGCCCTCACCGGCCTGGCCAACCGGCGCCAGTTCCGCGAGGTGATGCGCGTGCGCGGCGGCGACCGCGCGTTCAAGGGCGCGCTGCTGATGGTGGACGTCGACCACTTCAAGCGCGTCAACGACCACCACGGCCACGCCGCGGGCGACCGCGTGCTGGTGGAGGTGTCGCGCCGGCTCAGCGCCGCGATGCGCGGCGACGACCTGGTCGCGCGCTGGGGCGGCGAGGAGTTCCTCGTGTTCGCGCCCAACGTCGAGGGCCCCGAGCTCGACCACCTCGCCGAGCGCGTGCGCGTGGCCATGAACCAGGCGCCGGTCATGCTCGACAACGGCAGCTCGCTGGAGATCACCGTGTCCATCGGATACGCCGCGTTCCCGCTGCCGGCCAGCCACGTGCCGGTCACGTGGGAGCAGGCGGTCAACCTGGCCGACCTGTCGCTCTACACGGCCAAGAACCAGGGCCGCAACTGCGCCGTCGGCATCGTGCGCACCACCGCCGCCACGGGCGAGGCGCTGCGCGAGGTGGAGGCGGACATCGCGCAGGCGAGGCACGATGGGCGGGTGACGTTGAGGGTGAGCCCGGAGCCGGCGTCTTCGGCGGCTTGAGTTCGCCGCCGGCATCGCGCCAGCTGGAGGGGTCTGGCCTCTCCACGACATCGCGCCAAGCCGTCATCCGAAGGCCGCGCCGCCGGCCGCGATGACGGGGCGAAGGCCTGACCCCGATCGCAGGCACAGGACGCACCCCGGCACATGATCGGGGTCAGGCCCTTGCCTTCTCCCCCGATTCGACGACTTGGCGAATGGCGACGCGACCTCCGCGGACGAAGGAGGGGCCAGACCCCTCGGGTGGTTCTGCGCCATCCAGAGATAATCGCGCGCTCATGCCCCCCACCCCGCTTCCTTCCCACTGCGACGTCCTCGTCGTCGGCGCCGGCCCCGCCGGGTCCGCGTGCGCCCAGTGGCTCGCGCGCGCCGGCGTCGACGTCGTGCTCGTCGACCAGCACGACTTCCCGCGCGACAAGGTCTGCGGCGACGGCCTGATCCCCGACGCCCACCACGCCCTCGCGCGCCTGGGCGTGCTCGACGAGGTGATGGCCGTCGCGCGGAAGCTGCCCGCGCTCGCCTGCATCGGCCCGCGCGGCGGCCGCGTCGACGTGCCCGGCACCCTCGCGATGCTGCCGCGCCGCGAGCTCGACGACATCCTCTGCCGCGCCGCTGTCCGCGCCGGCGCCAAGTTGCACACCCCATGGCGTTTCGACGCCCCGCTGCGCGACGGCGAGCTGGTGGTCGGCGCGCGCCTGCGCCAGGGCGACCAGGCCCGCGACGTGCGCGCGCGCTGGGTCGTGCTGGCCACCGGTGCCGCCGCGCAGCCGCTCGAGGCCGCCGGCATGTGCACGCGTCGCTCGCCCAGCGGCATCGGGCTGCGCGCCTACGTGAAGAGCGACGCGATGGTCGACCGCATCACCACGCTCGAGGTCGTGTGGGACAAGCGCACCGCCCCCGGCTACGGCTGGATCTTCCCGGCACCGGGCGGCCGCTTCAACATCGGCGTGGGCATCGGCAACACCGAGGCGGCCTCCGACGGCACCACCGCGAAGATGAAGGACGTCAACCTGCGCCGCATCTTCGACTCGTTCTGCGAGTACTACGAGCCGGCGCGCGAGCTGATGCGCACCGGCACGATGGAGGGCGGCCTCAAGGGCGCGCCGCTGCGCTTCTCGCTGCAGGGCGCGCGCCTCGCGCAACCCGGCCTGCTGGTGACGGGCGAGGCCGCGGGCAGCACCTACGCGTTCACCGGCGAGGGCATCGGCAAGGCGCTGGAGACGGGCCTGATGGCCGCCGAGGCGCTGCTCGGCACGGCCAGCGGCGCGGTGCCGGCGGGCGATGCGCCGGCCGTGCGCAGCGTCTACGAGCAACGCCTGGCCGCGCTGAAGCCGCGCTTCGACCTCTACGACCGCGCCAACCGCATCAACGCGCATCCGTGGCTGGCCGACCTCGTCATCTGGCGGGCGCGCCGCAGCCCGCGGCTGCTGCGGCGGATGTCGGGCGTGCTGGAGGAGACCAGCAACCCCGGCAACCTGGTAAGCGCGCGCGGCCTGTTCAAGGTGTTCTTTCCGGGCTAGGAAGTCTGCGCGGTGGCACGAACGACACAGAAACGCGCAAGCACAGTCCCCATCCGCATGACGCGGCGCGTATGCTTGGCGCATGTGTCAATTGCTCGGCATGAACGCCAACACGCCGACCGACGCCATGTTCAGCTTCACCGGGCTGGCCACGCGCGCGGACGAGCACAAGGACGGCTTCGGCATCGCCTTCTTCGAGGACCGCGGACTGCGCCTGTTCGTCGACCAGCACAGCGCGCGGCAGTCGCCGGTGGCCGAGCTGGTCAAGGGCTACCCGATCCGCAGCGACAACGTCATCGCCCACATCCGCAAGGCCACGCAGGGCCGCATCGCGCTGGAGAACACGCATCCGTTCATGCGTGAGCTGTGGGGCCGCTACTGGGTGTTCGCCCACAACGGCGACCTGAAGGACTTCCGCCCGCGCCTGCACGGCAGCTTCCGACCGGTGGGCGACACCGACAGCGAGCACGCGTTCTGCTGGCTGATGCAGGAGCTCAGCAAGGCGCATGCGGGCATGCCGGCCATCGACGAGCTGTCCAACACCCTGTCCGAGCTGCTGCCGCGCCTGCACCGCCACGGCACCTTCAACATGCTGCTGTCCAACGGCCAGGCGCTGTGGGCGCACTGCTCCACGCACCTGCACTACGTCGTCCGCGAACACCCGTTCGGCGCGCCGCTGCTGGCCGACAAGGACCTGATGGTCGACTTCGCCGCCCACACCGGCCCGGCCGACCGCGTGGCCATCGTCGCCACCGAGCCGCTGACCCGCAACGAGGCGTGGCAGGCGATGGTGCCGGGGCAGCTGATGACGTTCACCTGCGGGCAGGTGGCGACGCGGCAGTGCGCGGAGATGGCGCGCTGATGCCTCCGCGCGTCGGATCGCGCTGGCGCTCGCCCCGGTTCTCGCCGCCCACCGACGCGCTTGCGCGCCTTCGCACGCTCGCCACGCGCGTTCCCGGGCCCGTCGCCTTCCTGGCCAGCGCGCTGGTCATGCTGGCGGGGCCCTTCGCGCTCGGCGCGCTGTTCCCCGACGGCCCGATCCCCGCGACGCCCGATGCCGCCATGAACGCGGCGCCGCTCGGGGTGCTGCTGATCGTCTGGGCCGTCGTGCCCCCGCTGGAGGCGCTGTTCTGGTCGGCCTTCTTCATCGAGGCGGCCGACGCCGTCGCGCGCCGGCCGCTCGTGGGCGCGGCGCTGGGCACGCTCGGATACGGCGTCCTCTACCACGCGAAGCTCGGCGCGCTGGCCATCGCGGGAGCGGCCTGGATCGCGCTGGTCGGCAGCGCCTGCTATCTCGTCGCGCGGCAGCGATCACGCTGGCTGGCCCTGCTGTGGGCGACAGGGCTGCGCTGGATCTTCACGGGCATCGGCATCCTCTCGTACCGCGGCGTCTTCTGACCTCCGAGGCGCTGCAGGCTTCAGGCGTCATCGCGGCGCGTGGGTGCTGCAACTGCTCCGCGGTCCGTCGAGGGGTCTGGCTTCTCGAATCGCGCCGGGCCGTCCGCGACCGATGCTCTCTCTCGACCGCGATTCGAGGTGCCGGATCCCGAACGCCAGCCCGTGCGATCGGGATCAGGTACCTTGCATGCCGCGATGAGCGGCATCGGCGTATCGACAAGGCCTTGGCGCGGCGGGCAAGAAGCCAGACGCCACGGGTAGCGTTGGGCCAAACGCTAGTTCGCCGGCGCCGCTGCGCAATCCTGCCCCGCCGCCTGCGCGAACGTGCACGCCAGTCGCGCGTCGCCCTGGGCCTGCGCCGCCTCGCGCAAGGGCTGCAGCGCCCTGCTGTCCTTGCCCAGCGCCGCCAGCAGCGGCCGCCAGTCCTCGCGCGGCAGCCACGCCACCAGGCCCGCCAGCGCCGGCGTCACGCCCTCGGCCCAGTCGTACTGATGAGCGCTGCCGAAGCTCGCGGCCATGCCGGCCCGGTCGCGGAACATCCGGGCGATGCGCTTGCGCTTCTCGGCCAGCGGCAGCGTCGACGCGGTCAGCTCGGCGAGCGCCTGCGCGCGCCAGCCGGGGAACACGTCGGCCGACTTCAACGCATCGGCGTCATCGGCCATGAACGCGGCGATCCAGCGCTGGCGCAGCGCGGCGCCGTTCTCGGCCACGAAGTCGGCCAGCGACTGCGGCTGCCACGGCTTGAGCGACTCGTCCGAAGCGAGGCCGAAGCACGCGGCGGCAACGTCATCGCCGGGGCACTGCTGGTCGAAGGCGCGGAGCGCGGGATCGTTGGTGCCGCCCAGCGCCAGCAGCCCATGGCTCGCGGCATCGCCCGTCCACGTGAACAGCTCGGCGCGGCGCCCGCCGTCGCAGCCGCCGCCGCGCACGGGCAGCGTCAGCAGGAAGCGGCGCGGGCCGTCCGACTCCTTCAGCTGCAGCGCGCCCTCTTCGCCGCGAAGACTGGCGAGCGACGCCACCACGCGGCCGTCGTCGACGCGCCAGACTTCGGCCAGCAGCGTCGATTCGACGCACGGGTTCACGAAGTAGTGGCCCTCGAAGAAGCTGTTCTCGTTGGTGATCTCGCGATACGAGCCGACGCCGCCGGTGACCAGCCAGGCGCAGCCGGAGGCGCCGGGCTCGTCGATCGCCAGCAAGCGTTCGAGCCGCGGCGGATGCGCTTCTTCCTGCGGGCTGACGGGCCCGTCGACCAGGAACTCGCCGCGCACGGCCGCGCGCACGATGGCGTCCGGCGGCGCCCCCGCGCACGCGCGCGGCGCGAGCACGAACCTGCCGTGCGGCACGACGGTGGCCGGATCCTCGGGCGGAGTGGGCAGCGGCGGCAAGGCTTCGCCGGGCGGCAGCGTGACAAGCCTCGTGGCCAGCAGGTCCCGCAACGCTTGCGGATTCCCCAGCCGCAGGCACCGCACCGACAGCACGACGGGCGGCGGCCGCCGCGCGACGCTGTCGGCCATCAACGCCAGGGCCTGCACGCTGACGGGCTGCGGCGCCAGGTAGTCGGACTGGCAGGGCGTCGACCAGCGCGCGGCGGCCGACCGCACGGCCTCGGTGACCGTCTCCGGCGCCGCGGCCGCCCGCAGCTGCGCCCACTGCGCCGGCCAGTCGCTCGTCGCCGCGAACTCGTGGTGCTTGAGCAGTTCGGCGGTGGTCGGCCGATACCCGCGGGCGAACAGCGCCGGCCAGGACGCCTGCGTCATGTAGGTGCTGGCCATCACGGCCGGCCCGGGCTGCAGCGGCGCCGGCAGCCGCCCGAGGACGGCACGCCATAGCTCGGGCGTCGGATAGGGCGGGCCGTGGCTGGGCACGTCGAGGCGTCCCATCGGCACGCCCGGCAGGCCGGAGATCACGGCCGCGACGTGTCGGCGCAGCACGGCATCGTCGACCTGCGCCAGCGCCGCCATCGCCTCCGGCAGGGGCAACGCAGCCAGCCGCGAGAACCAGGCGTACAGCGTGCGGTCGTCGTCAAGCGCGGCATGCAGCGCGTCCGGCGGCACCAGGCGCAGTTCGGCGGCCCGCGTTTCCGGCGCGGCGCGAGAGACGAGGAACGCTCCGATGACGGGGCGCGCGAACGCCATGTCCTGCCACGGGCGGCGCAACGGCAGCGTGGCCCAGGCGCGGACGTCGGCGGGCGTGTCGAGCTGCCAAGCCAGCAGCTGCAACACCGGCGTCGCGACGCGAGTGTCGGCCTGCGCGAGGTCGGCCGGCTTGAACGTGGCGAATCGACCCGGCACGTGCGCGGGGCCCTGTCGGCCGACGCCTGGCACGTCGGGCGCCGGGCATCGGGCGGCGACCTGCAAGTCGCGGCCTCGCAGCGACTTCATCTGCGCGGTCGTGCGACGCTCCGCGGTGCGCGACGTGGTCTTCAGCAGCATCGGCATCAGCAGCTCCTGCTGCGCGGCCGCGAGCAGGCAGCCGCCGTACCAGCCGCCCGGCCACGCGAGGCGACGCGCCAGCTCGCGGGCGTCGGCATCGAGGGTGTCCTGCGGCGCGTACAGGTCGAACAGGCCGACCCAGCGGAACGCGAGGTCGCGCGGCGTGTGCGGCGCGACGGCGGGACGGCGCAGCAACGCGTCGACCACGCGCCAGCGACGGTAGACGATGGCCAGCTGCAGCGCGTCGTGGCCGTCCGGCTGGTCGGTCTCGCCGACTCGTACCTCCAGCCGCGGGTCGGCGCCGTGCGCCAGCAGCCACAGCGCGGTGTCCTGCAGGTTGGCGCGCAGCGCGTGGTGCAGCAGCGTGCCGCCATGCTGCAAGGCATTCAGGTCGGCGCCGGACTCGAGCTCGCCCGCCAGCGCCTCGATCAGCGAGGCCTCGTCGGTGACGTCGGCGGGACGCGAGGCCGGGAAGCTGCTGTCCTCGGACAGGCCTTGCGGCAGCGACAGCAACGCGTCGAACGCATCGTCGGTGGGGTGCCTCGCGGGCGGATCCTGCGCCCACGACGCGCCGGACAGCGCGACCAGCAGCAGCGCGGCGAGCAGGCGTGCGAAGCGATGGACGAAGGCGTGGGTCGAAGTCACGCTGCATCGTACCGGCGCCCGCCGCGTTCGGGGACGCGCCGCGCCAATCGACGAGTTATTGCGGCGCCACGCACTCCCGCCCCGCCGCCTTCGCGAACGTGCACGCGAGGCGCGCGTCGCCCTTGGCGGTTGCCGCACCGCGAAGGGACAGCAGCATCGCCGGGTCCTGCCCGATCGCCGCGAGCATCGGCCGCCAATCCTCGCGCGGCAGCCAGGCGACGAGGCCCAGGATCACGCCCCGGCTCGACGACTGCCCGAAGCTCGCTGCCATGCCGGCCTTGTCGCGGAACATCCACGCGACGCGCTGGCGCTTCTGGTCGAGCGGCAGCGTCGACGCCGTCAACGCGGCCAGCCCGGCCCGGCGCCATTCGGGCATCGGCTCGGAGAGCTCGGGCGTGCGCAGCGCCGCGAGGTCGCCGGCCTGGAACGCGTCCAGCCAGCGCTGGCGCAGCGCGCCGCCGTAGCGCTCGACGAACGTGTCTTGCGACAACATCGCCCCAGGCGTGTCCGCCGGGACGGCCGCATCGTTCATGGACGGCTGGCCGAAGCACGGCGCCGGATCCTCGGCATTGCACTGCGCGTCGAGCGCGCGCCGCGCGGGGCCGTCGTCGGTCCGCGGCAACAGGCGGCGGTTCGACGCGTCGCCCACCCACTCGAACAGCGTCGTGGATCGGCCGGCGTCGCAGGTGCCGCCGCGGAACGGCAGCGCCAGCACGAAGCGCCGCGACCCGCCCGATTCCTGCAACGCCAGCGCGCCGCCGGTCGCGCCCTCGCCCCACGGCGCGGCCACCAGCCGGCCGTCGACGCGGCGCCAGACCTCGCCGTACAGCGTGGCCTCGCCGCACGGCGTGAAGTGATGGCGGCCCTCGTAGAAGTCGTCCTCGTCGAACGACATGCGGCTGGCCACGTCGCCGCCGGACACCAGCCACGCGCAGGACTTGGCGCCGGGCTCGGCGACGGGCTGGAACCAGGTGGACGTCACGGACTCGGTTTGCGGCGGCAGCGGGCCGACATGCGCGTTCGCGAGGAACGCGCCGTGCAGCGCGGCCCGCACCGTGGCGGTGTCGGGCTCGGGCGCGCACGCGAGCGGCGTCAGCTCGAAGCGTCCGCGCAGCGGTGCGTCGGACGGCGCGGGGGCAACAGGCGCGGCCAACGCGGCGTCGGCCGGTGCCAGCGTCACGAGGCGCGTCGACACCAGCGCGCGCACGGTCGCCGGTTCGGCGCGGCGCGCGGCGCCCGTCGACAAGGTCACGACCGGCGGCGGTCGCACGCCGGCGGCCAGCATCACCTGCAGCTTCTCGGGGTCGGCCGGCTGCGGGGCGCACTCGTCGGTCGTGCAAGGGCTGGCCCAGGCGGCGATCAGGTTTGCCATCAGCGCCGTGGCGTTCTGCGGGCTCACGACCGCGCGCAGCATCGGCCAGCGATCGCGCCACTGGTCGACGGTCGACGTGCGCCACGCGGCCTCCAGGCGCGCCGGCGCCGGCACATAGCCGCGCGCGAACAACGCGGGCCACGCCGAGTCGGGCGCCAGCGTCAGGATAGGCAGGTCCGGCCGGAACTGCAGCGGCGCGGGCAGGCGCGACAGCAACGCGATCCAGAGCTTGTCCGACGCCTTCTGCGCCCGGTTCGCGTAGGGTGTGTGGCTCGCCAGGCCCAGCGATTCGCCCGCGAGGCCGGCGATGGCGGCCTCGGCGTGGCGCGCCAGGACGGCGTCGTCGATCGCGGCCAGCGTGGCCTGGGCCTGCGGCAGCGGCTGGTGCCACAGCCGATCGACCCAACCGCGCAGCGTGGCATCGTCGTCGAGCGCCACACGCAGCGCCGCGGGCGGCACCTCGTGCAGCGCGGCGTCGCGCACCGCAGCCTTCATTGGCGTGCGCACCAGGGCTTGGACGAGGGCACGCGTGAACGTCGCGTCCTGCCACGGACGGCGCAGCGTCAGCGTCGACCATTTCTGCACGTCGGCGGGCGTCTCCAGCAGCATGGCGAGCGCGGGCAGCAGCGGCTCGGCCAGGTGCGCGTCGATGCGCGCGAGTTCGGCCGGCGACAGCGTCGCAAGAAGGCCGGACCCGGGTCGGTCGGGCTCGCCGCCGAAGCGCGCTTCGGGCAGGCCGCAATTGCTCGCGACGTCGAGGTCGCGGCCCTTCAACGTCTTCGCGAATTGGACGGGCCGGCGAACGGCCGGCGCGCCGGCGGCCTTGGCCAGCATCGGCAGGACGGCGCGATCCGCCGCCGCCGCGGCCAGGCAGCCGCCGTACCAGTCGCCCGGCCACGCGAGCCGGCGCGCGAGTTCACGGGCGGTCTCGTTCAGCGAGCCGTCGCCGCGCACATCGAACACGGCACTCCAGCGGAACGCGAGCTCGCGCGCGGTGTGCGGCGCGACGGCGGGTCGGCGCAGCAACGCGTCGACGACGCGCCAGCGGCGGTAGACGATGGCCAGCTGCAGCGCGTCGTGGCCGTCAGGCTTGCCGCTCTCGACGACCTGCACTTCCAGCTTCGGATCGGCGCCGTGCGCGAGCAGCCACAGCGCGGTGTCCTGCAGGTTGGCGCGCAGTGCGTGGTGCAGCAGCGTGCCGCCGTAGAGGTAGGCGTTGACGTCCTCGCCGGACTCGAACGCGGTCGCCAGCCGCGCCTGCAGCGCCTTCTGGTCGACGTCGTCGCCTTGCGGGCCCGGCGGGAACGAGCTGTCCTCGGGCACGCCCTGGGGCAGCGACAGCAGCGCCGTGAAGGCGTTGTCCTGCGCGTGGAGCGCGGTCGTCGCCGCGACGAGCAGGGTCGCGACGAGTCGCCGGGCGATGCGGTCGCGAATGAGGCTGATAGAAGTCACGCCGCATCGTAGCGGCACGCGCTTGCCGCTGAGCGCCCGCACCGCCGCCGATCTCGCGAGGCTGCCAGGCACCCACGACCTGATCCTCGCGCTGCGCAAGGTCTCGCGGCGTCGAGGCGTAACGAAGGAAACGGCCACGGTCGAGCAAGGCCAGTTGCGAACCATTCGCACTATCATTGGAATCCACGTTCCTGGATTCCGATGACCTCGCACCGCTGGCTCCCCTTTCCTTCTTCCCTGGCCATGCTGGCCGCCGCCGCGGCGCCCGTCAGCGTGTCCGCCGCCACGTACAGCACGGCCGACGACGTCGCCCATCGCACGTTCAAGACGGCCACGGCCTTCGCCGACGTGCTGGTGGCGCCGGCGCCCGACGAATCGGTCGCGCTGGCGCCGCCCGGCGGCCTGCCGCACGGCCCGCTACGCACGATCGAGGCGCGCCAGGGCGACGCGGTGCTGGGCCGCGTGATCGTCGATGCCGTCGTCGGCAAGTTCGAGCAGATCGACTACGCCGTCGCGCTCGACGCGTCGGGCAAGGTGCTGGCCGTCGAGATCCTCACGTACCGCGAGAGCCACGGCGCCGAGGTGCGGCTGCCGGCCTGGCGCAACCAGTTCGTCGGCAAGACGACCGCCGACCCGGTCAAGCTGGGTGCGGACATCGCCAACATCAGCGGCGCCACGCTCAGCTGCACCCACATCACCGACGGCGTGCATCGCCTGGTCGCGTGGGCCGCGAAGCACCCCCTCGCGGCGAAGGCCGCCTGATGGCCCGGGTGGTCGCGCCGTGATGCGCCAGCGGGCGCGCCCGCTGCTCGGCACGCTGGTGGAGGTGCGCGCCCAGGGCGCGAGCGCCACCGCGTTCGACGTCGCGGCCGACGCGGCGTTCGACGCCGTGGCCCAGGTGCACGCGCTCATGAGCTTCCACGAACCCGGCAGCGACCTGCGCCGCATCGCGCGCGCCCACGCCGGCGAGCGCGTGGCCGTGCACCCGCACACGGCGGCCCTGCTCACGCGCGCGCAGCGCTGGGCGCGCGTGAGCGACGGCGCGTTCGACGCCGGCTGCGCGCCGCGCGCCGTCGAGAGCGGCTGGCTGCCCTTGCCCGACGACGCCGCGCGGCCCGGCCCGCTGCCGTTCGAGGAGGCGCTCGAGGTCGAAGGCAACGACGTCATCGTGCACGCGCCGGTGTGGCTCGATTTCGGCGGCATCGCCAAGGGCTACGCCGTCGACCTGGCCGTCGCCAAGCTGCGCCGCGCCGGCGTGCACACCGGCGCCGTCAACGCGGGCGGCGACCTGCGCGTGTTCGGCACGCTGGAAGAGACCGTGCACGTGCGCTCGCCGTTCGACGCGTCCGAGCTGTGGCCGGTGGCCGCGCTGCGCGACTCGGCCTGCGCCACCAGCGCGAGCGGCGAGGTCGTCGCGCGCGCGCGCGTCACCCGCGGCGCGTCCGCAGCCGCGCCGTGCTCGGTGACCGTGCTGGCGCCCACGGCGTGCGCGGCCGATGCGCTCACCAAGATCGTGTGGCAGCAGGGCGAGCTCGCGAGCGCGCTGCTGCGCAAGGCGCGTGCACGGGCGCTCGTCGTGCACACCGACGGCCGCGTCTGGCGCAGCTGATGCAGGCCGACGACCACCTCGTCGCGCACGGCCAGGGCCGGCGCGCGCGCCACCTGCTGGTGGGGGGCTGCGTGGCGCTGCTCGCCACCGGCGTCGCGTGGCTGCTGGGCCACGACGTCTGGCTGCAGCAGACGCCGTTCGGCCCGCAGCCGCATCCCGCGGTCGCCTGGCTGCTGCGCGCGCACGGCGCCATCGCGTGGTGCACGGCGGTGGTGGGCGGCGTCGTCTGGCAGGTGCACGTGCGGCCAGCGTGGCGCGTGGTGCGTCGACGTCGCGCGCATCGCCGGCGCGGGGGCAGTTCGGCGCGCACCGCCAGCGGCGTCGCAATGGTGCTGGCGCTGCTGGTGCTGTTGCTGTCGGCCATCGGCTTGCAGTACGCGCCGGAGGAGGCGCACGCGTGGCTGTCGACGATGCACTGGGTGCTGGGCATCGCGCTCACGCTGGCCGTCATCTGGCACTGGATTGCCCGGTTACGTCACTAGCCGCAGGCAGCGCAAAATCGGGCGATGACGACCGCACTGCCCACCCCCGATTTCAGCCGCTTCCCGCGCCACGCCGAACTCACCGCCCTGCTGCAGGCCTACGCGGCCGCGCGGCCCGACGTCGTCGAGCTGCGCTCCCTCGGCAAGAGCCACGAGGGCCGCGACATCTGGCTGGTGGTGCTCACGCGCAAATCCACCGGCGCCGACCTCGACAAGCCCGCGTTCTGGATCGACGGCAACATCCACGCCGCCGAGCTCACGGCCTGCACCGCGTCGCTGTACTACCTGCACCACCTGCTCGCCGGCGAGGCCGCCGACACGCGCCTCGCGCACCTGCTCGACACCCGCGTCGTCTACCTCGTGCCGCGCCTGAACCCCGACGGCGCCGAGCTGGCGCTGGCCGACGTGCCGCGCTTCATCCGCTCGTCCACGCGCC
>FSXQ01002373.1_pt1 | contig 14031 bp, 8 predicted proteins | sample 1638011 | NCBI WGS metagenome assembly FSXQ01 (sample SAMEA3914789, study PRJEB12502) | metagenome | biome: forest; material: soil | place: Canada | collected 2011-07-03 | depth 0.3 m | reverse complement strand
TCGAGACGCATGGCGGCCTGATCGTGGCCTACCTCGGCGGCGTCGCCACGCACGTCTGGACGATCCGCGGCTACTTCGAGACCATCCCGGTGGAGATCGAGGAATGCGCAAAGGTCGACGGCGCGAGCCACTTCCAGGCCTTCTTCCGCGTGCTGCTGCCGATGGCCGTGCCCATCCTGATGGTCGTGTTCGTGCTGGCATTCGTGGGCACCATCATCGAGTACCCGGTGGCGTCGATCCTGCTGCGCGAGGAGTCCAACCTCACGCTGGCCGTCGGCTCCAAGTACTACCTGGCCGACCAGAAATACCTGTGGGGCGACTTCGCCGCCGCGGCCGTGCTGTCGGGCCTGCCGATCACGGCCGTGTTCCTGGCGGCTCAGCGCTGGATCGTGTCGGGCCTCACCGCCGGGGGCGTCAAGGAATGACGCGCACGGGGCTCGTCACGCTGCTGGCGAGCGCGTGCTGCGCCGGCGCCTTCGCGCAGACGACCGCGCCGCGCGAGAACGACGCCAACGGCTTCGACCAGGCGCTCGCCGGCGTGTTCGAGGCCCGCGAGCAGGACTGGCGCGACGGCGCCGTCGTCTACCAGGTCCACGTCGACCGCTTCGCGCCGCCCGCCAACCTCGAGGCCAAGCGCGCGCTGTACCCCGCGCCCAAGAAGCTGCACGCATGGACGGACCTGCCCACGCACGGCACCTGGCTGCCCGACGCCAAGGTCTGGAGCCACGAGATCGACTTCTGGGGCGGCGACCTGCAGAGCCTGCGCGGCAAGCTCGACTACGTGCAGGGCCTGGGCGCTGACGTGCTGTACCTGAACCCGATCGACCTCGCCTACACCAACCACAAGTACGACACGCTGGACTACCGCGCGGTCTCGCCGGAATACGGCACGCGCGACGACGCCCGCGAGCTCGCGCAGGACGTGCACCGGCGCGGCCTGAAGCTGGTGCTCGATGGCGTGTTCAACCACATGGGCCGCAACTCGCCGCTGTTCAAGCAGGCCGAGTCGGATACCCATAGCCCGTATCGCGACTGGTTCGTCTTCGGCCCGCAGTACGCCGGCGGCGCGCGCTCGTGGGCGCTGGCCGAGAACCTGCCCGAGTTGAACCTCGAGAACCCCGCCGTGCGCGACGACCTCTACGGCGCGCACGCCTCCATCGTGCGCGGCTGGCTGCGCGACGGCGTCGACGGCTGGCGCCTCGACGTCGCCTTCGACATCGGCTTCAAATATCTCGGCGAACTCACGCAGGCCGCGCACGACGAGAAGCCCGGCTCGCTGGTGGTGGGCGAGATCGCCAACTTCCCGAAGGAGTGGTACCCGTCGGTCGACGGCCTGATCCACTTCACGCTGCGCCAGGTGATCATCAACATGGCCGCGGGCCGCATCGACGCAGCCACGGGCCAGAAGATGATCGACCGCATCGTGCAGGACGCCGACTACGAGCACATCCTGAAGTCGTGGGTCTACCTCGACAACCACGACACCCCGCGCCTGGCCAGCGCCCTGCCCGACGCGCGCGCGCGTCGCCTCGCGCAGGTGCTGCAGTTCACGCTGCCCGGCTCGCCCGACCTCTACTACGGCACCGAGCTCGACATGCCAGGCGGCAACGACCCCGAGATGCGCGCGCCGATGCGCTGGGATCTCGTGAAGCCCGACAACGCCGTGTTGAACTGGACCAAGCGCCTCGTCGCGCTGCACAAAGGCCACCGCGCGCTGCGCGTCGGCAACTACCGCACCGTCACCGCGGGCAAGCTGGTCGGCTTCGAGCGCTACACCGATCGCGCGGCCGACGCCGTCGTCGTGCTGCTGAACCCGACCGACCAGGACGTCACCGACACCGTGCTGGTGCCCGACTCCAAGCTGATGGACGGCACGCGCATGGTCAACCTGCTGGCCGACAAGAGCGCGCCGGGCGACGTGGCCGACGTCAAGCTGTTCGCCGCCCTGATGCACCTCACGCTCCCCGCGCGCGGCTTCGTCGTGCTCAAGCCCGACGTCGCGCCGCCGGGCGGCTACACCAACTACAAGCGCGTTCAATGATCCGCCGTCCGCTCGCCGCCTTCACGCTCACGCTCGTCGCCTCGTCCTCTTTCGCCGCCGACTGCCGACCCGACCCGCTCGCCGCCCGCCCGCTGTTCCTGCGCGGCACGCACAACGACTGGCGCGCCGAGGACGACACCGCGCTCGACTGGCGCTGCGACCATTGGGAATACGCCGGCAAGCTGGCCGGCGACGTCACGCTGAAGATCGGCGACGAGGACTGGTCGCCCGACGCCGATTTCGGCGCCGCCACCGAGATGGCGCTCGTGCCCGGCACGCCCGTGCCGCTCGTGCGCAAGGGCGCCGCGTTGAAGGTGCACCTGAGCGGCCTCGAACGCCTCACGCTGACTCCCGCGGCCGCCGCCGGCGGCGCGCCCATGTTGCTGCTCGTCGACCTGCCGCCGGGCACCGCGCTGCCCGCATCGTCCACGTCCACGTCCGCGATCACCGACCCCGTCGCCGCGAGCCTCGCGTTCGACTCGCAGAAACTCGCGGACAAGACCCCGTACGGTGCCGTGCCCATCGGCACCGACATCGCCTTCTCGCTGAGCGCCCTGCCCGGCGTCGAGCAGGTGACGCTGGTGGTGCAGAAGCGCCGCCTCGAGGGCGACCAGAAGCTGCTCGAGTACACCGACCTCGCGCGCGTGACGCTCGCGCGTGCGCCCGCCGACGCGAGCGGGCACGAACGATGGACCGGCCACTACCGCTTCGCCACGCCCGCCGTCCACGGTTACTGGTTCGAGGCCCGCGTGAACGGCCGCACGTTCGTCCTCGAGAACAACGCGACGCCGATCTACTGGACGCGCGAGAAAGGCGCCGGCGGCGCCGGCGTGGTCGCCGATCAGCCGTCGACGCCGCGCCGCATCCGCCGCTTCCGCGAGACGGTCTACGCGCCGTACACGGTGCCGGCGTGGGCGAAGGACGCCGTCTACTACTACATCTTCCCCGAGCGCTTTCGCAACGGCGATCGCAGCAACGACCCGAAGCCCGGCGTCGACGCCTTCCACGACAAGACGGTGGAGTTCCACGCGAACTGGAACGACAAGCCCTGGCGCCCGAACTCCGGCGACGGCAGCGACGACCAGTGGAGCAACGACTTCTTCGGCGGCGACATCGCCGGCATCCTCTCCAAGCTGGACTACATCAAGAGCGTCGGCGCCAACACGCTGTACATCACGCCGATGTTCACCGCGGCCAGCAACCACAAGTACGACACCGCGGACTGGAAGCACATCGACCCGCACTTCGGCGGCAACGACGCGTTCGCGCGCCTGTGCCGCGAAGCCGCCAGGCGCGGCCTGCGCGTGCTGCCCGACGCGTCGTTGAACCACACCGGCGCCGACTCGATCTACTTCGACCGCTTCGGCACGCGCGGCGGCCAGGGTGCGTTCGAGGGCGGCAAGGTCAACCCGGCGTCGCCATACGCCACCTGGTATACGTTCGACGCCACGCAGTCCGACCCCGACAAGCAGTACAAGGGCTGGGCCGGCGTGTCCGACCTGCCCGAGATCGACAAGTCCTCGAAGTCGTTCCGCGACTACGCGTACGGCGCGCCCGACTCGGTGATGAAGACCTACCTGAAGCTGGGCGCGGCCGGCTGGCGCATGGACGTCGCGCCGTGGGTGCCCGACGACTTCTGGCGCGAGTGGCGCACCGCGGTCAAGCACGCGAAGCCCGACGCGATCACGGTGTCGGAGACGTGGTGGGACGCGTCCAAGTTCTTCCTCGGCGACGAGTTCGACTCGACGATGAACTACATCTTTCGCAACGCCGTGCTCGACTACGCGAACGGCGGCGACGCGCGCACGATGGTGGCCAACCTCGAGCTGATGCGCGAGTCGTATCCGCCGCAGAGCTTCTCGGCGCTGATGAACCTGCTGTCCTCGCACGACGTTCCGCGCACGCTGCACGTGTTCGGCGACGTCGACGGCGCCACGCCGGCGCAGGCGGCGCTGGCCAAGGACAAGCTGCGGCTGGCGATGCTGTTCCAGATGACCTACCCCGGCGCGCCGGCCATCTACTACGGCGACGAGGTGGGCGTCACCGGCGGCCCCGACCCGATGAACCGCGCCACCTACCCGTGGCCCGACCTCGGCGGCCATCCGGACGATCGCCTGCTGGCCGACGTGCGCCAGCTCACGGCGCTGCGCCAGGCGCTGCCGGTGCTGCGCCACGGCACGCTGCGCGCGCCGCTGTACGCCGACGAGCACGTCGTCGTGCTGGCCCGCCAGGACGCCGGCCGCTGGGCCATCACGGCCACCAACAACGGCGACGCCGCGCGCACGGTGGACGTCGTCCTGCCCGCGGACGCGCCCGCTCGCTGGGCCGACGCGATCACGCACGCCGCGCACGACGCCCCATCGCGCACGCTGCGCATCGACGTGCCGGCGCGCTTCGGCGTCGTGCTGGTGAACGCCGCGCGACCCTGAGCGCGCGGCCGCGCGGCCGCGTCCGTGCGAGACTGTCCCCATGAACTGGGACGACCCCGCCGAACGCTTCTTCAACCCGCGCCCGACGGTCACCACCGTGCCGCTGCCGGGGGCGACGCCGGTGGTCGTGGTCGACGACGTGCTGCTGGACCCGGGCGACCTCGTCGCGTGGGCCGCCCGCCAGGCCTTCCAGGCACCGCGCGGCTTTCCATATCCGGGCGTCGTCGTGCCGGCGCCGGCCGGCCTGTCGGCACGCTTCGCCGAGTTCTTCGCCACCCACGTGCAACAGGCGCTGGACGTGCACGCCTCGCTGGCGCACGACCTCCGCCTGTCGATGGTGACGACGCCGCCCGCGCAGCTCGATCCGCGGCAATGGCAATGCCATCGCGACGCGGTCGCGCCGGACGCCTCGGTCGCCTACGTCGCCTCGGTGCTGTACCTGTTCCACGACGCGTCCCTCGGCGGTACGAGCTTCTACGTGCCGCGCCAGCCGCCCGAGGTCATCGAGCCCCTGCTCCGCGACAGCGCCACGCTCGGCGCCGCGGCGTTCACCGCGCGCCACGGCCTCGAGCCGGGCTACATGGACGGCAGCAACGCGTTCTTCGAGCGTGTGGCGTGCGTGCCCGCGGCCTGGAACCGGATGATCTTCTACGACGCCGGCTTCTTCCACTCCGGCGACATCGGAAAGCCGGACCGGCTCAGCGCCGATCCGGCCGTCGGCCGACTCACGGCCAACGCGTTCCTCAACTGCCGTCGCGACGTGACGACACGCTGAGGCAAGGGCCCCGGCCCGCGCGACGACACCCGCCGCGCGAGCCGAGGCGCATGCTCAGAACTGCACCGCGAACGGGCTGTTGCTGGCGTTGGTGCCGCTCACCTTGATGTAGACCGAGAACATGCCCGAGCCGCCAGCCACGCACTTGAACGCGCCCGAGGCGCCCGGCGCGAGGCTGCTGGGCGATGTCGCGGGGTTGTACTGGTACCACGAGCCCGTGGCGCTGCTGGTCATCGCGCAGGTGTACGTGATGCCGGTGATGCTGCCGATGCCGGAGTTCTTGACGGTCAGCGTCGCGGTGTCGCCGCCGCTGTCCAGCGCCGTGTGCGTGCCGCCCAGCGACGCGAACGTGCCTTGCGCCGAACCGGGCGTGAACGCCGTGGCGAAGCTGCTCACCACCAGGCTGCCGTAGCCGCTCGCGTAGTCCCAGCCGACCGCCGCGTTATAGCCCGTGTTGTTGCCCGACGTGATGTCGTGGAACCAGTACGAGTGCGTCGCCGCGCCCGCGTAGAGCGCCTGCGCCGGGAACGCCAGCGTGTTCGCGTTCTGCGACTGGATGCGCGACCAGAAGCCCGCCCACAGCGGCGCGGCGAGGCTGGTGCCGCCCACCTGGTTCTGCACGCCCTTCCACAGCACCAGCGCGCCGCTGTTGGGGTCGGCGTCGAACGAGATGTCCGGGATGCCGCGCTTCGTCGACGCGCCGATCACGCCCGCGCTGGTCTGCCAGTTCGGCGCGGCCTGCGTGCTCGACGGGCCGCCGCCGGCGCCGGTCCACACCGCCTCGGCGTTCCACGTGCCGTTGGTGTGGTTCACCTGCGTGCCGCCGACGGCGATCACGTACGGCGAAACGGCCGGCCAGCTCTGGCCCGCGGTCGTGCTGCCGCAGATCACGGCGCCGGAGTCGCCCGAGGACACCGAGAACATCTGCCCCTGCGCCACGGCGGCCTGGAACACCTGGTTCTCGGACGCCAGCGTCGCCGCCGGCTCCGAGTTCTCGCAGATGCCCAGCGACACGTTGATCGCGCGCGCCTTGTTGTCGGTGACGGCGCGGTTGTAGCCCTGCACGAGGTCGCTGTCGTTCAGCGTGGGCACGTCGTAGAACACCATCGACTTGATGGTGCCGCCGGCGGCCGCCAGCGAGGCCTGGCTGTCCAGGTTCCACTCGAGCTGGTTGGTCGTGTCGGCGCTCGCGTTGCCGATCACCGTGGTCGTGACCGGAGGCGCCGGGTAGCCCGCGCTGGCCGCGAAGTTGTTGAGGTCGGTGATGGTCTGCGCGACGCTGCCCTGCGTGATGATCGCGATGGTGGCGTTGCTGGCCGTCGGCAGGCTGGAGGCGCTGTAGATCGATGGGAAGTCGGTCATCTTCACCGCGCCCACCGACTGCGTGGTCACCAGCGGCGTGACGGCGCCCAGCGTGCTCACGGCCGAATGCGCGACGTGCACGGTCTGCAGGCCGACGATGCCCAGCACCGAGTCGGCCAGGCGCGCCGGCACGCGGGCGTCGGTGACGTTGGCGTACGCGCGGCGGCCGTCGACGTCGAACTCGTGCAGCTCGGTGCCGAACGCGCGCGCCACCACCGCGGCGCGGCCCGTGGCGCTCACCAGCAGGTTGTTGTCGGCGACCTCGACGTCGTGGAAGCCCTGCGCCTTCAGGTACGCCGCGACGGCGTCCGCCTGGCTCGCGGTGGGCGCGTGGCGCGCCTTGAATTCCTGCGGCGTCAGCGGGCGCACGTCGCGCGAGCCCGCGATCAGCTCGCGCGTGAGCGTGTCCAGCCGCGGCTGGTCGCGCAGCTTCAGCGACACGACGATGCGCACCTCGGCGGCGGCGGCCAGGGCGCCGACGTGGCGGGCGCTGCCGGTGTCGTGCGCGCGCGTGGCGGCCGGGCCCCAGGCCTCGTCGGCGGCGTGGACGGCGGTGCAGAGTCCGGCGGCCAGCAGGGCCGTGGCGAGCGTGCGGGTGATGTGGCGCGTGCCGGCGAAGGCGCGCGTCGTGGTGGTCTTCCTCATTCGCTTGTTCCCCTTGAAACTAGATTGATGTAGTCAAACAACTTAAGCAATTCAGTCCAATACCATGCGTAGCGGATCTACATGCCAATGTTGCGGGGCGACTTTAAGTGTGGTGAATGACATCATTCCCCGCGTTTACCCGTTTTCTTGGGGCTGCGCTGCGAATCTAGGGGTGTCTTCTCCGCACGACGGTTACGACACCGGGAGCACTGAATGTAACGTAACTACTTTTCAATTCAACGACTACCAGGGCACGCATGGCGTACCGCGGAACGCCGCGACGAGCCCGGGCGGCATGCGCAACGATCGCTTCGAAGTCGTGGGGCCCGCGCGCGAGGCCAGGAAGGCGGCACCCTCATCCCGAGGCGCCGCGATCGTCAGGTCACTTGCAGTCGTCGATGCCCGCGACCACGCCGCCCTGCTGCTGCGCCTGGCAGCGCGCAGAGCCGCGCGCGATGTCGTGCTGCTGCTGCGCCTTGAGGCGCTCCTCGGCGCTCTGGAACTTCTTGGCGTTGTCCAGGTCCGCCTGCAGGTTCGGCGCCTTGTCGGGGCGTGAAATGGTGGTGATGTTGTCGTCGCCCACCTTGAGGAAGGTCCAGAACGTGGCCTTGGCGCCGCTGGGCCAGACGGCCGTCACCTCGGGCGTGCGCACCTGCGTCGAGCCGGCCTCCGCACTGTAGCGCCGCATCTGGGGCGCGACGCCGATGGCCTGGCCGCCTTCGAAGAGCGTAGCGCCGGCGGGCGAGGTCTCGTAGGTCAGCTTGGCGCCGGGTTCGGGCGTCGCGCAACCCGAGAAGAGCGCGGCGACGGCGGCCAGTGCAAGGCCGGACAACAGCTTGTTCATGAAGGTCTCCTTGATTTTTGGGTGGGGGTTCAGGCGGCGCGGATCGGCGCGGCCGCGCAGTGGTCGGCGATGTACTTGTCGTGCGTGGGCATGACGTCGACGCAAGAGGCGATGACGGCCGCCACCTCGTCGAGGTACTTCGCGATGTCGGGCTCGGGCATCAGGTCGGTCAGCGGGTGGTAGGCGCGCGGGATCAGGCGCTGGCCGTGCATGACCTGGGTCCAGCTGGTCTTGGCGAACAACTCTTCGCCTTCGCGGAACACGCGGCCGTCGGCCTGGAACAGCGCCATGCGCTCGCGCAGCGGCGCCGGGACGTCCATCTCGCGGCAGTAGTTCCAGAACGGCGTGTCGTTCCGCTCGGTGGCCTTGTAGTGCAGGATGATGAAGTCGCGCACCCAGTCGTACTCCATCCGCATCATGCGGTTGAACTGGTCGCTCACGGCCTCGTCGAAGCCCGCGCTCGGGAAGTACGTGAGCAGGTGGGCGATGGCCATCTGTACCAGGTGGATGCTGGTGGACTCGAGCGGCTCGAGGAACCCGCCGGCCAGGCCGATGGCGACGACGTTCTTGTTCCACGACTTGTTGCGGCGCCCGGTCTGGAAGCGCAGCGCGCGAGGCTCGGCCATCGGCGGGCCGTCGAGGTTGCCCATGAGGATGGCGGTGGCCTCGTCCTCGCTCATGAACTTGCTGGAGAACACGTGGCCGTTGCCCACGCGGTGCTGCAGCGGAATGCGCCACTGCCAGCCGGCCCCGCGCGCGGTGGCGCGCGTGTACGGCGTGATCGTGCCCGTGGACGCGCTCGGCACCGCGATGGCGCGATCGCACGGCAGCCAGTGCGACCAGTCCTCGAAGCCCGTCTTGAGCGCGCCCTCGATCAGCAGGCCGCGGAAGCCCGAGCAGTCGATGAACAGGTCGCCCTTGATCACCTGGCCGGACTGCAGCGTGACCGACTGCACGAAGCCGTCGCCCTCGCGCTGCTGGACGTCGGTGATGCGCCCTTCCACGCGCTTGACGCCGCGCTCCGTCGCGTACTTGCGCAGGTAGCGCGCGTACAGCGTCGCGTCGAAATGGAACGCGTAGCGGATGTGCGAGAGCGGCGACTTGGCCAGGTCCGAGCGCGGGCGCATGAACTTGTTCTGCGCGCAGGCCGCCGTGTTGATGGAGAACTTCTCCAGGTCGGGCAGCTTGCCGGCGAGGTGCTGCTTGAGCCAGTACTGGTAGAAGTCGACCGTGTACACCTCCTGCCCGATGCTGCCGAAGCCGTGGATGTAGCGGTCGCCCAGGCGGCCCCAGTTGACGAACTCGATGCCCAGCTTGAACGAGGCCTGCGTCTCCCGCATGAACTCGTCCTCGTCGATCTGCAGCATCTGGTTGAACAGCGAGATCATCGGGATCGTGGCCTCGCCCACGCCGATCGTGCCGATCTCGTCGGATTCGACCAGCGTGATGTCGTACTGCCCGCGCAGCACCTGCGAAAGCGCCGACGCCGTCATCCAGCCCGACGTCCCGCCGCCCACGATCACGACGTCCAGCTTGCCGGCTTCATTCATGAGAGGAACTCCTGGCCAGGCCTCGCGAAGAGCCCGGCCGAAAATTGAAAAACCCTTGCCGACGAGCCGCCGCGCAAGGGTTTGGAGATGCGCTGCCGCATCGACTGTACGACAGCGCGGAGCGCCGCTTTACAGCTTGTACGACAGGCGCAGGTCGACCGAGGCACCCGTCTTGTTGGTGCTGGTGATCGAGCCGGCGTAGTTCGACTCCTTGTAGACCGGCTTGTTCAGGTTGTTGCCTTCGAGGCGAACGCCCAGGCCCTTCAGCCAGCCTTCCTGCACTTCGTAGCCCACCTGCGCCGAGATCCACTTCTGCGGCTCGATGTAGGTCAGCGTCGGGTAGCCGCCGATCTGGCTGTTGGCCACGCTGCCGATGTAGCGCGAACGCGAGTTCTCGGCAATGAACGCGCTGAAGCCGGCGCGTTCGTAGTACAGCATGATCTTGTCGTTGATGTGCGAGAGGCCCAGCAGCGGGATGGTGCCGCTGTTCGGTGCCTGCGTCGGGTTCTGGCCGATCGTGTTGGGCATGTGGACGGAGCTGCTCGTGTCCGAGAAGCTGGCGTTCATGCCCATGCCGGTCAGCCAGGACGTCAGCATGCTGAACGGCAGTTGAGCGGTCAGCTCGATGCCCTTCAGGTTGCCGCCGTGGCCGTTCACGCTGGTCGTGTACTGGCCGATGTAGCCGACGTTGGCCGGCGGGGTCAGGCCCACCGCGCCCGCGCTCGTCGTGAAGTCGTAGTTCAGGTTGGTGTACGGCACGATGTACGTGTCGAGGCGCTTGTAGAACAGCGCGGCGCTGACGTAGCCTTCCTTGTTGGCGAAGTACTTCTCGTACGAGAGATCCAGCGCCTTGGCCTTGAACGGCTTCAGGTACGGGTTGCCGGCGGAGCCGATCAGCTGGCCGTGCGGGTGCGCGTCGGAGACCGTGCTGTCGTAGGCCACGGTGAACGAGTTGCGCATCGCGGTCAGGTCGGAACGCGCGATCTGGATGCCGGCGCCGAAGCGCAGCAGGTTGTCGCCACCCAGGTCGGCCGTCAGGTTCAACGACGGCAGGACGTCGCCGTAGCGCGTGCCGGCCACCATCGCGTTGGCTGCCGGGTTCTGCAGCACCACGCCCGAGCCGATGTCGGCGCGGAAGCCGCCCGACGACTGGTCGGTGTAGACGTACTGCAGGCCGACGTTGCCGCGCACCGGGATCTTGGAGATTTCGGTGTCGATGTCGAACTTGGCGTACGCGGTGCTGACGTTTTCCTTGACGGTCCAGGTCTTGGACAGGATGTCGTCGTTGTACTTGCTGGTCAGCGAGACGCCCGGCACCAGGCTGTCGGTCGGGTCGAACGTCAGCGCGCTGATGCCCGTGCCGCCGAGGTTGCTGTCGACGTAGGCGCCGGCCGGGTACGCGACCGGGTTGTTCAGCGAGCCGTCCGCCGGGACGATCAGCGCTTCGATGGCCTTGCGGTCCTTCGTGCGCTTGGTGATGTTCACGCCGAACTGCAGGTCGCTGAACGCGCTGTCGGGCAGGTCATGCGTGAAGTCGGCGCGCAGGGCGTCGATCTTGTCGATGGTGGTCGGGCCCTTGAAGTAGCCGTCCTGCGGCACCGCGGGGTTGCCGCTCCAGCCCGCGCCCATGTTGCGGAACATGATCTTGGCCGGGTCGGTGTAGGCCGACGCGTTGCCCAGCGTCAGCTGCGGCACGCCGAAGCCGTTGGGCGTCGTGAACGACAGCGTGTCCGCGCCGCTGATCTGGCCGTAGAACTCGATGTCGTGCTCGATGCGCTTGGCCGAGTTGTGGCTCACGTCCACCGAGGCGCGCCACGTGTCGGACAACTTGGCGCTGTTCTTCCAGCCGAACGACTGCAGCGTGTCGTTGTCCATCACGTTCTCGGAATCGATGATGATGCCGGTCGCGTCGTTGTTCGGCGAAGGCAGCGTGAACGTGCCCGAGGTGATGTTGCCGCCGGCGACGGTGGCGTTCTGCACCGCGAGGCCGCCGAGGCCGACCTTCAGGAACGTGTTCTTCTTCGTCGTGAAGATCTTCGCGTGATAGAAGTCGATCTCGCTGGTGAAGTTCGCGTTCGGCTTGAACTCGAGCACGCCGGCCAGGCCGTCGCGGTCGTCGCGCAGGTGCGTGTTCTGCACGCTCAGGCCGGAGCCGAAGCCGGGGATGTTGACGTCGTCGTAGCCGCTCGGCGCCTTGGTCGCGTCGGCGTCGGGCGTGCCGAGGTTGTGGCCCGCGGCGTCGAAGGCCTGGTGGCCGCCGTCGCCCCAGTTGCCGGCACCGACCTGGTTGCTGCGGCCGAACGCGTGCACGAAGCCCACCGCGAGACCGAACTTGCGGTCGGCGAACTGGTCGACGTAGGTCAGCGCGTAGCGGTTGCCGTGGCCCAGCTCGCCGGGCACGCCGCGACCGGTTTCCGTCTTCTCGCCGCTCACCGCGAACACGCGGCCGGGCATCATCAGCGGATCGATCAGCTTGTTGTCGATGGTGCCGGCCAGGCCGGCGGTCATCAGGCTGGAATCGGCGGTCTTGTACACCGTGGCGCCGGCGATCAGCTCGGCCGGGTACACGCTCAGGTCGACGGCACGGCTGTCGCCGGTGCTGGTCTGTTCGCGGCCGTTGAGCAGGTAGCCGTTGAAGTCGGGGCCGAGGCCGCGGATGGACACGTTCGTGGCCTTGCCGTCACGGTCGCGCTGCGCGGTGACGCCAGGCAGGCGAGCCAGCGATTCGGCGATCGTCGTGTCGGGCAGCTTGCCGATGTCCTCGGACGAGATCGCTTCGACGATCTGGTCGGAGTTCTTCTTGACCGAGATGGCGGCTTCGATGCCCCGGCGGATGCCGGTCACCGTGACCTGTTGCGTCTCGGCGCCCGAGGCGGCCTGCGAGGCCGACGGTGCCGCAGCTGCGGCGCCCTGCGCGTAGACCGAGCTCGAGGCGGCCAGGGCGACGAATGCGCCCATCGTGGCTTGTCCTGCGAACGCCATGGTCGGCTTCAGCTTGAAAGCGGCGGCCGAACGCTTACCCATTGAGTTATTCACCAGCATGTCTCCTAAGTTCTGCGGTCTGCCGCCCTGCGGCGCGCCGGTCGATACGAAGTGTTTGTAGTCAAACGACCCTCAGTGCTTGAGGGCCAGAAATCAGATGTATTAAAACTAGATCATCAGATTCTTGAGCGAAGTTTACCGATGTTTTACGTGATTGCAATGCCCTCCTGCCTAGGAAACGGCGCATTTCGGTGCCTGCGACACGGGTAGAAACACGGGGGTCGCACCGCCTTGATGCGTTCACGTGCTGGTTCACCCCAAGACACTTATGTAGCTCAATTACTTACCCTGGCTTAGTTTTGTAGCCGCACGTGGCCTTCCTGCCGAGCTTCTCGCCGATGGAACCGTTTCCGCCGCCTGCGAAACCAGGGCCAACTGGCCCGACAATCAGCGCATGAATGCGGAAAGCACCCCAGACGTGAAAGACAGCCCCTGGTCGCCAGCCTCCCCCACGGAGCCGCGACTGCTAGCCGACATCGGCGCCACCTACGCGCGTTTCTGCGTGGAGGATTCGCCGGGCCACTTCAACCATGTCGTGGTCTATCCGTGCGCCGACTTCGCCGGCTTCGCCGACGTCGTGCAGGCTTACCTGAAGGGCCTCGAGGCCACGCCGCCGCGCCACGCCGCCATCGCCATCGCCAACCCGATCAACGGCGACGCGGTGCAGATGACGAACCGCGACTGGGCGTTCTCCATCGAGCGCGTGCGCCAGCAGCTGGGCCTGGCCACGCTGCTCGTCGTCAACAACTTCACCGCGCTGGCGATGGCCCTGCCCGGACTGCAGCACGGCCAGCGCGTGCAGGTGGGCGGCGGCGAGGCCCAGCCCGACGGCGCGATCGCGCTGCTCGGCCCGGGCACCGGACTGGGCGTCTCGGGCCTGGTGCCGGCGGAGGACCGCTGGTCCACGCTCGCCACCGAAGGCGGCCACGTCAGCTTCGCGCCCAACGACGAGCGCGAGCTGAAGGTGCTGCAGCACGCCTGGCAGCACCTGCCGCACGTGTCGGCCGAGCGGCTCATCTCCGGCCCCGGCATCGAGCTGATCCACGAAGCGCTCACCGCCGGCACCGCGCAGGGCGGGCAGCGCCTGACCACCGCCGAGATCGTGCGGCGCGCCGTCTCGAAGGCCGACCCGGCCAGCGTCGACGCCATCGACTGCTTCTGCGGCATGCTGGGCAGCTTCGCGTCGAACCTCGCGCTCACTCTGGGCGCCACCGGCGGCGTCTACATCGGCGGCGGCATCGTGCCGCGCCTGGGCGAGTTGTTCGAGCGCTCGCAGTTCCGCGCGCGTTTCGAGGCCAAGGGCCGCTTCTCGTCGTGGCTCGCGCGCATACCCACTTATGTAT
>FSXQ01000853.1_pt1 | contig 14043 bp, 12 predicted proteins | sample 1638011 | NCBI WGS metagenome assembly FSXQ01 (sample SAMEA3914789, study PRJEB12502) | metagenome | biome: forest; material: soil | place: Canada | collected 2011-07-03 | depth 0.3 m | reverse complement strand
GTTCCTGATGAAGTTCAACGGCGAGGGCATCCAGCACATCGCGCTGCTGTGCGACGACCTGCTGCCGACGATCGACAAGCTGGGCCTGGCCGGCGTGCCGCTGATGACCGCGCCCAACGACATCTACTACGAGATGCTGGCCGCCCGCCTGCCCGGCCATGGCCAGTCCGTGCCCGAGCTGCAGTCGCGCGGGATCCTGATGGACGGCAGCACCGAAGGCGGCACGCCGCGCCTGCTGCTGCAGATCTTCTCGCAAACCCACCTGGGCCCGGTGTTCTTCGAGTTCATCCAGCGCAAGGGCGACGACGGCTTCGGAGAAGGCAACTTCAAGGCGCTGTTCCAGTCGATCGAACGCGACCAGATCCGGCGTGGCGTGCTGAAGGCCGAAGCGACGGCCTGATAGCCCCTGGCTCGACAAGACGGCGCCTGCGTGGCGCCGCTTTTCGTTCTGAAGGGCCTTGGCGGCGCCAAGCCGCGTCGACATCGGGTTCCATGTACAACGCTGTTCGCGGCAGACAGCGGAGACGACATGAGAAACATCGACGAGCACACGATCACCGAGGCGGTACTGCACAGCATCGCCAACACCCCCGACCCGCGCCTGCGGCAGGTCATGACGTCGCTGGTCACGCACCTGCACGACTTCGTGCGCGAGGTGCGCCTGACGGAAGATGAGTGGCAGGCCGGCATCGCTTTCCTGACCGCCACCGGCCAGAAGTGCACCGACACGCGCCAGGAGTTCATCCTGCTGTCGGACACGCTGGGCATCTCGATGCTCACCATCGCGCTCAACCACGCCAAGCCCGCCGGCGCCACGGAGGCCACGGTGTTCGGCCCGTTCCATACGGAAGATGCACCGCACGTCGCGCAGGGCGCGGACATCGCGGGCGGCGCGCCGGGCTTGCCGCTGTTCGTCCATGCCGTCGTGCGCGGCCCGAACGGCGAGCCCGTCGCCGACGCCGACGTCGACGTCTGGCAGGCCGACGAGGACGGGCTCTACGACGTGCAACGCCCCGAGCTGGGCCACGCGCGTCGCGCACGTGCGGTGCTGCGCACGGACGCGCAAGGCACGCTCCGCTTTCGCAGCGTCCTGCCGCCGCCCTATCCGATTCCCGTCGACGGCCCCGTCGGACAGATGCTGGCCGCCACGGGCCGCCATCCCTGGCGTCCAGCGCACGTCCACTTCATGATCCGGGCGCCCGGCTACCAGCCGCTGACCACGCACATCTTTCGCGACGGGGACCCGTATCTGGACTCCGACGTGGTGTTCGGCGTGCGCTCGTCGCTCGTCGGCGACTACGTTGAACACGCGCCGGGCACGGCACCCGACGGCCGCGTCATCGAGACACCGTTCTTCACGCTGAACCAGATCTTCGTGCTGGCGAGCGACACGTCGGCTTCGCGCTGACGACGCGCGGCGCCTGTCAGGCCGTCGCGGAGACCACCTGCGACAGCGAAGTCGTGCGCTGGTGCAACTGGTCGATCTGCTCGGCCAGGAACAACGCGTCGCGAGCGACGCCCGAGAAGCGGCCCGAGCCCCAGGTGTGCAGCCACGGCAACCCGAGGAAGTACAAGCCCTTCTGCGCGGTGACGCCACGCACGTGGCCCGGGTGCCCCCGGCCGTTGAACACGGGCGCCTCCAGCCACGAGAAGTCGGGCTGGAAGCCGATGCACCACACCACCGATGTGATGCCCGCGGTTCGCAGGGCCAGCGTCTCGCGCTCCTGCGGCACCTGCCACCCGGGCTCGTAGACGCTGCCCGGCGGCGCGTCGATGCATCGCTGCGCGATGAACTTGTCGATGGACGCATTGATGCCGTTGTAGATCCGGTCGGCATGCGCGAGGTTGCTGGCCAGGTCGGGGGCGAAGCGCAGCACCTCGCCGTCCAGGCCCTGCAGCAGGCCATACAGCTGCATGCCTTCGGCGGCGAACTTGCGCAGGTCGATGTCGCGTCCGCCGTCGCGACCGGTCACGTAGTGGTTGGTGTTGTCGCGCACGCCTTCGCGCAACGGGTGATCGTCGACGGGCATGTCGTAGTAGTTCATCTCGGCGAGCCAGTCCACCACGTCCTTGCCGCGATAGAAGCGCGCGCAGCGCGGCGCGTCCCCGGTGGCCAGCACCACTTGCCGGCCCGCCAGGTGCAGATCCTCGGCGATCTGCGAGCCCGACTGCCCGTTGCCCACCACCAGCACGGCGCCCGCCGGCAAGGCCTGCGGATTGCGGTACTGCTCGGAATGCAGTTGCAGGATGTCGCGCGGCAACCGTTCGGCCAGGCGCGGCACGATGGGCACGTGATAGCCCCCCGAGGCCACCACCACCTGGTCGGCGGTGAAGTCACCGCGCGCCGTGGCGATCCGGTAGCCGCCTTCGGCGCGCCGGGCGACGCGCCGCACCGCGCAATGGGTCAGCAGCGGTGCGTCGACGTGCTTCACGAAGCCTGCCAGGTACGCGACGATCTCGTCCTTGCGCATGAACCCGTGCGGGTCGTCGCCGGCGTAGTCCCAACCCGGCAGCTTGCACTGCCAGTTGGGCGTGACCAGGCAGAACGTGTCCCAGCGCTGGTCGCGCCAGGCATGCACCGGATCGTTCTTCTCGATCACGAGGTGGTCGATGCCGCGTTGCGTCAGGTAGTGGCTCAGCGACAGGCCGGCCTGGCCGCCGCCGATGACGACGACGCTGTGGTGTTGGGCGGGGGTGTTCATGGCAGGGATCCCTTTTCGAAAGTCATTCCTCGAAGCCGAGCATCTCCACTTCGGAGCGCTCGTCGAATGCGGCCGCCGCGGCTTCGATCGCAGCGAGCTGGTCCAGCGCCATCGAGCAGGCAAAGCCGAACTTGGCCTGCACCCGTTGCGACGCGGTGTTGAGCGCGCTGCGCATCTCGGTCATGAACAGCGGCAGCGGGTAGCGCGCGCCCGGCGCGAAGTGATCCTTGATGACCAGGGACGGCGAATAGCAGCGCATCTCTTGCGCGTCGGGCCAGCGCAGGTTGAAGTGCATGGCGGGCATGGCGTTCCTTTGGAAAGAAGATGGATCAGGCGAGCGCGGAAGGATGGTGCGTTCGCGCCAGGGCCCGATGCGCCCGGTACAACGCCTCGTGCGACGCCGCGCTCGCGCGCCAGCTGAAGCGCTCGCACACCGCTGGCGTGGCATGCGCCAGTGCAAGGCGATGGGCCGGATCGCAGGCACGTGCCATCGCCTGCGCAATCGATTCGATCGAGGTCGGATCGGCCCAGCAGGCGTGGTCGGTGCGCTCGTCGGCGGCGAGGTATTCGGTGAACGGCGCCAGGCGCGAGACGACCACCGGCGTGCCGCTGGCGAGCGACTCCAGAACGGCCAGCCCGAAGCCCTCACGCAGCGACGCCATCAGGACGACGTCGGCGAGGCGAAACAGCGCGGGCATGTCGACATCGCGCACCGGCCCGGTCACGACCACCGCCGCGCCGGGCCCCCGCTGCAGGCCGCTGGCCGCCAGCACCGATTCGAATTGCAGCGCGTAGCGGTCGTGATCGAGCAGGCTCACCCCGCCGGCGATGACCAGCTGCGCCGCGGGATGCGTCGCACGAAAGCGCGCGAACGCCTGCAGCATCCGCACGGTGTTCTTGCGCTCCTCGACGCCGCCCACCGCCAGGAACAGCGGAGCCCCGGGCCGCAGGCCGTACTGCAGCGCCACCTGCGCGTCGGCCGCGCCGGCGGTGCGCGTGTAGCGCGCGAGGTCGACGCCGTTGCTCACCCGCGCCGCGGGCACGCCGTGTTCGGCCTGCAGGCGGTCGCACCACGTCTGGCTGACGCACAGCACCTGGCTGGCCTGCTCGAGGGCGCGTTGCTGCCAGGCCATCAGCTGCGGCTCGTCGAAGTGGTCGAGGTGGTGCACGGTGCGCACGAAGCCGCCGATCTCGCCGCGCTCGACCAGGTCGGCGAGCGCGTTGCCGCCGATCGCGTCCTGCGCGTGCAGCACGTCGAAGCGCCGCGACTGCAGGCGGCGCGACAGGTGGGCGACGAAGGCGGCGCGGCGAGTCGCCACCATGTCGACGACGCTGCGCGTGGCGATGTCCACCCGCACGAGATCGAGCGCACACCGTGTGGGCCGGAACATCGCCTGGCCCGGCGCCGCCGGGGCGAACACCGTCACGCGGTGGCCCCGTTCGTGCAGCGCGTCGGCCAGCTCCAGCGTGTGCACGACCCCGCCGCGCGGGTTGACGGAGTGGGTCAACAGGGCGATGTCCAGCGCACCCCGGGTCGATTCAGACATGGCCGGCCTCCTGCATGGCCGGTTCGCGCGCGGTGATGAACAGCTCGGCCGCGAGGTCCCACATCAGCGCCCTGCGGCCGCCGTCACGCAGCCACAGCTGCGGTTCGGCCGTGACCTGGCCGACACGGGCACAGGCGATGTCGGCGGCCTCGAAGTGGGCACGCACCGCCGCCACGTGCCGTGGCCGCACGCTGAACACGAAACCGAAGCTCGGAAACGACTGCAGCCAGCGCGCCAATGGCACGCCAGGCGGCCGCGGAATGGCCGCGACATCGATCACCGCACCGACCTTCGAGCACTCGACCAGCATCAGCGCGGTGCCGATCGCGCCGGCGTTGCTGATGTCCTTGGCGGCGTCGCACAAGCCGCTCTCGGCCAGCGCCGGCAACAGCTCGATGTCGGCGCGCAGCCGCTGCGCGGGCGCGCCGGTGGACGCGTTCCAGAACGGGTGCGGCTCCTCGTAGGCGCCGCGCAGGTCGATCGCCATCATCAGCGTGTCACCGGGTCGCGCGGCAAAGCTGGTCAGCAACTGCCTTGCACGGCCCAGGATGGCCACGGCCAACTGGCCGCGCTCGCTGTGGTTGTTGCTGTGGCCGCCGACGATCGGCACCCCGTAGCGCGTGGACGCTGCGGCCAGGCCGGCCAGCACCTCGTTCGCGCCTTCGGTGCCGCGGCCCCACAAGGCATCGACCACCGCAATCGGGCGTCCGCCCATCGCGCAGATGTCGCTCACGTTGACCATCACGCCGCAGTAGCCGGCGAACCACGGCATCGCCTGCACGAAGTCGTCGAGAAAGCCTTCGATGGCGAACAACAGCCAGCCATCCCCGTGCGCATCGGCGATCGCGGCGCAGTCGTCGCCCACGGCCACGGCCTGCGCCAGATCGGCGGCGCCGCCCGGCAGCGCACGCGCGAGCGCGGTCATCACGTCGGCGATGTCGCGCTTGTGCGCGAAGCCGCGGCCGGCGCGCAAGGTCGCCACCAGTGCGTCGAGATCGACGGCGCTCATGCCACGCTCCGCGCGGAGCCGGTCACGAAGCCCGTCAACGGGTCGTGGCACGGCGGGTAGTGCGCCAGGTCGGCCTGCATCAGGACATGCGGACGGCCGTGCAGCGTCTCGTCGCGCAGCGCGCGCCAGTGCAGCTTCTCGAACAAGGGCTGGTTCTGCTGCTGCACGTGCGCGAGGAACGCATGACAGCCACGTGCGTGCGCGCTCGCCACCGCGAGTCGGATCAGCGTCGCGCCGAGCCGGCCGTGCTTGCGCGAGCTGGCATGCACGGCCAGGCGCGAACCCCACCACACGCCGTCGCCCTGGTCGGCGCGATGGATGCGCACGGTGCCCACCACCTGCTCCGGCATGCCGCCGACGCACGACAGGGCCACCAGCAGCTGCGCATGGGCGTCGATCGCATCGAGGTCGTCGTCGCCGAACAGGCCTTGCTCGACGCAGAAGACCGCGCGCCGCAGCTTGCGTGCCTCGTTGATCTCCCAGCCGCCGTCGGCCCACTTGACGCGGAATTCGCACGGGGCGAAGGCCGTCGGCAGGTCGCACATCGCTTCGAGCATGGGCGCCGCCATCATCAGCTCTCGTAGACCGACAGCGACGAACACGCGCCGCACTTGCCGCAGCCGGCCTTGATGTCGGAAGAGCGCATGCGCGCGTCCGCCACCATCGCGCCCAGCGGCGCCAGCACCGACTTCATGAACTCCGGCGACGGCGCGGGATGGTCTTCCAATGGCGTGCCGCTGATCGGCACGAACGGCACGACGAACGGATAGACGCCGAGTGCGAGGAGCCGCCCGCAGATGTCGAGGATCGTTTCGCGGGTATCGCCCAGTCCGGCCAGGATGTAGGTGCTGACCTGACCGCGTCCGAACACGCCGACCGCGGCCTCGAAGCTCTTCATGTAGCGCGCGATGGGCACGCTCGCCTTGCCCGGCATGATGCGCTGGCGCACCTCGGGCGTGACCACCTCCAGGTGCATGCCCAGCGTGGCGATGCCGGCGCCCTTCATGCGTTCGAACCAGCGGTCGGTGTCGGGCGGCTCGCACTGCGCCTGGATGGGAATGTCCACCGCCGCCCGGATCGCGAAGGCGCTGTCCACCAGCACCTGCGCGCCGCGGTCGGGCGTGGGCGGCGTTCCCGTGGTCATCACCATGTGCTTGACGCCGTCCAGCAACACGGCCGCACGCGCCACCTCGGCGAGTTGCTGCGGCGTCTTGTGCGCGATGGTGCGGCCGGCCGCCAGGCTCTGGCCGATCGCGCAGAACCGGCAGGTCTTCGTGCGGCTCTGGTAACGGATGCACGTCTGCAGCACCGTGGTGGCCAGCACGTCGGAGCCGTGCAGCGTGGCGATGTGCGAGTACGGCACGCCGTCCATCGTCTGCATCGCGTAGAAGCGCGGCACCTTCGGGAACGAGATGCTGGCGATCGGGATGCTTGCCCGCGTCAACGCGCTGCGCCCTTGCGCATCCGGCGCGTGCGCGACGAACGGCGAGTTCCACGCGCTCGACGTGTGCACCGGCACCATGATCGTGTGGCCGTCGACGATCACCGCCTTGTGGTCGGACGGCCCGGCGCCGCCGCGCCGGCTGGCGACGCCCGCGTTGGGGGAGTTCGGGTCAACCAGCCGCAACCCGAAGGATTGCAGCTCGGTCATCAGTTGCCGGCTTTGCGGCGACAGCGGCGTGTTCATGGACTGGGTCATGGTCTTCGCTCCGGGAGGCAGAGGGGTTCATGGTCGACGCGGTGACGGCCGGACGATCGTTGACGAGCAGGCTCAACAGCTCGGGACGGGCGTAGTGGCCCACCGAATCCATCATTCGCTTGCGCTTGGTGATCAGCGCCATGTCGAGATCGGCGACGACCATGCCCTCGCCTTCGCGCAAGGGCGGCGCCAGGTGCACGCCCTCGGGCGACACGATGGCGGTGTTGCAGCCGCCGCGCAGCGCCTTCTGCAGCCCGGCGTCGGGCGTGATGGCCGTGATCTGCGCGTCGGTCAGCCAACCGGTGGCGTTGACGACGAAGCACCCGGCCTCCAGCGCGTGGTGGCGGATCGTCACCTCGATCTGGTCGGCGAAGATGGTCCCCACCAGCGAGCCGGGGAACTGCGCGCAGTGGATCTCCTCGTGCTGCGCCATCAACGCGTAGCGCGCCAGCGGGTTGTAGTGCTCCCAGCAGGCCAGCGCGCCCACCTTGCCCACCCGCGTGTCCACCACCTTCAGGCCGGCGGCGTCGCCCTGCCCCCAGATCATGCGTTCGTGGAAGGTGGGCGTGATCTTGCGGCGCTTGAGCGCGAGGCTGCCGTCCGCGTCGAAGATCAGCTGCGTGTTGTAGAGCGAGCCGAAGTCGCGCTCGTTGACGCCCAGGATCACCACCATGCCGTGCGCCTTCGCGCGCGCCGCGACCGCGTGCGTCACGGGCCCGGGCACCACCACCGCGCGCTCGTACAGCCGCATGTGGTCGGCCCCCATCTGCACGGGCGCCTTCACGAACGAGAAGTACGGGTAGTACGGCAGGAACGTCTCCGGGAAGACGATCAGCTGCACGCCCTGCGCACCGGCCCGGTCGATCGCCTCGCAGACCTTGTCGAGCGTGCCGTCCTCATTGTCGAAGTCAGGCGAGATCTGCACGGCCGCGGCGCGGACGATTCGGGAGGTGGACATGGTGGCGAACCTTGCTGGCGCTTACAGCGTCCAGGTGTCGAGGATGAAGGCATTGGCCTTGCGGTGCAGCAGGATGATGTCGAGCACGTCGAGCGGGCTGATCGGCTTGATGCCCTCGATCAGCGCGCCTTCGCCGTGGCCGTACAGCGCCTGCAGCGCGAAGCGGCAGGCATAGACCTTGCCGCCCTCCGCCATGAACTTCATGATCTGGTTGTTGAAGTTCTGGTGGCCCGGAAATGCCTCGTCGCCGAGCGTCGGAAAGCCGCGCTGCACGCCCAGCGTCACGCCGGGGCCGTACAACAGGATGGCGGTCTCGAAGCCCTTGCGTTGCAGTCGCGTGGCCTGCAGCAGGTTGACGAAACCGATCGAGCCTTCGAAGGCCACGGTGTGGAACGTGACGAGGGCCTTCTCGCCCGGATCGGCCTTCACGTCCTCGAAGACCTTCTCTTCGTAGTCGACGAGGAAATCGCCTTTGATGTTCGGGGCTTTGGTGACTTTGGGCATGGGGGACTCCGTTGGATGGACTGGCGTTTGCGGACTTGCGCGCCCTCTCTCCCATGCATGCGATATGCCACCGAGCGCCCCGACTGCAGCCTTCCGATGCAATCAAGTCGCAATCAAGACGATGCGACGCGGTTTGCGGTACCGAAAATATTTCGAAGCTCGCCGCGGGTTGGCTCGACAGGGCCCGAACGCCGTCTCTTTCCCTCAGCAAATCGCACCGTATCGAGGCCTTCTCGTCCGATCAATGCCTCCGATCAACGGCCTCTTCGGCACCACATGAGGGCGCCGACGGCGTGTAGATCTGGCACGCAACATGCGTTCGACAACGTGTTGATCGCCTTTTGTATGCAATCAATCGATGCAATCAAGTTCCATCTCCCGCCGCCATCCGGAAAGGCCGCCATGCCCGTCGACAAGTTGTCCGCCCACTGGCTGCGCCGCATCGAGATCGGCGATCGGCCGGCGTATCTGCTGATCGCCGAGCTGATCGCCGAGGACGTGCGCACGGGGCGCCTGTCGGCGCGCGATCGCCTGCCCAACCTGCGCGAACTGGCCGGGCAACTGAACCTCAACTACACGACCGTGGCACGCGCCTATACCGAGGCACGCAAGCGCGGCCTGATCGATTCGCGGCCCGGCACGGGCACGTTCGTGCGCGGCCGTGCGCCGGCGTTGCCGCTGCGCGGCGGCAGCGGCGCCGAGATGACGATGAACATGCCGCCGGAGCCGCAGGAGCCGGCGCTGATCGCCCGCATGCAGGCCGGTGCCGCCGACCTGCTCGCGCGCACCGACCCGTACACGCTGCTGCGCTACCAGGATTTCGGCGGCACGCCGGAAGACCGCGACGCCGCCGCCCAGTGGCTACGCCACCGGCTGCCGCATTGCGACGTGGCGCGCGTGCTCGTGTGCCCCGGCATCCATAGCGTGCTGGCCGCGTTGATCTCGCAGCTCGCGCGCCCCGGCGAGATGATCTGCGTCGAGTCGCTCACGTACCCGGGCATCAAGGCGATCGCCACGCAGCTGGGCGTGCAGCTGCACGCCCTCACGCTGGACGACGACGGCCCGAGCGCCGAGGAATTCGAGCTGGCGTGCAAGACGCTCAAGCCGAAGGCGCTGTACTGCAACCCGACGATGCTCAACCCCACCACCGGCACGATGTCGCGCGCCCGCCGCGAGGCGCTGGCCGACATCGCGCTGCGCTTCTCCATCCCCATCATCGAGGACGACGCCTATTCGATGCTGCCGCGCGAGGTGCCGCCACCGCTGGCCTTGCTCGCGCCCGAGCTGACGTACTACATCACCGGCTTCAGCAAGTGCCTCGGCGCGGGCCTGCGCACCGCGTTCGTCGTCGCTCCCACCGAACGCGCCGCACAACGCCTGTCAGGCGCGCTGCGCGCCACGACGGTGATGGCCTCGCCGATCACCAATGCGCTCGCCACGCGCTGGATCGTCGACGGCACGGCGCGAGCGATGCTGGACGCCGTGCGCGACGAATCGATCGCGCGCCAGGCGCTGGCCACCCGGCGCCTCGGCAAGTATGGTTTCGTGGCGCACCCGGAGGGCTTTCACCTGTGGCTGCCCCTGGCCTCGACCTGGAGCGTGGTCGAGTTCGCTTCCTACTTGCGCACCAAGGGCGCGGGCGTGGTCGCCAGCGCGGCGTTCTCCACCGACGGCGACCCGCCCGACGCGGTGCGCATCTGCCTGGGCGGCCCGATGTCGCGCCCTGAGTGCGACGACGCGCTGGCGCTGATCGCCGACACGCTGGAGCACCCGCGGCACCCGCATGCGACGGTGATGTAGCCGGCCTCCTCAGCCGCGTTGCGCCTGCAGCCATTCGCGCAAGCGGCGCACCCCCTCGTCCAGCCGGCCCGGGTCCTTCGACGCGAAGCACCAGCGCAACCACCCGCCGGCCTCCGGCGCGAAGGCCGCGCCTGGCGCCAGGCCGAGTCCGGCCTCGAGCACGAGCCGCTTCGCCACGGCGAGCGAATCGTCGAACCCGTCGATCTTGAAGAACGCGTACATGCCGCCGCGCGGCGAGGCCACCTGCACGCCGGGGATCGCGGCGAGCAACGGCACCAGCGTGTCACGGCACGTCTTCAGGTGCGCGACGATGGCTGGCGTGATCTCGTCGCGATGCGCCAGTGCGGCGAGCGCGGCGCGTTGCGTGAACACGCTGGCACACGACGTGTTGAACTCGATCAGCTTGCCCATCGCGTCCGTCAGCGTCGCGGGCACCACCAGCCAGCCGAGCCGCCAGCCGGTCATCAGGAAGCTCTTGGAAAAGCTGTGCGCCACGACCAGGCGGTCGTCCGGTGCCGCGATGTCCAGGAAGCTCGGCGCGCAGCCGTTGTCCGTGGACTCGAAGTACAGGCGCTCGTACACCTCGTCGGCCACCAGCCACGTGCCGGTGCTGCGGCAATGCGCGAGGATGCGTTGCTGCTCGTCGCGCGCGAGCGTCCAGCCGGTCGGATTGTTGGGCGCGTTGATCACCAGCAGCTTCGTGCGCGGCGTCACCGCTGCGAGCAGCTTGTGCATGTCCAACGTCCAGGCGCCATCCACGGGCTCCAGCGCGACGCAGCGCACGTCGGCGCCCATGATCGCGGGCTGGGCCACCAGGTTGGGCCACACGGGCGTCACGACGACGACCTCGTCGCCCGCGTCGACCAGCGCCTGCGCCGCCAGCATCAGGCCATTGACGCCGCCCGACGTGACGACGATGCGCTCAGCGCCCGCCGGCGGGTGCAGCGCCGACGTGTAGCGCGCCAGGCTCTCGCGCAGCTCGGGCAGGCCGAGGTTGTGCGAATAGAAGGTCTCGCCGCGCTCCAGCGACTCGATCGCGGCGCGGCGGATCACGTCGGGCGTGACCTCGTCGCTCTCGCCGAACCAGAACGCCAGCACGTCGGCGCGGCCGATGCCGGCGTTGGCGATCTCGCGGATCAGCGAGCCCTGGAGTCGTTCGATGGCGTCACGCATGCGGCTGGCCTGAAGGTGGAGATGAGACCGATTGTGCAGCGTCCGCTGCGCGCACGACCCGCGTCAGTACCCGCCGTCAGCGGGATCCGTCGACTCCCGCGATGTCGTTCAGGCGCTGAAGTTGATGAAGCCCAGCGTGCGTGCGCGCGTGACGGCGTGCTTGCGGGAGCCGGCGTCGAGCTTGTTGAACAGGTTCTTGAGATGCCACTTGACCGTCTCGTCACTCACGGCTATCGATTTGGCAATCTCCTTGTTCGAGTAGTTCCGCGCCAGCAGCAACAGGATGCTGCGCTCCTTGGGCGTGAGCGCCCGGGTGGCCTGGCAACGCTGTCGCTCCTCGCCGGATTCCTGCGCGGCGACCGGCGACACCGCCGCACCGGAGCCCAGGTCGCCATCGCGCCCGCCGCGCCGGCGCAGGCGCACGAGCGCCAGCGGGTAGTTCATCTTCTGCGCCGTCTCCTGCTCCTTGGCCGTCAGGGCCTGGCGTGCGTAGTCGTAGGCCCGCGCGTGCTCGCCCACCTCGGCCCAGCATTCCGCCAGAAACGCGAACAGCACCCCGGGCGCCTTCCAGCCCTCGACGCACAGGCCTTCGCGCAACGTGGCCTCGCTGTAATGGAGCGCGCCGGTGGGCAGGGTCATGCCGGCCGGCGCGGGCAGCGTGAAGCGGCGATGCAGGTCGGCGAGCACGTCGGAGATTCCCACTTGCAGGGAATTGAGACCGAACCCGGCTATCAACGATTGCGCCTCGTCGAGCACGGCGAGCGTGCGCTCCGGCTGGCCCGCCGCCGCCAGCCCGCGGGCCTGGAAGATCAGGTTCAGCGCGAGGTTGTGGCTGGAGTTGGACTCGCGGTACATGTCGATCGCCTTGCTCATCGGCTCCAGCGATTCGACAGCCAGGCCCATGGCCTGCAAGGTCTGCGCGAGCGCGGCGCAGGCGATGGCGAGATTGATGCCGCGCGAACCCACCGACAGCGCGAGGATGGCCTCGCTCAGGATCGTGCGGCTCTCCTCGTAGGCGCCGAGGTTGCGCAGCAGCTCGCCGACGCGCGTGTTGGCGGCGCCCATGAGGGTGGGCCAGCCGGTGTCGCGCGCGCGTGCGGCCGCGCGATCGAAGCAATCGGCCGCGAGGTCGTAGTCGCCCAGGCCCTGGATCGCGGCACCGGCGTTGATGGTCGTCACGACTTCCAGGCGCACCATGCCCACCAGGCGCGCCTGGCGGCTTGCGTGCTGGTAGACCGCTGCGGCGGTGCCCGGGTCGCGGTAGGACAGCGCGAGCGCGCGCGCGGCGCTCCACAACGCATCCCAGGCAATGCCGGCCTCGGGCCAGGCCTTGCCCGGCGCGTCGAGCCCGGCCGAGATATCGAGATCGGGCTGGGAGAACGAGCGCTCGTAGCTGGCCCACATGCGGGCGACCGACAGCCGCTCAGGCGCACCGCTGGTCTCGAAGAAGCCGATGGCGCGGTCCAGCGCCTGCAGCTCGCGATCGCGTTGACCGCGCGCCTTGGCGAGCACCGACTCCACCAGCCAGGCGTCGCCTTCGGCCTGGGCGTCGGATGGCGGGTCGATGTGGCGCCGCGCCTCGGCCAGCCAGCGTTCCGAAGACTCGAATTCGCAGCGCAACGCCGTCACCTCGCACGCCGCGAGCGCGACGCGCGCGCGATGCACCACCGGGGTATCGATCGCACCGTCGCGATCCGGCAGAGGCCCTCCCAGAACGGCCATCACACCCTCGATCAGGCGCAGCGCACGGGCGCTGTCGCGCTGGCGCAGGTGCCACGCAAGCGCCACCGTGGCGGCGAGCGAACCCTCGCCTCGCGGATCGCTCAGCACCGCTTCCAGGCTCGAGATCTCGGCGTCGACCGCATGCAGCTTCATGCGTGAATTGTAGGATCCTCGCGGCGCACTGATTCAGCTGGCGGCCCTGAGCCAGCCGAACACGCGATCGGCCATCGCCGTGCGCGGCGTGAGGCGGCTGCGCATCAGCCACAAGGGTGCGCGCGCGGTGGCGGGCACCTGCGCGAGATGCACGCAGCGCCCCGTGGCCAGGGCATCGGCCGCGAGCACCTGCGACAAGTAGGCGATGCCGGCGCCGCGCTCGGCGGCGTCGAGCAGCAGGCGCTCGTCCTGGATCGTCGCCGCGCGGCGTCGCCGCGACTTCGGCGGTGCCGGCGGCACCAGGCCGCCCCATTCTGGCGCGCTCTCGTGCAGCAGCAGCGGCGCCTTGTCCAGCAGCTTCGGAAACGCGACCGCGCGCAGCCTCTCCGCCAGCGCCGCGCTGCACACCGCGATCGCACGATCCTCCAGCAGCGGCACGCACTCGATGTCGGCGCCGTGCAGCGGCTTGCGCGACACGATCAGGTCGACGTCGATGCGATCGATCGCCGTGATGTCGTGCCCGGACATCAGCCACACCTCCATCCCGCCATGCGCCACACGCAAGGCCTCCAGCCGCGGCATCAGCCAGCCGTGCGCGAAGTCGAGCGGGCAGGCGAGCAGCAGCGAGTCCTTGTTGCGATAGGGCTCGATGCGGTCGAATCCGGCGCGCAGGCGTTGCAGCGTGTCGGTGGCCGTCTCCATCAGCAACTCGCCGGCGCCGGTGAGCCGCACGCCATGGCCCTGGCGGACGAACAGCCGCTGGCCGACGTGCGCCT
>FSXQ01004022.1_pt1 | contig 14101 bp, 12 predicted proteins | sample 1638011 | NCBI WGS metagenome assembly FSXQ01 (sample SAMEA3914789, study PRJEB12502) | metagenome | biome: forest; material: soil | place: Canada | collected 2011-07-03 | depth 0.3 m | reverse complement strand
TACTTCCGCTACCAGGCGCGCACCGACGACATGATCATCTCGGCCGGCTACAACATCGCCGCGCCGGAGGTCGAGACGGTGTTGCTGGAGCACGCGGCCGTCGCCGAGTGCGCGGTCATCGGCGTGCCCGACGACGAGCGCGGCCAGATCGTGAAGGCCTTCGTCGTGCTGCGCGCGGGTCACGCGGCCGATGCCGTCACCGTGAAGGCCCTGCAGGACTACGTGAAGCGCTCGGTGGCGCCGTACAAGTACCCGCGCGCCGTGGAGTTCGTGGCCGACCTGCCGCGCACCGCCACGGGCAAGCTGCAGCGGTTCCGATTGAAGTCGACGTCCGGGAGCACGCCATGAAGACCGTCCTGCAACCCGCGGACTGGCCGCGTCCGCGCGGCTACGCCAACGGCGTGTCCGCGCAAGGCCGCCAGGTGTTCGTCGCCGGCATGGTGGGCTGGAACGCCGCCGCCGAGTTCGACAGCGACGACCTCGTCGACCAGGTGCGCCAGGCGCTCGCCAACGTGAAGGCCGTGCTGGACGAGGCCGGCGCGACGCCGGAGCACATGGTGCGCATGACCTGGTACGTGACCGACCGCGCCGACTACCTGGCCCGCGGCCGCGACATCGGCGCCGCGTACCGCGACGTGATGGGCGCGCACTACGACGTCGCGATGAGCGCGGTGGAGGTCAGCGCGCTGATGGAGGCGCGGGCGAAGGTGGAGATCGAGGTGACTGCCGTGGTGCCGCAGGCGCTTTGATGCCAGCGGCGCGCCGCGACCGCAGGGGTCAGGACTCTCCTCCAGATCGCGCCACGGTCTCGCCGGAGGCATCAACATCGACCGCGATCTGGAGGCGAAGGCCTGACCCCGATCGCACGCTGCTGCGGCCGCCCGACTGACGTTCGGGGTCAGGCCTTCGCCTCGCAATCGCGAGAGACGATCCCGCTCACGACGACGAAGCGGCGCGATTTCGAGGAGAGTCCTGACCCCTCGGGCTTCGCGACCTCAGCCTTTCAGAGCGTCGCGCCGTACTGCGTGTACTGCGCCTTGTACGGCACGCGCGATTGCTGCCCCACCGACGTGGCGTCGCACCCCGCGGCCGGCATCGCGCCGCCCACCGTGGCCACGCGCTGGATGGTGGTGACGTTCGCGAACAGCCCCGGCTTGCCCGTGCTGTGCGTGGACAGCAGCAGCCACGGGATCGCGCCGGCGTCGGGCGAGTCGACCTTGGCCTTCACCGCGCCGACCACCTTGCTGCCGTCGCCCGCCTCCCACGTCGGGCCCGCGTAGTGGTGGCCCACCAGCACGCCGTCGGCGGACTTCAGCGACGCGTCCGGCGCCACGAACACCCACGCCGGCGCCGCGCCGCCGGTGCCGGCGCGGCATTCGTAGATCTGCACGCCTTCGGCCCACAGCGTGCGCAGCAGCGTCTCGCTGGCCGGCGCCGCGAGGTTCGCGGGGATCACCACGGTGGGCGGAGTCGGCTTCAGCGAGGTGCCGGCGCAGGCGGCGAGCAGCGCGGCGGCGGCGACGGGAACGAGGCGGGTGAACGAGGTCATGCGGCGATCCTTGGCGAAGGGGATGTCAGAACGTGACCAGGTAGCGCTGGCCGCGGAAGTTGAACACGGCGGACTTCGGGTGGATCTGTTCCAGCACCGTGTCGGCGGCCGGCTTGTCGCCCTCGTGGAAGACCTGGCCGTTGAGGATGACCATGCGCGCCGACGGCGTGTCCGAGTAGATCGAGCCGCCCACGGCGAGCCGCGGCAGCGTCGAGCGCACGTTGGGCGGCAGGTCGTTGATGTTGGTCACCACCGGAGTCGGCGCGGCCGCGGGTTGCGGCGTCGGCAGCGGCGCGCCGTAGTGCTCGACGGGCACGGCCGGCGGCTGCAGCGTCGCGACGCGGCCGTTGGCGGCGCGGTCGGCGAGCACGTCGCGCGACGGCGTCGGCGGCGTCATCTGCGTCGGCTGCGCGGATTGCGGCGGCGGGTAGGCCGACGGCGGCGGCTGCCGATAGGCGGCGCGGCCCATCGGCGGCTCCACGGGCCGCGCGGCGGGATCGAGCGCGCCCGGTTGCGGCGGCGGCAGTTCGCCTTGCGCGACGGGTGGCGGCGTCGCGGCCGCGGCATCGCGCGGCGCGGGCGCGGGCGCGAGTTCGGGCGCGGGCGCGAGCGGGCTCGCGGCCACGCGCGCGTCAGGCGCGGGCACGGCGGCGGGCGCGTGCCCGCGCCAGGGCGCGAACACGAGCACCACCACCACGGCCACCAGCAGCGCGCCGGCGCCGCCGGCCGCCCAGATCAGCGGGTTGAAATTGCGCGCGGCCGGCTCGGCGTCGGCCGGCACGCTCTGCGCATGCAGGCCCGGCACCGCGCCGCGCGAACGCTCGGCATCGGCCCGTCGGAGCGCGTCGAGGATGTAGGACATCGCGTTACTTTCCCTTGGCCGCCGGTGTTGCGGTCGCCGCGACGACCGTCGGCGCCATGCCGGCGAGCCACGGTTCGGTCACGCCGCTGGCACGGTTGATCTGCATGAGCGTCGTCGGGCCGGCGACGCCGTCGGGCGTGAGGCCCTGGGCCTGCTGGAACGCGGCCACGCGCGAGCGCAGCGTGGCGTCGAAGGCGTGGTCGGGCGGCGGCGGCGCGACGCCCTGCTGTTGGGCAAGCTGCGCGCCCACGGCATCGACCAGCGCGCCGTGCGACCCGAGCGACAGCGGCACCGCGTAGCCGCCGGGCACGCGCCAGAACGTGGTGAAGTCGCCGCGCCAGCCATTGGTGAGCAGCGCCAGCGGCACCTGCACCGGCGTCTTGCCGACCACCAGCATGGCCTCGTCGTGCGCCAGCCCGGCCAGCACGACGGGCACCGGGCGATCCTGGCCGTCGCGCAGCACCAGCACGCTCGGGCGCGCCAGCAGGCGCAGCAGCGCGAGGCCGCCGTGGGCGCGGAAGCAGCGCACGTCCTGCTCCGCGGCCAGCGCGCACGGGTCGCCCTCGCCGAGCCGCAGGCCCCACTCGGGCGCGAGCGTGCGCAGGGCGTCGTGCTCGTCGTGAGAGGCGCGACCGAGCAGGGCGTCGAGCTCGTCGCCGGTGCGCACCCGCACCGCGCTCGCTGCGAGCGCCGCGGGCGACGCGGCGACGGGCAGCGTGGACGCGACGGCGGCCGGCGGCTTCGACACCGCGACGCGCACGGCCGGCGCCGCGCTGGACGCCGGCACGGCAACCGGCGCCGCGGCGGCGTGCGCCACGCCCTTGTCCTTCGTGCTCCACTGCACCGCGCCCATCAGCACGGCGCCCGCGACGACGCCGCCCGCCAGTGCCAGCGGCCAGCGGCCGACCGGCAGCGCCGACTTCGGCTTCGCCTTGGGCTCGAACGCGTCGCCGAACACCTCCCCGCCGGCCTTGTCGACGATCACGCGATCGACGCGCGCCTTGCCCGTCGCGTACGCCCCCAGCAGCGCGCGGTCGCACAGCAGGTTGATGCGGCGCGGGATGCCGCGCGTGAGCTGGTGGATGCGGCGCAGCGCGCCCGCGTCGAACGGGACCGTGCCCTTGAGGCCGGCCACGGCGAGCCGGTGCGCGATGTACTGCGACGTCTCCTTCTCGCTGAGCGCGTCGAGGTGGTAGCGCGCGATCACGCGTTGCGCGAGCTGCTCCAGCTCGGGCCGCGCGAGCATGCCGCGCAGCTCGGGCTGGCCGATCAGCACGATCTGCAGCAGCTTGCGCTCGCTGGTCTCGAGGTTGGTGAGCAGGCGCAGCTGTTCGAGCACGTCGGGCGCCAGGTTCTGCGCCTCGTCGATGATCAGCACGTTGTTCTGGCCGACCGCGTGGGTGCGCAGCAGGTACTCGTTCAGGCCGTCGACGTAGTCCTTCAGCGTCGGCGGCGTGCCGCCGGCCGTGAGCGGCGGGAACTTGATGCCGAACTCGTGGCACACCGTGATCAGCAGCTCCAGCGCGCTCAGCTTCGGGTTGAAGATGTAGGCGACGTTGCAGCGCGGCGGGATCTGCTCGAGGAAGCAGCGGCACACGGTGGTCTTGCCCGCGCCGATCTCGCCCGTGAGCAGCACGAAGCCGCCGCCGCCCTGCACGCCGTACAGCAGGTGCGCCAGCGCCTCCCGATGGCGCTCGCTCATGAAGAGATAGCGCGGATCGGGAGCGATGGAGAACGGCTTCTGCTTCAGGCCGAAGAAGGGCGAGTACATCCCGCAAGCATACTTCGGCGAGGTGACGGGGCCCGCCAGCGCCAGCGGCACGGGCGTCGTAGGGCGGGTTAGCCGTAGGCGTAACCCGCCAGTCGCCGGCAAGGCACAAGCCATCATGGCGGGTTACGCCTGCGGCTAACCCGCCCTGCAGACAACCTTCACGCCAACGATTGACGAGCGCTCGCGATGGCAGTCTCCGCGGCGATCAGCGGCGCACCCGCTTCGACAGCCGAGATGCGCCGCTCGACCTCGGCAGCCCACGCGTCATCGATTTCACTGTCGCCATAGACGCTCGCAAGCAAGCGATCGGCCAATCGCGCACGATCGGCGCGAGGCAGTTTCATTGCTTCGGCTTCGAGGTCGTCGAAGGGCGTGGACATGAACGGCTTTCCTGCTTTCGGCCAAGCCAGTCCAGCGTCGAAGCCACGGGAGCGCCGAGGGCGAATCGGTCGATTCCGGCCGCAATTGTCGAGCCGAACAATCAGCTCGCCGTGCGGAACCGCCCCACCGCCTCCACCAGCCGCGACGACTGGTCGTTCAGCGACGACGCCGCCGCGGCCGCCTCCTCGACGAGCGCCGCGTTCTGCGACGTCATCTGGTCGATCTGCGCCACCGCGTTGTTCACCTCGCCGATGCCGCCGGTCTGCTGCTGCGTGGCCTCGACGATGCGCGCCATCAGCCCGCTCACCGAACGCACCGAATCCACCACCTGCGAGATGGTGCGGCCCGCGTCGTCGACGCGCGCGGCGCCGGCCTCGACGTCCTCGGTGGACTTCTGGATCAGCTGGCGGATGTCGCGCGCCGCCTCGCCGCTGCGTTGCGCCAGCGTGCGCACCTCGCTGGCCACGACCGCGAAGCCGCGGCCCTGCTCGCCCGCGCGCGCCGCCTCGACGGCCGCGTTCAGCGCGAGGATGTTGGTCTGGAACGCGATCGAGTCGATCACGCCGATGATCTCGCCGATGCGCTTGCTGGACGCCGTGATGCCGCCCATCGTCTCGATGACCTCGTGCACCTTGGTGCCGCCCTCGGCCGCCAGCGCCGCGGCCTCGTGGGCGATGCGGTTGGCCTCGCGCGCCGACTCGGCGTTGGCGAGCGTGGACGTGTGCAGCTGATGGATCGAGCTGGCCGACTGCTGGATCGAGCTCGCCTGGCTCTCGGTGCGCGCCGACAGGTCCGCGTTGCCGGTGGCGATCTCCTGCGCGGCGGTCTTCACCTCCGCGCTGGCCTGCTTCACTTCGTGCAGGATGCCGCGCAGCGACTCGCTGAAATCGTTGAACGCGCGGGCGATCTGGCCGACCTCGTCGTTGGCGCCGGCGGGGATGCGCGCGGTCAGGTCGCCGCGGCCGTCGGACACCGCCAGCATCGCGTCGCGCACCTTGCGCAGCGGCCCGAAGCGGCGGCGCAGAACGCTGGCGAACAGCAGGCCCGCGGCGACGGCGACCACCAGGGCGGCCACCGCGATGGACGTCATCAGCGTGCCCAGGCCCGCCAGCGCGGCCGCCTTGTCGTAGGCCACGGCCAGGCGCCAGTCGGTGCCGGGGATGGCCGCGGCGCGCACTTCGACGTCGCGCGTGCCGTCGTTGGCGTCGACGATCGCGTTGTCGGCCGCCGAGGCCACCGCCGCCATGCCGGGCTGCGCCTCGGCCAGCACCTTCAGCGCGAGGTCGGCGCCGGGGTGCACGAGCACGCGGCCCTGGCGGTCGAGGATGAACGCGTACGAGTTCTCGCTGGGCTTGACGCCATTGACCATCTTCACGACGTCGGCCAGCGACTTGTCGGCGCCGGCCACGCCCACCAGCTTGCCGTCCGCCTTGATCGGCAGCGCGAAGGTGACGGTCAGGTCGCCGGACGACGCGCTGATGTACGGCGCGGTGACGATGGGCCTGCCGCTCGCGACGGCCGCCTTGTACCAGGGCCGGGCGGTCGGGTCGTAGCCGTCGGGCAGCTTCAGCTGGGGCACCTGCACCATGCGCTTGTCGGCGTCATAGCCGACGTAGACGGTGCGGAAATCGCCGGCGGCGACGGCCTGGCCGAGCGCGGTGCGCAGCGCCTGGTCGTCGGCGGCGGGGGCCGCGGCGGAGGCGGCATCGGACGGCGCGGCGGCGGAGGCGGCGGCCTCGGGGGCCTTGGCGTCGACCTTGGGCTCGGCCTTCGCGGGCGCGGGCGCGGGCGCCGGGGCCGGGGCCGCGAAGGCGGCGACGGGCTTGTTGATGGCCGCCATCGCGGCAGCCGCGGCGGCGGCAGCACCTGGGTTGGCCGGCGCGGGCGCAGCAGCGGGCGCAGGCGCGGCCGGTGCCGGCGCCGACTTCGTCAACCCGGCGATCGCGGCCATCGCGGCAGCCGCCGCGGCGTCCGCCTTCGATTCTTCCTTGGCCGGGCCCGCGCGGGTCGGCTCCTTCAGCGCGGCGGCGATCACGTCGACCGACGCGCGGGCGGCGTGCGCCGGCGCGGGCGCGCGACGCTTCCTCGCGAACCCGGCGTGGGTCGCCTCGCCCATCGCCTTCGTGATGGCGTCCGGCGCGGCGGCGGCCGTCACGCTGGCGCTGGTGCGCAGGTTGGCGCCCACCCATTCGCCGACGCGCGCGGCCGCGGCGTCGCTCACCAGGGCCAGCGTCTGCTGCGCCTGCGTCTCCAGCGACTGACGCGCGAGCATCGTCGCGACCGTCCCCAGCACGCCCGCGCTCGCCAGCACGGCGACGACGCCGGTGACGGTGAGACGGTTGACGAGGCTGGCCGGCGGGTTGGGCAGAGAATTCATGGCGGGTCTTTCGCGGATGGGTCGAACGGGAGGCTGGGGCGCAAACGCTCCTGTCGGGCATTCTTGACGGGCGAGGCTCCGCGCGATGCGTCGAAAAGAGCCGCGTTTGCCGCGTTTCGCACCGCACGCGCGCGTGGGCGGGCGCTTCGGAGTGCGTTCAGGCTCGTGGTGTCCAATGCCCGTCTCTGCAGACGTTCCCAAGAAAGACGCCATGGACCTCGATCCCCTCGAAATGGTCGCCGAAGACCCCTCCGTGCTCGAAGACGACGCGGCCAAGGCGGCGCACAGGAAGCACGCGCGCCTGAACGCCGCGGTCGCGATCACGGTGGCGCTGCTGGCCACCTTCATGGGCATCTGCAAGATCAAGGACGACAACATCTGCCAGGCCATGCAGCAGGCGCAGGCCGACAAGATCGACCACTGGTCGTACTACCAGGCGCGCAACGTGCGCCAGGAAGTGGCCGAGGCCGCGGCCACGCAGCTGCGCTTGCAGCAGGCCGGGGCCCCCGCCGGCGCGCAGGCCGCGTACGCCGAGGCCGTCGCCAGGTACGACCAGGTCGCCAAGGACCAGGCGCAGAAGAAGCAGGAGGTGGCCACGCAGGCTGCCACCGACCAGAAGACCTACGACTCGCTGAACTACCGCGACGACCAGTTCGACCTGTCCGACGCGCTGCTGGCCATCGCCATCTCGATGCTGGCGGTGTCCTCGCTCACGCAGCTGCTGTGGCTGTACCTGCTGAGCCTGGTGCCGGCGAGCTTCGGCGTGCTGATGGGCGTGGCGGGGCTCGTGGGCCTGCACATCCACCCGGACAGCCTGTCGGCGCTACTGAGCTGACGCGGGCGGCGGCCCGAACCACTTGCGCGAATCGCGCTCGGCCACCGAGTCCAGCACCAGGTCCGGCTTGTAGCGCTCGACCAGGGCCGCCCATTTCTCGGGCGTGGCGCCGAGCCGGTCGACCTGCACCACTTCCGTGAAGGTGGCCGTCACGAAGGGCATCAGCGCCTCGCCGAAGGAATCGCGCAGCCAGAGCAGGCGCTTCGCGTTCAACGCGTGCGGCGAGCGGATCAGCATCGGCACCTTGGGCACCCGGTCGTCCGGCCACAACGCGATGCCCGACCGGGTGCCGGTGGCCGCATCGAGGCGGACGCGCCCGTCGTCGCGACCGCCGGCGATGACGACGTCCACCGCCGTGTCGCCGCCCGGGGCCGCGACGCTGAGCAATCGGGACAGGTCCCCCAGGTGGCGATCGACGGCCTCCAGGCGCACGTCGGACGGCTGCAGCCACGCCAGTCCCGGCGCCTCGGCCGACCACGTGCGGGCCAGCTCGCGGTAGCCGACCCACGCGCCGCGGGCCGTCCAGTGCGAATCGGTGCGCGGGTACAGCGGCGGCCCATCGACGGCGCGCGCGTGCCGCAACGCGGGGCGGGTGTCGATGAACAGCCGCGGGTCGCTGGCCTGGAACGCGACGTCGACGGCCGTGCCGCCGAGCGGTTCATACCAGGCGGGGAGCATGTCCCGGTAGATCGAGTCCTTGTCGGCGCACACGAGCACGTGCCAGCCCTGCACGCCGCGCGCCGTGAGCCAGGCGCGCCACGACTGCGCGCTGGCGTCACGCGCGCGCGCGGCCACGCGGTCGGCCTCGACGGCGGGGCGGCGCTTGACCGAGATCGAATCGGCGTAGTAGTCGCCCAGGAACAGCCAGCCCGAGCGGCCCACCACCACGCGCTCCGGCAGGATCGAGATGCCGGCCGCGACCAGCCGCGTGCTGACGGCGGGCAGCGCGAAGTCGACGGCGAACAGGTCGGACAACCGGCCCGTCGCGAGGGTGCGCACGGTGTTGATCGTCGGCAGGAGCGCCAGCGCGAGCGCGGAGCTGGCGAGTGACCACATCACGAGGCTGCGCGGGGATGTGCGGGACATGCGGCGCGCCTCAGAAGTTGAAATAGAGGAAGGGGCTCTGGCGCCCGGCGAGCATCGCCACCGACCCGACGACGAACAGCACGCACGACCCGGCGACGCCCGCGGGGCTGCTGCCGTGGCGGCGCATCAGCGCCACCGAATTGGGCCGGCTCATCAACACCAGGGCGAGGCCGGTCGCCAGCAGCGCGGTCAGGTTCGCGGCCACCGGCGCCGGCGCGACGGCCAGCAGCGGATCGAACAGCGGGCCGGCCCACGCGAAGTGGCGCGTCGCCAGGGCCGGCTCGGACGAGCGGAACAGCGAGCCGAAGTCCACCATGCCGTACAGCACGCGCGACGCGTCGGCCCACGAATGGGCGCGGAAGAACACCCAGGCCACGTCGACGAACACGAACGTCATCAGCCAGCCCAGCGGCCCGGGCAGCGCGAGGCCGCGCGACTTCCACACGCGGTGGACGACGATCGCCGCGCCATGCAGCGCGCCCCACGCCACGAACATCCAGCTGGCGCCGTGCCACAGGCCGCCCAGCAGGAACGTGGCCATCAGGTTGGCCGACGTCGACAGCGTGCCGCCGCGATTGCCGCCCAGCGGGACGTAGACGTAGTCGCGCAGGTAGCGGCTGAGCGTGATGTGCCAGCGGCGCCAGAAGTCCTGGATGTCGAGCGCCTTGTACGGCGAGTCGAAGTTGACGGGCAGCCAGATGTTGAACAGCAGCGCCGCGCCCATCGCCATGTCGCAATAGCCGCTGAAGTCGAAGTACAGCTGGAACGTGTACGCCAGGCTGGTGCTCCAGGCGGCGACGAAATCGAGCGGCACGCCGCGGTCGAAGCCCTCGTCGGCCCAGCCCGCGAAGGTGTCGGCGAACACCACCTTCTTGAACAGGCCGATCGAGAAGATGAACATGCCGCGCAGCAGGTGGCTGGAGCGCAGCGCGTGCGTCCAGCGCGACGCGAACTGGCCCATCATCTCGCGGTGGTGCAGGATGGGCCCGGCGATCAGGTGCGGGAAGAAGGTGACGAACAGCGTGTAGTCGAGCGCGCTGCGGTCGCGCACCTTGCCCTGCCAGCTGTCGACCAGCCACGCGATCTGCGTGAACGTGAAGAAGCTGATGCCCAGCGGCAGCGCCGCGACGGGCGGATGCCAGTGCGCGCCGGTCGCGAGATCGACGTTGTCGACGATCAAGTCGGCGTACTTGAAGAACGCCAGCACGAGCAGGTTGGCGCCGATGCCGAGCTGCAGGAGGCGGCGTCCGGCGGGCTCGTCCGCCCGCGCCATCAGCGCGACGCCGACGCGGTAGTTGAACCAGATCGAGCCGGCCAGCAGCGGCACGTAGCGCGGCATCCACCAGCCGTAGAAGATCGCGCTCGCGAGCACCAGCGCGCTCTTGGCCGCCAGCGCGAGGCGCGCCCGCATCAGCAGGAAATACCCCGCGAGCGCCAGCGGCAGGAACGCGAACAGGAAGACGGGGGAGTTGAAGATCATGGCGTCGGCGGGAGCGCGCGTCCGATGGGACGGCGTCCGGCTCGGGTCGCCCGGGGCCGACGCGGCAGTGTACAAGGCCACCCCGGGCGAGCAGGGGTCGCGCCGGCGGTGGCATCATCGAACGAACCTCCGAAGGACACGCATGAAACTGCTTCGCCACGGCCCGCGCGGCCACGAACGGCCCGGGCTCGTCGACGCCGACGGCGCCATCCGCGACCTCAGCGCGCAGATCGGCGACATCTGCGCGGCCGACCTCGCGCCCGCCCGCCTCGCGCGGCTGCGCTCGATCGAGGTGCCCACGCTGCCCGTGGTGGCGCCGGGCACGCGGCTGTCGGTGCCGTGGCACGGGATGTCCAAGTTCGTGTGCGTCGGCCTGAACTACAAGGATCACGCGGCCGAGGCGAAGATGGCGCTGCCGACCGAGCCCATCCTGTTCCTGAAGGCCAACTCGGCGCTCACCGGCCCCAACGACCCGGTGGTGCTGCCGCAGGGCGCGACCAAGGGCGACTGGGAGGTCGAGCTGGGCGTCGTGATCGGCACGCGGGCGCGCTGCGTGAGCGAGGCGGATGCGCTGTCGCACGTGGCCGGCTACTGCGTCGTCAACGACGTCTCCGAGCGCGCGTTCCAGCTGGAGCGCGGCGGCACCTGGGACAAGGGCAAGGGCTGCGACACCTTCGGCCCCGTCGGCCCGTGGCTGGTGACGGCCGACGAGGTGCCCGACCCGCAGAAGCTCTCGCTGTGGCTGGACGTCGACGGCGAACGCATGCAGGACGGCACGACCGCCGACATGGTGTTCGGCGTGGCGCAGCTCGTGAGCTACGTGAGCCGCTTCATGACGCTGGAGCCCGGCGACCTCATCGCCACCGGCACGCCCGCGGGCGTCGGCATGGGCCGCCAGCGCTTCCTGAAGCCGGGCGACACGATGCGGCTGGGCATCCCCGGGCTCGGCGAGCAGTCGACCACCGTCCACGCCTGGGACGCGGCCTTGATCGACCGCACACACGGGTCGCACTGACCATTGCTAGACTGAGCGCATGCATCGTTTCCTGCGCCTCGCCATGCTGTGGCTGATCGCCCTCGCGCTGCCCGTGCAGGGCGCGCTGGCGGCCGGCGGCGTGCGCATGCACGCGACGCCGGCGCACGCCACGATGACGATGCCCGACGACCACCAGATGGACGCCGCCAGCATGCCGGACACCCCGCCCTGCCACCGCCACGCCGTCGACAAGACCGGCGGCTGCGGCGCCTGCTGCGGGCCCATCGCGACGCAGCAGGCCCTGCTCGCCGTCGCCCCGACGGCCACGCGCTGGACGAGCCTGCCGCGCGCGGCCGCCGACGCCGGCGCGTCGCCCTTCCTCACCGGCGGCACCGACCGTCCGCCTCGACTTTTCCTCGCCTGAGACCGCCGACGCGCGGCGCGCGCCCTTGCACGGGCTCGCGTGACGCGCCCGCCCGCGCCGCCGCGCGCGGGACGTTTCCGATGACGAGGATCCCATGTCTTCCAGACGACCCATCGCCCGCGCGGCGCTGGCCGCTGCGGCGCTCGCGCTGCTCGCCGGCTGCGCCGCGACCGCGATCGACGACAACGTCGCCGCCGCTCGCGCCGAGGTGAACTCGCGCGGCGGCCCCGCGTTCGCGTGGCTGGCCACCGCCGCCGCGCGCGAGCAGGCGCGCGCCGACGTCGCTCGCGCGCTGCAGCAACCCCTGGCCGCCGACGACGCGGTGCGCGTCGCGCTCGCGCACGACCCCGCGCTGCAGGCGCTGCTGTTCGACCGCGCGTCCGCGTCCGCCGACGCCACGCAGTCGGCCCGCCTGCCCAACCCCGTGTTCGCGTTCGAGCGCCTCGCCGGCGGCGGCACGATCGAGATCACGCGCGCGCTGACCGTGCCGCTGCTCGACCTCGTGCTGCTGCCCGCGCGCGCGCGCCAGGCCGACGCCGCGCAGCAGCGGCTTCGATTGCAGCTCGCGGCCGACGTGCTGCGCAGCGCGTCGGCGGCGCGCGTCGCGTGGGTCGACGCCGTCGCGGCCGGGCAATCGCTGCGCTACGCCGAACAGGTGCGCGACGCCGCCGACGCCGGCGCCACGCTCGCGCAACGTCTCGAGGCCGCGGGCAACTTCAGCGCGTTGCAGCGCGCCCGCGAAGAGGCGTTCCTCGTCGACGCCGCCGGCGGCCTTGCGCAGGCGCGTCGCGCGCAGCGGCGCGCGCGCGAGGCGCTGGTGCGCGCGCTGGGTCTCTCCGGCGAAGAAGCCGCATCGCTGCAACTGCCGGAGCACTTGCCCGACCTGCCTGCCGCGCTGCCTGAAGCGACCCAGACGCAGCAGCACGCGATCGCCGATCGCCTCGACCTGCGCCTCGCCCGCGCGCGCCTGGACGAGCTCGCGCGCGCGCAAGGCCTGGCTCGCGTGGCCGGCACGATCGACGCGTTGTCGCTCGGCGCCGAGCGTCGCGACCAGACCGGCCTGCCGCGCGAGCACGGCCTCACGTCGTCGGCACCCCTGCCCGTATTCGACGCTGGCGACGCCGCACGCGCCGGCGCCAACGCGCGCTGCGACGCCGCGCTCTCTCGCGCGTCCGCGCTCGTCATCGCCGCCGCCTCGCAACTGCGCGAGGCCGACGCCGACCGCCGCGACGCCCTCGCGCTGGCGCAGCAGTTCCGCGACCGCCTCGTGCCGCTGCGCGCCAGCATCACCGGCGAGAACCTGCTGCGCTACAACGGCATGCTCGCGAGCCCGTTCGAGCTGCTCGCCGACGCGCGCGAGCAGGCGCGCACCGTGCAGCAGGCCATCGCCGCGCAGCGCGACTTCTGGCTCGCCGACGCCGCGTGGCAGTCCGCGACGCTGGGCATTCCCTCCAACGACTCCATGGAGGCGCCATGAGCGCACGCACGGCCGCTCCGAAGAGCGCTCGCACCGCAGGCCGCAGGCCGGAGGTTTCACGATGAGCCCCTCTCGCCGCGGCTTCCTGCTGCGCTCCGCCGGCGTCACGCTGGCTGCCACCGCCGTCTCGCGCCACGCGCTGGCCGGCCTGCCCGAACTCGCGTCGCACGACAGCGCCGACACCGCGCCGCCGCTGCGTCCCGCGAGCGGGCCGCACTACAACCCGGTCGTCACGCTCAACGGCTGGACGCTGCCCTGGCGCATGAACGCCGGCGTCAAGGAGTTCCACCTGGTGGCCGAGCCCGTGGTGCGCGAGATGTCACCCGGCTTCAGCGCGCACCTGTGGGGCTACAACGGCCAGTCGCCGGGGCCGACCATCGAAGTGGTCGAGGGCGACAAGGTGCGGCTGTTCGTCACCAACCGGCTGCCCGAGCGCACGTCGATGCATTGGCACGGCCAGCGATTGCCCAACGGCATGGACGGCGTCACCGGCCTCACGCAGCCGGCCATCGAGCCGGGCAGGACCTTCGTCTACGAGTTCGTCGCGCGCCGCGCCGGCACGTTCATGTACCACCCGCACGCCGACGAGATGGTGCAGATGGCGATGGGCATGATGGGCTTCTGGGTGACGCATCCGCGCGCGCCCGATGCGGCCATCGCGGCGGTCGATCGCGACTACGTGTTCCTGCTCAATTCGTACGACGTCACACCCGGCGCGAGCGTGCCCAAGACGTCGACGATGACCGACTTCAACCTGTGGTCGTGGAACAGCCGCGTGTTCCCCGGCATCGCGCCGCTGGTGGCGCGCCAGCACGAGCGCGTGCGCATCCGCGTGGGCAACCTCTCGATGACCAACCACCCGATCCACCTGCACGGCCACGAG
>FSXQ01000054.1_pt1 | contig 14120 bp, 12 predicted proteins | sample 1638011 | NCBI WGS metagenome assembly FSXQ01 (sample SAMEA3914789, study PRJEB12502) | metagenome | biome: forest; material: soil | place: Canada | collected 2011-07-03 | depth 0.3 m | reverse complement strand
TCACCATTCTGGGCCGGCGCCAGCTGCAGCGCTGGCTGCAGATCTTGCTCTACGCGGAACCGGGCCGGCGCGGCCACAGCATGACGCCGCTGCTCATGCTTGCCACCACGCGCGGGCGCATGCTCGAACTGCTGGCCACGCGCCTGCGCCCCAGCCAGCGCAATATCGCCGACATCGCCTTCACGGTGGGCATCATGTCGCTGATGGACACGCTGTTCGGCATGCCCATGGCCGACATCCTCGAACAGATTCCCGTCATCGACGAAGTGGGCAATGCCTTGCTGCGCCGCACGGGCTTCTTCGGCGAACTGCTGCTGCTGGCCGAATCGCTTGAACGCATGGATGAAACGGACGACAACGTCGCCCCCACGCTGCGCGACTTGACGCTGTCGAGCAAGGAACTCGTCGAACTCGAAATGGCCGCCTTCGAGTGGAGCGATTCGGTGGTGCGCTACGCCATCTGACGCAGCGCACCCCACGTCAGGCCGGCGCTAACCGGCGCCGGCCCATTGCTTGTGCAGCTCGGGATCGCTGCGCAGCTCCCATAGCCCCAGCACGACGACGGCCAGACCGACCAGCACGGACGTGTTGAGCATGCCCCGGTGCCCGGACATGCCCAGCACCCAGGGCGAGACGACGGTCCAGATGCCGATCACGATATTGAGCACCACGGCCCACATATACGTGCGGACCAGGTCCCAGGCGGCCAGCACGACCATGGCCGCGCCTGCGAGATAGGCATTCATGGCCTGCGGCGCATCGGCCGGATAGCCAAACACCAACGGTGAAACGATCAGCCACAGGCCCAGCAGCAAGGTCAGCTGGTCTTGCCAGCGGCGCGTACTCAGATGCATCGCCATAGTTCCTCCTTTAGCCAAAAGCAGCCGGCAGCCACGCCAGCCGACATTGTTTAGATGCCAGCGCGGGCGCGAAGTTTCGTCGAAATGCGGCCTCAAGTCATGACAAATGTAAGTGGTCAGCGCGCCGCTGCGCCGCTACACTGGCCCTTGCTGTTTTGATATTCCAGAGCCAACTACACGGGACCACGACCATGGCATCAGCACTTCTGAGTGTGAGCAATCTAAGCAAGTCCTACGGCGGCCGCAAGGCCGTCGACGGCATTTCCTTCCAGGTCCAGGCGGGCCAGACGGTCGGCCTGATCGGCCCCAACGGCGCCGGCAAGTCGACCACGGTGGCCATGATCTGCGGCCTGCTGGCGGCCGACGCTGGCAGCGTTGAACTGGCTGGCAGCGCCATCGGCCCCGGCCTGAACGGGGCCAAGCGCCAGATCGGCTTCGTGCCGCAAGACCTGGCCCTCTACGACGACTTGCCCGCGCGCGACAACCTCAAGCTGTTCGCCGCGCTGTATGGCCTCAAGGGCGCGGCCATGCGCGCGCGCGTCGACGCCGTGCTCGAACTGGTCCAGCTGGCCGACCGCGCGGCCGACAAGCCGTCGACGTTTTCGGGCGGCATGAAGCGCCGCCTCAATATCGCCGCCGCCCTCATGCACGACCCGCAACTGCTGGTGCTCGACGAGCCCACCGTCGGCGTCGACCCGCAAAGCCGCAACGCCATCTTCGACACGCTCGAGCAGCTCAAGCGCGCCGGCCGTTCGCTGATTTACACCAGCCACTACATGGAAGAGGTCGAGCGCCTGGCCGACCACATCGTCATCATCGACCATGGCAAGCTGCTGGCCGACGAAAGCCCGGCCGCGCTCTACCAGCGCCTGCCGGCCCAGGCGGCGCTGCGCGTCGACCTGGCGCCCGCCGCGGCCACGGCGGCGCTGGCCGACGGCGTGCGTGCGCTGGCCGGCGTGTCCTCGGTGGGCGCCGATGCGGGCGGCCTCGACATCGCGCTGGCCCATGCAAGCGACGCCATGCCCGTGATGGGCTGGCTCGACCGCCAGGGCTGCCGCCCGCTGCACTTCGCCACCGCCAAGACCAATCTCGAAGACATCTTCCTCAACCTGACCGGGCGCTCGCTGCGCGACTGACATGACCGCTTTCATCGCACTGATCCGCAAGGACCTGATCCTGTTTCTTTCCGACCGCCGCGCGCTGCTCGTCAACCTGCTGCTGCCCATCGTCATCGCCTCCTTCTTCGGCTACCTGTTCGGCGGCTCGGGCGAAACCAAGACGGGCAAGATCGCCCTCGCCCTCGTCGTCCAGGACGCCGGCCCCATCAGCGCGCGCATCGTCGCCGGCCTCAAGGACGACGCCACGCTGGCCATCACCGACATGCCGCTAGCACAGGCGCGCGCCGAAGTACGCAAGGGCAAGCAGAAGGCCGTCATCGTGCTGCCTGCGGGCTTTGGCGACGCGGCTGGCGCCGCCCTGTTCGGCAGCGCGCCCAAGCCCGAGATCGGCCTGCTCTACGACCCGTCCGAATCGGCCGTGCTGGCCATGGTCAAGGGCATGCTCACCCAGCAGGTGATGCAAGTGGTCAGCGCCGAAATGTTCAACGGCAAAACCGGGCTGGCCTACACGGACAAGAGCCTCGCCGAACTCGAGCAGCGCGCCGCCGCCGATCCCGACAGCGCGGCCCTGCGCGAGCTGCTCACCAACGTCAAGAAGTTCCAGGCCCGTCCTGCCGCGCTCGCCGCTGCCAAGGCCGAGGGCAAGGCCAGCGGCGGCCTGACGATGCCCTTCACCACGAACGCCCAGGCCGTCGCCAGCAACGACCAGCCGGGCGCCCAGGGCTACAACGGCTACGCCCACAGCTTCGCCGGCATGGGCGTGCAGTTCATCCTGTTCATGGGCGTGGACATGGGCATCGGCATCCTGCTGGCGCGCCGCATGGGCATCTGGAACCGCCTGCTGGCCGCGCCCGTGACCTTGACCACGGTGCTGCTGGCGCGCGCCGCCTCGGCTGCCCTGATCGCGCTGGGCTTGCTGCTGGTGATCTTCGTGTTCTCCGTGCTCGTGTTCGGCGTGCAGATCAGCAATCCCGCCGGCTTCGTCGGCATCGGCATCTGCTTTGCGATGCTGACGGCCAGCTTCGGCCTGCTCATCGCCGCCTTCGGCAAGACGCCCGAAGCGGCGCGCGGCATCGCCTCGTTCGCCACGCTGATCATGGTCATGCTGGGTGGCGCCTGGATACCCTCCTTCATGTTCCCCCAATGGGTGCAGAAGGTGACGGTGCTGGTGCCCACGCGCTGGGCCATCGACGGCTTCGACGCCATGACCTGGCGCGGCCTCGGCATGGACGCCGCTTTCTCGTCGATGGGCGTGCTGCTGGCCTTCACGCTGCTGTTCGGCAGCGTGGCGATCTGGAAGTTCCGCCGCGAAGCCTGAGCCTGCCACGGGCCGGCGCCCCTGCGCCGCCGGCCCGTACTGACATATATTTATTGCCACCTGTAAAGATTCAATTCTGTTCACCGTTAATACAGATGAGGCAGATGCGTGCCGACGCATAAATTTTGCCGTAAATCAACTTTTTCAGGTAGCAGATGTCACAAACAATACAATCGTTGATCGCCGAGTCAGTCAATGGCGCCTTGCGCGCCGCCTATCCAGAAAGCTATTGCTCGCTGTGCCATGTGCATGCCATCGTGGGCGCCAACGTCATCAGCGTGGTGCTCGACCGGGTCTACCGGCCCGTCGCGGGCCTGGCCGTCATCGATTGCGGCAGCGGCTTCATCGAACTGCTCGACGACGATGCCTTCGCCAACCCGGCCGGCGGCGCCTACCACTGCTGGATCGAATCGGCCGAGCACACGCTGGGCGAGCCCGAGGTCGTCGACCTGACCTTCCGCCACAATCACGAGTACGCGGCCAAGAACGGCACGCCCTGGACGCGCGCGCTGCCGCCCGACTACCTGTGGGGGCCGCGCAGCAAGGTCGTCGTCAAGGGCGAACTGCATACGCTGCCGGACGCCTTCGCCGAAGGCCAGGTCTGGCTGCGCGAAACGGACAATGGCTGGGACTGGATCACCAACCACCTGGCCGAGAACATGCAGGCCTACGTGGCCCTGACGGCGCACGCGCTCAAGCTGCTCTACCAGGCGCTGCCGCCCGGATCGCACCTGCTGGCGCCCGCCATGCCCGTGCGCGAGCCGGCGCGCGAGGAGGCTTGCGCTTAGCCGCGTCAGCATGTCCAGCTCGAAAAAAAGAGGGGCAGCGTCATGCAAACGCTGCCCCTCTTTTTTACGCGCAGCGCCGGCGCTGCCCGCCGCTTACGACAGGTTCGGCGCCAGCCAGCGTTCCAGCTGGGCCTTGTCGACGCCGCGGCGCGCGGCCATATCGTTGAGCTGGTCCTCGCCGATCTTGCCGACCACGAAGTACTTCGATTCCGGGTGGGCAAAGTAGAAGCCCGACACGGCCGCGCCCGGGAACATCGCGTACGACTCCGTCAGTTCCATGCCGATCTCCTGCGCCTGCAGCACCTTGAACATATCGGCCTTGACCGTGTGTTCGGGGCAGGCCGGATAGCCGGGCGCGGGACGGATTCCCACGTAGCGCTCGGCGATCATGTCCGCGCTCGTCAACTTCTCCAGCGCCGCATAGCCCCAGAGATCGGTGCGCACGCGCTCGTGCAGGTACTCGGCAAACGCCTCGGCGAGGCGGTCGGCCAGCGACTTGAGCATGATGGACGAATAGTCGTCATGGGCGTCCTCGAAGCGCTTCTCGTACTTCTCGATGCCCAGGCCGGCCGTCACGGCGAACATGCCGATGTAGTCGGCCACGCCCGAGGCCTTGGGCGCGATGAAGTCGGCCAGGCACTGGTTGGGCCGCTGCACGCCGCCGATCACCGGTTTCACGCCCTGCTGGCGCAAGCCGTAATAGGTGAACGCCACGGTGCTGCGCGTTTCGTCGGTGTAGACCTCGATATCGTCGTCGTTGACGCTGTTTGCCGGCAGTAGCGCGATCACGCCGTTGGCCGTCAGCCAGCGTCCCTCGATGACTTTCTTGAGCAGCGCCTGGCCTTCCTCGAACACTTTCGACGCCGCCTCGCCCACCACCTCGTCGCTCAGGATGGCCGGGAACGGCCCCGCCAGGTCCCAGGTCTGGAAGAACGGGCCCCAGTCGATATACCTGGCCAGCTGCGCCAGGTCGACATTCTTGAACTCGCGCCGGCCGATGAACTTGGGCCGCAGGGGCGCAAACGGCAGCGCCATCTTGTTGGCGCGCGCCGCCTTCAGGGGCAGGATGGGCAAGGCCTTCTTGCTCGCATGCTGTTCGCGGATGCGCACGTAGTCCTGGGCGATATCGTCGATGTACTGGTCGCGGCTCTCGGGCGTGAGCAGCGACTGCGCCACCGACACCGAACGCGAGGCGTCGGGCACGTAGACCACGGGTCCCTCGTAGTTGTGCGAGATCTTCACGGCCGTGTGCGCGCGGCTGGTGGTGGCGCCGCCGATCAGCAGCGGGATCTTGAGCGCGCGGAAGTCGGGGTCGCTCTGCAGCTCGGAGGCGACGTACTGCATCTCCTCGAGGCTGGGCGTGATCAGGCCGGACAGGCCGATGATGTCGGCGTTTTCGATTTTTGCGCGGGCCAGGATTTCGGAGCAGGGCACCATCACGCCCATGTTGACGACTTCGAAGTTATTGCACTGCAAGACCACCGAGACGATGTTCTTGCCGATGTCGTGGACGTCGCCCTTGACGGTGGCGATGACGATCTTGCCCTTCGGCTTGGCGACGATGCCCGTGCGCTTTTCCTCGAGCAGTTTTTCTTCCTCGATGTAGGGAATCAAGTGCGCCACGGCCTGCTTCATCACGCGCGCCGACTTGACCACTTGCGGCAAGAACATCTTGCCCTGGCCGAACAGATCGCCGACCACATTCATGCCGTCCATCAGCGGGCCTTCGATGACGTGGATGGGGCGCCCGCCATTATCCAGCAGCTCCTGGCGCGCTTCTTCCGTGTCGTCGACGATCCACTGCGTGATGCCGTGCACCAGCGCGTGCGAGAGGCGCTGCTGCACGGTGCCGTTGCGCCATTCCAGGTTCTGCACCTCTTGCTTGCCGCCCGCCTTGAGCGTGCCGGCGATTTCGATCATGCGCTCGGTGGCGTCGTCGCGGCGGTTCAGCACAACGTCCTCTACGCGCTCGCGCAACTCGGGCGCGAGGTCGTCGTAGACACCCATCATGCCCGCGTTGACGATGCCCATCGTCATGCCCGCCTTGACCGCGTGGTAGAGGAAGACCGTGTGGATGGCCTCGCGCGCGGGATCGTTGCCGCGGAACGAGAACGATACGTTCGACACGCCGCCCGAGATCTTCGCGTGCGGCAGGTTTTCCTTGATCCAGCGCGTGGCGTTGATGAAGTCGACGGCGTAGTTGTTGTGCTCTTCGATGCCGGTGGCGATGGCGAAGATGTTGGGGTCGAAGATGATGTCCTCGGGCGGGAAGCCGACCGTTTCCGTCAGCAGCTTGTAGGCGCGCGCGCAGATTTCCGTCTTGCGCGCGAAGGTATCGGCCTGGCCTTTTTCGTCGAAGGCCATGACGATGACGGCCGCGCCGTAGCGCCGGCAAAGGTTCGCCTGGCGGATGAATTCTGCCTCGCCTTCCTTCATCGAAATCGAGTTGACGATGGACTTGCCCTGCACGCACTTGAGGCCCGCTTCGATGACCGACCATTTCGACGAGTCGATCATGATGGGCACGCGCGAGATATCGGGCTCGGAGGCGATCAAGTGCAGGAAGCGCGTCATCGCGGCCTGCGAGTCGAGCATGGCCTCGTCCATATTGATGTCGATGACCTGGGCGCCGTTCTCCACCTGCTGGCGTGCCACCGACAGCGCCTCGTCGTACTGTTCGTTGAGGATCATGCGCGCGAACGCTTTCGAGCCCGTCACATTGGTGCGTTCGCCCACGTTGACGAACAGCGAGCTGGTGTCGATCGTGAACGGCTCCAGGCCCGACAGGCGCTGCGCCACGGGAATCTCGGGCACGCTGCGCGGCGGCGTGTTGGCCAGCATCGCGGCAATGGCGCCGATGTGGTCGGGCGTGGTGCCGCAGCAGCCGCCGGCGATGTTGACGAAGCCGGCGTCGGCAAATTCGCGCAGCAGCGCCGAGGTGTCGGCGGGCAGCTCGTCGAAGCCCGTGTCGCTCATGGGGTTGGGCAGGCCGGCGTTGGGGTAGATGCAGACGAAGGTGTCGGCGATCTGCGACAGTTCCTCGGCGTAGGGGCGCATCAGCGCCGCGCCCAGCGCGCAATTGAGGCCTATCGTCAGCGGGCGCGCGTGGCGCACGGAATTCCAGAACGCCGGCACGGTCTGGCCCGACAGGATACGGCCCGAGGCGTCGGTGACGGTGCCTGAAATCATGATCGGCAGGCGCAGCAGGTCCGGGTGCTCGTCGAAATACTGGTCGATGGCGAACAGCGCGGCCTTGCAGTTGAGCGTGTCGAAAATCGTTTCCACGAGCAGAACGTCGGAGCCGCCGTCCACCAGGCCCCGCACCTGCTCGAAGTAGGCGGTCACCAGCTGGTCGAAGGTGATGTTGCGGGCGGCCGGGTCGTTGACGTCGGGCGAGATCGAGGCCGTCTTCGGCGTCGGTCCCAGCGCGCCGCAGACGAAGCGCGGCTTGTCGGGCGTGCTGTACTTGGCGCAGGCCGCGCGCGCGATCTGCGCGGCCGCCACGTTCATCTCGTAGGCCAGGTGGCCCATGTGGTAGTCGTCCTGGGCGATGCTGGTGGCGCCGAAGGTATTCGTTTCGATGAGGTCGGCGCCGGCCGCCAGGTAGCGCTCGTGGATCTCCTGGATCACATAGGGGCGCGTCAGCGTCAGCAGTTCGTTGTTACCTTTGACGAACAGTTCGCGCGCACCGCCGCCCACGGGCGCAGCGAAGTCGGCAAAGCGTTCGCCCCGGTATTCGGCCTCGCCCAGGTGGTACTGCTGGATGATGGTGCCCATTGCGCCGTCGAGGATCAGGATGCGGCGCGCCAGCAGGTCGCGCAGCAGCGTTTCGGTCGGGGAAATGGTGGTCGTGGCAGCAATCATGGAGGCGCTTTCATAGGGCAGGGGCCGGCAGTGGCGCCGGGTCTAAAATTATACGTCATCGCGCCCATGGATATATCGGGGAGTAATTTTCCTGGCAACACGGTCACTTGTAAGCAGATGTAAGCGTTTGAAGCTTTGATACACGCCGATACAAATCGCAGTCCGGCTGCAATCTCCGCGATACATGTCAGGCCGAGAATCGATGCATCGAACGCAAGAAGCGGAGCTCGCCATGAAAACCCAACTGATGTATCTGTTGATGATCGTGTACGGCGCGCTGATGACGGCCTGGATTTGCCATGCGGACGTGGCGGCGCTGGCCCAATAGGCTTGGACAGCATTGACTTAACGGGCGCGCGCGCCGAGGAAGAAACATGAACAAAGATTTCGCACCATCGTGGGATGAACCGCAACATATGATAGCCAGCAACGACAGCGTCGCCACCAAGACCTATGTGCCTGCGCCGCTCAAGCAGATCGTCACGATCCGCCTCGACGTCGATACGCTCGACTGGTTCAAGTCGGCCGGACCGGGCTACCAGACGCGCATGAACCAGATCCTGCGCGAACACATGGACGCGCAGAAAGCGCTGGCCGCCCAGGCCGAGTGAGCATCGCAGCGCGCGTGCGTGGCCTGCCGGCTGCGCGCGCAGCCCTTGCCGCTGGCCTGCCAGCGGCAAGGCCTTCGAACGCCTAGTCGAAGCAGAGGCCGTCGAGCGGGAAACCCTTGAGAAATTCGGCCGCCGGCAAGCGCTTGCCGCCCGGCTTTTGCAGTTCCGTCAGACGCAGCGTGCCTTGCCTGCACGCGACCACGATCCCATGTTGCGCATCGGCGGCCAGCACCTGGCCCGCCAGCGCGCTGCTGTCCGCAGTCAATGCCTGGGCGCCCCAGATCTTGACCGTCACGCCGTTCACTTGCGCATGGGCGCCGGGGAAGGGGTTGAAGGCGCGGATCTGGCGCGCCAGCTGGCGCGCATCCTTGCCGAAATCGAGGCCCGCCTCGTCCTTGCTGATCTTGGCCGCATAGCTCACGCCCTCGGCCGGCTGGGGCACGGCTTCGAGCTGGCCCTGTTCGAGCTTGCGCAGGGCGCGCACGATCATTTCGCCGCCCAGCGTGGCCAGCTTGTCGTGCAGCATGCCCGTGGTGTCGTGTGCGGCGATGGCCACGCGTTCGATGAGCAGCATGGGGCCCGTGTCCAGGCCTTCTTCCATGTCCATGATGGTCACGCCCGTCTCGGCGTCGCCCGCTTCGATGGCGCGGTGGATGGGGGCGGCGCCGCGCCAGCGCGGCAGCAGCGAGCCGTGGATATTGATGCAGCGTTTGATCGCCAGCGTGCTGGGCGGCAGGATCAGGCCGTAGGCGGCCACCACCATGACGTCGTAGTCGGTCGCCAGCAGGCGCGCATGGGCCGCGGCGGCCTGGGCGGCGCGTTCGGGGTCCTTGCTGTCTTGCCGCAGCGACAGCGGCTGCAGCACCTCGATGCCATGCGCGAGCGCCGCCTGCTTGACGGCCGAGGCGTGCAACTGCATGCCGCGCCCGGCCGGGCGGTCGGGCTGGGTCAGCACGAGGGGGACGTGGAAGCCCGCCGCCAGCAAGGCTTCGAGGGCGACGGCGGCGAATTCCGGCGTACCGGCAAAGATGACGTTCATGGCGCTCCCGATGAGGCTGGTAAATAGTCGTGCGCACGCGCGCGTGCCCGCGGCCGCGCCGGCGTGCCCAGGGCGATCAGTAGCGGCGCCCGGCGGCCTTGAGCGCCGCTTCGCGTTGCATGCCGCGCTCTTCCTTGAGCATTTTCGCCTTGATGCGGTTGCGCTTGAGTGGCGACAGGTATTCGACGAAGACCTTGCCCTTGAGGTGGTCCATCTCGTGCTGGATGCAGACGGCCAGCAGGCCCTCGGCTTCGAGCTCGAAGGGCGCGCCGGCCGCATCGAGCGCCTTGACCTTGACGCGCGAGGGCCGTTCGACGCCGTCGTAAATGCCGGGCACGGACAGGCAGCCTTCGTCGTAGATCTGCTTGTCGTCGCTGGCCCAGGTGATTTCGGGGTTGATGAACACCATGAGCGCGTCTTTAGTGTCGGAAATGTCGATGATGACGAGCTGCTCGTGCACGTCGACCTGGCTGGCGGCCAGCCCCACGCCGGGCGCCTCGTACATGGTCTCGGCCATGTCGGCGACGAGCGCGGCGATGCGCGGGCCGAACTCGGTCACGGGCTTGGCGACCTTGTGCAAGCGCACATCGGGGTAGCGGAGGATATTCAGAAGTGCCATAGGATGATAACTCGATAATAATTCAATAAGGCTGGCGCGTCGCGCCTGGAAAAAATGCTCTGCTACAACAAAAACACAACAGCCGGGAGGCGGGGCGGGGCGCGGTTTTTCTTGCTAGTTCAAGGATTTATGTGCAGAATTTGATCCAGTTCGGCAAGCTTGACCCCCGCTGCGGCCGCGCGCAGTGCGCAGCATCCGGCCCTTGCCGTGGCTGCCTGGTGTGACGTGTCCAGCCAGCAATGCCGTGTTAATGCCGCACTTTACGGACATCTCAATGAAAAATTTTATCACAGTCGGCGCGCGCATAGCGGCAACGGTGCTTTTAATGGGCGCTTGCGCGGCGCCCGCTGGGGCGGCCGAATGCCGGTTCAAGCCGAATGCGCCCGACCAGCACGTCGTCGTCAAGGGTGACACCCTGTGGGATATTTCGGGCACCTTTCTTGAGCATCCATGGTGCTGGCCCCAGGTCTGGGGCATGAACCGCGAGGAAATCCACAATCCCCACTGGATCTACCCGGGCCAGATCGTCTATTTCGACCGCAAGAACGGCCGCCTCTCGCTCAATCCGCCCGGCAGCGGCGACGGCAGCGACGGCCGCGGCGCGGGCAATGCGCGCCTGTCGCCCCAGTTGCGCACGGAAGGCCTGGGCAAGGACGCCGTCAAGTCGATTGCATCGAGCGTCATCGAACCCTTCCTCACGCGCCCCCTCGTCGTCGAAGCGGACGAACTGGCCGGCGCGCCGCGCATCGCCGCCTCGCAGGAAGGCCACCTCTACCTGGGCAAGAACGACAAGGTCTATGTGCGCGGCGACCTCAAGGGCGGCAGCTCCTTCCAGGTATTTCGCCCCGGCAACCCCCTGGTCGACCCCGTGACGCACAAGACGATGGCCCACGAGGCCGTCTACCTGGGCACCGTCAAGCTGCTGGCCGCGGCCAGCAAGGGCGTCGACGTGCACACCTTCGTCGTCGCCAGCTCGAACCAGGAAATGGGCGTGGGCGACCTGCTCATGCCGGCCCCGCCCACCCCGATGCAGAACTACGCGCCCCACCAGCCCGACCGCTATGTCGACGCGCGCGTGATGTCGATCTATGCGGGCGTGACCTACGCGGGCCAGAACCAGGTCGTGAGCATCAATCGCGGAAGTATTGACGGACTCGATATCGGCGCCGTGCTGCAGCTGTACCATCTTGGGAAGACCGTGGCCGACCCCGGCGGCAAGCGCGGCTGGCTCAGTGTCGGCCAGCCCAAGATCAAGCTGCCCGACGAAGAATACGGCACCCTGTTTATTTTCCGCGTCTTCAAGCATGTCTCGTACGGCCTGATCATGCAAGTGACGGAGCCCGTCGAAGCGGGCGACGTGGCGCACTCACCGGAGTAAAGTCGCCGTGCAGGACACGGTCCACGATCCTGCACCGAACTCCCCACCCAGACCGGCCGCCAGCGTGGCCGACTGGGTGCGCCTGGCCTTGGCGCCCGGCGTGGGCGGCGTCAGCGCGCACGCGCTGCTGGAACGCTTCCATACCCCGGCTGCCATCTTCGCGGCCGGCTACGAGGCGCTCTGCCGCGTAGTCAGCGAAGGGCAGGCGCTGGCCCTGTGCGCGCCCGCCTCCGACGAAGTGTTGCGCGAAATCGACGCCATCGCCGACTGGCGCGCCTTGCCCGGGCGCGCCTTCATCACGCACGACGACCCCAGCTACCCGCGCCAGCTGTTCGACACGCCCTGCGCGCCGCTCTACCTGTACACGCATGGCCGCCGCGCGCTGCTCGACGGCCCCGCCATGGCCATCGTCGGCAGCCGCGGCGCCACGCGCCAGGGCGTGGCCAATGCCGAGGCGTTCGCGCGCGCGCTGTCCGAAGCGGGCCTGACGATCGTGTCGGGGCTGGCGCTGGGCATCGACGCGGCGGCCCACCGCGGCGGCCTGGCCGGCGCCGGCGCCACCGTCGCCGTCGTCGGCACTGGCGCCGACCGCATCTACCCGCGCGCGAACGAGGCGCTGGCGCGCCAGATCGCCGAGGACGGCTGCATCGTCAGCGAATTTTCGCTGGGCACGCCCGTGATGCGCGGCAATTTTCCGCGCCGCAACCGCATCATCAGCGGCCTGGCCAAGGGCGTGCTGGTGGTCGAGGCGGCCCTCAAGTCCGGTTCGCTGATCACGGCGCGCCTGGCCGCCGCCCAGGGCCGCGAGGTCTACGCCATGCCCGGTTCCATCCATGCGCCGCTCGCGCGCGGCTGCCACGCCTTGCTGCGCGAGGGCGCCTGCCTGGTCGACACGGTGGCCGACCTGCTGGGCGGCCTGGCAAGCCCCGCGCCCATCCGCCTGCAAGTGCCGCTCACGCCGGGCCAGCTGGCGCTGCTCGACGCGCTCGGCCATGCGGCCATCGACGTCGATACGCTGGCCGCCCAGGCGGGCGTGGCGGCGGGCGCACTGGCGGCCCAGTTGCTGTTGCTGGAGCTGGCCGGCCGCGTCGAACGCTTGCCCGGTGGAATGTTCCAACGCCTGCACGACAGCCTGCCAGAATAGCGCTGCGTTGCCCTTGTGTCGGGGCGAACTTAGCTGATAGAGTAGAGCCATGTTCGATATCCTTGTCTATCTCTACGAGACTTACTACCGCCCCGACGCCTGCCCCGAGCCGGCGGCCCTCGCGCGCAAGTTGTCGGCTGTCGGTTTCGACGACGAAGAGATCTCCGAGGCGCTCGTCTGGCTCACCGACCTGACCGAAATGGCCGGCGCCGACCAGGGCGAAGTGATCAGCTCGACGGGCACGCGCTTCTACGTGGCGCGCGAATACGACGCGCTCGGCAGCGCGGCCATCGGCTTCATCCAGTTTCTCGAAAGCGCGGGCGTCCTCTCGGCCGTGCAGCGCGAGATCGTCGTCGAACGCGCGCTCGCGCTCGACGAGTCGCCCGTTGGCCTGGGCAAGCTCAAGATCATCGTGCTGATGTTGCTTTGGAGCCAGGGCAAGGAGCCGGACGCCCTCATGTTCGACGACCTGTTCGGCTCCGACGACGAGCAGGCGCCGCGCCTGCTGCACTGATTTCCCACGCACCAGCACGCCGCATGCGCACCGCCGCGGGGCCAGCCCGTGGTGCGTTTTCTGCTCGAGTCCCCTTGCAGTTTCCCCGTCAACGCGCTTATCATGGGCCGCACCGGCAAATTGTTACAATTTCGATATCAAATCGGCAAAACTGCCGCCGCCCGCGGCCAAGCATGTATGATGCGCGAGCCTACACTCTAATTAAGTACGACGAGATAAACCTATGACCAAAACCCTCATCATCGCCGAGAAGCCCTCCGTCGCCAACGACATCGCCAAGACCTTGGGCGGCTTCACCAAGCACGATGAGTACTTCGAGTCCGACGAGTATGTGCTGTCGTCGGCGGTCGGCCACCTGCTCGAAATCGCCGTGCCCGAAGAACATGACGTCAAGCGCGGCAAGTGGAGCTTCGCCCACCTGCCCATGATTCCGCCTTACTTCGCGCTCAATCCGATCGCCAAGACGGAAGCGCGGCTCAAGGTGCTCAACAAGCTGATCAAGCGTAAAGACGTCACCGCCCTCATCAACGCATGCGACGCGGGCCGCGAAGGCGAGCTCATTTTCCGTTTGATCGCCCAGAACGCCAAGGCCAAGCAGCCGATCCAGCGCCTGTGGCTGCAGTCGATGACGCCCGGCGCGATCCGCGAAGGCTTCACCAAATTGCGCTCGGACGAAGAGATGCTGCCGCTGGCCGACGCCGCGCGCTGCCGCTCCGAGGCCGACTGGCTCATCGGCATCAACGGCACGCGCGCCATGACGGCGTTCAACTCGAAAGAGGGCGGCTTCTACCTGACCACGGTGGGCCGCGTACAGACGCCGACGCTGTCTATCGTCGTCGAGCGCGAAGAGAAGATCAAGAAATTCGT